>Ga0210387_10001271_pt1 | contig 18953 bp, 25 predicted proteins | sample IncBWC7OmetaG_FD_160108 | JGI IMG/M metagenome (GOLD analysis project Ga0210387, IMG submission 160108) | Forest soil microbial communities from Barre Woods Harvard Forest LTER site, Petersham, Massachusetts, United States - Inc-BW-C-7-O ...
GATTCCCGATACTGACCCTGGAGCTATCGAGATTTTCCGTACCGGAGACGTCATCGGCGTGTTTCAGTTTGAGGGTAGAGCTACTCGGCTCGTCAACCGAGACGTCCGGCCAGATCACTTCATGCATATCACAGACGTCAATGCGCTATCGCGTCCTGGCCCGCTGTTTTCCGGACAGACCGCAGACTACGTGGACGTCCGGCATGGGCGTAAGAAAGCAGAGAGCCTTCATCCGCTCGTAGATGAGATCACGCGCGATACCTACGGGCAGATAATATATCAGGAGCAGATTCTCCGCATCCTCAAAGAGATGGGCGGATTCGACTGGTTCTCTGTCTCGCAGATCCGTCGTATCATTTCTAAGAAAATGGGCGAAGCCGCTTTCCAGATGTCATACGATCAGTTCGCTCAGGGCGCAGCGGACGGCTATGGGGTAGACCGCGAGCTAGCCGATAAGATCTGGAAGCGGCTTGTGACGTCCGGTACCTACTCGTTCAACATCGCCCACGCCATAAGCTACTCGATGCTCGCATTCTGGACGGCGTGGCTAAAGGCGAATTACCCGCTTGAGTTTTATGCGGCCTCGCTCGCGAAGGCGTCGAAAGCAGAGACCCAGTTCCGGCTAATGCGGGATGCCCTCGCCCACTCGATAGACGTACGGCCTCCGGACCCGAGGTATGCGCGCCGGACCTGGACGCCGCACATCGTAACAAGCGACCGGCCGGAGCTAAGGCGGCAGGAGCTACTCGCCGGATGGGAACAGGTCCCGAAGATCGGCAAGAAAATGGCCGAGCGGATAGACGCCGAGCAGCCGGATGGCGGCTGGAAGAGTTTCTATGACCTGACCCGCATACAGGGCATAGGTCCGAAGACAGCCGAGCGCATGGCCGAATTCGCGGCAGCCAATGACCCGTTCGGGCTCTACCGTACCGAGAAGAAACTGGCGGCTGTAGACCGATGGCTCAGGCAGCAGAAAGCGGTCCCGCAGCCGACGCATAACGGTGAGCATCTAGCCGTTATGGAAGTGGTAAAGAATACTACCCGGCGTTTCGCTCCTGGACCTGCGGTGGTTTATATGGGCGTAGTCCGGAGAGTTGAATATAAGGATATCGTTGAGGACGAACGGAGCCGCTCCGGCCGCGAGGTCGAAGAGATCCTAGCGGAGCTAAAGCGGCCCGATCTAATCAAGCGAGCTACCCTCCATATGTACGACGAGAGCGATGAGGAGGTTTATGGCCGTGTCAATAGGTGGAAGTTCCCTGGACTGCTAAAGAAACTCCAGACTATTCACGTCAACCACGACGTCGTGGTTATCGCCGGATTCCGGATAGCCGGATTCGGCACGCCGGTAATGATTAACAATATGTGGGTTATCGATCCCGATTAGGAGACCGTAATGACGACTACCAGCGAGCACCGCGAGGAACATGTGGAAAACGATGACCTCGTCGTGGTCCAGGCCGCAGAGAATATGGACCGCGCGACCTTCTGCCGTCACATGTCCCTGCGGCACGGTGAGAACCTCGGCGGGCTGCCCGGCCTTGACCCGGAATCCCTCTTCATTAGCGACTACGTTGAGGAATGCTGGCGAGCCTTCCACCGGCAGCTTCACGCGCTTCATCTCCAGGAGGACGTCGATCACGATCACGGGGTGTCATGGGGATGAGCTATGAACACATGAACACGGTCAGGTACCTCGTTACGCTCCGGCTACCCGACGAGATCCAGCCAGAGCAGGGCATCCGCGAGCTTCAGACCTGCATAACCTTTGGACAGGCAGAGGTCTCCCTCCTATCCGCCGAGCCCGACCCAATTCCTGGGCATGATGGAGCCCCGGAGCCAGCTCCTAACGAGTTGACCAGTGGTTTCAGTACCGATGGCCCGGCTATACCCCCGATGCGCTCCTGAGCCATCTGAGTGGGGCGCACGGCCCAGTCTAGAGATCGGCTCCCCTCCGGGCTCCGCGAAGCGGCCTCGCGACGGCCCGGAGGGCGACGGAGACGGCCGGAGAGCCCTCCGGACGGCTCCCGGTAAGCCTCGCGGCCCCGGCTCGCCTACGAGCGGGTCTGTGGGCTCCGTGCGCCTGATCATCTGCGTGTAGGACGCGGCGCGCGGCTTCATCCAGACCCCACGGAACGGCCTCCGGTAGAAGCATGGCCAGCTGTACGGCTTGTGCGCCGAGTACGCCGAGATGAGCACCGATCCCGGCCGCATGCTCTCGCACACCTCGTTCTCCCAGGCGACCTCGACAGCGTCATCCTTGAATGGCCGGGCGATGTACACGATATTGAAATGCGACCACGGCGGGTGTTTCTCGCGGAGATCCCACCGGTAGGCGTTGACGCCTAGCTCGCCTGCCTTGACGAGGTACTCGCGGCTAATCTCATAGCCAGTCTCGTGAAGATTGTGATAGTGCTTCGCGAGGTAGAGCTTAGTCCCAATACCGCAGCCGGCCTCCGCGAAGAATAGCTGCCGGAGCCCGCGAGATAGTAGCTGAACCGCGACCGTAAGCATCCGGTCGAATTCAGTTAGCTCTAGCGGGCTCCAGCGCCACATATCCGGATCAGGATCAGTAGTCTCGCGCTCTAGACAGAGCTGATCCATCTCCATCTTGAAGAGCTGATTGAGGGTGAAAATGGCCGGTCTCCTATCCCGCCGACCTTGTGAACTGCTGCGGATGGGAAAGCGTGTACTCTCCCCTTGTTGCGGCCGAGACGAGAGACTTGCCGTCATCGGCCAGGACGTATGGCACCATGGCGTCTGCGTCCATGGCCCACGAGGCGACCATCTCTAGCGAGCCGTCGCTCCACTTGACTCGCCATCCACTGCCTTCTAGCATTTCCGATCCTCCTGTCCCTCCCTCTCCCGGATCTCCCTTTGGCCCTTGTGGGCCAGCTGGCCCTTGTGGGCCGGTAGGTCCTGGTGGTCCCTGGGGTCCGGGAGGTCCCTCTGGTCCTTCTGACATGACGCCTCCCTACCGTAGGCTTGCGTGGCCGCCTCTGTTGTACTTCCCCCACTTGCCCTTGAGTGCCGGGCCGTCTCCAGGGTCGGCCACCCGCTGCTGGAAGGTCCAGAGGTTTCCGTCTAGGCCGGTGACCGCGACCACGATCAGGCCGTTGGCCTGGTTGACGGTAATGTCCGCGCCGCTCTTGGCCTTGAAAGGCGGGCTGGCGGTGTCGATCTGGTACCAGCCCTCGCCCTCAAACTGGTAGTGTGGGCGTCCGTCGTTCCAGACGCCTGCCTGGTGGAGCTTGCCGTTGAGAAGAGCTACTGCCGGCATGTTGATACCTGCCATTCCTGAGTCGGGCGGTGGTGTGGTGGAGCCTCCCCTGGCTCGCTTGATAACCTCGTCTAGCGGGAAGCCAGAGCCCGCGTCGTGGTGGCCGCCTCCCATCGAGCCGAAGTTGACGTGCTGGCAGATCCCCTTGACCGTACCCGACTGAGCCTGGCTGTTGCTGAGGACGGTATAGGGGATCTTGTACTTGTCGCAGATGTGACGGAGCCAGTCCGCCGCGTTGTTGAGTAGGGTCGGCTTTCCCAGCCAGGTAGAGCGCGACCACGAGGCGTAGGCGCACATCTCCAGGGAGAGGCACCAGGGGTTCGCGTTGCCCTGGGTCCACGCCTTGTGGTTCTCGTAGACGTAAGCGCCGAGCAGCCCGGCCGACGAGTTATCGGCCCCGTGGTGACTGGAGCACTGAGCGGAAGGATTCGCGAACCACGAGCCGAGCGACTCGATAGTCATCGCACCTTCCGTCGTGTGGAATACCGCCACATTGTACGGTCCTCGCGAGGACGAGTAATGTGGCGACGGCATCCACTTTTCCTTGACTGCCATTATTCGCTTACCTCCGCTTCCTCTGGGGCTTCCTCCGGATCGCCCACCGGCTCTTCTGGGTGCCGCTCGCGCCACCTAGCTAGCGCGTCCTGGTACGCAGTGATCCGCTCACGGATCTGGGCCGTAGGCTTTTCGCCGGAGTCCCACGGCTCGCTCATCTCTTCCGCAGGCTCAGGCGACGGCTCTACGTCCTCCAGGATCACCTCCCCATCGTCCAGGTCGGACTGGTCGAATAGCTCTCCGAAGCGGACGCGGCGAGCGTGCCGCCTGTCCTGCCTCTCATGCCTTCGCCCGACTCGCTCATCGTGGCGAGTGCGGGCTTCCTCGATGAATTCCGGAATGCTAACCATGCGCTTCCTCTTCCTCTTTGAGCTTCTGGGCTTTCCTTTCGATACGCCAGTGTTCTATCATTCCTCCGGCTATCGATAGGGCTGCGGTCCAGATAGACGAAAGCGTATCCTTGACGTCATCCGGTAGCCGCTCAATCGGCATATACTTGATAATGAGGAATACCGACACGGTACCGATGACGGAACCTGCCGCCGCCGCAATAATCGTGGTCGGTATCTTCCACATATCGCCCCTATCGACATGCTCATACCTTTCATCCGGTATTCTACGCTCCCGCTATTGACGGGTTTAGTTACGGCTCGTCATCATCATCACCTCCCCGCCTCCGGTCACGGTTAAGGCCGACATAAGCGCCGAGCAGCCCGGTGATCCCACCGGAGACCGCAATAAGGATTTGCGTAGCATTCTCGGATAGCGTAAGGTCCGGCGTCTGATGATCTATAATCTGGACCATTGTCGCAATCAAGATTAGGCTTCCCAGCAGTCCAAGCGATACTGCCAGCACGAGCGCTACCTTGTCAACAGGACGCCAGTGCGTGTAGGGCTTACGCCGCTGCTTCCTTTCCGGATCGCTCATCAGACTCCAATGATTGGGACTACTTTATCCACTATGGCCTGAGTAGCCGTAGGCGTATTGCTATTGGTAATCGCGTACAGAATTCCGTCTGTACGGTAATCGACCGCATACCGCGCGAGCGGATTGTTGCCGTCCGACACGACCTTGTTCGATACAGGTATGTAGGCGAACGGTAGCGGGTTAGCCGAATTGATAGCGAGAACAGCATTCGAGTTGGCGTGCTGCGTCGCTCCGGAGAACTGGACCTCGCCCGACGAGGTAAACCGGTAGCGGAGCGGCCCGTATCCGGACAGAGCGCTCCAGCCGGTGTCACCGACCACATTGTGCCAGGAATCGTTCGCGAGTGTACGGTCATCGATGAGCCCGGTAAGCGCTCCGGTCGACGTAGAAGTCCAGTGGCTTATGGGAAGCTGCCAGATACCGCCAGTCGTCTGGGTGAGAGCTGGGATGACCGGCGAGGCCGCAGGAGTACCGGTAACGACTACCGGCTGGATCACCGTAGGCGACGTTGTAGCTCCACGGTTCAGCTGTAGCACGAGCCGGTCTATCCGGTTCTGCGCCGCAGCCGCAGGGATCGGTGTGGAGACCGGAGCATCGCAGCGCCACAGCATGCCCTTGATAACAGCGTTCCCGTCCGCAATAACGGCGTTCCGTCCTCCGGTATCGAGCGACGGCACCATAGCGCTACCAACCGAGCCATCGACGGCCGACGCCTTCCCGGTAATTGACAGGAGCGCTTCCCATTCGCTAGTCGCCGCAAGCTGAGTGAAGGCAGACGGCCTCGCGTCATACGTAGTCATTTCGTCGCCAGCTTTCTTTCTAGTGCCTGAATCCGCTGCGTTAGCTGACCGATGATAGTCGTATCGGTAGCGGTCGCGTTAGCGTTCTGCCCCACTGTCGGTACGACCGATAGCATTGGCGTCTGAGACGGATCGGCCGTTAGCGTAACGCTGGAGATAACGTCGCTATAGACGGCTCCCGGCCGCACCTCAAGAGACACGATATCGCCCAGGCCGTAATCACGGCCGAACGTTAGGTATGGCGAGTCGGAGACCGTCGCGCTCATCGTGGGACCTCGCGCTCCGGTAAGCAGAGCGGTCGATGCGACAGTCCTGAGGTTATTCGCGTCTGTCTCCGAGCTATCATCCGTAAACGCTTCCGTCTTGTTCCATTGCGTAGTGGCCGAGGCCGTCTGCGATATGAATGAGGCAGATCCCTGAACCAGGGCATCAGTACAAGTCGGGTCCACAATGTAGAAGTTAATCGCAGGGAGGTTCCCGAGATCCTCGCTGAACCACGCCTTGCCGGCTAGATTCCGTGGAATGTATACGTCGAATAGTAGCCTGTGCGTCGCTGGGTTCCGGGTAATCAGCACTCCCATCGGAGTCGCGGCCTGCGCTATGAGAGCCCGGATAATATCCATGAGGTTAAGGTCTACGCCAGTACCAAACTTAACCGTGTAGCTGACATTCGGCCCGCGAGCCTGGTCTGTGGCGATATCGAGTAGCGTATGCTGCCGGGCTGCAAGCGCCGCAGAGCCGACGTTCCGCGAGACGTAATGCTTGATAGCTGTCTCCAGCGGCATAGCGCTGACCGCGTCCGTCGCGGTAGCCGTCTGCGCGGTCCAGAGGGCGGCAGGGTTTGGGTATGCGATCCTGTTGCCTACAATCGCTAGGTAGTCCGCGCCGGATAGCGAGATGAATGGGCCGGAGAACGCTCCTGCGGCTCCGCCACCTATTGAGTTGGGAATCGAGTCGATGTATCCGGGCTGCTCGCATTTACCGCCGAACGAGAAGAGGCCCCGCCAGTTGACGTTGACGATAAAGTCTCCGGACTGAATCATATTCCAGAGGACGTCCGAATACGGCACGAGCATCGTCCACGAGCCGACCGCGTTGTAATAGAGGGTAGCCGAGAGGTTAGCGAACTGAATGACACCCTGGCTCACAAGGCTGCTGTTAAGGAATTCAACCCAGACCTGATCCTGCGATCCTGAGACGGGCGGCGTATAGCCGGTAAGAGCGGGCGAGATAGTCATTACGCACGGCTCCAGCGATTAGTCCAGTTAAGTGTTATCTGCGTCGCGGCGGTAGCTCCCGACATTCCCACCAGTACATCGTTGTTGCCGCCGACTAGCGGCCATAGATCCCGGAGCGTTGAGTACACAAGCGAATCCCACACCGAGGTAGCGGTGCTGACATTGTACGCGGACTGCTGACCTCGCTTTGTTACAACCTGGACTACCTGCCCGGACGGAACGGGCGCATTCAGCGACCAAACGCGACCGGTAGTCTTATTGGTAACAGTCGGCGTTCCCGGCCCGGTAATCGTCCAAGTGGGATATGCGAGCCCGGTACCGGGATTGATAATAATATCCTCACCGAATATAGCGCCGCCAGCAAGCGAAATAGGCAGGAGCGGGAGAATTCCAGCCGCATTAACAAGCCCGTACGAGATCTGATTCTCCGTAAGGTCGCTCCAGTAGGGATCAGGCGTCTGAAGCGTAAGCGTATACAGCGCCATATCATTGAGGCCGACCTCCGGAGTATCGAGCCCGGAAGTCATATAGACGGCTATCTGTCTTTGCGTGCCGTCCGGCCGCTGAATAGTGATATAGCCCGGAGCCGGCACCTCGTTACGCCTATTGATGAATGCCCGCACGAATGCGTCAAGCAGCGTATAGTAATCATTCTCGCTATCGCTCGCCGGACGCCCAACGAGGATAGCCAGTATGATGGTGCCCGGCTGCGGCTGATAAAGATTGGGAATAGCCGTTCCGTCAAGCAGCGGAATAGTCTGCATTGCTACCGGCAGGCCGTCGATTCCGGAGATAGCCGAGCAGACATAACCATTCTTCATCGATAGGTCCGATAGATTCCAGTTATTGCCATCGGGGTCCTGATAGCTAATCTGGAGCGGCACTGGTGGTGCTGACATTACCGCCTCCTGCCCTGTCGCTGGAGATTCCCCTGCGTTATTGCCATCGCATTGAAGGCCGTCCGGACGTGGCCCTCAATCGCCTGCCCGGTAAGCCCGTCAAAGTGAGCGTGATAGGTCGCGCCTCCATCGAGCGCGGCCTGCCGCAATTGATCCTGCGTCACGACTAGCTCGTGCTGCCCGGAAGTGTTCCAGCCGAACGTTCCGGACGGCCACCAGCCGCCATTGTCGTAGCCGTGCCCGGAGCCCATACCCATTCCGCCGCTTAGGAGCGTCGGCCCATACCGGTGCATTGCGTAGTTAATAGCCGCTGCGACGTTCGCGAGCGGGTCATAGATATTGCCCGAGGTACCGGGAACGTGGAACGCCGAGAACGTAGCGCCGATTACCTGAAGCAGGCCTCGCGACGGATCGCCCATCTGAGCGTTGATGTCGGTAAGGTTAATCGCATTCGGATTGCCGCCGCTCTCCGTCTGCATCTGATATAGGACCTGGCCCATTAGCGACATCGGGAGGTGGAGCATGCTCAGCGCCTGGAGGACCGTCCCAGCCCACTGATTAACGCCTCCGCCACCACCGCCGAATATCTTGTGCCAGAGGCTGCTAGCGATCCCTCCGGCCTTCCCTGCGATACCCTCTAGCGCATTCAGCGCCTTGGACGGTAGCTTGGCGACGTCGACAAGCGACTTAGAGACGAGCGAGCCGAGAGCCTGCGGCCAGCCGCCGAATATCTGCCCCACGAGCGAGCCGAGGTTAGCGCCGGACGTTAGCATGCCCTGAATAACGCCCTGCATGATATTGGCACCGACCGGCACCATGACCGAGGCCGGTGAATGGATACCGAAGAAATGCTTGACGGCGTTGATAATAGGATCGACAACGTGGGACTTGAGCCAGCTACCGACCCCATGCATAGCGCTATCGATACCATTCAGCATTCCCTGAATAATGCTCTCGCCTACCCCAACAAGCCAGGAGCCCGCCGACGAGAGCCTATTCACGACTAGCCCACGGATAGTCCCGAACACATCCACGAGATCGCGGACGCCTCGCTGGGCCCGGCCAATCGTATTGTTCCAGATCGAATTCCAGTAATTGCTGATATCAGCACCGGTCTGATTAACACGAGCGGCGACCTGATGCCGTTGATCGTCAAATAGCGCGGCGATATCGTGAATGCCGCGCTGTGTCCGGCCGATCGTATTATTCCAGGTAATGTTCCAGGCCGACTCGATATCGTGGCCGGACTGAATCCAGAAGTTGACGAAATGACCGACTGCCGGAATGAACCTCTGCTCGACGTAATTCGCGAACCGGGTAAGCCACGCCAGCGCGTCGATCAGCATAATGATTAGCTGGAAGAAGAAATTCAGGAAGTCCGCGAATGCCTTAGGGTTAGCCGAGACGGCGAGCGCGAGCCGGGAAATCGCCTGTGCGAACGAGGTCGCTATGCCCGGTATGTCTGGCGTGAATGCCTTCATCACAGCCGTGAATGCGACGGCGATATCCTGGATCGCCTTTTTCACGGCAGGCTGCATGAATGACTTGAGGATCGTATTCGCAAAGATCTGGAACGGCCCGGCTATCGTCGCAGCCGCAGCGCGGAATACCGGCGTTAGGTAGCTGAGGACCCCCTGGGCTGTTCGCAAGATGGACTGCAGGACTGGGACAAAGGATGCGCCGATACTCTTGAGGTCATTACTAGCCGAGGTCTTGAATTCATCAAACTGCTTGGTGATCTTGCCGGTCATGATAGCGCCGACAACGCCGAGGCCGAGAATGGCCCCACCAAGTACAGCGGTGATAGCTCCGGCCGCTATCTGGGCTGCGAACGGAATCGCGGCGAGGCCAGCCACGATAGCGCCGGTAAGCACATAAGGATTCGACAGCGCAGCACCGGCACCTCCGGCTCCGCCACCGCCCGAGGTCGATGGGCTGGCCGCCGCAGCTCCACCGCCGAACAGCCCGCCAATACCACCGAGGATTCCGCCGCTACCGCTGCCGCCTGATCCCTCCCGGCCGATATCGGCGCGCAGTAGCGCGAGCTGGGCCCTGGCCTCTTTGGTATCGAATGATAGCCGGATATCCTTTGCGTTCTTGCTGACATCCTTGAGAGCGGTATCGACCTTGATTAGCTCCCGGACGGCCTTGTCTCCGTCGATGATATCTGTATTGGCTAGTTCCTCAAGCTTGGCCCGGAGTTCAGCGATAGGACCGGTAGCGTCAGCCGGCAGGGCATCGAGCGCGGCTTTGATCCGCTTCCGGAACGTATCAGAGAATGCGCCTCCGGACTTTGTTCCGGCATCACCCATCTTCGCGGTAATCGACCGGCTCAGGGTAGAGCCGACCTCGTCACCGACTGCCGCTGCGGACGGAACCAGCTGTGCCCGAAGTTCCTGGTTCCATCCACGAGCGTCTGGGACTACGCCAACCGCGACTGAGCCGACATAGATATCAGTCATGGCGTCCTCCCGGTTAGCGCATTAAGCACATCCTGAACCTGATCGTCCGGGATATTCCGCATACGCGGATCGATTGCCTTAATCTCCTCAGCTGTCATCCGGTGCTTCCCGCGAGACCTACGGCCGGTAATGCCTGGCCGGCGGATAGGCTCCGGCCGCTTTATCGTCGCGTCGGAATGAGAGCTGGCGTACATCCAGGCCAGCTGCCTTACCTCGTCTATGAGCGAGGCAACGAGGCTCTCAAGCGGGCTCCACGGAGCATTTACCGGGTCACCGAAATTAGCCAGCACTTCATCCTCTGGCATATCATTCCGGATCGCAGTATTCAAGGTACTCTCCGGTGGCAGGTGCTCGATAAGCGCAAGCAGCTTGCGCCAGGATAGGCCGGAGCCCGGCACAAAGAACAGGCCGAGGTTAAGGCCGTAATACCGATGCAGATCTGCCTCTATTTCCTCCGGGAAGTTCTCCGTGAGCCAGACTGCCTTCTCGATTTTCCCATGTTGAGTCGCGCCTGCCGGCCACACTCGTTGAATACCGCTTCGATCTGGTAGTTGTGGAGGTCCGCGTCCACCCAGGCCTGGAATTCGGTGTCATCAAAGATGACCTCTCGCGCCCAGGTCTCCCAGTCGCCCGTCGTGGCTGAGCGCATGGCGCTGCTCGACCAGTCTCCGGCGTGCGCGACGTGGATGATTGTCCCGTCAATCCGGACGGTCGTGGACTCGCCTACGGCTTCCTTGCGGAGCGTATCGCTCAGGAGGTCAAGGTCAACATCGACCTCGATGTCATCATCGTCCGGCTCTACTTCGCGCAGTGGCTCTGTCATTATAATCGCCCGTTCTACGTGAAGTAAGCGGCCATGGACTTGCCGTAATTGACCGTGCGCTGCAGCACGGCGTTCTGTACTGCGCCGATCGTTCCGGGGTAGCAGGTGATCGTCATGTCTGTCATGACGATGTCGCCCTGCTGAGCCTGGTCGTTACCTCGCGCCGTGACCTTCGCGAACGGAGCGTACAGCCGCTGCTGCTTGAGGCCGTCGATGCTGTCGAAAATGAAACTGTACCGGTTATCGGCCGGTGGATCCGGAATGACGTACGTGACCGTGTTTGCCGGTAGCGCTGGCGGCGACGGGGTAGCTCCCGGCTTGAGCGGTGACGTGGCCACAGGGAAGACTGGCACGTCATCGTAGAGCGCGCGGACGTACGGGTTGACAGCCTCCAGCGAGACGAACTGGATGGTCTTGGAACCGCCCGTGAGGATGGAGCGAACCGGCGTCAGGACGCCTGCAGCCGGGATGTCCTTGATCGTCTCGTCCAGCTTGAAAATGTAGCCGGAGGTATCGGCCCATCCCAGGCACTTGTAGATCCCGGAGCCGAGTGACGATGGGTCTTCAATCCCTAGCGGCGGATCAGCGTTGTTGGGCTGGCCGACCCACACAACGACGTCTCCGGCCGAGTAGAGGTTGGTGTTGTCCTTGTAGGTGCCGCTGGCCGGCGGGGTAAGGCCGGTAAGCTGCTCGATAACGTCGTACGTGACGGCTCCTGGGTCGTCACCGGCGCGAGTGTGATCTGCCATTGTCATTCCTCTCAGGAATGTACGAGAATCTCATACGATGCTGAATAGCGGACTAGTGCTGGATTTGCCTCCGGTAGCTGTCGTGGGCCGATTACCGTTGTTGCGTGCTGAATTACTCCACTCCCATTCGCTAGAGCTATACCCATAAGGGAAAGAATCTGAGCCTGAATCGTCCGGGCTGCCTCGCTGGCGGCATTAACATCGGCACTGAAGCCGAATACATCTACATCAACAATAGGTCTATCAACCGCAATATTCCGGTTAGCGCCGGACGTCCGGTGTACCCGCGCGGTAATGAGCGGAAGGTCTCCGGCTGGCATAATGGTAACAAACCTGATATCGGGATTCAGCGGCACGAGGACGTACATCAGCATCAGCTCGATATCCGGGTAAACCGGCACAAGAATTGGGATAGTCATCTGATCCTCACAAACGCAGCCCGCGCTAGGATATGCTCCGGCTCGTTACCCCATTGGCCCCATTCGACAAACGGAGCTTCCGGCGAGTCGTTATAGACCACAGCCTCGGCGCGGTCATAGGTCGCGCCTCCGTGATCGTGGACCCGCACATGCCAGCTCGCCCGGTAACGGCCCGGATGCGGCCCGTGTGTATCGATGGGAGAGGTTCCCTCCGCTCGTACCCGGATAGCCTCCGCGACGATTAGCATCCCGTCCTGCATCATCTGCGAGTTAAGCATCTCGCCTACGCCGTTATGGTCCGGCCGGAATTCCGCTGTCATACTGACGCACCCGAGACCTTCCGCACCCTCATCTGAATCGGAGAGGTATGCCCGGAGAACGGCGACATCCAGGAGCTAACGTCACCCTGTACCTCGTACCGGTCGCCATTGATCTCGACAGCGTCCACGGCCTCGACATCGGTCCCGTACGGCATGAATACCATAAGGTCCGTCGCGACCTCGTCAGTCCACTGAATTGTTTCCGTAGAGCCAGCTGGCTGAACCACACACGGCGATATGTCCGTGGACGTCTCGCTATAGGTATCGTTGCCGTATGCGTCAGTTCCGCTAACGACGCGGCTTATCAGCGTCACCGTCTGGCCGTACGGAAATGTCATCTGCCTGCCTCCCCTCCGGAAGCTCAACCGTGCATTGGCACGGATAGCGGATACCGCCGACCGTAACGGCCCCGGTAATTGTTACGGTCACGGAACGGTCGTAGTAAACGTCGCTGGGTCGGAAGTCGAAACGAACCCAGGAAGATCCGGGCACGCCGGAACGTCGTACACGACAGAATCGGCCGGAGTCCCAGGCAGCGTCACCGCTGTGGAGACGTCGTATGCCGTTCCGCCGACAACGACACGGCCGGTGATCGTCGCGGAGGTCGGGTCGATGGGGTCGTTGCCATCAACCGAGTAAATGACGGTGATCGTGTCACCGTGATCCGGCGCGGAAGGGCTCGCGTTGACGTCGCAGGAAACTGGCATTACAGCCTCACTTTCAGGGTACCGGTCATAGTCCGGTAGTCGGCTAGTACAGTCTTCATGCCCGCATCGAGAAGCGCCGCAGCTAGCCCAGCGCCGGACGTACGCCGCATTGCGTAGCTATAGGCACCTATCGACTCGCTGGCGAGCGTAGCGGACATTGTGGGCGTGCTAAGCTCCGAGATGATAGCCGTACAGAGGACGGCCATGACGTCATCCGGAGTCTGCTGATATCCGTGCGCTCCGGTAACCTGGAAACTTCCCCCATACCAGAAGGTCTCCTCATACCATTCCTCCGGAAGGTTAATGATCCCAGAGGCGCGCGGATTCATTACGGTGATCTCGTCAATGTCATCGAAGTGGTACCAGGTAACCACGATATTAGGAATGCCTGGAGTACCGCTAAGCGCGAGGACTTCATCAATGGAGGCTATCGGCTTCCACGGAACCTTGATGATACCGCCATCGCCGGCAATCTTGAGAACGTCCGCGTCATACCAGACAAAGTCCTCGCGACAGAATCGCCGGATAATCGCGGAGCCGTCCGCGATCATCGCATCGACACGAGCGGACTCGACTGGGTTCAGGGCACGGCCCAGCCTCGCAACGATGTCCTCTTCCGTTGCGAGGCCGGGCAGCGTTGATGGTGTTGTCACGAACGTGAACGCCGATGGGCGGGCTCGCGCTCCGCTTCCTTGGCGGTGCCGGCGTCCTGACCTTCCTCCAGTTCCCTGGTTCGCTGCGCGCCTTCCTCTGCGGCCTGGTTCCGTGCCTTGAGTTCCTCGCGCTCCTGCTCGTGCCGCGCGTTCATCGCGTCCTCGTCCTCGACAGGAACGCCGTCTGCGGACAGGAGCGTGCCACCGGGGTAGGTCGAAATGACGTTGATCGCGCCGGTCGTGGGCGGCGTGGTTCCGGTACCGAGGACGGTGCCGAAAGGCCAGCGAGCCGTGATCGCCTTGCCGGGCTCCATGATCGTGACCGGGTTGACGGTCGCGTAGGCGAGGCGCATCGTCATCCGCATCGCAACGGAGTCCTGCTGCATGAGGTTTAGGATGACCTTGCCGGTGTCGTCGGACACGACGCCTTCCGAGAACATCTTGAAGCTGATGTCCTGGCGGATTCCGATAATCGACTTGGTGAAGTCTCCGGCGAGCATGAGCGCTCCGGCCGTTGGCATCTCCCAGGAGCCGTTGTTGACTTCCGAGAGGTTATAGCCGTAGAGCGTTCCGCCCGGAGAGGCCTGCATGTTCGGCTGGTAGATCGGGATACCCTGTTCCGACCGCATTCCGGTCAGCAGCCAGCTGATGCCAGGCATCGCGGCGAAGCCGTTGACCGTGTAGCCGCTCAGCGCCATTTCCTGGCCGAGAGCGGCGACGTCCTGGCCGAGGTCTACGCCGGTGCCCTGGATGACGGAGTGGCCGGACTTGGTAGCTCCGACGAACACCGACTCACCCCATGTCGCGGGCTTGTTGATACCCCACAGCACAGCGGAGTCGATGAGCGCGCCGACCGCTTCCGTGATACGCGGCTGGACCTGAGCCCACAGCGGCACGTCCGCGTCGTCAAGGTACGCCTCCGGAATCGGCACGATGCACGCCAGTTCCTCAACGATCATGATGACGTTCTTCCACTGCTGCTGCGTGGTCTGCTTCATGCCCGTGTCCCCGCCGACCCAGTAGGCCATCGGGAGGACGTCAAGCACCGGCATGCGCTGAGTCTTGGAAGAGAGGGTTGTCCGGTTCATGAGGCTGAGAGCCGCGCTGGCCTTCGGAGCCTCCTGGATAATGTCCGCAGCGAGCGGCTGCGGCACAAGCGGGTCGGGCGTTCCCGATGAACGGAAAATGCCCTCATTGTAGATAGCAGCCATGCCTGAACGGCCTTTCCGCGCGCCGCGCGGTAAGTCGCTTTTGCGAGCGCGCTTATCGTCCCTGGTTCAGCAGATTCCTAAACCATTCGTCAGTAGTCGTGGGCGTTCCGCCGCTCGACGGTGCTGATCCTGGCCTAAGTGACTCGATTGGGCGTGCGCCCATCTGCTGGCCGTTCCGGCCTGCTCCTGCTAGCCTTTCGGTGACTAGCTGCTCCGCTAGCGTATTGGCCCGGTCGTTAATGGCCTTTGCGATTAGCTCGGCTCGATCATTGATCTCCTGGTCCGTTCCGGCTCCGAGGTGATCGATGAGTTCTACGGGAAGGTTGTGGGCTGCGGCCGCCATAACGCGAGCGTGGGTAGCGACGGCCGTTGCGGCCCGCTCTTCTGCGTCACGCTGCGCGTCCTGGGCCTTCTGTAGCTCCGTCTTGTTGGCGTCCTCGATTACCTTGAGCTTGTCAGCAGCCTCAGAATTCGTCTTGGCGCGGCCTTCCCACTTCCGCGCCTCTTTCTTCCATTTATCAAGCTCAGTCGCGAGGGCTTCCGGATCGTTCGCGAGCATACCACTAAGCAGTCCGGCAGATTCCTGGTCTTCTGTGGTTGCGCCCGTTCCGGGCTCGCCCTCGGCCGTCGCTGGAGCCGTTCCCGTTGCGGGTGCGGCTCCGGGATCTGCTGGCGCTGCTGGTGTGCTCATAGTAATCTCTCCTGGCGCGAACGGCCCTAGGCTCGCGCGGGTCTAGTCCGGGATAATAGCTCGTTCACCGGCATAACGGAAGGCGTACCTAATGCTCAGCCTTTTTCGCCTCCGCTGCGGCCTCTTCGACACCGGGCGCATGACCGGGCCATCCACCGGTCGCGCGGTGATGTAGGTTTGCGCAGAGCCCCTTCACGATGTCCGGCCCGACATACTTGCCCAGCTCGACTAGGCACCGGTCGAAGTCGCCCGGCACACCCCACTGGATCTTGGCGCGTCCTGCGCCTTCTGCCCAGTAGTGCATCAGCCGCTCCGTCGATTTGACGTCGGCCGGAGTAGCTTCCTTCCCAGCAACCATCACAATCTCCGTTCGTAGGTACCGGCGAGACCGGCCCGGCACGGCGCAGAGCCAGCCCCTGCGGCCTCCGGGAGGGCTCCGGAGGACGCGAGCGAGCCGGACGCGGCCGAAGCCGCTAGAATCGCTCCCTGCGGCTGTCTAAGCTGGGTCGAAATTGTCGAAGCTGGCCGGATCGATCGCTATGATGAGCGAGACGCCCACCTGCTCGACAATCGGCCATCCGGAGCCGTCATCCTCCGCGAGGTACGTAACCTCTGCGCCGTCGCTAGGGTCGATGAGCCTGTCTCCGTAGGTCGCCATTATGCGCCTCCAGTTTTGAGGGTGCCATCACTGTTCCAGGTATCCGGGATATCGTCACCCCAGCCCTTAGAATTCGCTACCTTAATGATATACCTCCGGACTTTGGCGCGCTCTTCAGGCGTATTCGGCTTAGCCCGGCCGACCGCCTGAATGGCGGCTGATAGCGAGTTGGACGGCCCGGAGCGCGACTGTATCGGGAATCGGGGGTCATCGCTATCGTTGGCCGGCGAGGGCGGCATTGCCTGCCCTTGCTTCTGTAGGTTCTTGAGGGTTGCTGTTGATAGATTCGACATTCTTATCACTCCAGTACTGATCCCAGGCGGCAATAGCCGCGCTGCCTTTTTTACCGTTCGTTGCTTTAGCCCATTCGTCGGAGAGCCCGGTATTGACCGACGTCTGGCCCCGGAATACCGGCCGTGCTACACAATGGCAGCGATCGTGAGCCCGGAAGTCAACTGTGCTTTCCTTGTAGACGGCTCCGCGTCCGGCTAGCATAGCGCAGAAAGCGCAGGATTTGGGCTCAATAACCCGCTCCCAGCCCTCCGAAAACGTATCATTGACAGCCGCATTCGTTACGGTCGCCCGGCCGCCATTCATAACGAGCCGCGCGGAAGCCCCACCGAGGTCATCACGAGCCATTACGCCAGCCGCCTGCGCGTCATTATCATTATTAAGGTGGCTAAAGAACGATCCAGGGCCCATTGCCTGCGTTACCTTATCGAGCTGCTCGTCATCCAGGATAGCTCCGGGAATGGTGATAGGACGGAATCCCTCAAGAGCGCGGGCATTCGCATAGTATTCCGCCCCGTGAGCCGAAGATGCCTCATAATAGCCGGTGATAATCGTCTTGATAAGGTCGCTCGCTAGATCCCAGCCCTTCATGAAATGCTCGTAATTGATATAGCTGTCCCAGGCATGAAAGATTAGGTCAACGGCATGCTGCGCTATCGCCTGCTGAGATACCTGATAATAGTTCAGCAATATCTGGCCGTTCTGGCTCACCTGGAATTCCGTATGCGGAACGCCGAATGTAACCGTTCCGGCGTTATCGACGGCTATTGTCGTCCCAGGCAGGTGGAACGTTACGAGCCCGGCCGAATCGATATCGGCATGCCCTCGCATTCCGGGTATGTCGTAAAGCTCCGGCGCAGTAATCCGCTCTTCACCAGTCTTCCCGGTAAGAGCCTGCTGCCCCGCCTGGTAATATGCCTGGCCGACGTATGACTGAACGTCCTCGTGGTATTTCTCCGTCGTTTTCTCGCGGACCTCAGCAGCGCGCTCTTTCGCCCTATCCTTGATCTCGTCGGCCATCATGCGCCAGAAGTCCTCAAGCGTCCGGACCTTCGCGACGTCGACAAGACCGCCAAGGCTCCGGACCTTAGCGAGGCCGGCCAGGCTAGCCATCCTAAGCTCCGGTAGCCGTTTGCGGCAGGGCTGGTGGTGGTGCGCTCTGCGGGATAGCGGTCTGCTCGGTCGGCTGCGCCGTATTCGGCTGCATGTAGTTGGCTGGCTGCATACCCGGAGCGAGCTTAGGCTGCGACTGCGCCGTAATCGCCTGCTGGACGATAGCCTGGGCGCGCTCGCGCTGCGCCGCTAGCCGCCACGTCGCAACGTCATCGGCGGTAGCTCCGGGAATCCTCGCCCAAAGCTCTTCTGCCGGCACACCAAGCATCTGCGCGGCCTTGGTGAGCCCGTCGATGGTAGCAGCGAACGCACGAGCCGAGGTATCGCGCCATACAACTGTCCCAAAGAGATCGTTCCAGCCGTCCTTGTCCCCAGCGGCGAGCGCGTCTAGCCGGAACACGTTGCGCCATGGGTCGGTCAGTCCGGACTGTAGCTCTTCAATCTTCCGGTCTAGACCGTCCCGTGCGGCCGCAAGAGCTTCCGCGCTCATATTGGCTACCTGGCCGAGTAGGTGATATGGCGGCACCTGGGAGATTGTCGACATATGCCGTATGCCGTCCTCCCGGACAGCGCTGTACGGAGCTAGCCCGGTCTCCGCGAAGTCACCGAACTTGGTAGTGGCATCCTCCGAGGCCCATACCCGGTCTACGCCAGGCTTGAATGGCGCGTCCTCGCGGCCCTGCTCGTCTACCGGAGCCATTCCGGTAACCCACCGCTGCCGGAATGCGGCGAACTGCGTCGATATCATCAGGTTGAATGTGTCGAAGTTTATCTGGTCCTGTATCGGCATTAGCGGCTCGATTTCACCGCTACAGTCATCCTCCCCATCGAGGTCCGTCTCATAAAGGAAGCGGACCACAGGGCATATCCCCATTCCGTGCGTCGCTACCGGCGACTGCCCGTTGAGGTTCGGATCTCCGGCGTCCGCGAGCCGTAGGTTCATCTGCGCCGCCGACGATACATTTGCGTCGCCAACGAGGATATACCGCTTGTCCTCGTCATAGACCGCCACCTGGATCTGCGACTTGTTCCTGGGAAGGTTTATCACCTTCACCTCTATTGCGAACTGCGGCCATTCATCATCGACGTCATCGGCGTAGAATCCAGTCATGCGGCGAGGGCTTACCGGCCGGATAACCGGAACGTCAGACGGCTG
>Ga0210387_10001272_pt1 | contig 18947 bp, 38 predicted proteins | sample IncBWC7OmetaG_FD_160108 | JGI IMG/M metagenome (GOLD analysis project Ga0210387, IMG submission 160108) | Forest soil microbial communities from Barre Woods Harvard Forest LTER site, Petersham, Massachusetts, United States - Inc-BW-C-7-O ...
GCGGCTCCAACATCAAAGGCGAGAAAGGCGAGACAATGGCTGGAATGGCTGTAGTGGGAATTATCCTAGGCGTGTTCCTGACGCTAGGCGTCCAGAACGCTACCCGGAAGATCCGGGCGCGCGTCCGGAAGTTCCTCAAGCCGGTAGTCAAGGGTCAGATCAAGAACGGGAGGAAGGTCCGATGATCGAGCACGTGTGGTGGACCGTGATGTACTTCCGGTCTCTTCTGCAGCACTGCGGCTGGAACGCCGAGCACATGATGATTGACCTTATCGTCCTATTCACTGCGATGCGAAAGGCGGCTCTGATATGAGCACTCTACTCCAGACGGAGATAATCATAGCGAGAGCCGCTCTGGCTTACTTCGCGGAGCTTCCCGGTCAGGACGACAGCATGACCATCGAGATGGCAGAAGCGATGATGGATGACCTCGTCGTCAACGGCGAGCTAGGCGAAATGCTCGCTTACGTCCGGCGCTACTGCACCGTAATCGACGGCCCGGACGAGGCAAAGCTAATCGTCCTCGGTATCACCGAGATCCTAGATCCCGCGACGCACGCGGCTCCCCCTCCCGACGACACGTACCAGTACCCTGCTCACCCAGTTAGCGAGTGCCGCTCTGACTTCTGCGGCCGCGACGGCAGCGAGGAAATGCTTGATCGCAAGCCGGTCATCCTGGAGATCGATCCGGCGACCGCGAAGCGGCTAGCCGACGATGGGGTATAGACTACCTCCGGGCTCTCAGGCATTAGGAGGTATCATGCATAACCCGATCCTGCGCACAGCCGTGTGCTTCCTCGTCCTGGCTACCGCTATCGTCGGGACCTTTGTCTTGTCTAGCTACGTCTCCGCGACCACGAGCCGGCCAGCCGCCCGCCAGTACTGGGGCACTGCGCCGCAGAGCGCGAGCCTGCCGCGTCCGGACGCCTACTGTGCCGCGCGGGTTCAGTTCGCTCCGGAGCGCGTCGCAGGGAACACCGTAGCCAACCACACGGTACCTCCGCGAGGCGCGAAGCTACGCCTCGGTCCCTGGCGGCTCCAGGACCCAGTCATGGCCCGGAACTTCGCGAAGGTAACCGGCAACTTCAAGGGCACCACCGACGAGATCCTTGAGTGGGCAGCCTGTAAGTGGGGCTGGGATCAGAACGCTCTCAAGGCGCAGGCCGTCGCGGAGTCTACCTGGAACCAGAGGGAGGCGGGCGACCGCGATGCGCACGGATTCGAGTCCTGGTGCATCCTGCAGGTAAAGGTCGCGCGACCGGCTCCACCCACCAACAACAATGCGTGGGGAGGCTATCCGTGGGTGTCGCGGTCAACGGCCTTCTGCGCCGACATGATGGCGGCCTGGCTTCGCTCCGTCTATACCGGTCACAGCTACATGGGCCGCTCCGTATACAACAACTTCTGGGGCACGGTCTCCGCGTGGCAGTCGGGCGGTAACTCCGGCATTGACGGCTACGTCCGCGAGGTCCAGTATTACCTACGCCACCAGACCTGGAGGACTCTTTAGCCATAATCGCAAAAGTAGGGTATACTTGCCCTAGGCGAGCGAGAAAGGCGAGCGATGTACGCGACGATGATCGAGAACTTCCTGATGGAGAAGAATCTCCACTATGGCCGGTTTGACCGGCTGTGGAGCCGTCTGGAAGCTCACCGGATCGATGAGCGGGTGCCGGGCGACGGTACCCGGATGAGCGAGGCCGACCTGAAGGGTATCTGGGAGTGGCTAGCTCGCCAGACTCCGGCCGCGCTAGTGTACTGGGGATGGCAGCACTGATGACGTATCCAGATCCGCATTACGACGAGGACGACACCTGTCAGTGCCCGGATCATGTCGCTATGCGCGAAGCTCGCGAAGCCGACGAGGCCGAGAACGAGCCTTATGCGTCGCGGCTACTCCGGCGAGTCCTGGGAGGATTCTGAAAAAGTTGAATTGATAGCCCGTAGGGTCTAGACCAGACTGGACCTTACGGGCTATTATTGTACTTAGGCGAACAAAGGCGAGACGATGGAACCTTGTAACATGATCTGGGTAATCCGTATCGAGCACAACGGTGTTCCGTTCGGGCCGTCTATCCTGTCTCTCGGCTGGAACGTCTGGTCGCGTCTCGCGACCGTCAGCCGCTACCTACCAGCGGGATGGGCTGTGGAAGCCTACCCGGTTATTGAGGTGCGAAATGCTTAAGCTGATCCTCGGAGCCGTGTTCCTTGTGGTCCTGGGAAAATTCCGGGTAACCGGTACGCTCTACGGCCAGCCGTTCTCATGCTCGATTCTCGTCATGGTGTTTGCGGCCGTCCTCGCGGCGACCCTGCTAGCGACCGCTCTAGTCATCCGGGCCATCGTCCGCGAGGCGCGGCCTGCCTAGTGCTGCGGAGGTCCGAACCACAAGAGGCCGGTAACGAGCAGCACAAGCACGACGAGTAGGATCACGCGCTTACGCGTGATCGCGGAGCCGATGCGCGCCGAGAGCGACCGCATCAATGTACTCATCCTCGCAGTCCGGGCAGGCGTAGAGCTTCCGGACGCTCGATGCGGGATGGAAGACTAGACCGCGCTCGATTAGCTCCGGCTGGCCTTCCTCGGCTGGCTCATCGACAGGAGTCATCCCGACTCACCCCATTCAAACCGGGCGCAGCGAGCCCGCTCTAGACCGTCCTGTGCCCAGTCGGGTACGCCGAACGGGAAGCCGTCCGTTAGCCTCTGTGCAGTACGCGCACTGTCCTCTACCGCGACGTGTGGACGCCTTATGGGGCAGCCGTCCTCCGGTACCCACGCAACGCCCCAGAGCTGTCGATGCCAGTGAAGCTGTACAGGCCATGACATCGACCGGAGCCTAGGCACGTCACCGAACACGACGAGATCCCGCCCACGGCCGCATTGTGCCATTCCACAAGCGAGCGCGAATAGGCGGTGCATCCCGTCCGTATCGAGATATCCCTTGACCTCGGCCCATTGTCCGGTCTGTGGGAGCCAGAAATCCGGAAGGTAGTTGATCTTGCCTCGCGGCGTATCGACGGTAAAGCCCTGCGGCTCGTATTCCCAGGCAATGCCGCAGACGTCAAAGAATACGGCCCACCTAGCTTCCAGCCGCGACCGGAACTTACACCCGCCATATTTCGTCTCGATAGCCTTAATCGTCATGCGTCCAATGATACGCTATGATTAGGTTATCCCCTAGGATAACGGGAGCAACAATGGTCGACAGAATTTCAGAGATAGTCAGGCTCCAGAAGGCATTCGACGCACCCGCAGCGGAAGCATCCGTCATAAAGTGGCGCGAGGCCTGGCTGATCTGGGAAGAGAAGAACATTAATGGCGGCAAGACGTTCCAGGCAATAAGCGACGCAATCCAGGAACATGGCGGCAAGGGCAGCTCCCTCGGCTACCTCTCCCGGATGGAGCGCTGCTGGCGCTCGATGATCGAACACGGCATGGACGGCTGGGCACCGGATCAGCTACCCGACTTCAACGAGACCTACCGGTCAGAAGAGATCCAGGAGGGCTCGCCCGATCGCAAGCGCAGGCAGAGCCGGGCCGGAGCCGACACGCCTGATGATCACACGGCCCACGGCATCATCATGGGTATGGCCACTATGGTCGGTAATCCCGCCGTCTATGCCGGCCTCGTCTCCGACGAGGACTGGGCCATCCTGGCGGAGCTACCGGACCAGATTCGGCTGTTTCTGCGCCATTCCGTGGAACAAGCCGCGCCAACTCGCTAATGGGCCGCGCGTATCGTATTCGCGTTCCGGCCTGCGCGTTTCGCGTTTCGCGTTTCGCGTTTACCGGTCGCGTTTACCGGGCTCGCCTATCGTTTCTAGACGCACGCCACTTTCTATCGTATCATTGGAGCAATGGCCTTACGGCCCTGCCGGAGTTGGTCGCCTCCGGCAGGACCTGGCCCCACAGTTAAGCGGAGAAACTGGAGGGCTTATGTCCGATCCTACGCCTACGGGCTCGCGTATCGCGAGGCTGAGCCGGTTCATGCGCGTATCGTTCTTCCGGCTCGTATGGCTGATCGTCCTCGCGCCTATCCTCGCGGTTAGCGCGTATTCGCTATTCTGGGTCGCGCGCCATTTCGGCGTGCCGCCTTATATCGCCATTGCCGTCAGTACGTGTTTCGACGGCGTGGCGCTCCTATCGGCCGACTACTCCCTGAAGTATGCACAGGCCGGAATGTCCGGAAGCATGTCCAGGACGGCCGTGTGGGTATTCGCCGGCATCGCCGCATTCCTACAGACCTTCCACGCCCGGCTAGGCAACGAGCCGTACGGAGCCTGGATCATGTGGGCGACTCTACCGCTCGGAGCGGTCGTGGTATTTGAGCAGCACATCCGGTTTGAGCGTCGCAAGTCGCTCGCTCGCGCCGGCCATGTCTATCCGGCTCCGCTACCGAAGTGGGGGTTTGCCAGGTGGATGCTGTTCCCGCTCGCTACGCTCAACGACCTCCGCGACCTAACCAAGGCTCGGAGCGGCGCGCTCAAGATGGTCGCGGAGACCGTCATCGCAGAATTCAGGCGCGAGGCTAACCGGATTCACGGCGTCCGCGAGCGTATCGAGCCCGCACACGCAGATCCGGCGCTAGAGCCCGCAGAGCCAGACCAGGAGGACACCGGCGACCTCGTACGGCCGGAAGTCCTCAAGCAGCACCGCGAGCGCAGGAAGGCCGGAGACGGCCGCACAGACTGGGCCAGGGCTCACAGCCCAAAGGCCCATATCCGCGACTGGGCGCGAGCGCACCCCGAATACAAGAGCCGCGTTGGCATCCGAGGCGTCCTGCCGGCCGACGTCGTGGAGGCTTACTACAATGAACACCCTGACGAACGGAGTGGGTGATGTCTGACTTCGCTATGCATGCGCTCCACGTTCCGTGGTGGGTGCCGTTCGTGTTCTGGTTCGGGCTGTACATCCTTACGGCCTCCGGCTGGATCCTGAACGGCTACGGCATGGAGTACCTCGGCTGGCGCCATCCCGGACGGCCCGGCAAGATCCACCGTGTGCTCGTCCGGTTCCACACGGGCGCACACATCCATCCAGACAAGAGCTATGGCGATGAGCGCAGGCTCCGCAGTATAGCCGGAAGCTCTAACCGCGCAACACCAGAAGGCGCAATCGTCTACTTCGCCCAGCGGTCGCGCGGTTACCGGGCTCTCCGGAACAACCTAACAGTGTTCGTGGTCCTGGTGATCTTGAGCTGCATGGCAGACAGTCCGGCCGACACGGTGCGCGCCATAACCATCGCCATCGTCCTCGTCCTACTCTGGAAGCTGACCGTTCTCGTCCTCCGGGCTCGCGCGAGCTACCGCAAGGCCCATCCCGTAAGCCAGCCCGCGCTCGCCACGACCAAGATTGCCCGTCAGATCTTCATCAACGATCCGCTGACGGTCGGCCAGAAGCCGATTCTCGATGTGGAAGAGAAGCCACAGCTGGAGGGTGTGCCCCGGAACGTCCTCGCATCCCTGCTCGCCGGCAAGATGAACTGTTCTACGGCCGAGGTTATGAACCGGCTCAAGATGAGCCCGGAACAGGGCAGCCTCCAGCTGCCTGATACGTTCGGCGCGCTAGTCCGCGAGCGAGAGCCGATCCAGGAAGTCATCGAGGCTCACACGGTCGGCAGGGTCCGGTTTGAATGGAAGACCACCCAGACGCCTCGCATGCTGCTGTGGGTCCCGATCATCGTGCCGAAGCTCCCGGACATGGTCCGCTTCCGCGACCACCTGCCGGCGCTTGAGGCTCTGGGCCCACGCGAGACCGGTCTAGGTCTCCGGGCCGACAGGTCGATGTACGTGCAGAGCCATAACGGCGACCTTCCGTGGTGGTGCCGCTTCATGGGCTCCGGTACTGGGAAGTCTATGAGCTTCCTCGTTAAGGCCGCGCAGATCGCCCACAAGGACCCACTAGCCGACATCTACTGCATCGACACTAAGCAGGTCTCGTTTGAGGCTCTCCACGGGATTCCCGGCATCCACATCTTCGACAATCCGGTTACGGAGATGGATAAGATCTGGAAGACTTTCTATGACCTCAACGGCATTCTCGAATCCCGGTACACGGCCGTCCGCGAGAAGCGCAAGCGGCTATCCGACTTTGGCGACATCTGGGTGTTCTGCGACGAGGGTAACCACCTGGGCGGCAAGCTCAAGACCTACTGGACCAAGACACTAGGCGAGTCGTCCGCGAGCCCGGTTATCTGGGCCGAGGCAATCGCGCCTCTTCTCCAGCAGGGCCGGCAGGCGAATATGTTCGGTGAGTTCATGTTCCAGGACCTTACCGACCGCGCTATGGGTGGGCAGTCCCTCAAGTTCGCGTTCTCGGCATTCTGCGCGGCGGGATATCAGCCCAACCAGTTCGTTAGGACGATTGGCCCTCCGGCTATGGACTGTCTGGAAGGACCGGGTAGGATACTAGTGTGCCAGGGGAATAAGCGAACCTGGACGCAGGGTTTCATGGATGACGAGCAATGGCTTCACGACTACGCACTAGAGAACAGGAAGGGCCGATGATTAAGCGATGGATGTACCGGAGCGCTAGCAACGCGCAGATGTCTCCGGCTCTCGGCGCGCTCCTGTTTGTGATCGGGCTCGGGATAACGGTCTACATCTACCACAAGCTCATCATCCAGACGCTGGAGTACATGCTGATTGCCTGCGGCCTGCTTGCGGCCGTCGCGGCGGTCATCGCGCTGAGCGTCTCCGGCTACCGCTACAACCGCAAGCGGACGCGAGCCCGGATCGCCGGAGCCCTACAGGCTGTAGGCGAGGACACGACCGGCTACCAGTTCGGCGTGCTCGACGGAGCCCCACCGATACCGCCGCAGGACCGGGCGCAGATGGAGCAGACGGCCGACCTCCTGAAGGACGAGGGAGTTGAGCTGTCCTGGACTCAGGACGGTAAGACCCTGCGCGCCAAGAAAGACTAGAGGCTCGCATACGGGTCAGCGCCGGAGCCCTCGCACCGCTGGCACTGCTTTAGCGGGCAGAGACGGGACTTCCCACTACCGCCGCACATTCCGCAGGGGATCTCAGGAGTCTCATTCTCGTTCTCGCCCATACCCAAAGTCTAGCCGAGGCTGCCCAGGACGTCTAGAGGTTTTGCGGAAAAGTTCTACGGCCGGCCATGCTTGTTCGAAATTGGTTTTCTTGCTTGCACAAGCTGTTCGAAATTGGTTTCCGATCGAAATTGGTTTCCTGCTGCAGAACTCGTTCGATTGCGGTTTTCTAGAAATACCAATGACCAGCCAAAACTCATGAAACCGTGCCGATGGGTAACTACTGCCTGCCCATGGCTGCTGCGCTCTGCATCGCTCTCTGGGCCGTGCAGGGCTAGTTGCTGCATAGTAACCGGAAGTTGCCTAAAGTAGTCAAAAAAGTTTCCCAGATAGTTCGCTTTTATGGCACGTCTGCGGTATACTTGGGTTGTAGGCGAGGAAAGGCGAGAGAGATGAAACTGATAGCGTTCAACGTGAGCGACGGTACCGTGGAGATCCACAAGGCCGGCTGTGCCGATATTAAGCGGAACGACCGGAGGCGCGGAAGCCACCAGAGGTCGGCTCACTGGCGGTCGGACCAGGTTGAGTTCGGCAAGATTGACTGGCCGACTCAGTACGCCTTCGCGCACGACTACTGGGACAACGGAATCCTCGCGGAGAACGAGGCCGAGAACGGCGTGGGCTCGTTCGATGTCTTTCAGGAGATGGACTTCAAGCCCTGCTGTAACGCGCTACCGGTCGGTGGTCCGGCCGAGACGACTCCGGAGCCGGCCAAGCCCAAGACCAAGCTCCAGGTCCGGAAGGAAGTCCGCGAAGTCCTCTACAACTCGATGATGAAGGATCTAGAGGGTATGAAGGCCGACGTGAAGAATGGCTACCAGCCCCAGATGTACGCGGACCTGATGACGGAGCAGATAGAGCGCGTAGCCTTCATGTTCGGGATGCGCGACGAGAAGTAAGCGAGCTAGCCCGGAGGAATCCCCCTCCGGGCTCTTTGCTTTCCTGGCAGGGTAGGGTATACTTGCCTTAGGCGAACGAAAGAGGCGAAGATGAGCTTGTTGAAGGTTACCCCCACCGAGCAGATGATGCAGATCACGAAGGTTCCGGCCGGTGTCCGGATACGCCAGAGGGCCGGGATCAGCTACGTGGCCTATAGTATCGAGGTCAACGCGACCGGCTATTACCCGGTCATCGTCCGCGACACGAACGGGCGCGCGCACTACTTCCGCCCGGACACGAAGGTAATCGTTCCGGCCGGTACGGTATCGCTGGACGACTGCCAGGACCACGACGATGAGCACGGATGCTGCGACTCGTGCGGTAAGTGGGCCGACCGATGATGACGTTCGGGACTACCAAGCTAGCCGGGCGCGACGTACCGTGCCCGACCGGTAAGCAGATCCGGCAGGACCTCGCAGACCTGTGGTACGGCTGCCACGCAGTTGACCGCGTTGACCCGGAGATCGCCCGTGTGTGGTGGGCGCGGTACCGAGCCTGGGGCGGCACAGGAAACTAGGCGCGAGCCCGGAGGAAAGTTCTCCGGGCTTTCGCTTTGATTTATGGCAGACGTCGGGTATACTTGTAGTAGGCGAATGAAAGGCGAGAAAATGACCGATGGCTACCGTGTCCGCGCGTACTCCGGAACGGAAGGCGTGCCGGGCGAAGTGTTTACGAGCCCGGACTGGATGCTGACGGAGCCCGTGGGCTTCGCCCGGCTCGCGGACGGTGCGCGTGTCTCCGACCTGAATGGGTTCCGTGGAACCGATCTCCGGTTTACTGAGGACGGCTACCTTACCTTCAACGGCGAGCGTATCGACGTCGGTGACGACTTCCCGGAGTACCTAGGACTGCTAGATGAGATAGCCGACTCCCCTACGGCTACCGGCGTTAGCTACCCGGACGAAGTAGCTTAATCAGTAGGGTAGACTTACCCTAGGCGAATGAAAGGCGAGAGGAAAATCATGGATAACGAACTTACCAGCCGGCTCAGGGATCGTCTCCTGGAGGCTCTCAGCGAGCTTCAGAAGGGAACCACAGACCGTACGGCCCGGTACCGCCTCCAGGCCGAAATGGAGGACCTGGAGGGCGATACCGCGCACTGGGACGGAGCGAGGACGGATGACCCACCGGCGAGCTGGATGACTGGCGTACCGACGTACAAGCCGGTGCCGGGCTCCGCGTACTTCGGAGAGGTCAGCCGGTGCTGGTTCGCGACCGATAGCGGAGACGGCGAAGTCATCCGCGCGGAGCCGACACTAGAGCAGGCCGATAGCCCGGACGTCTGGGCCCTGACCGACGACACCGTATGGGGTCCGGAGTAAAAAGAGCGAGACGCGAGTGCCCGGCTACGGCCGGGCATTTTGCGTTCCCGGATCTATCGGCTATACTTGCGTTAGCTGGTTACGTCGGTTCGGTGGTTCCTTCCGGGCGCGGCCGGTGAACGCGCTACCCGCGCAACGCAATCTAGCTAGCGGCTAGCTCGCGCTGATCCCGTGATGTATGGCGGTAGGCGCGTTCCGCTAGTGACTGTGATTGAACTTCGACGCGGGTAGCGCTTTGCTTTCTGGCATGACTGGAGTATACTTGCCGTAGGCGAACGAGTAAGGCGAGAACGATGACTGAGACCGACCGGAAGACCTGGGAGACGGAGCCCTGCGAGAAGCACGATCTCACGTGCTGCGGCGACTGTCTTGAGCAGGCTAAGCTGAAGCGCGACGAGCACGGTGACTTCCAGTACCGGAGCGACTGCGCCGTACAGACGTTCGCGGAGATCACCGGCGTGAGCTACGGCTCCGCTGCCGAGATCATGCTTGGTAACGGCTTCCAGCCCGGAGTAGGCACGCGCGGCAGCGACCTCCGCGCCGCTTTCGAGCAGACCGGGTACACAGTCACCAACGTCACCTACCTGGGCCCTGAAGGCGCGGTCGTGGCGTCGATGGAGGAAGGCCGGAAGTTCTACGTCCACGGCACTAAGGGCAAGCGAGCCCACGCGTGGTCCATCACGGACGGCAACGAGAACCGGCCATACTTCCCTCCGTACCGGTACCGTGTGTTTGAGGTCACAGGATTTTTGACTTTTAACAGACATGAGGTATACTTGCTCTTGTAAGGCGAAGAAAGGCGAGAAGATGACCCGAGTAAGTGACCGGCTCTACCGGACGATTCACGGTCGCGCTCCGCGCGGCTACGGAATGTGGATGTTCGAGAAGCGCGGCCAGGTTGACGAGACCGTTAGCCGTACCGGTACCTACACCGAGGCGCGGAAGGCTCTGCCCTCCGGAGAATGGATCGTGCTCCCGTAATGTCGAAGATGGACCGGGCTCTGAACGGAGTCGAGAACGCCGACCGCGAGGAACACACCGCGTGGGGGCGAGCCGAGACGGAGCCCTGCGAGCGCGGTACGGTCGGCTGCTCCGTGCTACACACGGACGATAGCGAATGCGAGACCTGGTAAGGTCTCTAGGCGAGTAGACAGGAACGATCGGTAAGGTTGATAGCGGAGCCCTGGCGTGTGGAGGTTCACTCCTATGCCGATAGGCCGCGTAAGGTTATGGTGTGGAAGCGAGGCCACGAAAATCAGTGGTACTTTCAGAACTCACTGACCATCGACGAGGACGTTGACGCGGAAATTCTCAAGAACGAGGTAATTAGCAGACTCCCTGTGTAGCGCTCTGTGCGTCTGTGCGCTATACTTGGGGTAGGCGAAAACGAAAGGCGAGGATAGTGGAACTTAGCGGGACGATGACGAAGGTGCGAGGCCTGATCTCGAAGGCCGAGAGCCTTGAGACCATAGGCGACGAGCACAGCATGAACGAGGCTGTGGCGCTCCGCGCGAAGGCGAACGACCTCATGGACCGGTACGGTCTTGAGGAATGGCAGCTCCTGAAGGATGCGCCGACCGGATTCAAGCCAACCCGGATCAAGGTAGACATCGGAGAGGCCGGCAGCCCGTTCCTGGGCGAGACGTCTACGCTCGTGAACGTGGTCGCGAAATTCTGTAAGTGCTCTTCCGTGTGGATGAAAAACTCCGGCTACAAGAACGTCCGTGAAGAGTACTGCTACGTGTACGGCTACGAGAGCGACCTACGGTACTTCGAGCTGCTGTTCACGACGATCTACCTCCACATGGCGGAGACGATCTTCCCCAAGCCCGACCCGACCTTGTCGCTAGGCGAGAACGCTTACGAGCTTCACAACGCCGGACTCAACTGGTTCGACATCGCGCAGGCGTACGGATGGGCCGAGTGCCCTAGCTTCGCGGGCGAGCCCAAGCTCATGTACTTCAACAAGGGAACGGGCGAGCGCGCCTCGTGGGGCAAGAGCATCGGCCGGATCAAGTCGGCTTACGCCGCCGAGATCAAGGCTCGCGGCGAGGCCGCGCTGCGGATTCCTCCGTCCGGCTCCGAGACCTTCCGCCGCAACGCGGTTACCGGCTACCTCCACCGGATCAATCAGCGGCTCATGATGATTACCGACAAGCGCGGTACCGGTATGGAGCTAGTCCTCGCGGACAAGTCCCAGAATATCCGGGCGATGATCGATAACGACTTCGCCAGCGTCAAGATGGAGAAGAACAAGCAGGTGCCGTTCAACGCAGCGGCCTACCGGCGAGGCGTCAACCACGCCAACACGGCGAGCCTTAGCCCGGAGGCGGGCTCCGGCCGACGCAGCGAGCTAAGCTAGTAACCGGAGCCCGGCTGGTAACCCGTCACCGGCCGGGCTCCCCTAAACGTAAGGACCGACAATGACTGGGTACAAGCCGGGCGATCCGGAACGGAAGGCGCAAGAGCTACGCGCCGCCATCGCGGACAAGACGATGACCGAGGATGAGGCAGCCGACGCCATGTATTCCTGGGCGGAAGAGGTCGGATACGTCATTACGAGATCTGGGGCTGAGTCTTTTATCTCACTCCGTCTCGGCATGCCTAGACTTCACAAGGATGGTCCTCGATGAAGCGCGCCTTCGCGTGGGCATGGGTTGTCCTGTGCGGGCTCGCCATCCTTACGGTTGTAGTTCTTACGCCGTTCCAGCCATGGACCTGGCACACACTTGAATTCTCCAGCCGGGCTATCGCTGGTGGCGTTGCCGCGATGACCCCAACTGTCCGGTACCTCCGGAGGACACCAGCCGACCGGCGCAAGATCCGCGAGCTTCGCAATACCGACCGGAAGCTAGACGCAATCGAGAGGGAATCATGAACGACGCCCACGACAACGCGGCGACTGATAAGGGCATGCTTATCAAGTTCAACACCGACAACGCCATCCAGGCTTTCCAGTCTCTTCAGAAGGCTCGCCTCCGGCTTGACGAGGCCGAGTACCAGCTTGAGAAGACTATCGGTATGGGCATCGACAAGGAACGGTATGACGAGCAGGCGGAAGACATCCTCAAAGAGTACAAGCGCAAGCGCTGGGGCGCGGTGAAGGCCGGGAAACTTCCGCGCGGTAAGGTAGCGTAATTGCTGCAGATGGAGTAGACTTAGTTCTGTGAGGCCGAGAACGAACCGGCCCGGAACGAAAGGCGAGAAGATGAAGTGTGGTAAAGGCCACGACCACGAGACCGTAGCCGATGTCAAGGCTTGCTACGGCGTGTGTGCGTCGGATGCTGAATCGGCCGTCCGTCCGAACAAGTACGCCGGACCCTGCTACCGATGCGGTAGCCGGGTAGAGGCGATGGCCGGCGCTGTCGAGCGCGGCGAGCGCGGATGGACCGCGAGACACCTTGACGGTAAGTGCCCGGCTCCGCAGAAGACTTCCCCCAAGCGGCAGGACTACTCCGTGATAGCTCCCGGCTACTACGCGACCGTATCCGCGACCGGTGAGAATGATTATGACTTCTGGTTTATCAAGGCCGGACGGAAGCCCGGCTACCGTTTCGTCAAGCGGTACCTCGGTGGGCAGGGTCCGATCCAGATTCACGCGTCGGAAGCGCTCCGGGCTCTTGACACGATCATCGCGGAAGGCGTAGACAAGTGCGGCGACCGGTTCGCGGATGAACTTGAGAAGTGCCGTGACTGCGGCCTCCCGCTTACCGACGAGACCAGCCGCCGCGAGCGGCGCGGCCCGATATGCCGGAACAAGTGACATGAGCCGGACTGAGGTCGTCTACCTGCTCCATTATGAGGAGCCGATAGGCGACCCCAGCCGTCCTCGTATGTGGGCCCAGCACTATGTGGGTAGCTACCTAAGCGAGGCGCGGCTCAGCCATCACCGCGACGGTACGAGCGGCGTGCGGATCGTTGACGAATTCTACCGGCGCGGTATCCCGTTTGTTGTCGCCCGGACGGCTCCCGGCAGTAAGAGGCTAGAGCGGCAGATCAAGCGCAACGGGCACTTCCGCGACTACTGCCCCCACTGCGTAGCGAACCCGAGGAAAGGCATGTGGAGTTAGTGATTACTCATTTCGCCAGTTTCCTGGAACGCATGCCGGCCGGAATCCGACTAGGCGTCACGATTTACCTAACCGCCTATGCGGTACGGTCGGTATTCGTGGCGGCGCACGACCACGGGGTAAACTACCCTAATGGGCGAGTCGGCCGGATCTTTATCAAACTATTCCACGGAAGGAACAACCCCCATGCCTAGCGGCGACGAGGTTCCAACCATTCTCGGAAAGGCTCTCCGAGGCGAGCTAACCGACCGGGAGATTGCCCTCATCGGGCTCTCCGACGAGACCAAGCGCGCGATCACAAGAGTCATCGAGCTAAGCCCGGCTCTTGAGGAAGCGATCCTGAACGTTGCCGACCTATGCTATCGCGACGGCCTGGACGCGGCTAGCCTCGGCTACGGCGAGCCCCTGCCGGAAAGGAAGCCAGACACGCGGATGCCAGAACCACCGCTGCGGGATCTCCCGCCGAAGCTAACGGAGCCGTTCTATTGCCTGATCTGTCACAGCGGGCACGACTCGTCGGAGATAGTCAAGGTCGGGAAGACCTCCCTGATACCGGGGCACGAGTACATCATCGTCACCAAGACCTCGCTCCAGAAGTACCCGCGCGAATGGCGCATGGGGTATCTCGGTTACACAGCCGGGCTCCAGTTCTCGGCGCGAGGTCCCGACCGGACCCACAGCGCCCAGTACGGAGGCACCCAGACCATCGATATGGATCAGGTGATCTCCGTCACCGAAGTCGAGCGCGACGATGTCAAGCGCCACGTCGGCATAACCAAAAGGGGCAGGTCATGAGTAAGTCCTACCGCGTCGTGATCGTGCCCGACGAGGAAGCCATTGGCGAATGGGTGAACCCTGAGGATCTCGTCGCCATGGACCGGATGGAGCTGATCTTCACGATCGGAGACAAGGCCGGTTCCACGACCGGACGGCTGACGGCTAAGTTTACGCCGGAAGCTCTCGCTGATGACGCGCTTCGCCAGCTCCACCTGCGCCGCTGGATGAAGGTCCTGTCCGTGGAGCAGCTAGACCAGTCCGCGATCATCGGGCTCCGTACGGAGCCGACTCCACCAGCAACCCTAGATCCCGGCACAGGCCGGGACACGACCGATGACTGGCTTAAGTAGCCGGAAAGGACCGACCGATGACTGGACACAGGACGGAACCCCTCCAGACGGTCACGACCGTCCGCAATGCAGCCGAGACTCTGGGCTTCAACGTTACGGAGAACCCAGGCCGGAGTAACGGCCATCTCACGCTGGACATCACGCGCTCCAGCCAGTACGAATTCGTCGCCAGCTTCCGCCGCAAGGCTACCGGCTACTGGGCCTGGGAATTCGGCTACGATTACCGGGAGGACCCGACGTTGCGCGTGCACACGATGACGCGCTTCATCGAGCGGCTCCGCTCCACCAACAAGGAAGGCTAGCTATGCTGAAGCCGATCGTCCGTGAAGCGCGAGCCCTCGCGGAAGAAGCCGCCAACGGCAACAAGGACCGCATAATCCTCGTCAGCCCCACGATCATCCTCGTCGTCAACCGACCGGGATTCGATCCGTACTCCTGGCCCAAGAAAACGTGGAGGAAGCGGTGATCCACGGTAGGCCGCGCGGCTCTCACGATCCGGCCGTTTACATACCGACGATGAATCGGTACGGCAACCTGGAGCGGATCGTTCCGCTCTGGATGGAGCAGGACTTCCGGGTACGCCTCGTTGTCGAGCCGACCGAGTACAACGAGCATGCCCGGCTGATTACCCGGATGGGATGGACCGGCCTAGGCGTCACCGTCATCCCGGTCCAGTCGCCTCGTCGCGGTATCGGCTACGCCAGGAGGGCTGCCGTTCTCCACGCCGAGCACACCGGCCGGAAGTCGATCATTATGAGCGACGATGACATGAAGCCTGCGGGCGATATGCTCCCGCTACTCAAAGCCGCAGAAGACTCCGGAGCCCTGGGCGTGGGAGCCGTACGCGGTATCCACGACTACTTCACTGGCGGAGCGATCTCCCGGACTAGCGGCGTGATCCTGTGCCCTGGCGGATGGGGCTTCCAGCTATTCGGCCTCAACATCGCGAACACCGTCCTGCTAGGGAACTTTGACGAACGGCTCCACTCCTACGGCGAGGACGGCGAGCTGGCCCGGCAGGGCATCAAGGCCGGTATCTTCTGGCGCTCCCACTGCGACGTCAAGTGCGCGCCGATCGGTAAGCGCTACGCGCCAGGAGGCATCAGCACGAGGTTCGCCAAGCCGGAATACCGGACGGATGCCGAGCGCGAATGCCTCAAGATCATCCACGACCGCTGGCCCTACTACACGAACGAGCCGGACAAGCCGCTCCGGGTAGCCTGGCAAAGAATGCTGGATCACTATATTCCGGACTGGCGGGACCGCTCCGCGCTCCACGGAGGCTCGCTGTGAACCGGGCACAATTCATTCAGCATCTAGAGGACGGCCTACCGGCGACCGTAGGCGTCCGCGAGATCACCGGCAAGGTCCCAGTCATCGTCACGATAGCGGAGGGCGATGACGGGATCTTCTACACGCGGTATGGCCTCATGATGGCCGGCCCACTCATGGCCGCTCTCGTCGTACTCAATCTCAAGCTCAGCAACATACCCGTCCGGTACATCAACAGGATCAAGGGTGGAGAGCCCTGCGGTAAGGTCCTAGAGGGAATGGATCGAGCCGGGTACGTCATCGACTTTGGCCGTTCCATCAAGTCCAGCGCGCGGATCTCCTGGGAAGGCGCGATCGTTGGCGAGGCCGACGAGATATTCACGGAAGGTCTATTCAAGTGAGCGAGAGCCCGGAAGAGGCCGCGAGCGGCCCAGAGCCAGCCCAGGAGCCCACAGCGACGGCCGGAGCCCTTAGAGCCTGGGACGGCGACTGGCCCGCTCCTGAGCCATGCTACCGCTCCGGTCTCGGCTTCATGATCCACGGCCCCGGCTGCGAGCATCCGGCATAATGACGGCGAAAGCCGAGATCCGGAAGAGTCTCCTGTGCCGTCGATGCGGCCGGAAGCTCTCCAAGAAACAGCTTGAGGCTCGTAAGCGTCATTGCTATCCGTGCCAATGTACTATTCGTATGGAGCAGAAAGTAAAAGCTCACGACCGGAGTATCGAGAGCGAAGACTTCACCCGCGAGGATTACTGGCTGCTCTATCAGGAGCAGGGAGGCCGATGCGCGATATGGGAATGCCGGGCCACAGGCAAATCGAGACGGCTAGCCGTAGAGCACGACCATAAATGTGATATGGGGCACGACCCTAAGCGATGGTGCCGTGCGTGCGTGCGCGGCCTAGTATGCGCTATGCACAACGAATGGATCGGGCGATCCGGAGATAACCCGAAAGTGTTTGACTCTATTGCGGATTACCTACGGGAACCGCCAGCGAGGACTATCATGGAGAAGCAGGACCAAGGCGATACCGTTGATGTTCTGGTAAGGAAATACGACTTCCTAGCGAGACAGGCTGTCCGCATTCTTGACCTCGCTCGCGGAGTCGGTCCTAGTCCCCAGAAGGTTACCGGAGGAACAATTACCGTCAGGTACACCCGCGAGCCGAATAGGCCTGGCATGTATGAGATAGCGGAATCGCTAGAGCCGGGCGAGCCCGGAGGATTCCGGATCAGCGGTCAGCTCGCGCTAACCAGGCTTACCGGAGAATTTGGCTTGCCGGAAGATAAAGCGCGGAATGCCCTAAACATAGCATGGGAGTTTGGCGACAAGGCCGAGCCGCTCACCGATGGGTACGTCCACATATGGTACCATGGCCCTGGAGAGACCGGGAACCATCTATACACGATCAAGGACCATACCGGCAAAGGGAAGATACTAAAGCGAAGGCGAGCCCGGTCATGAACGCTCTCCGCGAGTCCTTTTATGACTGGATGGACCGTAACCGGTTCACTCCGGTCGCTATGTGGGTGATAGCCATATGTGCTATCTTCGCTGCCGTCATCCTCAGCTTCATTCCCTGGAGCAGTCATGGGTAAGCTACTTATCGGCGTTCCGGACATCGCGAACGTTGTCGAGATCCGCGAATGCCTCATGGGCCAGTACGGCGTAACCTCCCAGCAGGCCGACGAGATCATCCGTTTCACGGTCCAGGATACCGTGAATAAGTCAAAAGAATGGAAGGTGGAGAACGGCTTCATTACGCTCCGCTATCACGGGCTGAGCCGGTTCAGCCTGGAGGATAATACCGATGTGAAAAAGGTAGTAAACCGGCGCTCACTGGGGTATAGTTCTACTAGAACCCACAAGACATCATCCGCAAGAAAGGGAATGGACATGCCACCTCGCAGGGGAAAGCCCGCAGCGGCTCCGGCCGAGCCCGAGGCCAACGGCGACATCGACCTCACCACGTACCTCACCAAGGACCTGTCCGCGACGATGGGCGACTACGCCACCTGGTTCCGCGACAACGTGGGAGATCCTGACGAGATCGAATCCGACCGGCTCCTGGCGCTGGGCAGCTCGCTGTACCCGCACTTCCAGAAGTCCGACTTCAACATCGCCCAGCGTGCCGCGAGGCGCGCGGCCCGTACCGCCGAAGCGGCCCCGGAGCCGGAGCCTGCGGCCCCTGCGCGAGGCCGTGGACGCGGAGCCCGGAACGCTCCCGCCGCGCCGCCTGCGGCCGCTCCGGCGCGCGGAGGCCGTGGCCGGCGAGGCGCGGCTGCCGGTCGCGCTCCCGAAGCCGCCTACTAGCAAGACCCTGGGCTCTGCCGGCTCCCCGATTACCGGCAGGGCCCAGTTCCATCGTTGGGGGATTCCGAAAGGATTCTGATGGACCCGAAAAAGAGCTTCTCAAACGGAAACAGGCCGGACCCAAGAGACATCCCGCCCGGCTACTCGGCAGTATGGGATTGTATCCTGCCCGATCCCCTCTATCGCTGATCCCTGAGCGGACTGCCCAGACCGCGATGCTGTGAGCCTGGGCAGTCCCCTGAAGGACCGGTAGCAATACCAAAGAAAGGCGAGCCGATGACAACAGCGTCCATTCCTATTCTCCGGACGAGCGAGCGGTCTGCATTCAAACGATGCATGTGGCGCTGGTGGATGGAGTACCGGGAGGGCTGGAAAACGCGCTACGTCCAGGCGGATGCACTCTGGTTCGGTATCGGAATCCACGAGGCTCTCGCTCCCTGGTACATGAAGGGGAAGCGGCGCGGACCGCATCCGGCCGACACTTTCGAGACCTGGGTGGGCGAAGAGATCGGCTACGCCAAGACATACCTAGACGATTCGTTTGACGAGCCGGTCTGGATGGAAGCCAAAGAGCTGGGCATAGCGATGCTGGAAGGCTACGTCAATACGTACGGGAAAGACTCCCAGTGGCATATCATCTCGATAGAGCAGCCGTTCAGCGTAAAGATTACCCGACACGGAAAGCCAATAGCCGTATTCGCCTCGCGCTGGGACGGTGTATTCCGAGACCTCGCGGACGGAAAGATAAAGCTGCTTGAAAACAAAACGGCCTCTCAGATCTCTACGGCCTATCTAGAGCTAGACGATCAGGGTGGATCTTACTGGGCCGTCGCGAGTCAGGTACTGCGGGCAAAG
>Ga0210387_10001273_pt1 | contig 18936 bp, 14 predicted proteins | sample IncBWC7OmetaG_FD_160108 | JGI IMG/M metagenome (GOLD analysis project Ga0210387, IMG submission 160108) | Forest soil microbial communities from Barre Woods Harvard Forest LTER site, Petersham, Massachusetts, United States - Inc-BW-C-7-O ...
TTTCGACGCACTCGACAAAAATGCCGTGACTTCCGCCAGCATCATGATTCCCTGCCCCTGGCTGACCGAGGTTGCGGACTACGCCAAAACTCATCCTGACGCCGATCTCGGCCTGCACCTGACTCTAACCAGCGAGTGGAAAACCTATCGCTGGGGATCGGTCGCGTCCAAAAACACGGTCCCCAGCCTGTTCGATTCCGCGGGATATCTTTGGCCCGAGTCCGGCCCGGCCGAGCAACATATAAAAGCCGACGAAGCCGAGCGCGAAATTCGCGCCCAGATCGAGCGCGCCCTCGCGATGGGTATTCATCCCACGCATCTCGACAGCCACATGGGAGTACTCTTCGCGCGACCGGATCTTTTTGCCATCTACGTCAAAGTCGCGCGCGAATACAAATTGCCGTTCCTTGCGTTTCTTGGTCCGAGTACACCGCCCGTGTTGGCGTCGCTGCTTTCGGAGAAAGATGTCCTCATCAATGGCATTGTGATCGCCGATCCGTCCGTCGGCGCCGCAACCTGGAAGGAGTTCTACTTGACCGCGATCCAACGTTTGAAGCCTGGCGTCACTGAATTTATCGTTCATCTCGGTCACGATGATGCTGAACTCCAGGCGGTGACCGTCGATCACCCCGACTATGGCGCGGCCTGGCGCCAACGAGATTACGACGCCGTCACCAGCCCTGAATTCAAGAAGGCGATCGAAGAGAACCACGTCATCCTGATCAAATGGAAGGACTTGAAGAAGTTGTTGAACTGAGCGGCATGGGCGGATCTGCATCGTGGCGTCGGAACACACCACACCCAAAGCAATCGGTTCCAACCCCGCATCCAAATCCGCACTCTGGGCCAGTATTCACAGGTACTTTGGTAACGGCACTCCTGCCAGCTTTTCCTTCCGCCCGGCCGATTCCCCATTAAACTTTTAGAGATACCTTTGAAAGCCGCCGCCACTTCGCCTTCGGCGTCTGCGATTTGAGTGAAGGGAGAGACTTGTCTTCCGCTTCAAACCACGCGCGCATTCCGATTCTGTACGTTATCCTCGGTGTGCTTCTGGTCATCAGCATCGTCCCGATGTATTTCTACTCGGCGCAGGTCGAGGCCATTAACCGGGATCGGCTGAAGACTAACGAGATGCTTCTGCAGAATACGGTCACGCGTTCGCTGGCCGACGATCTCTCGCAGCATGAACGCTCGCTGCGCATGATGCTGGCCAATCTGTCCTCCGCGATTCAGATCGCCAGCGGCGGAGATATCGGTGAGAAAAATATTGAGGCTCCGGAACTGCGGGCCCTGCTGGAAACCTTCGTTTCTTCGTCCGATGAAGTTGCTTACGCGACCCTGCTGAACTCCGACGGCAAAGGCATCTCCGCTGGACGCATCGCTCCGGACGCGTTTCTGCAACGCGAACTGGAACGCGCCTATGCCGCCGCCCGCGACGGTCGCGCCTACAATGGGCAGGCTCTCGTGGTTGGCGAAGGTAAGTCTTCGCGTACCGTTTTTCTGGTCAGCTATCCGGTCAAATATGGCTCACGTTTTCTGGGGATGATTGCGTCGGTGGTCGACTTGCAATTTCTCATCGGCCGTCTGCATGAGGTCAGCGGAGGCGGTTTGACCCCTTATGTCGTCGACGCACAGGGCCGCCTGGTCGCCGCCGCAACACCTGAATTCGCCACCGGCCAGGACATGAAACACCTGGACATCGTTCGCAACTTCGTTGATAGCGGCAACAAGGCGCAATTGGCACCGACGATGGAATTCACCGTGAAGACGAGCTCAGAGCACGTGGAAATGCTGGGTACCTACAGCCCGGTCACCTCGCTTGACTGGGCCGTAGTGGTGCAAAAACCGCAGCGCGAGGCTTATCGCGGAGTCCTTGAAATGCAGCGCACCGCCCGCCTGCTGGCTCTTCTCGCGGTACTGTTAAGCATCGGCGTCAGCATTTTTGCGGCTCGCCGCATCACCAATCCCCTGCAGGTATTGACCCAGTCCAGCCGAGCGCTGGCTCGCGGAGATTTCTCGCAGCGTGTTAATCTTTGGAGCCGCACTGAGATTGGCGAACTCGCCCATACCTTTAACACCATGTCTGATGAACTCGAGCATTTCGTCCAGGACTTGAAGCGCGCCGCCGAAGAAAATCGCGAGCTGTTTATGGGCTCCATCCAGATGCTGGCCGGCGCGGTCGACGAAAAAGATCCCTATACCCGCGGCCACTCCGACCGCGTCACACGCTATTCCCTGCTCATCGCCAAGCAGATGAACCTGCCTGCCACCTTCCTGGAGACGCTGCAGATTTCCGCACAGCTCCACGACGTGGGCAAGATCGGAATTGAAGACCACATTCTGAAAAAGCCGGGAGCGCTCACCGCCGAAGAATTCGAAGTCATGAAGACGCATACGACCAAGGGTGCCAACATCCTGCGCCCCGTCACGCAGCTGGCGGAGATGCTGCCCGGAATCGAGTTGCACCATGAGGCGCTCGATGGCCGCGGATATCCCTACGGACTGCAGGGCGACCAGATTCCGTTGCTGGCCCGCGTCATCGCCGTAGCTGATACCTTCGATGCGCTCACCACCAACCGTCCGTACCAGACCGCCCACACTCCCGACCAGGCGCTGCAGATCATTCGTAACCTTTCCGGCAAGCGGCTTGATCCGAAGGCGGTGGAGGCTCTGCTCGCGGTTTGTGCCCGCGGCGAAATCAAGATTCAGCGTTTCACTATCAAGCGCCCCATTGCGCCGGCATCCGTCGTGACTCCTGCTGCGGCGGAGGCCGCACCCGCTGCCGCGCAGGCAGTGGCCCCGGCCGCTCTTGCCGCCGATACCGCCGCTCTCGAACGTACCCGCGTATAGCCGTCACTATGGTAGTAGTGGATTCACCGCCTGAGTCCTCCTGGACCGCGGAACGAGGTTCCTTTGCCGGAAGTTTCCGCCGACATCATCGTCGTGGGCGCGGGCGTTGCCGGAGCCACTACGGCGGCTGTACTCAGCCGGCAAGGCTGGCGCGTGCTGCTGTTGGACGCACGCTCCGACTGCGCACCTGTCTTCAAAGCGGAAAAGATACTGCACGACGAGCTCGTCCTGCTCCGCGAATGCCGCCTCCTGGAGCCGCTGCTTCCTTATGCGGGGCTGATCTCCGAACTGTGCGAAGCTTACGACGGCCGTATCTTCCGGCGCAATCGCGTCGAGCAAATCGGAATAACTTATCCTGACCTGGTAAATACGCTCCGCGCCAATCTGCCTCCCGAAGTTGAGACCGGGATCGGCCGCGTCACTCACATTGCCGGGGACGGCAACAATCAATGTGTCGAGCTTGACGACGGCGATGTGCTAACCGCCCGCCTTGTCGTATTGGCCTGCGGCATTGGAGGCTCACTTCCCGCCAGTCTCGGCCTGCGGCGTCACGTGATTCAGAAGGAACAATGCGTCACACTCGGATTCAACGTCGTTGCCACGTCCCGCCCTTTTCCGTTCGAAACCGTGACTTATTTCCCCAGCGATGCCGCAGACTGCATCGACTATCTGACGCTGTTCAAGATCCGCGACACCATGCGCGCCAATCTTTTCACTTTCCGTTCGGGCAACCATCCCTGGATCCGCGAGTTCCATAAAACGCCGCGTCTATCGCTTGAACGTGCCCTTCCCAAGCTGACTCGCGTGACCGGCGAATTCGGGGTCGTGGGGAAAGTAGATTGCGGACGTATGGACTTGTATCGGATGGAAGGCGCCATGCCTGACGGAGTAGTGCTTGTAGGCGATGCGCTGCAGAGCGCCTGCCCATCCAGCGGCCTGGGCCTGAAGAAGGCATTCACTGACGTTCGCGTGCTCGCCGAGTGCGTCCCGGCGTGGTTCTCGACGCCGGGTATGAGCGCCGCCAAACTCAGCGCTTTCTACGACCATCCGCGGAAACGCGCAATGGATGCCTACGTCCTGCGAGACGCTCACGACCGCCGCTCACTCGCCTGCGATCCGTCGCCCCGCTGGCGCATCCGTAGAGCTCTTCTTCACCTGCGATGGAATCTGCCATTACCGAAGTTCGCCGTGCGCGTGGCCCGCCGGCTTTCACGGAAGCCCTGACCTTGCCGACAGGCGCTCGTTTGCAACGCAGGGCAAATGCTCCCCGTATAATCAATCTTTATAATCAATCTCTGTCCCCTTTTATGATTCAGACGCTGTTCGGCAGCCTCGACGAAGAGCAGAAGCCCGGCCTTTTTGACCGCATGAAGCAGGCGGTCACGCGCACGCGCGAGAACCTCGCCGAGCGCATTGAAGCCGTCGTCTCCATCGGCAAAGAGATCGACAGCCACACGCTCGACGATCTCGAGGCCACACTCATTGGCGCCGATCTGGGCAACACCACCACGCAGGAAGTGCTGGCCAAACTCCGCGACAAAGCCAACCACAAGCAGATCAAAGACGTTCAGGAACTCAAGCGCCTGTTGAAAGAGGAACTGCTGGCCATTCTGAATGCCGCCAACATCCGGCCCGTGAGCAGAGTCAATGGCGGCCCCGAAGTGATTCTGGTGGTCGGCGTGAACGGCACCGGCAAGACCACAACCATCGGCAAGCTCTCGCAAGTGTTCCGCTCGCAGGGAAAGAACGTCCTGCTCTGCGCCGCCGACACGTTCCGCGCCGCGGCCATCGAGCAACTTGAAATCTGGGGCCAGCGCACCGGCACCGAAGTGATCAAGACCAAGCCCGGAGGCGATCCCGCAGCCGTCCTGTTCGACGCGCTGCAGGCCGCGGTCGCGCGCAAATCTGACTACGTCGTCGTCGACACTGCCGGGCGCCTGCATACCAAGACCAGCCTGATGTTGGAACTCGACAAAATGCGGCGCACCGCGCAACGCATTATTCCAGGAGCGCCGCATGAAACTTTGCTTGTGATGGACGCGACGACGGGGCAAAATGGCCTGCAGCAGGCGCGGATGTTCACCGAATCAGCGGGCGTGACCGGCATCGTCCTGACCAAACTCGACGGCACCGCGAAAGGCGGCGTGGTGGTCGCGATTTCACGCGAACTCGGATTGCCTGTGCGCTATGTGGGAGTGGGCGAGAAAGCGGGCGACCTGTTGCCCTTTAATCCGACAGAATTTGTAGAGTCGTTATTCGAATAAAAGGACGGACGCATTCGTTCCTTGGAGCCGGGGACGAGCCCCGCGTAGATTATAGACTTCGCAAAGAGCAGCCCATGGGCGATGACGGCAAAAAATCGCGAATCCGGATCGTGCTCGATTTCCTCAAGCGCCTGCTCGGAAAAAAGCCCTCGCAACCGGGCGACCCTTACGCCTACGTGATGGCTCCCGTGCGCCGTGGCCCGAAGGGCCGCAGTGGTACAGCCGTCGCCGAGATCGAAGAGGACTCGTATCAGACCTTCCCCCGGCGGCGCTGACTCACAGCCCGAATCCTGATTCACCGACAGCTTGTGAAAAAGGCGCGGCTTCGAGCCGCGCCCCGATGAGCAATTGAGTTGGTCCTTGGCAGCTACAAATGAAGCACGATTCCGGCTGCGATTCTCACATTCTTGCTCCCACTGAACGAGGGAGTTGTTTGTCCATCAACATCGAATCCTGAAAAGTGCGAGTAGAACCAATCGACCTGGGCCAGGCGAATCCAAATCAGTCTATTCACCTTGGCGTCAACACCGCCGCCAAACAGCACGTTATAGCCGTTCGTGGAGACGGAGACACTGGACTGGGATCCGGTCAACCTTGCCCCTCCGAACAAGACGTGGGCAAAAGGCTCGATGCTGCCTATACGGGCGGAGACGACGGGCCCACCCGAGTAGGTGTAAATATGGGTGGACACCCCGTCTATTTTTGCGTAGGACCCGGAGAAATCGCCTTCGGCTCCAACAAACTTCGCAAAGTTAAACCTCGCCGAGACATCCCACCCGTTGTAGCCCTGACTACTCCCGGACTGAGTAGCGCCTTCTACGTTCAGGTCCCCGTTATGCAGATATTGATAGCCGCCAAACACTTCCACTTTGTCTTGCGCCACTAGTGGCAGGGAAAAAAGACCCACGACGAGGAGCAATACGCATTTCTTCATAATAGTGTCTCCTTGCTATTTAGACTTCGGCACGACTGGTTGCACGACTCCGCTCTACAGTAAGAACGTGGACAACTGCCGCCCTCAGACGGATTCGTTTTGTTACTGTACCCATTCATGGTTCGAAATCAAGTTACTAACTCATAAGTCATTTGGTCGAGACACCAAAGTAATCAATTTCGCCCGCGCGGGAACCTGGCATCGGTGTATGGCCAAAATGTACAACCGAGAGATTTCAGCCATGGATGCGAGTTGGCCGTACGGTCTGCCGCGGTGGCGTCGTGATAGATTCTCTCTGAATGCCATTTCACTCCGCCGACGAACAACTCCTGAACCGCGCGCTCGAACTGGCGCGCCAAGGCGTCGGCCTCGCCTCGCCGAATCCGTATGTCGGCGCAGTAATCGCTGACCGTGCTGGAAATATCGTTGGCACCGGTGTGTATACCTACGCCGGTGTGAAACATGCCGAGGTGCTCGCCCTTGAAGCCGCTGGAGCGAAGGCCCGCGGAGGCACGCTCTACATCAACTTGGAGCCACACGCGCATCAGGGCCGCACGCCTCCCTGCACCGACGCACTGATCGCCGCCGGAATTCGTCGCGTCGTCGCTTCCATGCCTGATCCCAATCCAAAAGTCAGTGGCCGTGGGTTCGACCAACTCCGCACCGCCGGCGTGGAAATCGAAGTCGGACTGCTGCAAGAAGAGTCCCGGCGGCTGAACGAGCACTTCGGCCGCTACATCCGGCGCGGCATGCCGTTCGTGACGCTGAAATCCGCCATGACGCTCGACGGCAAGATTGCTCCCGCACCCGCTGAATCGTCGAATCAGCGCGCCGGCACTATCACCGACGGATTCTCAGGCAGTTGGATCACCGGCGAACTCGCGCGCGCCCACGTGCACGAACTGCGCCATCAGAACGACGCGCTGCTGGTAGGTGTAGGAACGATCCTTGCCGACAACCCGCTGCTCACTGACCGCAGCGGGCGTTCGCGGCGACGCCCGCTTCTGCGCCTGATTCTCGATTCGCGCCTGCGTCTTCCACTGCAGTCGCGGCTGGTACAGAGCGTCGCGGCCGAAGGAAGAAGCTCGGAACAAAGCAGCGTTCTGCTTTTCTGCGCCTCAGCCAGCAAAAACGACAACGAGAAGAAGAAAGCTCAGCTCGAACAGCTCGGCATCCGCGTCGAGAGCGTGCCCGCGGCCGAACCAGGAGGACGTCCTGACCTGCACGCCGTCCTTCGCCGCCTCGGCCAACTTGAAATCACGTCTGTGATGTTCGAAGGCGGATCAACCTTGAACGGGACTGCTCTGGCCACGAACATGGTCGACAAGGTTTTCCTCTACTATGCCCCGAAAATTCTGGCCGGGATCGGCTCAGTTCCCTTCGCCGCCGGCGCGGGATTCCATGCAACGAATCAAGCGGCACAGGTCCAGCACCTCCGCCTTCACCGCTTCGGCGAAGACTTCGCGGTAGAAGGCTATCTCCGCGATCCATACGGGGACTGAGCAGACAGCACCTAGCATTTAGCAATTGGCATTTAGCCTTGAGACTTCCGCTTCGGGGTCCTCCAGGCGTCGCGAACTCGCGATCGCGAAATCAAAACTGGCATGGCTAAATGCTAAGTGCCAATTGCTAAGTGCCAAATTGCTGCCGCCAGCCGCCGAGGCTTTAGAATAAGAGCTCCCGGAGGCCCCTCATGTTTACCGGCATTATCGAAGAAGTCGGGCGCATTGCCCGTATCGGCCAGCACAGTAAAGATCAAAGCAGCAAAGATCAGCGCGGCGAGAACCGCCGCATCACGGTGACCGCAGAAAGTGTTATGAAAGAACTCAACACCGGCGACAGCATCTCGGTCAGCGGAGTCTGTCTGACCGCGCTCGACATCAAGCCAGGATCTTTCTGCGCCGACCTCGCGCCCGAAACCTGGGAGCGCACTTCGTTCTCGCGCCTTCACGAAGGCGCGCTGGTCAATCTCGAACTCTCCATGAAGGCCGACGGACGTTTCGGAGGCCACATCGTTCAGGGTCACGTCGATGGTGTCGGCACGTTGCTCGCCTTCGACCGCATCTCCGAATCGGACAACTGGTGGCTCGACATCGCGCTCCCCGAAGAGGTCGAGAAGTACACCGTCTACAAGGGTTCGATTTCGATCGAGGGCATCAGTCTGACAGTGGCGAAACTTGAGGGCAACCGCTGCACCGTCGCGATCATTCCCCACACCGTGGAAATGACGAACCTGCATTCGCTGAAACCCGGCGACCCCGTGAATCTGGAAGCCGACCTGATCGCAAAATACGTCGAAAAAATGATGAAGGGCGAAGTGGAAAGCTCGCTGACCATAGAACAGCTTGTGCAGCAAGGGTTCTGAAGGCAGAGATTAGAGACTAGGGATTAGAGATTAGAGATTAGAGGCTAGTGACTAGTGAATGAATATTGCTGGAGAAGCCGACCCGGAACCCCTCATCCCTGCCCCCTAGCCCCCCGCTCCCTAGCCCCTGCTCCTAAGCTTCGAGTTTCAGTTCATCCAGTTCGAGAAATTCCTGAACGATGGGCACATTGCACTTTTTCATTTCCTCATACGTGCCGAAGAAGATCGCTTTGCCTTCATATAGAAACACGACGCGCTCGGCGAGTTTTTCGGCCAGGCGCATGTCGTGAGTCACCACAATGCTGGTGAGATTGAGCTGGATCTTAAGACGCTTGATCAGGTCGCCGAGCAATTGCGCCATCAGCGGATCCACCATGGTGGTCGGCTCATCATACAGCACACACTCCGGCCGCGCCGCCAGCGCCCGCGCGATGGCCACCGAACGCTTCATCCCAGTCGACAGATCAGAGGGCAGCAGGTCGCGCATCTCCTGCACTCCAACCATGTGCAGCAAGCCGTCGACAATCTGGTAGATCTGCTCCTCGTTCAAGTCCTGCGATTCACGCAGAGGAAAAGCCACGTTCTCCCCGACCGAGAGCGAGTCAAAGAGCGCTCCGTTCTGAAACACCATGGTGACTTTCTTGCGTATCAGTTCGAGTTGCTCTTCGTTGTAATCGGTAATGTCCTGGCCGGCAACGATCACGCGTCCGGAATCCGGCTTGAGAAACCCCATGATGTGATGCAGCGACACCGACTTGCCCACGCCGCTGCGTCCAAGAATGCAAACCGTCTCCGCAGGCATCACGTCAAAGCTGACGTGGTCCAGCACGACGTTATCCCCGAACGCCTTGCTCACGTCGCGGAATTCAATGTACGGTGCCGGCTTAGGATCGTCGGGCATAAATTAGCTTCTAGCTCTTAGCTCAAACAACAAACGCTCTGTCATCCTGAGCGAATGGCATCTTCGGGTTTCGCGAAGACGCCACTCAGTCGAACGACCCCTTGTAACTCGGCGACACAACCGGCCTCAAAAGGAGTTCCCACCACGGCTCTCTCCCCGCGCCGCGTCCACTTCGTCGCGCGTGTTCAAATTCCGAAACATACTCGCTGAAAAACCCGAGCTAGCCAATTCCTCTTCCCCAATCGACCGCACGGGCACGGTCTCAAACAACGCATCAATCTTATAACGCCTTTGCCGCAGGGCAACTTCGGCTGCATCGGCAAATTCCCGCCGGTACACCGCGCACAATGGCTGCCATCTCCCGCCCGCTCGCGGCACGGTCACAATCGCGTCGCATTCTCTCGCGCGCACGACCAGAAACTGCAACAGTGCCGGCGCCACAAACGGCACATCCACCGCCAGCATCAAGTTCAGTTCCGTCGCCGACGATCGCAGGGCCGCGTGAATTCCTCCCAACGGCCCACATCCTCGGAATACATCTTCCACCACCGGCGCAAAGGCTGCAAACTTCGCCGGATCGCCCACGATCCGCACCTCAGGAGTCACGGACCTGGCCAGTTCCAGCACCCGCGCCAACAGCGTCCGCCCATCGAGCGCGACGAACGCCTTGTCCGCCCCCATGCGCGTGCTCTTACCCCCAGCCAGAATGAACGCTGTCACATCGGGTGAAGCGCCGTCCATCCGGCGATGATACACGGATGCGGCCACCGCGTACCTCAGCTCAACTCACCGCATTCCTCTGCTCCGTCCTTGCACGAAAGTAACCTACCCAAAGTCAGCCTCTTCGGGCGATGATGGCCTTGCGTTTCTAGCTTCAGTGACCCGGAAGTAACAATCATGCCCCAGAAATTCATGGATGTGCTTATGCTTGGGCGCTGCTCCCACGAGTTCTCCTGGCCGCGCCGCGCCGCGGATGGAGACTACTATCAGGTTTGCCTAATCTGCGCCGCCGAATACAAGTACGACTGGACGACCATGCGCCGGACCCAGCGCGTGGAGCATGCCAAGCCGGAAACATCTGCGCGCCGCAACCACGCCCGCGAAAAGCGGCCCACCTGGGTGCCGCGGGCACGACGACTGAAGCTCGATATTCCGTTGCGCTACCGCGTCAACCGCACCAGCACCTGGCACGAAGGCATCATCGAAAACATCAGCCAGAGTGGTGTGCTTTTCAACGGCCCGCAGCAGCTTCCCGTCAACGCCCTGATCGAGATGGTGTTCGAGATGCCGGAAGAGATTTCCGGTCAGAAGAACAGCAACGTGGTTTGCCAGGGACGCGTCATGCGTGCCAAAGATACTCCCGAAGCCGAAGAAAGCAATGCAGGACTGGCTGCTTCCATCGTCGATTACAAGTTCATCCACTAGCGTCGGCTGAAGCTTGTGCGAAAAAGCCCGCGGTTTGTAATCAGGGTATGCCTTCCGGGCATGCCGTTAAGCGCAGTAAGATCGGGCCCCGCTTCAGCCGTTGCTGCCGTGAGCCATTCAACATCCCCGCAAGGTATTGAGAGATGCTCTGCCCCCACTGCGGTCACGATAACGTTGCCGGACGCAAGTTCTGCCGTTCGTGTGCCAAGCCCCTGGCAGCCGACACAGCACCGTCATTCCCGGTGTCGCCCATCGCGCCCGCGCCTCCGATTCAGCGCAACCCCACTCAAGCGACGCAACCAGTCGCCGGCCAACCTCATCCGGCCCAGCCTTACCCGACCCAGCCAGTCACTAACGGCATGGCCATCGCCAGCCTCGCGCTGAGTTTCCTAGCCTTCATCCTTCCGCTCGGCATCGCTTCTGTCGTGATGGGGCACATGTCCCGCCGCCAGATCGCGGACAGCGGCGGCCGCCAAACCGGCACTGCGTTAGCGTTCGCAGGGTTGATCATCAGCTATCTTCAGCTTGTGGTGGTAGGACTGATCGGTCTCAGTATCGTAGCCGCTTGGCGTAACGTGAATGCCGAACTCGACCGCAATCCCAACACGCGCGCAGCTCTGATCGAGCGCATCAAGTACGGCGATCCGCGCCATCCCAGCGAGGCTCAAATCGAGGAGCACCGCCAGAATGCGGTCGCCGTACTGCATCTGCTGGCGGCCCGTCAGAACGATTATCTCGCCGCCCATCCGCAGGAAGGTTACGCCTGCCAGCTCTATTTGTTGCAGCTGGGCGAAACCGGAGACGGCGAGATCAGCGTTCGCCTGCGCGGGTCGCACTATGACGTCAAGATTGATCAGTGCCGCGGAACCGGCGACCAGCGCTACGCCGTAGTCGCCATCCCGCTCAGCGAGAGTAATCCTCCGGACTCGCCTCTCTATTGCCTCAATCAAACTGGCGTAATTCGCAAATATCCGGCAAGCCGCGCCAACGACGTGAACACCGCCATCCTGTTCCAGCACGACACCTGCCCGGACAGCGGCGAAACCGTCCAATAGACTGCCCGAAACCTGCCGAACGCAGACTCAAGGGTCGCCAGACGCCCTCTGACTGCAATCCGCGGCCGCATTTACATCTGCAAGAATCCTTCCCTGCATCTAAACTGGACATGCAAGTCGGTGCCCTGCCTTACACTGGTCCAATCAGGAGCGCACTATGAAACGACCTTCCCTGGGGATGTCTTCGCTTGTTCTGGCGATGATGCTTGGCGCGGGCCCGGGCTGCGCCAGCAAACCCGATGACGCCAAAATCACCAGCGAGATTCAAAGCAAGTTCAGCCAGGATTCTGGACTCTCGACCAAGCAACTCACGGTGCAGGCCGCCGGCGGCGTTGTGACCTTGGGTGGCACCGTCGATAATGATGCCCAACGCGAGGCCGCCAGCCGCCAGGCCGCGTCGGTGGCCGGAGTCAAAACGGTCGTCAATAATCTGCAGGTCGTGATGGCATCTGCGGCTACCGCACCAGCGGCCCGACAACCAGCCGCCCCACTCAGTCCCTCGCCCGCCAGCACTCCCGCCGCAGACAAGACCAAGCCCGCCGCCGGCAAGAAGCCGAAGGCACAGAATTCTTCCGGCTCCCGGAAAGTGAATCCTGCGGATGCCGATCAGCAGGACGATGACCAGGATGCTGACCAAAATGCCGAACCGGACGCCGACAATCAAGCTCCGCCGTCGGCGTCTGCTCCAGACAATACCCCCCCCACGCCTGCGGACAACACTTCCGCAGCCGCGCCGCAGCCACCCTCGCCCCGAAAGCTCATCATCGATCAGGGAACGCAGCTGACGGTTCGCCTCATTGATCCCATTGACAGTGAGAAGAATCAGACGGGGGACACGTTCCACGCCACTCTGAACGCGCCCCTCACCTCCGACGGGGTAGAGGCCGTCCCGGCGGGAATCGAGCTCACCGGACACCTCGTGGAAGTAAAAAGCGCAGGGAAATTCTCCGGCCAGTCATCCGTCGTGATGCAACTCGACAGCTTCAAATCCGGCGGCCAGACCTACAGCCTGCAGACCGATCAGTACAAGAAAGAAGGCGCGTCGCGGGGTAAGAACACTGCCGAGAAAGTTGGCGGCGGCGCCGTCCTCGGAGGCATTATCGGAGCGATTGCCGGCGGCGGCAAAGGCGCGGCCATTGGCAGCGCCGCCGGAGCGGGCGTGGGAGGCGGTGTGCAGGCGGCCGGCAAGAGCCAGCAGATCAAGCTGCCCTCGGAAACCGTGCTGAACTTTACTCTTCAGGAGCCGATCACCGTGGTGCAAGCGCCGCCGGGCGACACGAGCCGGCAGAAGCTGGACGATACGAAGTAGACCGCAGAAAGGTTGCAGCTACTTGCACTCCGTTCAGGGCTCGCAGCCCCAACTCTTGTGCATTACAATACATCCATTGATCCCGGCTTGCCGTCTTATAAACTGACTGGAGGATCCCACAAGTACTGGAGCTGCTCGCGAAGTAACGAGTCTCCCCCGAGGTCTGCTGCGCCCCAGCCAGCGCTTTGATCTCAACCCCTTATGCGCTTCAGGTTCTTTCGGATGTCTGCCCCGGCACTCATTCTGCTGCTCGCGGGGACAGGCAATGCTCAAAATACGACCCTGATCAGCCTCGATCAAGCCATCGATCTCGCGCTGGCGCACAATCACGCCATCAAAGCCACGCGGACCTTGATCCTGCAAAATCAGGCTCAGGAGATCACGGCCAATTTGCGCCCCAACCCAACCCTTGGCGCCGATACCCAGTTCGTTCCCTTCTTCAGCCCGCAGGACTTCTCCGGCGAAAACCTGAACAACGTGCAGCAGTTCGACGTTGGAATCAGTTATCTGTTCGAGCGCGGCCGCAAGCGCCAGCACCGTCTGCAGGCGGCTCGCGATCAGACCGCCGTCACTCGCGCCCAGGTCACCGACGCCGAACGCACTCTGGCCTTCAACGTCGGCCAGCAGTTCGTCAGCGTTTTGCTCGCAGAATCCACCCTCGAGTTTGCCAAGCAAGATCTGAAGGACTTCCAGCAGACGGTCGACATCAGCGAAGCCCAGCTCAAGGCCGGCTACATCGGCGAAGGCGACTATCTCAAGATCAAGCTGCAGTTGCTGCAGTTTCAGACCGACGTTTCGGCCGCCCGTCTGGCCAAGGTTCAAGCCCTGGTGGGCCTGCGAGGCATGCTCGGTTACAACGCGGTCCCGGCCGACTTCGACGTGATCGGCGATCTGGGATATGAACCGGTCAAAGGCAACGAAGAAGACTTTCAGGCCAAAGCGCTACGCGAACGCCCTGACTTCCGCGCCGCCGAACTCGGCATCACCGCCGCCCAGAGCCAGGTCTCGCTCGCCAAAGCGAACGGCAAGGTCGACGTGAACGGCACCTACGACTTCACTCACGTCTCCGGCGAAAACACCGCTTCGATCTTTGCCAATTTCGAGTTGCCCATTTTCAACCGCAATCAGGGAGAGATCGCGCGTACCGGCTACGCCCTCACCCAGGCGCAGGAGCAGGAACAAGCGGCCAGCGATCAAGTTCTTTCCGACGTAGGGAACGCCTACGAGGCGCTCAGGAGCAACGACGAAGTGGTGCATCTCTACACTTCCGGGTATCTTAAGCAGGCTCAGGATTCCCGCGACATCACCGAATACGCCTACAAACGCGGCGCGGCCAGCCTGCTCGATTTTCTCGACGCCGAGCGCAGTTATCGCTCGGTTCAGCTGGCCTACCGCCAGGCGTTGGCATCGTATATGACAGCACTCGAACAACTGAAGGAAGCCGTGGGAACGAGGAATCTGCCATGAGCGTGCGCCATGCGGCAATGTGGAAGTGGCCTCAGCTGAAGTCGAAGAAGAATCTTGCTGCGGTTGCCGCCTTGTCTGCCATCCTGCTCGCCCTCGCCAGTTGCAGCTCGGGTCCGAACGCCGCGGACGCAGGCGGAGCGAACAATTCCAATAATCCTGAACTGTTCACCATTCCGCAGGACCAGATGGCGCACGTGCAGGTGCTGACGGTGCAGCCCACAACGCTGACGCGGTCGCTTCGCCTCACCGGAGCAGTCGCCTATAACAGTTTTCGCACCACGCCCGTCATAACGCAGGTGAGCGGACCGGTGAGCCGGGTGGCCGTCGTCCCCGGACAAAAAGTGACGCAGGGGGATCCCATGCTTTACGTGGCCAGCCCCGATTATTCCCAGCTTCGCACCAATTACTTGAAGGCCAAAGATGCCTATGCCCTGGCGCAAAAGGCGAACTCCCGCGCCCAGGACTTGTACCAGCATCAGGCTATCGCGGAACAAAACGTAGAGCAGGCCGAGTCCGCCGAAGTGCAGGCCAGCGGCGATCTGGCCTCCGCACAAGCCGCCCTGAAAGTCATGGGAATCACCGATCCTGACGCTCTGGTGAAAGCTCCGCCATCGTTTGAAGTTCCAGTGAAGGCGCCCATCAGTGGCCTGGTGGTTGAGCAGGATGTATCGGTCGGCCAGGTAATCCAGCCCGGCACCACGCAATGCTTCATGATTTCCGACACCAGCAACGTCTGGGTCCTGGTCAACGTCTATCAGAAAGATCTGCCCTACGTGCGCGTCGGCGACACGGTCGCGATTCAGACCGATACGTATCCGGAAGTCTTCCACGGGCGCATTTCCTATGTCGCCGCGTCACTCGATCCTTCGACGCGAACTCTGCAGGCACGCATCGACACCAGCAATCCCGGCGAGAAGCTGAAGAAAGACATGTACGTAGTCGCAACGGTGAACGCGGGCTCGATCCAGAACGCAATTGCGCTTCCCGACGCCGCCGTCCTGCGCGACACCGAAAACCAGCCTTTCGTTTACGCCGCAGCGTCCAAGAACCAGTTCGGCCGGCGCTCCGTGACGTTGGGAGAGAGTTTGAACGGACAGACGCAGATCACCGGCGGCCTGAAGGCTGGCGACCAGGTCGTAGGAAACGGCAGTCTGTTTCTGCAATTCGCGAATTCGCTACAGCGGTAGTTTCGGGTACTGGAAATACCTGACGCAGAGTATGAATTGTCATCCTCAGCGGCGTTCTTTGCCGCGAAGGACCTGTGCAACCGGCCAATGAGTACACAGGTCCTTCGCGTGCAAAAATCGCGCGCTCAGGATGATAAGGAAAATATCGTGTCGATCTCATCGAAATGATTCACCGAATCGTCCAAGCAGCACTGCGGCAAAGGTTTCTGGTGCTGATGCTGACCGGGTTCATCACGGTCGGCGGAATTCTCTCGTTCCAGCGCATGCCGGTCGACGCCTATCCCGACCTGGCGCCCCCGCAGGTTGAAATCGTTACCCAGTGGCCCGACCATGCCGCCGAAGAGGTCGAGCGCCTCGTTACCCTGCCGCTCGAACTTGAGATGAACGGCGTTCCCCGCATGGTCGTCATGCGTTCCATCTCACTCTATGGTCTGTCCGATCTCATCCTGACTTTCGACGACAGCACCGATGACTATTTCGCGCGGCAGATTGTTTTCGAACGCCTCGCGCAGGCAACTCTACCAACCGGTGTAACTCCCAGCCTGGCGCCGCTTTTCAGCCCCAGCGGTCTGGTCTATCGTTACGTGCTCGAGAGTCCGGACCGCAGTCCGCAGGAATTGAAAACGTTTGAAGACTGGGTGATCGAGCGCGCCTATCGATCCGTGCATGGCGTCGCCGATGACTCCGGCTTCGGCGGGACCGTGATGCAGTATCAGGTGCTGCTCGACCCGGCGCACATCTACGGCTACCACCTGACGATCCCGCAAGTCACTGCGGCGTTGGCTGCCAACAACTCCAACGCCGGCGGCGGATTCTATTCGCAGGGCGGCCAGTTTTATTACGTTCGCGGCATCGGGCTGGTTAAGAATACTGATGACATTGGCAACATCGTAGTCGGCGCCAACAAAGGCGTTCCCATCCGCGTACGCGATATCGGGGATGTCACGATCGGACACGCGCCCCGGCTCGGTGAATTCGGCTTCCAGAAGAATGACGACGCGGTGGAAGGCGTCATTCTCATGCTGCGCGGCGAGCAGACTCAGAACGTCCTCAAGGCCGTCGAAGCCAAAACTGAAGAACTCAACGAGAAAATCCTGCCCCCGGACGTAAAGATTCACCCTTACTACGACCGCAGCGAGCTCGTCGCCCTCACCACCGACACAGTAGAAGCGAACCTGCTTCGCGGCATGGTGCTGGTGCTCGTCGTGCTGATTTTCTTTCTGGTCAGCTTTCGCGCCGCCGTCATTGTCGCCGTCACCATTCCACTGTCGCTCTTGTTCGCCTTCATCGTGCTGCACGCGCACGACGTAGCCGCGAACCTGCTTTCCATCGGCGCCATCGATTTCGGCATCGTCATCGACGGCACCGTGGTGATGATCGAAAATATTTACCGTGAACTCGCGTTACGCGAGGGGCAGGACTACAACCTGCACGAAGTCATTCTTGCCGCCGCGAAAGACGTCGATCGCCCGATCTTCTATTCGGTCGCGGTCATTCTCGCTGGTTACCTGCCGATCTACGCGCTCACCGGGCCCTCGGGAAAACTGTTTCATCCGATGGCTGAGACCATGTCGTTTGCTCTGGTCGGCGCGCTCATCCTGACCCTGACGCTGATTCCCGTCCTCGCCTCCTACTGGTTTCGCGGTGGCGTGCGCGAAAAACAGAATCGCGCTTTCGAATGGATGAAGCGCAAATACGCCGTCCAGCTCGACTGGGCGCTCGACCGTCCCAAGACCACCGTCATCATCGCTACTCTTATCTTCGCCGCGACGCTCGTTCTCGTTCCCTTTATCGGCGGCGAGTTCATGCCTCACCTCGATGAAGGTGCGCTCTGGGTGCGGGCGACCATGCCCTACACCATTTCTTTTGAAGAGGCCAGCAGCATCGCGCCCCAGATCCGCGACATTCTCATGTCCTACCCGCAAGTCACGGTCGTCGGCTCTGAACTTGGCCGCCCCGACGATGGCACCGATCCCACCGGATTTTTCAACTGCGAGTTCTACGTCGGACTGAAGCCCTACAAAGACAAGTCCTGGACCGGCGACATCAGCGAGAAAAAACAGCTCATCGAAGCCATCAATAAGAAACTCACCGCATTCCCCGGAATCATTTTCAACTACACCCAGCCCGCCGAAGACGCCGTCGACGAAGCTCTCACCGGACTGAAGAGTTCTCTTGCCGTAAAAATTTACGGCGAAGATCTGAACATCCTGCAGGACAAGGCCATCCAGATCAAGAACACGCTCGCGAAAGTGTCCGGCTTCACCGACCTCACGGTAGTCCGCGAGCTCGGCCAGCCCAGCCTGCTGGTCGATGTCGATCGCGACAAGATTGCGCGCTACGGAATTAATGTGGCCGACGTCGAGGCCGTGATTTCCGCCGCCGTCGGCGGACAGGCCGTCACCCAGGTCATTCAGGGCGAGAAGCTGTTCGATCTCGTGGTCCGCATGCAGCCGCAATTCCGCAGCAGCGCGCATGAGATTGGAAATCTTCTGGTAGGCACGCCTGACGGCCAGCAGATTCCGCTCAGCCAGCTCGCCAACATTACCCAGGGCAACGGCGCGTCATTCATTTATCGCGAAAATAATTCGCGCTACATCGGAGTTCAATACAGCGTGGAGGGCCGCGACCTGGAGCGCGCCGTGCAGGACGGCCAAGCCGCCGTCAAGAAAGTCGTGACCCTGCCGCCCGGCTACCGCATGGAGTGGGGCGGAGAATACAGCCAGTTCCTCGAGGCCCGGTCCCAGATGTACTTCATCGGTCCGCTGGCCGTCGTTTTGATCTTCATGATCCTGTTCGCGCTCTACGGAAATTTCAAATTTCCCGTCACCATCGCTCTGGGCGTGATCATGACCGAGCCGGTCGGCGCGCTGGTCGCGCTGAAACTCACGCACACTCCCTTCAGTGTTTCCTCCGTGCTCGGGCTTCTGGCGCTGCTGGGCGTCTCGGTGGAGACCGCCGTCATTCTCGTCTCCTACATCAACAAACTCAGGCAGGAAGGGATGGGAATCCGCGCCGCCACCCGCGAAGCTTCCCTGTTGCGCCTTCGCCCTATCATGATGACGGCCCTGGTCGCATGCCTGGGATTGCTGCCGGCCGCACTCTCCACCGGCATTGGCTCGGATACCCAACGCCCCTTCGCCATCGTCATCGTCGCCGGCCTCATCTCCCGGCTCTTC
>Ga0210387_10001275_pt1 | contig 18927 bp, 22 predicted proteins | sample IncBWC7OmetaG_FD_160108 | JGI IMG/M metagenome (GOLD analysis project Ga0210387, IMG submission 160108) | Forest soil microbial communities from Barre Woods Harvard Forest LTER site, Petersham, Massachusetts, United States - Inc-BW-C-7-O ...
GCGTCCTGAAACGTGGGCGGACATGGTCAGGCCGGGCGCGATTCTGTACGGGTATCACCAGCGATTCGATCCGCCGGAAAAACGGCAGGAAGTGATGGCGGAGATGGCGCTGGAGCCGTGCTTGTCATTGCGGGCGCGGATTATTTCATTGCGCGATGTGCCGGCGGGAGAAGCGGTGGGATATTCGGCGCGGTTTGTCACGGAGAGGGCGTCGAAAATTGCGGTGATCAATGCGGGATACGCGGATGGAGTGGTGCGAGCGCGAACGAATCGCGGATGCGCGCTGGTGAGAGAGCGGCGAGTGCCGTTGGTGGGAACGATTTCGATGGATTTGACGACGCTGGATGTGACGGACGTTCCGGGAGTGGAGTTGGGCGACGTGGTGACGATTTACGGGAAGGATGGGAAGGTGGCGATTGAGGTGTCCGACGTGGCGCCGGAGATTGGGACGGTGACGTCGGATTTATTGTGCGCGCTGGGGCGGCGCGTGCCGAAGTATTACGTGTAGCGATATTGTCTTGTAGAACGCGCGGTGTTGCGCTTGGCGTCCACTCCGTAGTTTCCCACGTTGACTCTCGCGCGAGCGCCGGTGCTATACTACGCGCTCATAGCGATTCATTTTAGTTTTGGAACTTTCCTTCCGGCGAGCACGCCAACTTTATAAAGCCGGGCAGCGAGAAAACGAGAATCGGTTCCTGGGATGCGTCACGCCGATTCATGTTCATGCCGTTCGTTCATACGTATGATTTATAAGTAAGACGGGGTGCCACGATGCAACGCAATTCTAACGTTTCGGGCCGTCCGCAAACTGCCGCAAATTCTGAAAATCCCGCAAACAAGCCAGCGACTGCAAGTTCGCGCGCTGCACACGATCAAGTGGGAACATTCTGGGACATGCTGGCGATTCGGGTGATCTTCGCGGCGATTTGTATCGCGGCGGGATTTCATTTCCGGCCGTTCAGCGTGTCGAAAGAAGCGGGAGCGGCGACGGGGTTTCTGTTTGCGATTGCAGTGATACTTTTTGAAGTGCGGCTGCGGCGGGCGAGCATGCGGCGGCTGATTGGCGCGGCGACGGGATCGATACTGGGAATTGTTGGCGCGTATTTTACGACGCTGGTGCTTTCGCACACGTCGATGCCGGAGAGTACGCGGTCATTTTTCAGCCTGGCGACTTTTTTGGTCATGGCATACATCGGATTGATTCTGGGCGCGAATAAAGGCGACATGCTGAATCTGCAGGCGCTCGGCGGGCTTTTTGGGAGCGAGCGAAGTTTGAAGCATTCGTTCAAGCTGCTGGATACGAGCGTGATTATTGATGGTCGCGTGGCGGATATCGCGGACGCGCAATTTCTGGACGGCACGATCATTATTCCGCAGTTTGTGCTGCGCGAATTGCAGCTGGTGGCGGATTCGGCTGATCCGTTGAAGCGTCAACGAGGGCGGCGCGGGCTGGAGGTGCTGCAGCGGATTCAGAAGATGTCGCACCTGGAAGTGCAGATCGCCGAGGACGATTTTCAGAATATTCCGGAAGTGGATTTGAAGCTGATCGAGCTGGCGAAGCGGTACGACGCGAAGATCGTGACGAACGATTTCAATTTGAACAAAGTGGCGACGCTGCAGGGAATTGAAATCATGAACGTGAACCAGCTCGCGAATGCGTTGAAGCCGGTGGTGCTGCCGGGTGAGACGATGCGCGTTTTTATATTGCGCGAAGGGAAGGAATACAATCAGGGCGTCGCGTACCTGGATGACGGGACGATGGTGGTGGTGGATGGCGCGCGCAAAATGATCAATAAGACGATCGATATTACGGTGACGTCCGTGCACCAGACGACGGCGGGCAAGATGATTTTTGGCCGGTATGACGAGCGCGGAGAGCAAGTGCCGCGAGTCGCGATGGCGCAAGGGCAAGTTCCGTCGGCGGCTCATGTGGAATCGCAGCCGGGGCCGCGCGCCGTGGAGAGTTCGGGTGGCGGGGAACGTCCGCCGCGGCCTTTGTATCCTGAGCCGAATCGATCGTAGTTTGGCGGCACGCAGGCACGTCAGCAGCGCAAACCAAAACCGCAAATCAAAACCACAAAGCAGAGGCTCGCGGAAAAATCACCGCGAAAGGTAGGGCTTCGCGCCCCGACTTTACCCAGCCCTTACGGGCTGGGCTAAGTTATGCCGCACCTACGGCGCTGCTGTGGAAAATGTAATACGCCACTCGGCTTAGTAGATGTTAGGGCACTTTCCCTCCGCGTTAATCGTCGTTATAGAAAAAATCACTCGGCGTAGGCATAATCCGCGTAATGCCGCCCTCTCTGAAACGCATCATGCAGTTCGTCCGCTCCGTGCTGCCCGCAGATCCCGCGCAGTTGCTGTTCCTTTGCGGCTGCATTTTATTGTTCATTTCGTTTTGGCTTCGGTGGTGGCCCGCTGAAGTTAGCGGAAGCGTTCGACATATCGGCCCGTTTACCGTTCACCAATCGGACGCCTCTATTCTTCGAGACGCTAATGCATGGATTCCGTTTTACTGGTGGTGTTCGGTGACGCTTTCCGCATGCGGAGCCGGTGGTTTGTTCCTCTCACTGTGGCCTGGAAGCCGGCCTCTGCGTTGCGTTTTCTTGTTCGTGTGGATGCCTTGCTTCCTGGCACTCTCAGCAATTTGTGGCCGCTGGCTCTACCTCGCGAAGGACCCTTTATTTCCTTTGCTCGAGCATTCGCTCCCCATCCGTCCACACAGTCCTTATTGGGCGGTATGGCAACTCGGTCCAGGATTGCACGTCAGCCTGCTCGGCTTGATCTTCGTCTCTCTGTTTCTCTCGCGAATGGCTTTCGGCCTCACCTCGCTTCCAGTCTCATTGGCAGAGCCTCGCGTTCAAAACGCAGATCAAGCAGATGGATGGGACCGGATATGGCTGTTCATCCTTCTAGCGTGCACTTGTTTGTTCCTTGCGAACATCATTGGCGGGCTACCATTGCTGGGCTTCTCGCTGCTTTTTCCGAACGCAGTGGCGCTAAATGCAAACGGTAACGTGACCAGCCCAGCCGGATGGATAATCTATTTTCTCGCTCCGCTTCCGATTGCGCTGGTCGCTGCTGTTGCGGCCTGGGCCGTTGGCAGGGACCGCTGGAAAGAGCTCCGGCAGTTTCTGCAGGTACCAACGACGAAGTACGTCACCCTGGCGATGCTGTTTCCTGTCACTCTCCGAACATTCTTCCTGTTCATCGTTTATGCGCAGAAAAGAATCTCGTGGACGGCCTTTCAATTCGGAAAATTCGACGCGCCGTCCCTGCAATCTTATTTCGCGATACCCAGGATCTCGGCATTTGCAGACTACATGCCAAACGCGTTTTTCGAGGAGGTGATCTGGCGCGGTTATCTGCAACCGCGCTTCGTTTCAAGGTATGGGCTTTACCGAGGACTTTTTTTGGTTTCCCTGCTGTGGGCCGCGTTTCATTTTCAGGGAGATTTCAACTCTCATTCCACTGATTCTGCGGTCCTCTTGCAAATACTGTGGCGCGTAGCCGGATGCCTCGCGCTGGGTTTTGTCCTCGGTTGGCTCACACTGCGTTCCGGCTCAATCTGGCCGGCAGCGATTGCGCACGGCCTCTACAACGTCAGTCTCCAAGTCGGGCAAGGCGGGTATCCGATATTCAGTAAGGTGTTGAATCTCGCCTTGTGGGTCGGGCTGGCATGGCTACTCTTTCGCTTTTGGCCACCAGAGCCCGCCGAAGAGATTTCCGACGGAAATGTCCAGTTGGTTCCTGAACTTCCCGCGCAGCCCTGAACCATCGGAATTCGCGATTCGACGCGATGGCTGAGACGTGCCGGATTACTGTTACGAAATCCTCTTATCACCAGTGACCCGTAGCTTGCTATGACGCCTGTTTTCGCGACGTGGCAAATCAGGCTATCTGGGAAGCTGAAGCGATGCAGAATAGTGGCATCATACGCCGCAATGAACTTCAAGAGTGGTTCCACCCGGTTGATACGTTGGCTGGCCGTTGCAATTCTTTGCGCTCGTGTGCATTGTGCCCAAGCGCAGCAAAAATGGCCGGATATGGAGTCTCTGGCATCTGACGTGGCAGAGGCAATCCGGAAGTCTCCCGAAGCGTCGGGGGCAACTCTTAAGGTGCGCGTGTTTGATTTCAGAGAGAAGTACACCTCACCCACGTCGCTAGCTCACGAATTCGCCACACAGTTTGCGGATTCACTGCAGAAGAAAGCGCAGGGCTTTGTGGTGCTGAATCCCGACGAATTCCGGAAAGCAATTCCTAAGACAGACTTGCCGGCCGGGGTCTTTGCAAGCTCGGCGGGGATGCGTTGTTATGCAACGGAGCTAGGAGCCACGATGCTCGTCGAGGGAGAGATGCGTGTCGCGCCCGACGGCTTGGTTTGGGAAATGACGGTATGGTCGGCGACGGCTCGAAAGTTCATTTTTCGTGAATCAGGCATATTCCCGATGACCGATTTTATGGAAGGCCTTTTCACGATACCTGCCCCCGCTTCTCGCCCTCCTGATCTCTCGCGGCCTGAAGAGCAGCTCTGGGTCAGCACTGAGCATCCTCCGGTAAGCGATGATCAGGCGGTCAAGTTCGATGGTGACCGACCCGGTTTCAGACCGCCGGCGTGCCTTCTTTGCACAAATCCTCATATCTCAGACGATGCGGTGCTCGCGCACTTGGATGGGACAGTCGTACTGCGCGCGCAAATTTTGACCGACGGATCGGTAGCAAAGGTTTCGGTTGTTCGGGGACTGCCGTGCGGTTTGAGCGATGAAGCTCTTAAAGCGGTCAAGACTTGGACCTTCAAGGCTGCTACGGGGCCAGACGGCAGACCGGTGGTGGCCGACACTCCAATTGAAGTGACATTTCGATTCTATTAGAAACGAATCGCCAGTCTGTGCCCCAGAAGGCAGTAAAGAGCTCCGCCTCCGATAACTGTTGATAAATCCTCTTATCACGAGCAATCCGCGGAATAGAACTTCGACGCCGACGAATGAGTGTCCTTGAGGTCAATCGATGGGACGCCGCCCGTAAGTCCAATAAAGCGTCTCACTATTCCAAAGGCCGTCTCTGAGACAGTGAGACGCAACATTAGACTTAGCCCTCGCGAATCGGCTGCCGTAAAAATTTTGGGTCACGTCGATATTCGACGTGACCCAAAATGTCCCGTGCATCATCCGCCCTTGCGCCTTCGCGCAGCATGCAGCTGGAATGCATGCTGCGAAGACTACCGAAATCGCCCTTTAGTGCTGGAATCGGCCGGGGCCGAGTCTCTGCAAAGAGTGGTTGCAAGCATTCGCGGCCAAAACGGATTGCGGGTGTGTGCGTGCGAAATCTGCCATCGAGGCGCCCTCTATGCGTCCCTGTACGGGGGTCAAGAGATAGGCGTGGATGTCTCCCTTATGGGGCCCGCTTTGCACCGTTCCCATACCCGAGATTTGTCCGCGGTCATTGATATTGCTAGCCGAGATTATGAAGAGGTTGGAATCCGCGGGAATTAGCGAGTTAAGGTCGGTCATCACACCATCCTGCCAGATGAAGCCGTGGGACCAGTTGAAATTGGAGTCAAAGTTGTTTCCCACCACTTGGCCCCGCTCGTTGATGCCGGTGGCAAAGGCGGCAAAATCTCCCGGCAGAACGCCAAGATCTGTGACTGCGCCGTCGGCGCCGTTCAGCCAAGCCCCGGCATGGAAAGTTGTGCCGTCAGCAGTGCCGATTTGCCCGGCGATTTGGCCGCGGTTGTTAATGACGTAGGCGAAATTGGAACCTGTACCTCCGAGATCCTGAAGCACGAAGGCGGTGTTGTCTTTCCACATGACGGCGTGCGTCGCTGTGGTGCAGTTTCCCGAGTAGCCTACGGCTTGGCCGCGATCGTTAATCCCGAATGCAAAACCGTCTACATCGTTACCCACCAGAGGAAGGACTTGGGCTTTGCCGTTTTCCCACAACGCCGATAACGCAATCCGATTGTTGGTTGTGCCGGCTGGGCACGTGGTGTCCAGGGCACCGTCTTCGGCAAATCCGACGGCTACTCCGAGGTTATTGATGGCGCTGGCCTGCCCATTGTGTCCGCCGAGCGTCGGAAGAGCGCTCATGTGGCCGTTTCGCCAAAGAAACGGAACGCACGTGAGGTGTGTGCCGAAGCCGCAAATGTCTTCGCCGTTCGGATCTGGATCAGCTGTTTCGGACTGACCAACGGCTTCTCCGAGGTTGTTGATCCCGCCCCAGTTAATCCAACTGTTGGCGCCGGGTTTTCCAAGCGTACCCAGGTCGATGTTGAATCCGTAGATGCTTATCACGGCGCGGCCCCTTGCAACTGACGTAAATAGACTATTCTCGGGAGGGTTCACGGTCCCATCCATGTTCTCCGCCCAGCCCTGACTATTGAGGCCCATGGCCATGCTGAAGTTGTCCTTGCTGTTGTTAATGCCCAAGTCGGTAATTTTGTAGCTCGTTTGAGCGACCGCACTACTGAAGCAACCCAGAACAATCATCGCAACCCACGGTATACAGAAAATCCGCAACCGTCTTAGTGCGTTCATATCTTCTCCTTTTCGTCCGAGGAAAGTTTCCGTGCCGAGATGAGTGCGAGTTACGTCAGTTGGCACTCGGCGCTCTGGCAGTGAGTGTGGAATTGAGAGCAAAAATTAACTCACAACTTCACAAACTCCTGCTGAGTGAGAACTGAGGGAGCAGCTGGTGCTCCACGTTCACGACGATTCCGTGAGACAACGGGCACAACACTTCAGAGTTCGAAAACGAGTGGCGGACTAACAGAATTCTGGGACGATGCCAAAACGGCTCGAGCGACTGTTTCTCCAACTTTTCACACATACACTGACAAGCGGATACGAAATTCGATAGCACCGGGAGGCCAAGAATCAGGCAGATCGCTTCGATTGACTTTCCCATGATTTAACATACATACTTGTCGGTATGTTAGCTGGACGCGAGAGGAAGCGGAGGTTCCGCAATCCGGAACGTACACGGGAACGCTTGCTACAAGCGGCGTTTCGGGAGGTCCGCAGATCAGGATTCAAGAATGCCGGCATCGATACAATTCTCGCGGCTACCAACGTCACCAAGGGAGCGCTCTATCACCATTTCGAGAGCAAGGAAGCTTTGGGATATGCGATCGTCGACGAGATCGTCGCAAAACTTGTCCGCGACCGGTGGTTGCATCCTCTGCTGAGCGACGGGCAACCCATCGACATCCTGATCGGCGTCGTCCGGCGGTTGCCGACCCGGCCCGCAGACGTTCGAGAAAGTTGTCCGCTGCTTAATTTGGCGCAGGAGATGTCTCTGCTGGACGAAGAATTCCGCAAGCGGCTGGAGAGCGTTTTCGTTGCCTGGCAGGAAGGAATTGCAGCGCTTTTGCGGAAAGGGCAGTCCCAAGGAACAGTTCGCCGCGACCTGAATCCAGACGAGACTGCCAGCTTTTTGGTCGCGATGGTCGAGGGCTACACCGCGTTAGCAAAGAATGCTCAAGACCCCAAGGTGTGGGAAGTCGGAATGAGAAATATAGTGGGGTGGCTGAAGTCTCTCGGGGCGCCACGTCAATCACGGAGCGGCGGACGACGGATGCAGAAATATGTTGTCAGGCAATGGCAGCGATTCTGAAGGCAAGGCGAAAAACGAGAGAGCATGGGGTTCCATCATGAGTGCCCGCGAAATTCAGGATCAGAAGGCCATTCCACGACAGTCGCCACGAATCGCGTTTAAGGCAAACGGTAGCATCCTACTCTTGGATTTAGCCGACATCTCGGCGGTGCAAGCCGAAGGTAATTACGTTTCCTTGCAGCACCGGCCTAATCCTTATTTGGTGCACGAGTCCCTCTCGTCCATGGTGGAAAAGCTCAAACCCTACGGTTTTATTCGCATCCACCGCTCGGTGGTCGTGAATATTTCGGCCGTGGAGGAGATTCAACCTTTACCGACGGGGGAATACAAGCTGCGCGTAAAAGGTGGGAAGGAATACCTGGTAACGCGCACATACAAACACAACCTGAGAGATCTGGCTCAGTTGTGGGTGGGCTCAGAGCGGCTTTGCGGCTAACAGGCAGCAATAGGATTTTCCTCGTTGGTCTCAGCACCTACCGCGACTGCCCTTCGTGTCCACTTGTAATGTCCTGTGGCGCGGACGGGCCCTTCTGCGGCGGGCAGGCTCATGTGACTCACCGATGTAGGAAGGCATTCGTAGCAAGAACCGTGACAGAATAGAATCCGACGAATTGAAGCGTCCAAACTAACCCCGTGGTGGACAAGTTCTGGTCCTTTGCCACCTCATGAGTGCGATAGAAATAGCAAAACACTGAGATTCCCACAATCCACAGGAGCACGCCGACCAGAGTGATTTTCCAGGGGTCAGAGGTAAGTAGCCTGACTGCAATTCCGAGATAAGGGAACAACGCCGGCCCAATCATTAATTTAATGTTGTCCCGAAGAACTTTGTCAGACTCCGATGTCCAGTCCAGCTCCTGGATTCCTTCGTTGCTGACAACCTGCCTGACCAGGCGAGCGTCCAGTTGGTACATTCCTCGAATTTCCTGGGCGACTCTTTCGCAGTATCGGCGACTCAAACCATTTTGATCATTCCAGAGCACGCGGTCTGTGCCACCAGGCGTACGGAGAATGACGTAATAGCCATCGAATCCTCCGTAAGCCGACTTGCGGCAAAACAGCAGTTCCGAGCCTGGGACGATTTTCTCCACCACTCGGTGCTCGCCCCATAACTTGCGGCTATACCATGAAGGAACGCCGACGACTTCCTTGCCATCTTTCGAGATTCGTATCCAACTCAGGCCAGCCTTGTGCAGAAAATAAGCCAAAGTAAATAGAACGACCGTCGGAAGTAGAAGTGTCAGGGGAGGACGGTCTTTGGCAGCAAGAAACGCGATTGCAAATAAAACTGCGGGAACTGCCACACCCATACTCAATATGAATGGATACACCGTGCGCAAACGAATCCGGTAGCCTCGTTGATTCACGTGGCGATATTAACGCACGTTGCTCGGCGGGCAGGCTTCGAATTAGGTGGTTATGATCCCTGTTATCACCAGTCATAGCCCATCCTTCTACGAAAATGATAACCTTGGCAGCTAGCTGAAGAGGGCGTCACTTTCAGGCTTTCAAGTGACGTAAAGCACGATGGAACTTCGCAATCACTTTTTTGAATCACCGCGTCCGAATCGCCGCCAATTTCTTTTGACCGCGGGCAGTACGGTAGCTGCCGGTGTGATCGCACACAGTGGCCGGCTGATAAACGAGTTCAGTTCACCGCAACCATATAAAAAGGAGGGCAACATGAAAGGCACCAAACCTAGCATTGTGTTCTGCCACGGCATCTGGGCAGACGGCTCATGCTTCGGCAAAGTAATCCCCGCGCTTCAGGCTGAAGGACACGAGTGTATTGCAGCTCAATACGGCCTCAACACAACCGCGGACGACATAGCCACCGTGAAACAAGCGCTCGGACGAGTCAGCAGTCCAGCCATTCTCGTCGGCCACTCGTATGGCGGAAGCGTCATCACTGGCGCCGGAACTGACGATCGTGTTGCTGGGCTGGTCTACATCGCAGCATTTGCACCGGACGCAGATGAAACGTCCGTGACGCAACCGTCCAAGTTTCCGCAGACAGACGTTCTTTCGCACGTCGAAGTGGCGGACGGACGTATCTGGCTGCTTCCGGAAGGCATCGATTTTTTCGCAGGCGACTTGTCCGAACAGGACAAGAAGCTGGTTTGGGCGACCCAATGCGTGCCGGCTCCGAACCTGTTCGACGCGAAAGTCGAAGGAACCGCTTGGAAGTCGAAGCCAAGCTGGTACATCGTCGCCAAAAACGACCGCACCATCCAACCTGACTGTGAGCGCTTCCTCGCAAAGCGCATGGGCGCCACGACGACCGAGGTGGCGAGCAGTCACGTGGTGATGCTGTCCCACCCGGAAGTCGTGATCGATGTGATCCGAAACGCGGTAAAAGCCGCTCAAGGGAAGACGGCAACAGCCTAAAACGCGGCAAGCCACATCCATTCTTCGGCGGGGCCGCCGATGAGTCGGCGGCCTCTTTCCTCAGAGCTTGATAAACCCTCTAATCGCCCGCTATTGAATGGATTCGATCGCCTTTACGAAAACCTTACACGTCCCTTATGCCTTCCTGATGCCGACGGACCTAAGCTCGTCAAAGTGTGCGCCATGAGAGATGAGGAGTAGCCATGTTTGTGAAGACTGAAACGCTAGTAAAAATTGCAGAGCAACTTCCTGAGGATATGTGGGTCACTGCACAAGATTGTGTCAATCCGAAAGGTCGCGCATTGGCACCCAACACGTACTTGGTACGGCAACTTTTAGAAGCTGCTGACAAAGCGGGCTACAAACTCGAAGTGTGGTGTGATGTCGCCCGCCCGAAGCTCGCGCCATGACTAAAAAAGAGAAGATATTTTGGGCAATTGTAGTAGGTGCCGCGTTCGCTGTGGGATTGGCTATCGGGTAGGCAAGATGCTGCTTGCAGTCTTTTTTATCAGTTGCCCGGTGGTGGGAGCTTTATCCACTCTTTGCGACTTCACCGTGCGTCTTCCTGCATCAGTCCCTTGATCTTTGCTGTTGCGCCACGACTAGGGTAAAAGTGACTTATGAAAGCGCGGCATGATTGCGCCTACCCGTGTCACGAAGATGGTTGGATTCACCTGGTTGCCTGGGTACTCTTGCGGCCTGGCTGGGTGTGGATCCTCGTGCTCGCCGCTTGCGCACCATTGTTTGCCGCGGCTGCCAGCTGGACATTTTTGAGCGCACTTCCCTCCGGATACCAGACCGAGCGGGCCACAACACCCAATCTGGGAGACTGGAAGACGGCGTGCGCGTTACCCGATATGGAGGTGGCAGTAGTGCGGTCACCTCCTGACACATCGCTGGCACGCGCCGGGCACGCATGGTTGCGAGCAAAAGATGGGTACGTCGATCTGACAATGCCTAGCTGCCACACTCGTTTGATCCCAAAGCCGGATGACAGCGTGCAGCTTGATCTGGATTTTGTTTCTCCGGCTGGCGTCTATCTAATGAGGAACTGGGACAACAAAACGAGGCAAACGCACTGGTGGGTGGGAAACGGATCTTTGCGGCCATCGTCCCGCATACCTGAGGGCTCAACAATATTCGGCATGCCGATTTTGTCGAACGACGGACACTGGGTGGCGTGGATCGAGTTGATCCCCGGCACGAAACTTCACCGGGCGGTCGTGCAATCGCTCGACGACGAGCGGGCGCACTTCGTGGACATGCCCGACCAGCAAATCTTGCAATGGACACTTCTTGCTGCAGATATGGAACGCAAGGAACTGACCTTCTACGAGTATGATTACACTAAGCAGCGCAGCTCATTGACGATGCTCGGCCTCGGCTCCGAACGGCAGGGTGATTCGATTGTCGTCCAAGGCGTTGATGCGCAATTTACGACGTTACTGCGTGTGGGCTCCGGCTGGGTTGCATGGGATGCAACTCGGGACTTAGGCAAACGCTATCGAGTCGCCTGGTCGCTGGCCAACGGGCGGGGCGTACATAAAGCATTCTGGGGCCGCAGCATCACCGCCGTTGCAGTGGATCCGGATGGCGCATACGTTGCGATCAGCGAGACGACCGCGCTGCGAGATTATAACGTCGAGGATGCCGTCTACGTCCTTCGCACGAGTGATGGCAAGGAAGTTTGGCACCGGAATTTACCCACGTTTGCCCACAGTTCGCTCGCCTTTCTCGGCGAGAAGTTTTTCGTGTACACCGACTTGGATGGAGCGCACTCTACAGTGCGCGTCTTGCAGATACCTGATTAAGTCCTCTCGCCCACCGATTCGATCCTGGCTCTCAGAAATTCGGAGGCACGTGTGATTTTTCTGAGTTCTTGTATACCGGATGGATAATTATCGAGAAATCCCCTTAGCGCGAGCTATCTCACCGTGAGATAGCTCGTGATAATCCCTGTTATCGGAAGGGGGAGACCGAGCGCCTAGCCCGCTCGATAGAGGCCGATGGCCTGCAAGTCTTCGTCCGTGTGAATCCAACCTTCTTTGCCGTCGATGCGAACCTTCACCCAGATGTCGTCAGCGACTCCCAGGCCGATTCCGTCTTTCCCTTCTTCCCACGTCACCTGGACCTTTCCAGCGAGGATTTCGACTCGGGAATCTTTTTTGACTACAACGTGCGCCGGCGGGCCGATTTCCGCGTTGGATTCAGTAAACATCCGCACGAACGTCAGCTCCTGTTCGCCGGGATGTCGCTCAACTCCTTCGATGGGCGTCTCGCAGCCGCCCTCGGCCATCCCGTGGCCGGTTTGATGGAGACAGTGCTGCGCCAACGCCAGCTCGCCTCCCATCCAGTTCACCCGGATCGGTACGGTGACGAAAAAGTAGCCGGTGAAGAGACGGATCCTGAGTTCGTCGGGCAGAACCTGGGTGAGGTTGCCCATGTGGCTGACCTTGCCGGGAACGAAGCCGCCCATTTCGCCTTCCGCGTGAAGGGGCTTTCCAATCGGAGCGAGCTTTCCATTTACGATGCCGAAGATCTGCCAGGGTCCTCCGCCGATCGGATCCGACGGCTGGCACGGAGTGTCAAGCAGCAGGCCTGCGCCGTTGCTTCCGGTAATCGGAGTGACACTTACCGAGCAGGTGTCGGTGAACTCGCCGTTTTCGACGGCGTGCGGAAACTCTTCGTGATGCAGGACCGCTCCGGCGGCGTCGGCAATATCCAATGACGCGACTGCCTGCGCAAGATCGCCTTGCTTGCCTGGCACACGCTTGTTGTGTGCCACAACGGTGAACGTCTGGCCGCCAAACGTGAACGGCCCTTTGCGTTCCTCGACGTCTTGAAGTTCCGGCTCTCGAGATGAATGCGTCGCCGTCTGGCTCATTTGTTGAGTATTTGGCGGTGGTGATTCCCGCTGCGGCGAGGAGGCTTGTGCGGCCACGGAAGCGCTGGTGGCCGCGACGCGCGCGGGAGCTTGCGGCATGGCATTCGGCTGCGGCGCTTGCCTACAGCCTCCGGAGAAGGCCGCGAACAGGAGAAAAACTGCGGAGAAACTACGAATCGAAAACATAGTTCGTGAGCCGCGGATTGATGCAGCTCTTCTCTCCATTGTAGGTGGCGCGTGCTACCTGCGCCACAAGCACGCGTGGAAATACAGCGGAAGAGTTACGATGCCCTGCGACATTCACGAGCGCAGCTGGCGATAATCTCTGCTATCGCAAACCACACACGATTCCGAGAGGATACAAACCACGCCATACAGCATATCGACCTTGCTGATCCGCAATCTTCGTGATGTCTTCGGTGAGAACGACCCCGCTCGCCGGCGCGCCGCCATCGAGGAGATTTACACTGACGATTGCGTTTTCTACGACCCGAGCAAGGGAGTCTACCGTGGGCGTGACGAAATCGATCGCATCGCGGGCGCGATCAAAGCTACTCACCCGGAATTCCAATATCAGCCAACTACCGAGCCCATGGAATCGGGCGATGGCGGGCTGGTCCGCTGGGTATCGGGCCGCCCTGGTGAGGCTCCAGCTTACGCCGGGACTGATTTCGTCATTGCGCGGGACGGCCGGATCGCCGCCATTTATCTCTTTTTCGACAAGCTACCGTGAGATGGACTGTATTATGCGATCGTGCCGTGCGAACGTGTCGCGCGAACGTGTCGCGCGAACGTGACATCAAAGTGGGAGACAACCATGTTCGACAACGTATCCCCGGCGGAAAGCGAGCCAATCGGCGTGGTTAGTTCGGGCTGGCTACGGGCGGCCCGGTGTTCTGCCTTGATTTGCACGATCGCCTTGGGCGCAGGATTTGTAGCCGAGGCTGCGGCTCATGACCCGGTGCAAGCCCTACTCTCTTTTGGTCCCTGGGGGTCGCTCAATCTCGCGCTGCTCTATCTCTTGTTCCGTAGGGAGGAGAGTTCGCGGGCATTTGCGCTTGGTATGGGCGCGGCAATGGCTTTCATTGCTCTGCTCGCTGTCGCCCGTGGCGGGTTGTCGCGCACGAGTGATGTGCTCCGCCACCTTTTTTTCATACTCGGAATGCTTATTCTGGTTCTGCCACCGTTCGCGCTAACGATGGGTCAATCTATGCTCGCGGCTTTGCTCAGTTGGCTCTACAGTATCGCTTCGGCGATGCTCGGTGTAAGCAGTATTGGGGCATTCCGGAAGATGGCGCACGAGGCAAAGGGGATGGGGAAACTGCGATTTGCCTTTGGCGCCGGAATATTTTGCCCACTTGTCGTCTTGCTGATATTCACGCTGCTTGGCTTTTTCTTTTTCAGCTTCCACACGTGAACTTTCCTGTCACCAGCGATCCGAGATCAGAAATTAGTCGGGCGGCTAGTCGAGAGATATTCGCAATGCGGGTTCGGTGGCACAGGCCGGCCACGGCGGGTAGACATTCAGCCTGTGAGGCTGGGTGATGCCGACGGCGTCGATTCGCCGAGTTGGTGTGGGCGGCGTTGAGGTTCACAGGCTGAAGCCTGTGCTACTGATCGGGGTTGCTGCGGACATAGCCTTTGAAAAGCGCGAACCAGGCTGCTAGTGTGCTCGTCGTTAACCGACTTAACCCAATACTTTTATTACGATTCGAAGCGCTCGCCTGAGCACGCCGCACTGCACCATTTGCCACGAGGGTTTTCTCGCTTGCAGAGGATTTCTTGGGATAGACTGTTAGCCCTTCGATGAGCCGAATCGCCGCTATCGTTCCCGCTGCAGGATTGGGCACCCGCATGGGCGCCGAAATGCCAAAGCAGTTCCTCGAGCTGGACGGCATGCCGCTGATTCTTTTTACGCTGCGGCGGCTGGCTGCCTGCGCTGCGATCACCGAGTTTTTTATTTCTACGCGCGCAGACGATATCGTTTCGCTTCAGGATCGGGTGGCGAAATCGGAGCTGGGACGTCCGGCGCGCGTGGTGCATGGCGGCGATACGCGGCAGCAGTCAGTGGCGAACGCGCTCGCGCAAGTGGATCCGACGACGGAGGTCGTGCTCGTGCACGATGCGGTGCGGCCGTTCGTTACAGCGGAGCAGATCGATCGCGTGATTGCGGAAGCGCGCAAGCGAGGCGCGGCAATTCTGGGTATTCCGGCGATTGACACGGTGAAAGAAGTGAAGCGCGCGAGTTTGCCGGAAGACATGGCGCTGATTACGGCTACGATTCCGCGCGAACGGATTGTGCTGGCGCAAACGCCGCAGGCGTTCTCGTATCCGTTGCTCCGCGATTCGTTCCGATTGGCGCAGAGGGATGGCGTGACGGCGTCAGACGAAGCGGCGCTTGTCGAGCGATTCGGGCATGAGGTTTTTGTGGTAGTGGGATCTGAGCGCAATTTGAAGATTACGCGGCCTGCGGACATGGAGTTGGCGCGTTTTTATCTCGAGCAGGAGCGAAGACAGGGACGCGCATGAGTTCCTCTCCGGAACTGCTCGGACCAGACACGCCGAGAAATTTTTCGCGCCAAACAGTAGTCCGCACGCTTTTGTTCTGGGTACTGATGATTCTCCTCGCTGTCATTCTCTTCCGAATGAGATCTCCATCGAGAAGCAATTCAGCCAGTCGCGCGATGAGCTACTCGGAGTTCATGCAACAGGTCGAGAAAGACAACGTCGCGAGCGGCAAATTCTATATGTCGCAAAACACTGCGGAGATTCGCGGGAAACTGCGAAATCCCGCCGAATTATTTCACGCGACAGTTCCCAGAGAACAGTTCACCGCTCTTACGGAGCAACTTCGCCGGCACGGGGCAGGCATTGAAATCGCCGAAGGACAGTCGGCAGATTGGACTACGTTTCTTGTGAATTTCGCGCCGCTCATACTGCTGGTTGCATTTTGGGTTTTCATGATGAAGCAGATGAATTTCAAACGCGCCAAGAATAGTCCGCAGCCGGGGGATCGATGACACGCAGCGGGATTGGCTACGATCTGCATCGGCTGGCTGATGGGCGGAAGCTGATGATTGGCGGCGTGGAAGTGCCGTTTGAGAAGGGCTCGGTGGGGCATTCGGATGGAGATGTGTTGTGCCACGCGCTTTGCGACGCGCTGTTGGGCGCGGCGGGGTTGGGAGATATTGGCACGCATTTTCCGGACACGGATCCGAAGTGGAAGGACGCGGCGAGTTTGAAGTTCTTGGAGCACACGCGGAAGCTGCTGGACGAGCGGCGTTTGAAGATCAGTCATTTGGATGCGGTGGTGATTTGCGAGCGGCCGAAGCTGGGGCCGCATTTTCCTGCGATGCGCGCGGCGATTGCGAAGTCATTGGGAATTGGCGTGGAGCAGATTAATTTGAAAGCGAAGACGAATGAAGGAACGGGGGAGATTGGACGAGGCGAGGCGATTGCGGCGCAGACGATCGCGACGCTTGAAGGATGATTGGCGTTCGAATTGGACTTGCGCGGTGGGCGAGGGATTTTGAGATTTGAGGGACTAGTGTCGCGCCTGCGGCACTGGGTTTTCGCAATAGCAGATTTCGAGACCCTGCCTCAGGGGATTTGCTTGCCGATGCTCCTATGATAACGGCGTCACAAGCGCCGTAAAGGGCACGGCATGCCGTGCCCTACTGGCTGTGGGGGGACGGCGAAGAGTGAACTCGTAAAAAAAATGAACTGGCTTACTGGATTTCATGCTGTGGAGGAGGCGCTGACGGCGGGGAGCGCGATTGACCGGATTGTGATTGCGCGCGGGCGTCATGGGGAGAGGCTTGAGGCGATTGTGCAGCTCGCGAAATCGCGCAACGTGCCAGTGCGGTTCGAGGATCGTTTGCAGATCGACCGTTTGACTGGGACGCGCGAACATCAAGGGATTGCGGCGTTGGCTGCTGCGAAACCTGTGGTGGAGCTGGAAGATTTGCTGCGCGCAAAAACGGAGCATGGGCTGCTGGTGCTGCTCGATGGTATTGAGGACCCGCACAATTTGGGCGCGATCGTGCGGACGTCACTTGCGGCTGGCGCAAATGGAGTGGTGATCCCGGAGCGGCGAGCGGCGGGGCTTACGGATACGGTGGAGCGGGCTGCGGCGGGAGCGCTGGCGCACCTTCCTGTTGCGCGCGTGAAGAATCTGGTGCGGGCGATGGAGGAGATGAAGGAGGCGGGGTACTGGCTGGTTGGCCTCGATGAGCGCGCTGAGAAAAATTATACGGATGTGGATTTGAAGGGGTCGATGGGAATTGTGCTGGGTGGCGAAGGCGAGGGGTTGCACGAATTGACGCGGAAGCGGTGCGATTTTCTTGTGTCGATTCCGACGACAGGGCCAGTGAAGTCGTTGAATGTTTCCGTGGCGGCGGGAGTGATCTTGTTTGAGGTGATTCGGCAGCGGCGGGGAAGCGGGAAAGAAAAAATGGAAAAGGGAAAATAGAAAACGGCAGGCGGCGAATTTGCATGCCGATGCGCATGAGAGAGTCCCGCCATTGGAGCCGCAAAGAGCACGGCCCTCCTTCGGCGGGCATGCATGCCGTGCCCCTGCGGTTCCGGTCCAGGGATTCGCGGTTGCGGCTTAAGTTCTGATTTTATTTGTCATATTTCAGAAGTGAGAAGACGTTGATGCCTGGGACTTTTGCGCGGCCGTTGAGGAACGTTAGCTCGACGGCGAAGGCTGCGCCGGCGATTTCACCGCGTAATTGGCGGATGAGTTTGATTGCGGCGGCGGCGGTGCCGCCGGTGGCGAGCAAGTCGTCGCAGAGCAGGACGTGCTGACCGGGCTTGACGGCGTCGGCGTGAATTTCGAGGGAATCGCTGCCGTACTCGAGTTGATAGGTGACGGAGACAGTTTTCGAGGGGAGCTTTTTCGGTTTGCGGACTGGAACGAAACCGGCGCCGAGGCGATAGGCTAGCGCGGGGGCAAAAATAAATCCGCGCGCTTCGATTCCGGCGACGACGTCGACTTTGTGGCCGTTGTAGTGTTCGCAAAGGCGGTCGACGAGAGAGTGGAAGCCGCGCGGGTCTTGCAGCAGGGTCGTTAGGTCATAGAAGAGAATTCCCGGCTTGGGGTAATCGGGGATTTCGCGAATCATCTTCTTGAGATCGTCCATCGAGTTGTTCGTGTCGGTCATCGTGTCCTCGTTTTCTCGAACTCCTCGTCAATCGTTAAGGCTCAGGGCGCTGAGGCTCGAGGCGCGAAGGCTCAGGGCACTATCGCGGAATGTCGCGCTCGACTGAGAATCGATCTGCAAATTTTGGATCGATTGCGGCGTCTTCTTCCGTGACGCCGGAAACTGACGCGCCTTGCGGGCCGCGATCGAGTGCTGCGCGAAGAGACGCCAGCGAAGTAGCCAGGCCGATCGCATAGACTTCCACGCGGCCGTCGCGCAGATTTTTTACGTAACCGACCAGACCGAGGTGTTGCGCGGTCTGTCGCGCGAAGTAGCGATATCCGACGCCTTGAACCATTCCGCTGACGAAGTAACGCCTTGCAATGCGTGATGCATCCATCGTTGTAGAACTCGCAAAGTGCAAACGCGCGATTCTAACAGAGGTCAATACAGAAGGCTAAACACAGACGACACAGAGTTCGCGCGGACTACACGGAGGAAGCTGAGGGCGCGGATCGGTACTTTGGGTGTTTGGTGAATCGTGGCAGAATTGGGAAAGTGTTCGCGCGGGTCACTCCTGGACCCTGGATGCAATTCTGGCAAGTTAGGCGAGTTCGACGGATTGTCGCGCCGTGCGCGTTGATTTGTGCGTGCGCAGCTGGAATTGGGGGCACGTCGCAGCGGCGATTGAGTTCGCAGAATCAATTGAGTGGTGCGAGCTCGATGCGATCGCGCAGGCCCGATTTTACGAATTGCGACGCGCGTAATACCTTTCCACACGCAGCCGATGGCGTTAATCGCGTAGCACAGGCTGAAGCCTGTGCTACTGAAACGGGAGTGCGCGGCGTCGAGATCATCGAGCACGGCGGCTATCCCGAGCTGCACGTCGACGGCGCGCCT
>Ga0210387_10001276_pt1 | contig 18912 bp, 25 predicted proteins | sample IncBWC7OmetaG_FD_160108 | JGI IMG/M metagenome (GOLD analysis project Ga0210387, IMG submission 160108) | Forest soil microbial communities from Barre Woods Harvard Forest LTER site, Petersham, Massachusetts, United States - Inc-BW-C-7-O ...
GGATGGCATGGCCGATACATGGCCGAGAGCTCTCGCCCGCTCAGAAAAATGACGTGCGGGGTCAACCCTCCGCGCTGGTCGATCCAGTGCCGGACTTCTGCTGGATACATCGAATAAAGGCTCTGTGTTGCTTCCGAATTGGTTTTTTTGCGACCGTCGGAGCCGGGGTCCCAGGCGGCGTGGAATCCAAGCCTGGCACGGGAGGTCACGCATATCCTATCATGAGGCACCGTCCCGAGAACGATGGTACAAGCCGAGGCACAATAGCCATCGATGACCACCATCTCGCCCGAGCTCCGCACGCCTTCATATCTTTCGACGTAGGCTCCGATCCGGCCGCCAGGGTCCTCTACGATCCGAACCGCCGCGACGCATCCTCCAATTCCCGAGATCAGGAAATTCGCCGCGAGTAACGTTGTCAGGCTCTTCGTGATCATTCCAGCCCCAAACTGTCAGACCTGATTCTGACGATCTCGAGTGACGCTGTGCGCACTCTAACCGGCCGTCTGTCGCAGACCAAGCCGGCACGCGGGCTAATTCCCATCCAGAAATGTATATTGTTTGAGACAACGGTATATTCGTGCACGACCCGCCACTCGTTTGGTTCGCGGGGCGTACAGAATGGCCGGCCCCGGCGCGCACCAGCGGTGCCGGAAGGCAGCAAGGGTGCTTGCGCAAAGACGATGACGACTTGAGTGCGATTTCACGATTTCGCGCGCCGAGGAATATCAGCAGACACATGCGACTCTTTTCTGTCAGAGGCCCGCGCATGACGCGCACAGGGTCACTAACGCGAAGGAAATCGACCATGACCAATTTCACACTTCTCGGTGCGGCTATGATTCTTTCGGTGGCGATCGTGACTCCGGTCTTTGCACAGGCGGCTGTCGACGAACCTGGCATGCAGGCATTTTATCAGAGCCTTGGTGTTGGATCCCATAACAGCACGCCAGCGAGCGCCTTTGCGTCGACACGCAGCAGCTCGTATGCGAGCGCGCCGGTAAGGCGCATTTCTTCGAAGCGCTACGCTCACAAGATGTGACGGGACCGCGCCAACAAGTCGGTGTCCATCCGCAGCAAAGGCGGTCCGATGGACCGCCTTTGCTGTTGGGCTCGATCCCGATGTGGCGTTCCGAGATCGATTGCGCGGGCCTAGTCAATGCGAACCGCCAGCCAACGCCGATTTACATCCGCAACTTGATGCAGTATCGGCATGGGAGCGCCGGCAGCAGCAGCTTGATCAAGAGCTGGACCGCAAGCTGATCATCTGCCGAGCCTGCTGATCCTGTGCAGAGTCCCTAGACAGAGCAATCACTAGGGATCCCCTCCGCCGATCTCACCCGCGCCTTGCATATCGCCGACGGTCTCCACTCCACGACGTCCACATCAATTCAAGAAGACTGCCGGCAGCTACAAGTGGTCGAGAAGGCTTGTTTAGACGTCGGCCGGTGAGCACGGCGTACGGCGTGGGTCATCGCTCTCGGCGCGGTTGCTGGCATGCTTCCAGACCCGCTGCAATTCGTGCATAGCCTCTATCCGCGAGAGCCGCTCAAGTCGTTGCAACGCTTTCACGGTTGGATGCACTCCAAGCGAAAGCTCGCATGGAGGATCGGCGTAGCGTCGCAGATAGAGCCTTTGCGACCGTCATCTCCGGCGTCGCGGTTACCCTCCAATAGCGCTGCTAGGTATCGGCTTGCTTGGCATGAGCTGAAGGTAGACGCGCAAGCCGCGAATCGCGAATCCGTTCTAGTCGCCGACTGCCCTGCGGGCTGTAACGATGAACTCGATATCGCGGGCTAATCTGCGCAGGTCTCCCGCGAGCCTTTCGAATAGTTTGCGCTTCTCGGCATCCGGCGCCACGCCGGCGATAATCTCGCAATCTTCGGCGTCAGCGAGCAGCATTTTGATTTTTACTTGCAGGTCTTCCATCGTCGGACCCTCTCCTGGGCTTTACCAGCGAGGATCCGTCTTTGAAACGTAGTGAAGCACGTCGCGTCGGTGTCCAATCAACCGTGCAAATGCAGTGGTGCACTGAATCAGAGCATAAGCTGCAAGGATCTCCATGATCATTTTTAAATCTCCGGGTTTGAAAATTGCTGTTCTAAGAATCGCCCCAGCCCGGATACTCAAATCCTAGAGCCGATTTTCCTCCGCGTAAGTGCACAAATGTGCAGCCCCGATGGGGATCTGAAAATTAGTTGCCTGTCAGCAACAGCATCGGGAAATTGTCACGCAACGGAAGCGCTACCGTAAGCGTGTCTCGGGGCGCGGAAGGGCCGCGGGCTACTGCGCGTCTTGGGTGTGGAACGGCGACCAGCTTTGTGGTTGTGCCTGGCGCGTGTTACTGTCCTGCCTCATACGATCGCCGTTGCTGCAGCCGGCCAGCAGCATTGCGAGAGCGATGATTGCTAAAGCGCGCATTGGCTGTCCCTTCCCATCAACAAGGACGAAAAGCTTACGCTTCGATGCTGACGAGGAACTTACGCATAGTACGAAAGCCGCCTGTGAGGGCTTGGCAATTCGCAGCCGATCAGTCGCCGATTTCTTTTTCATCCATGCCGGTGAGGGTAATGACCAGCTCGCCGCCCACAACCTCGACGTAGCCCATGTCGACCAGCGTGCGCAGGTCGGCGGGACCAAGCGGGCTCCACTTCAGACGCTTGGCGTGGATGTCGCGCAGTGCCCATCGAAGCCGAATAGCGTCGTCCAATCCCAGCGCCGCCAAACCCTTTTTGGGTTCGGTCATCGCTTCGCCTCCCGTACCCGCTCAAATGCATGGTGCTGCCGGTTCTTCACCTTGATCCAGTGCGGCGACCGCCCTCCCCGATGCGCTCGATCCGAGCGCTTGGACACCAAACCCTCTAGCCCCATGTCAGAGGCTGCACGGAAGAGATCCGGCCCAATCGCACCTTGCTCGAAGGGGTTGATGAAAATGCCATCAGGCCGGCTGCGTAATAACCGCTCAAGGTTGGTCTTGCCATCGAAAGTGGTAGGTCCCGCATATCTTCCCCGTCCGTCGCCAGCACGTCGAAGGCGCAGAGCTGGACTTCGTGGTTCTGTTTGCGCGAAAGCTGGGGATGGAAAGGGGCCAGTACCCCCGTCCCTATAAGCACAATCAGAGAACTGAGAACATTCTGGCGGGTATGTTCCGTTTTCGAGACACGGTGGATCGATTTCAACACCTTACGACTCGAGACCCAAGCATCGTAAAGGATTTGACCAGTCGAGCTGAGACCAGCCCCTTAACCGACTGGCCGCATCCGGAGAGGCCGCCTCAGTTGGCGGCCTCTTCCATTTGATCCATCCTCGCGCCGTGTGGCGGATGCCCGGAGAGAAAGCAAACCCCCGCCTGGGTGGTCCTCCCGGCGGGGGCGATGCGTCGTCGTTTCCGCCGAACAGGCTTCCTCACATCGGTGACTCCATATAGCTCAACTGCCGAGTTGCGTTAGCGCTCACGCAACGCCGGCGCACAAAATCGTAGTCTAGCGCACAAAGTCGCAGATTTGGTGCCCAGGGGCGGAATCGAACTTTAGCCTATCTAACTGAAAGTCCATGATTTTTTGAATGAGGACGTTCCAGTGTACCTACCAGTGGACCCGGCGCTTTCTTCACGTCTGGAGGGTGCGACTCTGTGCCGCCATACCAAGTCGTATGCGTGTCACGCGCTATACAAAAGATACCATCAGCGCCGTGTGCTGCGCACAAATGCAGATTGGTACGCGCCCATAGCTCAGCTGGATAGCGCGCCACCCTCCGAAGGTAGGAGGTCATACGTTCAAATCGTGTCGTGCGCGCCGACAACCACTTGCTGCCCAGCGTGCGGGCAGCCGCCCCCCTCGATCTGCAGGGCTTCAACGTGATCTTTGATGAGATCGGTCGTCGAACGAACAGCAGGAGGGAACATTAGAGCCCGGATTGAAGAGCTTCAAGCGCGAATCGATGAAGCGCGGCGGCATAGACACCGCGAACAACGAATTCGTGCAACCGGCTCCATACGTTTTGAGACCAAGAAGCTAAGCCGCCGGCTGTCTAGCCAACTTCGGCCGCTTGGGACGCCGGACCACCACCGGCGTGCCCCGATCGGTCAGGGTTTGACCGACGGGCTTTGCGGATTGCCAGTTGCGCACTTGAGCTTCGAGCTTCTGCGCCCAACGTTTCTCAAATCGATCCACGATGTGGCGCGGCAGGTCCGATCCAGCCATGCTGATATCCTTGTGAGACCGATCGACCCTTCACGAGGGGGCCCGCGGGACACTTCGGTCGGTCCATAACTCAACGCACAAGGGGCTTCCAAGGTCCCCTCCAAGCGATAGAAGTCTTCGAATATGCTTGAAAATTGCCGTCGCCCGGGAGGCGGCGCAAGAGTTAGATGCTGGATGGCGTCGGCAGGGTCGGCCTTGAGTGGACGACATGTTGAGTCTCCACAACTGCCGGTCTCAAGCGGGAACAAGTCCATGTCTTGTCTGTTTGCGATGTGGCAGCAAGCACGCGAAAGCGACCCAGAGGGACCAGTCAGCATGAGTTCTGCTGATCCGACAGACCTAGAATCCCCGAGCCGGGTCCCAAGAGATGTTTTGCATATCGGCAAATCATCCGAAATCGCGTCCGGGAATGCGCCCAAGAAGGTTTCCCAAGAAGACGCAGACGTCAGATCGGAACAACCGCAACCGAAACCGGACACGAGAAAGACTGACGGCAACGATCCCACAAAGCATCCTGCATCAGATCCGACGGCGGCAGACGGCCCGAAGGGCATTAAGGGCGCATTCCGAGAACATCCGGTTGCGATGGTTGTCTGCCCTGGGTTGATCGTAGTCGGCATCACCGCCGGCATCGCGTGGTATCTTCATGCCCGACACTACGAGAGCACGGACGATGCCTTTATCGACGGCCGGCCGGTGCTGGTCAGTCCGGAGGTTTCCGGCAAGATTACCAGCGTCAACGTCACCGACAATCAGATTGTAAACGATGGCGACCTGCTCGCGACCATCGACCCGCGCAATTACCGAGCCGCAGTCGATCAGGCGGAAGGGCAAATCCGGCAAGACGAAGCGACTATAAAAAACGTCGATGCTCAAGTTACGGCTCAAAGAGCCCAGGTCGACCAAGCCTCGCAGCAGGTGACAGAAGCGCAGGCCGCGCTCAAGTTCGCCACCGACGAAAATACCCGCTACCAGGACCTTGTGCAGAAGGGCGCCGGCACGGTTCAGCGCGCGCAACAGGCCTCATCCGACTTCAATGGCAAGCAAGCTGCCCTCGATGCAGCGACGGCGGCCAAGGTGGCGGCCGAACGGCAGGTCGACGTGCTGAATGCGCAAAAAATCGGGGCCCAAGCGCAACTCGATCAAGCCAAAGCGCAGAAGGATCGGGCCGATGCCGATCTGCAAAGAACGGAACTGCGCGCAACCATCCGCGGGCGAGTCACCAAACTGACCGCTGCCGTCGGCGCACTGGCGGCGCCGGGACAGTCAATCATGGTCGTCGTGCCGCTCGATATCTGGGTCACGGCCAATTTCAAGGAGTCGCAGCTTCGGGACATGCGCGTTGGACAGCCTGTCGATATCAACATCGATGCGTTCGGCAGGTCCTTCCCTGGTCACGTCGACAGCGTTCAAGCCGGTAGCGGTACGGCGTTCAGCCTCTTGCCCGCGGAAAACGCCACCGGCAACTATGTGAAAGTGGTGCAGCGCGTGCCGGTCAAGATCACGTTCGATCAGCGACCCGCCGTCGAGTTGGGTCCCGGCATGTCGGTGGTGCCCACCGTCACCATCCGTCCTTGAACGGGACCGCGGCAGATGTCCGACGCCGCCGCCAAGGGTGAATATGGTGACGCCAACCCCTGGATTATTGCGGTTCTTGTCGCGATTGCGACCTTCATGGAGGTGCTTGACACCACCATCGCCAACGTGGCCCTGCGCTACATATCCGGTGGACTTGCAGTCAGCAGCGACGAGGCCTCATGGGTGATCACCACCTATCTGGTCGCCAATTCGATCGTACTCTGCGCCAGCGGCTGGATCGCGCAAATGTTCGGGCGCAAGAACTTCTTTCTGGTCTGCATCGCCTTGTTTACGCTGAGTTCGCTGCTGTGCGGCTTTGCATGGAATCTGCAGGCGCTGCTAATATTCCGCGTGATGCAGGGCCTTGCCGGAGGCGGCATGACGCCGGTCGCGCAGTCCATTCTGGCCGCGGCTTTCCCGCCCGCCAAACGCAGCCAGGGATTCGCGCTCTACGGCATCGCCGTGGTGGTCGCTCCGGCCATCGGGCCGACGCTCGGTGGCTGGCTGAGTGACAATCTGTCCTGGCACTGGTGCTTTCTCATCAACGTGCCGGTCGGGCTGATCTCCCTCGTGCTGATCTATCTGATCGTTCCCAGTTCGCCGGAAAAACGGAAAGAACGTGAGCGGCTCTGGGCCAAGGGGATGAACTTCGACGTCGTCGGCTTTCTACTGATTGCGACGTTCCTCGGCGGCCTCGAGGTGGTTCTCGACCGCGGCCAGATCGACGACTGGTTTGGCTCGTCGTTCATTGTGACTTTCGCGGCGATTTCCGCCACAGCGCTGCTGCTGTTCATCCCCTGGGAACTGAATCGACCGCAACCTCTGATCGACATTAAGATGTTGAGCGGCCGCCAGTTCGGCACCTGCTTCGTCATCATGCTGGTGACCGGAGCGCTGTTGATTGCGACGACGCAAATCCTGCCGCAACTTCTACAGGAGGAATTCGGCTACACCGCCACGCTGGCCGGCCTCGCGATTTCGCCGGGCGGCGCGGTGACCATGGTCATGATGGTGGTCGTGGGCCGTCTTGGTTTCATCCAGCCGCGCTATCTGATCGCGACGGGAGCCGCGATCGCGTGCTATGCCATGGTTGACCTGCTGCGGATGACGCCTGACGCGGATTACTGGTACTTCGCTTGGTCCCGTATCTACCTGGGAATTGGCCTGCCGCTCGTCTTCATCCCGATCACGACCGCATCCTATGACGGCATTCCGCCGGCGAAGACCGATCAGGCCTCGGCGCTGATCAACCTTGCACGAAATTTCGGCGGGTCGATGGGCGTCGCGCTGAGCCAAACCGTACTGGCACGACGCGAGCAATTTCATCAGAGCCATCTGGTTGAACACCTCGGCTCCTGGAATCCCTTCTATAACGATGCATTGGGCCGCATCCAGACCTATCTCAACGGGCGTGCGGCCACCGGCAGCTCATCCGGCACCAGCATCGCGATCGTCGGGCAGACCGTTCAAAGTCAGGCGACGATCCTCGCCTATATCGATGTGTTCGTTGCGCTGGGCATGATCGCTGCCGTGATGGTGCCCTTGGCCTTGACGTTGCGCTCGGTCAACCGGAGCATCGGCGCGGAACCAGCGCATTAGGAGCCACAGCCTGACACATACTGTCCGCTCGTACACTGCCGGAGCGATGACTTCCAATTGCTCCCTGGACGAGGCGACGCAGATCACCCTCGGTGCTCCATACGTTGAGTCTTGCGGCGCGCAACTTCATACTTCATTTCCTCACGAACGAGCGTCAATGAAGTCGACGGACGTGCCCTTTGAAACTTGGTTTGCTACGCGCTCGGCATCCCAATTTGTAAGTCGCACACAGCCGTGCGATGCAGCCTTGGACACCTTTCCTGGCGAGGGCGTGCCGTGGATGCCGTAGCCGTCAACCGACAGATTGATCCAGACCGTACCCACGGGACTATTCGGCCCGGGCTTGATCTCGAACAATTTGCGGGAGTGAACTCCCTTGAAGTGATAGTCGGGATTATACCGATAGCTCGGATTGCGATCGATCTCGGTGACCTTTAGAGTGCCGGTGGGTGATGGCTTCTCTTCGCTTCCTACCGTTGCGGGGTAGAAGCCGATAAGTAAGTTCGATCGATCGAACAGCTTGACGGTCTGTCTACCCTTGTCGACCTCAACTCTGTCCGCCTTGGCAGGCATTGCCGAATGCTCATCCCCGAGGTCGACGACCACTATTGTCATCCCGGCGCGGTCGAAATGCTGGCCGGGGTTCAACGTGCTGAGTAGCTGTTCGCTCATGTGAAATTTCTCGGCCAAGGCTTCTCTCGGGCTCGTATAACTCAGCTTCGGAATGCCCTTCAGATCCTCCATCTTTTCGGGCAGCCTCTGCAGGAAAGGCCCCGAAATATCCTTTTCGGTAACCGAATAGCTTGTAACCGCAGCCCGTGCGTCGGCCGTCAGCTTTCTCCAGATACCATCGGTGATTGTGTCGTCCCCCGGCATTTGTTGTGCCTCGGCAAACGCGCGGAGCGCCTTCTTGGCGTTTTCGCCGAATTTGCCGTCGATTTCTCCAGGTGAAAAGTGAGCGCGATCGAGCAGCACTTGAAGGCGGATACCGATGGGCGTCGGTTTGTCGGCGGAGAGCGACTTCCCGGGGGGTTCAGCCGAATTGATGGCGTTTGGACTCAGCTCCGCCGCTTTAACGTGTGGCGTTGTGACCGATACAATGATCAGCAGCAGGCACGCCTGCAGCGGCACGAACTTCCAACAACTGAAACAAGTGGCTGCCTTACGCTTCATCCGCGGACCTCGTTCCAGCCCAACCAAACTGCTGGTCGCAGGTTCCTTCTCGGCCCTCTTCGATAGCTTGGTGCTGTTCAGTGACAAAGGAAAAGGCCCCGCCAGGACAAAGACGGCCGTTGCGACGGGCGTCGCCAGCCATCAAGGCTTAGGCCGCCCTTGATTTCCTGACCTCCTCATCGCGGTGATGTTCGATAAACTCAGGCTCCTGCTCGTCAAGCTGAGTGAGCTCTGAGCGCGCCGTATGATTTACACGCAACAACTCATCGAGTTTGGCGTGTAAAGCCAAGTTGTCCCGCCGATTTGCGCGTTGAATGAACAGCGTCATCACGAACACAGCCAGCGTCGCCACTGCATTCCAATCGAATGTGGTACGGTCAAACGCAATCCAAGTGCCAGCGTACAGTACGACAACAATAAATGCGGCTGGATGACCTGCCGCCTGCCCAATATTTGTTGTCCAGTGCCTCTTCGGCATAGTGCGACGATTCGCGGTAGGGACGCGAGTTACCTCGCGCCCCCCGCACAGATCCGCACGTGCGGCTTTCCCGCATGCGGCTCCCACCTAGGGTCGACGGCAGTTGTTGCCGTATGCGAGCCAACACCTGTGTCACGCTTATCCGGTTCTGAGCCCGGCACGTGCTTAATTGGCCCACATTCCCCTTGGTCCCTGTCCTTTGCTCCACCAACTCCGCCGCGGATCGCTCCGCTTTGTTCGTTAGCTTCAAGGCTACTATGACAGAGTCAGACTTCTCGGGTCCGTTCATCATCGGCTACGGCTCCTCACCTTCCCGATGCGGGCCGGCAACGGCTATGCCGTTCCGGTCAGACCCGAGATCTCCCAGCTTCCGATGCGATCCTTTTGCACGTGATGTGGCCTTTGACCCCGGCAGGGCGTCAGCACCTCGCATAACGGTGCCGCACATGTTGCCTTCGAGCAATAGGAGACCCTCGGCCCCTGCGACATCTGATCTTTCGTGGCTCAATCCCACACCCCATGCAATCGCTGTGTACGCTTCGCGACCACTGTCGCCAGTGACCACGCAACACTCGCTACCAAGCGGACGCTACTCCCTACTTGGGCCGGACTTTCACCGGCTGGATCGCACCAGCTTGCGGCTGGCGCACCCCATTTATCACCAGTGCCAACAATACGGTTGATAGCTTCATTTCCGCCTCCTCCTTGACGTGCGCTGGCCCTGACGCCTTTACGAGCAATTACGCATCAGACTCTAGATTCAACAAAACTTCCCCGGCGATGATTTCGGGATCTCCAAGATTCAGGTCAAGCAGGCTTGCTTGAACAAACTCCAATACCTTGCCGTTCGCCGCATCGGCGCTTTCACGATCCTCGAATATCATCACAGCGACACCAACGCCTTCGTTCCCGTCCAATACATAGTAAGCTCTGAATCCGGGCGATTCCCGTAGGAGCCGACCGATGCCGCTTTTGGCACGGCGGGCAGCATCCGCAACCGAAGGAACCTTGGTGTACTTTCGAATGAACATGTACATAAGGCACCCCATATGTCTCAGTTAGCCGCAAGGCATTAATGCATATCGGGCCGCTGCTGGACCGGGCCTACAGGTCGGCGTCAATAAGCAGCGTTCGTTTGTTCGGCCGGCATGTCTCAAACGTACCACGAGCCGTCATTCTATCACCTCGTCGGCGCGGCCGAGCAGCGAGAGCGGAAAGGTCAGGCCGAGCGTCTTGGCGCTTTTCAAATTGATCACCAGCTCAACCTTGATTGACTGCTGGACCGGAAGTTCGCTCGGCTGCTCGCCCTTCAGTATCCGGCCAACATAGCTACCTTCCAACCGATAGGCGTCTACGAGATCGGTGCCATAACTCATGAGGCCACCCATCTCGCTCTCCTCACGGTATCTATAGATCGTCGGAAGCGCGTGACTCGCGGAGAGCTGCACAATCTGCTCGCGGCGGCCGAAGAAAAATGCGTCTGCCCCGATGACCAGGGCATTGACGTGTTGCTGATCGGCGAGTGCGTAGGCGTTATCGATTTCTTGTTCGGTACTCGCAGTCAAGACACTAAGCTTGAGCCCAAGGCCCCGGGCCGCGGCTTCGATGACCTGCACTTGGCCCGTCGTCTGAGGGTTTTTGGGGTTTAGGAGAATGCCAATCAGCTCCGCCTTCGGCAGCACCTCCCGAACTAGTTCCAGCCGCTTGCGATCGAGCTCGGCCGTCAGAAAGCTCACTCCGGTGGCGTTGCCGCCCGGCTTGGCGAAGCTGCTCACGAGGCCCAGCTTCACAGGGTCTTCTGCTACCCCGAACACAATCGGCACGGTGGATGTCGCGGCCTTTGCTGCGAGCGCAGCTGGAACGCCGCCCATCGTGACGATAACTGCCACATGATGAGCAACCAAATCGGCGGCCAGTTCTCCAAGTCGATCATACTGACCGTCAGCCGAACGATATTCAATCGCGACGTTTTTCCCCTCGACAAAGCCGATTTCCTTTGCGCCCTGCCTAAGCGCATCGAGATATCCACGATACACCCACAGAGGAGGTGCCGCGAGCAATCCAACGACGGGCATGCTTTGCTCAGCCCGCGTCGGGAGCGGCAGGACACTAGCCGCACTGATGAGGCCCCGGAGAAATTGCCGCCGTTGCAAGCGCCTCTCCCACTAAGAAACCAGTCAGAGTTTAGCATTTTTTCGCGGGCTGTAAGCAACGAAGCTCTTTTGCAAAGCTTGTCGGGGCCTCAGTTCGAGGTCCGTTAATTGGTGAATCGCGTCGGTTTGGGAGTAGCCCGGTCGCTTCCAGTCTTCTTCCGACAACTGACTTCTTCAGACCGCCGCGCTGAGTCCATTTCGTGCCAGAAGCCGATTAATCAAGTGGGTGCGTCAAGGCCGCTCGGCAGTATGACTATGATAGCGTTCTGTCCTTCCTCGGGGTGGCGCAAGATGTGTCCTTTTCCGTGCGTATCCTCAACGAGAACAGCTTTTCCCGCCGGAAGGCGTCTCACCTCTCCATCGCTCGTTTCAAATTCCACGTGGCCATCCAGCCATATGGCGAGGAGCCGATCCGGCGGCCTGTGAAAGCCCACTTCGCGCACCCCGGCCGGGATGTGGGAAAAACGGATGCGTGATGCTGGGTAGTAAGCCGAAATTTCAAACGGCGCTTCGTTGGGAAACGCCGGCTTCATCGTCATCGCAATATCGACTTCTCCAAAATGGGACTCCCCGTCGCTTATATGCGCAGGCCAACCATGCCCGCCGTACGTCACGCCATCGTCGATCTCATCCTTCGGCCGCCGTCTGAACGGTGTCCATACTGCCGAAAACAATTCCATGAAAAACAGCGGCGCAAACACATTCTGCCAAAGTAGTGCTAGGGTGCGTACTCATTAACTGCTCGCAGTCAGGCAGGTGTGAGTTCCGCTGTAAGACGCAATAGATGACATCAGTAGTTCGATTGCGATTTCATATCGGAACGGCGATTTCGCAAACAAGCCCTTCCGAGCGCCAGTCGAAGAGCACTTTGCCTCCAAGTGGGCTAATCGTTCCTTCGATGAGGCGACTGCCAAAGCCCGTGCGTTTGGGCGCCTTTACGCTCGGACCGCCCACTTCGGTCCAGCGGAGCGTAAGTTTTCCATCCTCGCTGCGCGACCACGTCAATCCAATCTGGCCTTTCGCGTTAGATAGCGCTCCATACTTGGAAGCATTGGTTGCCAACTCATGCAAGACCACAGCAATCGCCTGCGCAGCGGTGGGTTCTAACACGGTTGGCAGACCCTCAATCCGAATCCGGGTGTCGTGCTCATCGAGATAAGGGCCGAGCTCTTGCTTGGCGATCGCCGAGACTTCGGCGCCTATCCACCGCGTTTCAACAAACAGCGAGTGAACATTTGCCATCGCTTGAATGCGCCCGCTGATCACTTCTTTGAGGCTCTCGGAAGTGTCAGATTGAGAAAGATTGATGATTGCCTGTACGTTCGCGAGGATGTTCTTGCCTCGGTGCTCCGCCTCCCGAGCCAGAACTCTAATCTGGTCCTGAGTTCGTTTCCGCTCGGTAATATCTCTCGCGATCTTTGATGCGCCAACAATTGTCCCATTAGCATTTTTGACAGGAGAAACGGTTAGCGAAATGTCGATTAAGCTACCGTCCTTGCGTTGCCGAATAGTCTCAAAATGGTCGATGCGCTCACCGCGTCTGATGCGCGTTAAAATCTCACGTTCTTCGCTTTGCCGGTCCTGCGGGATCACAAGTGTAATGGGTTGACCGATCGCCTCGCGGGCCGAATAGCCGAAAACTCGCTCAGCCGCCTTGTTCCAGCTTGTGACAATGCCATCGAGACTCTTGCTTACTATCGCGTCATGGCTAGACTCAACGATGGAGGCCAGCGAGCGCAACCGCTGGTCTGTTTCGCGAAGGATAGTTTCGATCTCTCTGCGTGCAGTAACATCCCGATTGGCTTCGAGCACGACGCTGTCACCGAACAACTGCATGCGGCTCTCGACGATGACTTCGCCGCCGTCCTTGCGGGTGTGGCGCAGTTCGCCCAACCAAGACTGCGTATTCTGGAGTTGTGAGCGCAACTCAGCAAATTCGATTGGGAATTTAGTCCCTAGCAGAGCGTGGCTACTGCGTCCGACCGCTTCGTTCTCCAAAAAACCGTAAAGCCGCTCGGCCCCGGCGTTCCAAAATTCGATTGGCCCGTCTAGGCGCCATGCGAGCATCGGTTCGTAGGACAACGTTAGCAGATCGGCCAAGCGCTCCGCACCTAAGGGGGCCTCGCCATCCGAAGACCGGCGTTGAAGTCCTAATCTACGCCACACGGGGAACCCCGAAACCCAAATGCTGCACTGCCGTTGGTACCCCAATCATAGCATCAAGCGCGAAAGCCGCGATGTCTCCGTTGGTCAATCGCCACCAAAATGGGGTGTCCGCCCCACGTCTGCTTTGCCCTCGATAGCGACCGGACAGCAGACATTCAGGATCAGCAGCTTCGTGCCAGAAGCGGGCCTAGCAGTCGCGCGTCAGAACGATCATTCGCGATGAATTGGAGCGACGGGGAATTGCTCGCGGACCGTCGACATCCAGGGGCCTTGATCGTACGCCTCGGGCTCAGGCTTGTCGCTCTTGCCATAGTGTAGTCGCGCGCCTGCTTCGAGCCGAGTGCAAATCCGCACCACAAGCGGCTCTTGAGGTTCGACGCCGTGGGCGGCAAGAGCTAACCGCAGCTCCCGCCAGCGCTTCTCGGTGAAGACGCCGGTATGGCATTTGTCTTCGCAGCAGCAGTACGTTCGACCAGCGCGAAACGTGAGATGCAGTTCGAACTCCTCGCCGTGGCCTCGGACGTTCTCCACGCTCAGGGCGTAATACTGGTCGGGGTGCCCTTCGGCGCCTCGGTTCCTTCGGAATAAATCGATCCAGGCGGCACAGATGCGGGCTTGGACAGTCTGTTCATCCATGAAAGTCGCGCTGACAGCGCACTTTGGGCTGCAAATGATCGCAGCGATAGCCGACACCTCTTATCACCTTTTCTTTCTCATGTCGCCTTCGGGTCAACAACGGCCCTGACATCGCTGAAACGCGACTTCCGAAGTGTTCCCCGAGAGCGGACATTCGCAGTGCTCGTTGGCACGTCTCAAGCGTGCCAATTTCGTACTCCTGCACCGCAACGGAGAACGCCTCAGTTAATCAAGTCGTCAGCGGTGGCAAGGATAGTCTGCGGGACGGTCAGCCCGAGTGCCCTCGCGGTCGTGAGATTTATAAGCAGCTCGAGCTTAGTCGGAAATTCCATTGGTAGCTCGCCGGCAGTAGCGCCCCGCAAAATTTTGTCGACATACATGGCGGAGCGCCGCCAGTTCTGGCGCAGGTTGACCCCGTAGCTTATCAAGCCGCCGTCTTCAACGCACTCACGAAAGCTATACACAGTCGGTAGATGCGCAATCGCCGCCAGTGTCACAACGTGTTTGCGCTCATTGAGGATCATCGCATCCGTGGATAGCAGGACTGCTTGCGCGCGCTGCCGTACGAATTTGCTAAAGGCAGCATCGATGTCGCTTGGCAATCGGACCTCGACGGGGAGAAGACTGACGCCCAACGACGTGGCCGCAACTTCGGCATTTCTCCTATGACCTAAACTTGCCGGATTATTCTCATTCACCAAAACCCCGATCCTGGAAATGCCTGGCATCAGCTTCAGCAGGAGATCCAGCTGCTTCCCCGCTAGGCTGTCCAAGGTCACCAATATGCCGGTGACTTGCCCCCCTGGCCGGCTCTCGCTTGCCGCCCAGCCTGAGGCAACCGGGTCGTTGATTGCCAAATTGACAATCGGGATCGATGCAGTTGCCCGCTTGATTGCGAGAGTACCATTAGCGGTACTCGTCACGAAGACCTTGGGTTCAAGCCGCACCAACTCCTCTGCGAGCGCCGGCATTCGCGTCAGATCGCCCTCAGCGTAGCGGGACACGATGTCGAAGTTTCGTCCTTCGACGTATCCAAGTTCTCGCATGCCCTGCGCAAAGCTGTTGAGAAAAACGGCACTGGCCGAGGAGGACCCACCTAGGAGGCAGGCGACAAGTGGGCGCGAGCCGACGGGCTGCGACGAGCCGACAGTTGGCCACACAGCCGCAACACCAAGAAGCGTGATGAACTCCCGCCTCCTCATTGACATAGCCCCAGCGCTGGTCGGGTCACAATACCAGTTCTCGCAACCAAGATGAGAGGATTGTTGCGTCGCGGCGCCAACGTCCTGATGAAGACCGTAATGGGTCAAACGCTACAGGGCGTTTGCAGCCGGGCCGCACTCGAAGTCCGCTTCGGCTCGAAAACCGACGTGATTTCAAAGCCGCCCTCAGGGGCGCATGCTCCTCGCCCTCTGAAACCGAGCCGAGGAGTATGGCTATGCAGGAGCAAGTGAATGCGGCCCCGGCACCCAAACGAGTGCCCTGGAATAAAGGAAAGCTGATCGGGGCAAAAACACCGCTACGACCCAAACACGTCTGGTCGATCCGGACGAAACTCCAAATCGACGGCCGCATTCGCGACCTCGCAATGTTCAATCTGGCGATCGACAGCAAGCTTCGCGGCTGTGATGTCGTCGCCATGCGGGTCGAGGATGTTGCTGCCGGCGGGTACACTGCGGATCGCGCAACGGTCCGACAGAAAGAAAACCGGCCGGCCCGTCAGATTTGAATTGAGCGAGCAAACCCGTCAGGCGGTCGATGATTATCTAAGGTCTGCCAATAAAAGGTCCGAGGAGTTCTTGTTCACGGGCTGTCGTGGTCCCAACCGCAACATGACGACTCGCCAGTATGCCCGTCTTGTGTCCAGAATCCGGACAAAGCGTGCAGGACGCCCTGCAGCTGGTCTTCACCAGGTTCGCCGAGCTGCAAAGTGCAAGGCAGGTGCACATCTGGTGCTGCTGCGCGAGATCGCGGCGGCGCTTGCAAGGCGGCAAGCGGGGGGAGCGGCGATGACCAAGATCACGACTGAGCATCTCGCCCGCAACGCCTGCGTCTACATCCGGCAATCGACAGCGGACCAGCTCGCGCACAATCATGAGAGCCGACGACGCCAATACGGCCTCGTCGATCGCGCCGGGCGCGTGCGCGGCTTCCGCAATCACCACGACATCGCCGTCTTCTGCGACGGCGAGTGCCAATAGCGCCAAAGCGCGCTGCCGATCGCGCACTGCTTGAATGATGAGCGGGTGCCGCCACCGCGCGGTCGCGCATGGAACGCCTCCACCATGAATGGCACGCGAGACAGGTGTGCGGGAATTTTGCAGAACGAACTGTATGTGGGGCGCCTCGTCTGGAACAAGGTCCGAATGGTGAAAGACCCCGATACGGGAAAGCGCTTGTGTCGGCCAAATCCGAAGAGCGAATGGTGGACCGCTGAGGTGCCGCATCTTGCAATCGTGAGCGCAGATTTTTTCGAGGCGGCCCAAAAACGAAGGCAGGAGCGGACTCGAATGCATCCGAGCCTTCAGCGTCGTCCTCGTCGTATGCTATCTGGACTACTCCGCTGTGGCGCGTGCGGGGCAGGCATGTCGACGAACGGCGAAGACAGGTCGGGGCGCGTTCGCATTCGCTGCTCGGCCGCCAAGGAGAGTGGGACCTGCTCCGATGGCAAGACCTTTTACCTAGACGTAGTAGAGAAAGCAGTCCTTGGTGGACTGAGAGCGGAGTTGCGCGCGCCGAAGGTTATTGCGGAGTACGTTAGGCCGTATCTCGAAGAGACGAAACGGCTCGCGGCCTCGTCGAATGCAAAGCGGCAGCGACTGGAACACAGCTTGGCCATTTGAAGCGCGAAATCGACCGATTGGTTGATGCGATAGCGAAAGGATACGGAGATCCAGCTGTACTTGGCCCTCGGTCGACTGCGCTAGATGCCGAGCGAAAGCGCATCTCTGAAGAGTTGCAAAACGAACCTCCCGCTCCCAAGGCCGTCGCGCTCCATCCGGCAATTCTCAAACGATACGAGGAACAATTGCTGGGGCTGGAAAGCGCGCTCAGGCGAGGTATAGGCGCGGGAGTTGCTGAAGCTGCGGAAGCAATCCGGGATCTTGTCGAAACGGTCACTGTGTTTCGTGATCTCACGCGCCCCGGCGCTGTGGCCGTGGAGATAGCAGGCAGGCTAAACGCGCTGCTCGGCCAAGAAGCCTACCCAAATCGGGTAAAAGGAGTGTGGGGAAAGGTGGTAGCGGGGGGGCGATTCATCTGATTCCCCCCTGCCCCCTCCCGCTTGTTTACACCATCGTGCGGCAACGAAAAGCCGCCTAGCTTCTGGCGCTCGCTTCACAAGACAGAGGTCCAAGGTTCGATCCCTTGTGCGCCCACCATACCCCGGAAGATGCGCCGTGCCCCTCTTGGATTGACTCCTCTTCCTCCTCCTCTTCTCTATGCAACGGCGTGATAGGCCGCAGAGACCTCGTCTGGATCAACGTCACCGCACATCCGACCGCCGAATGGGTCGCGGGTCAAATAACGGAGGCATTCCCCTGGAACGAGGCTCCGCGCTACATGATCCGGGACCGGGATTGCATTTACAGCGCGGTCGTCACGCGCCGACTGCGCGCCATGGGCATCCGTGACTCCTGACGCTGCGCCAATGTTTTGCTCAATACAACGCTTGCAGGCGCGAGCTTCGAGGTGCTTGCCAACTCTTCAAAAAGCAGAAATCGGTGGAAAGGACAGGACACGGTCATTTGCTTCGCGAAACGTCAGACGTCCCTGCCCAATTTCTGTAGATCTCCTCCACGCAAAATCTTCCGTAGAATTTGATGCCAAACGTCTTTGGCCTCCGATTCGGAAATCGCCTTGTCACCCGCCCTCAGCGTAAAGACGAGAGCATATTTAGTCGTTATTCCTCTGCTTGCTGATGTCCAATCAATGATTGTAAACGTGCTCAAACCGCGGTCTACTTCGATTTGACTCGCATTGACTTCTATATTCGACGATTTCGGCGTTCCTGCACGAATAGCCACGAGCGCTGAATCGACCCGATCCGAGTCCCCTTGAAGCGTGAAATGAACGATTTTGTTTTCTTCGTTTTCTGCGGATCCGGCAAGATTATACTCTATCGCCTGCTTCATGATCATGGCCCGGAAACCGACCTGCTCATCGTTGCCGGTGACGGTGGCCGAAATGGCTTTTGTTGGCTGCATGGCGCTCTCCGCATTATCTGCTTCAGGTTTCCACTAAACCTCGAGACTCGATGAGGAAGCTATCTTGCTTTTGCTTCCAGACATCGTCCAATTCGGTGCGCAATCTTGCGACCTCTGGACGACAACGCGCGGTGTCGCGCCAAGACATCGCCGAAGCTACCAAATAAGGTACTAGCCGACGCTGGCGCTCTTCATGACAGCGCGGACATCTCCTCTGCTAAGATGCGCGCGCTCCGTCGAGATTGTTGGCGAGGATCGATTTGCTTGCAGCAATCGCTCAGAACCTTCGTCGCTTTGCCAAGCTGGCGCTCCATCCACCCGACACGGCCGCACCATGCGTTGCGTAAGTGGCGTCCGTCGCGTTGGTTGCGTCAGGGATCAGAGCCCGCGCGCCTCAGCAGCCCATTGTGTGTACCGAAAATCTAAATCCGAACGTATTGACGATGAAGTCCGCCCAGTATGGCGTGCGAATTTATGACGCCGGATCGCTGAACCTGGCGAGAGACAGGCGCATCTTTGTTCAATGACCGATGCGTTCTCACGCCGTTGTAATAGTCCGCATAGTTTTTCAGAATCCGACGCAGATGTCCCTCGTCCAGGACAATGATGTGGTCCAAACACTCGCGCCGGATCGATCCGATCAGCCGTTCGGCAAAGCTGTTCTGCCAAGGCGAGGCCGGTGCAATTGGCCTGTCTCGGATGCCCATGGCACGCAGTCGGCG
>Ga0210387_10001278_pt1 | contig 18897 bp, 12 predicted proteins | sample IncBWC7OmetaG_FD_160108 | JGI IMG/M metagenome (GOLD analysis project Ga0210387, IMG submission 160108) | Forest soil microbial communities from Barre Woods Harvard Forest LTER site, Petersham, Massachusetts, United States - Inc-BW-C-7-O ...
GTGGCGATCTCGTCACATAGGTGTTCGGCTTCCATCGCTGCATCCGGCTTTCCTTGCTCCCACAAAACCGGAGCACATTCACCGCAAAGCGCAACCCGAGGGCGATCCCCCCTCGATGCCTTTGCGGCTGCGGCAATCAGATCGCCCGCGACTTTCATATAGCGCGCCGGGTCCGGCAGATCATTCACCATGAAACTCGCTTGGGCGTCGGCAACATCCACGCACACATAGCGCCCCTCTTCAACCGCGGCGACCATATCCACCCCGTGCTCCCCCAATCTCTCCAGAAGACTTTTTCGGTGCGACTCGGTTACCACCGCCACAACGGCATTCCCGGCGTCCAGAGCGGCTTCGATGAAACGAGTGAAGCCAACGACAAAGGCTGCATCATCGGAATAGAATTCCGCCTCGTGATTGCGCCTGGCATCCGTTCCTCCCTCTGCTGGCGGCCGCAGAGGGTCATTGGGACGGTCGAGCGTTTGCGAATCCAACGACGGAATAAAACAGTGACCCGATAACCCGCGGCTGACAAACTGCATGCCTTGAAGAACCGCTTCCACCGCAGGTAGCAGCTCGTTTCCAGCGTGCACTTTAACCACGTAGCCCAGTGCCCCCGAGGTCAGGGCTTCCTGCACCACATCGGCAGAGGACTCCTGGCTGACGAAAAGAATTTTGCTTTCAGGAAGCAGCTTGCGGATTCGTCGAGCAGTATCGATTCCATTCAGGGAAGGAAGCCCGATATCCAGCAAAATCAACTCCGGCCGAAGCTGTTGGGCTTTCTCGACGGCTTCTAATCCGTCCGCGGCCTCGCTGATCTGAAATCCTGGTTCCTTGCTCAGCGTCGAACAAACGAAGCGCCGAAACGGCTCATAATCTTCGACCACGAGAATCCGGCGTGATGGCGTTTCCAAGTAGCTCCCCTTCAAAAGGTCCAAACCCGGTTCTCCGAGTCTAGTTGCTATTAATATTCATAATCTCATGCTCCGCCATTCAGGTCGTCATCGCTGGTTTGGGTGGTTTTGCACCATCCGCATTGTCTGAGCAACGGCGACGCCGCTCATATTTCATGCGCTGCGAGCATTTAGCTCCAGCCCCATTACGCTGACAACTGGCAAAAGTGACAGAACCTGGAACCTAACGAGTTTCCGATCGTGACAACCTGGGATACCCCAATGCGTTGGATCGCTTTCAACCAGCAGCTCTCGCGCAGTCATCCGTCCAATCGAACATACGCAAGAAAGCTCTTCTATTCCGGCAACGCCATCTGTCCCTCCAGGTGAAAGTGCCCGGTCACCCCAGCCGCAGCGGTATCCGGCTGCCCGCCGCCGATGGCGATAGTGTAATCGCCTCCTGCAATGATCGGCTGGCCCTCCTCCGTGACCATGCTGAGATCGCGGTTCTTGAGTTCGAAGTGGAGCTGAACACTCTGTCCGGCTTCAAGATGGACTCGTTGAAAGCCACGCAACGCAACCCGCGGCGCACCGGCAACGGAGGGGAACTTCAGATAAACCTGCGCTACCTCATCTCCGGCAACCTTCCCCGTGTTCGTCACCGTCACGGTAGCAAGCACGGGATCGCCTGCATTCACGCTGGCCGCAGCAAGAGTAAGCGCACTATAGCTGAAGCTGGTGTAGCTCAGTCCATAGCCAAACGGATAGAGTGGCTTGCCGGTGAAGTAGCGGTAGGTGCGATTGTCCATCGAATAATCTTCGAAGTTCGGAAGCTGGCTCACGTCCTTGTAGAAGGTCACCGGGAGTCTGCCTGCCGGATTGTTCTTGCCGCGAAGCGTGGTGGCCATAGCCGCGCCGCCCTCCTCGCCGGAGTACCACGCTTCGAGAACAGCATTCGCGTGCTTGTCGATCCAATTCACGCCCAGCGCGCTCCCGTTCATCAACACCACCACCAGCGGTTTACCCGTGGCGGCAACCGACTCAACCAACGCCTCCTCCGCTTGCGGCAGGTCAAGACTCGTGCGGTCGCCTCCGAGGAACCCGGGCTGGTTGACAGGCATCTCTTCGCCCTCCAGCCGGCTGGTGATGCCGACGGCCGCGATCACGAGATCGGCCTTGCGCGCGGCGGCTGCGGCCTCAGGCGAGGGCGCGTCGTTTACGACCGACCAAATAAGCCTCGCGGTGGGTTTGCGATCCGCCGCGCTGCGATACAGGACCTCCAGCGCGGCCTTCTCCCCCTTCACCAGATGCACCCGACCAAGGTGAGTTTCAACGCCCTGCGACCCGTACTGGAGCGCTACCATTTTGCCGTCGACCGACACCCGTGCGAAGCCATCTGCCTGCACGCCGATCAGGTAGTCGCCGGTAGTCGGCGCGGTCAGCGATCCCGTCCATTGCACGCCCACCGACTTCTTCCCTGCGATCGCAGCCGGCGGGTTCTGTTGGCTGAGGTCGATGTTCCCCTCCACCCGCGAGGTGATGGGCGTAGGTTTCACCCCGGCACTGAAATCGATGCTTCCCCAGTCAGCATACTCGGCCTGCAGGCCCGGCTTGCCGTCGGGAGTAGTCAGCAGGTTGTTGGGCACGGGCTCGCCCTCGTCGCGGAGGAACTGCGTGCCCGGAACGTACGTGATCTGGGCGTCGGGAAACTCTGCCTTGAGCCCTTCGAGCAGGGACACGGTATGCGTGGGCGTGCCGTTGTAGTTGCCCAGCAGAACGGCTGTCTGATCAGCCAGAGGACCTACCACCAGGATGTTGCGTGTGCCCGGCTTGATCGGAAGCGTTCCATCGTTCTTGAGCAGCACCATCGACTCTTCCGCGAGCTTACGAGCCAGCGCGCGGTGCTCGGGGCTGTTCAGTTCCCTCGGGTCGATCTTCGCGTAAGGGTTCTTATCCGCCGGATCGAACATGCCAAGCTTCATCCGTGCCGTGAACAGCCGCACCAGCGCAGCGTCCATTGCGTTCTGGCTCAGGTAGCCCTGCTGCACGGCTTCGATGTACGGCTTATAGTCGTGGTCGTCCTTCACCAGAGAGGTGAAGTCGACGCATTCGTTATCCATGCCGCGTTCCAGCGAGATGGCGGATGCTTGTGGCTGGGTCGGACGATAGTGGTGACCATTAAAGATGTCGCGCACCGCTCCGCAGTCCGAAACCACATATCCCTGGAAGCCCCAGGAACCGCGCAGCAGGTCCTGCAGCAAATACTGGCTGGCGCAGGCAGGCTGGCCATTGATCGCGTTGTACGCGCACATCACCGATCCCGCTTTGCCTTCGACAACGGCGGCACGGAACGCCGGTTCGTAGGTGTCGACCTGGTCATGCCGGCTTACGTCCACATCGGCGATGTGGCGCGTCGACTCTGGACCGCTATGCACCGCGAAGTGCTTGGGCGTGGAGATAACCCGATAGTAGTTCGCGTCGTCGCCCTGCATGCCGGTCACAAAGGCAACACCCATGCGGCCGGTGAGGAACGGATCCTCCCCGTACGTCTCCTGGCCGCGGCCCCAGCGTGGATCGCGGAAGATGTTGACGTTCGGCGCCCAGAAATCCAGGCCATGGAAAATAGCCGAGCCTCCGTCGTGTACGTCCCGGGCATACACCACGCGGCCCTCCATGCCGATGTCTGTGGCCATCGTATGAATCGCTGAGACATCGAAGGTGGCCGCAAGTCCAATCGGCTCGGGATACTCCGTGGTGCCGTTCACCGCTATGCCATGCAGCGATTCGCTCCACCAGTCGTAGCCGGGAACCTTAAGCCGCGGGATGGCGCGCGCTTGATTTACCAGCTGCGACGCTTTCTCCTCCAGCGTCATCCGGCCCACCAGGTCGCGCGCGCGCACCTCGGGGGACAGCGCCGTATCAAGGTACGGAGCGGCTGACGTGGACTTCTGCTGTGCTCTCGCCGGGGTTATCCCGAGGGTGCCGCACAGGACGGTCGCACCGATGGCGACAAAGGACGACATCTGGACCTCAGCGGTCAGTCTCCGGAACGAGACGCGAAGAGAATGGACGGCGATCATGCTACTCCTTTGGCTGAAGCTGCCTGGTGGCAGCTCGCCTGAAAACAAAGATGGTTGCTGAAATGAGGCCTCGCGTGAGTCTCGAGGCAGTCGCCACCGCGCGCCGGGATGCTTACCCGCGCAGACCTCGCCCGCGATCCCCTTGTGGTGCCGAAGGTTTCGGATGTACAGATGGATGAAGTCGAGAGGTGCGTGTGCTGCCCGCTTGGCCCGAACGTCCGTTTGCGCGATGCCGTCAACCCCACGTTCACAAACCCTCGCGCTCTCTTCACCGCAGCTCTTTTTCAATCCGCTGAACTCACCCTGCACTATACAGACCTGGAAATATGTTCGACAACAGAAATAAACCGCTTTAACTTGTCTTAGCTTTTCGATGAACGGCCCAGCACCACACTCACGTTGCAAGTACTTCCTTTTTGCTTCGAAGGTGCTGGCGAACCGGCAGCGCTTGCGTAGCCTCAAGAGCCCGGCTTCCACCGATTGCTGCAGAGCACTCTGTGCGAGATTCGTTTAGCCTGTCACTTTAGACAGTTCCGCTCGCCTGCTCCCACTCGATACCATCGCTTCCTGGGCAGCTAATCCTATCGATAAGCTCCCGCCCAAAGCGCAAGAATGGAGAGTTATTTATGACGAGCAGAAAAATTGGGATCGCGGTGAGTTTCTTGGCCGTGTGCCTCTTCACGGTCTCATCGGCCCTTGCGGCCGATAAGACCGATAAGGTTAAGGGCAAGGGAGTGATTACGCTGCGCTCCGGAAGCACCCTGACCGTGGAGACAGACGAGGGGACTGCAACTGTGACCCTTACGGATGACACGAAAGTTCAACACCCCATCGGGCTCGGCGCCCGGAAAAAAGACGTGGGTCAAGATGTCTTGATACCGGGGCTCAGGCTAAAGTACGAGGGTACCGGCGATTCAACCCAGGTGACCGCAGAACGGATCATCTTCGATCAGGACGATCTTAGCCTGGCCAAAGTGATTCAGGCTGGTTTGAACCCCACCGTTCAGCAGCAAGCCTCGAACATGGCCGTCTACAAAGCCAACAAGGAGGCGACCGACGCAGAAATTGCAGCTAACCAGGCCGCTACCCAGGCAGCCATCGCACAGGCTCAACAGGAAATCGCAGCCAACCAGGTGGGTATCGACGCTGTCGCGCTGGCCACCGCGAAACGCTTTTCGGAGCTGGGTGACTTTGTCGTGAAGGGCGAACGTACCGTCTACTTTGCGACCGGCGACTACAGCCTTTCGGGGGAAGACAAAAACGCGCTCGCGGCCTTGGCAAACAAGGCCCTCACCTACGAAAAGGGTTACGCCATCCAGGTCTCGGCCTTTGCCGACTCAGTGGGTACCGCTGCCAGCAATCAAGTGCTGAGCAAGGAACGCGCTCAGGCAGTGGTCGCCTATCTGCTTCAGGAATGCAACATTCCAGTGGGTAGGATTGTCGCGCCTGGCGCAATGGGCGAGACCAACCCCGTAGCCTCCAATGAGACGCCCTCTGGCCGCAGCGACAATCGCAGGGCCGAAGTTAAGCTCCTGGTGAACAAGGGCATCGCGGTCAAAGATGTCGCTGGAAACTAACTGCAGTTTTGTTTCTCTCAAAACGGAGGCGCCACAACGGCGCCTCCGTTCCAACTGGGCCAGCCGAGTCATTGTTCCATTGCGATGCGACATCAAACATGGAGTTGACCTATGAACGCAGAAGCAGCGAAGAAGATGTTGTCGGCGGCGCTTGGTTTTCTTCTGATCGTTGTGCCACCACAGTACGCCCACGGATATCAGACTTCAGGTCCAGATTCTTCGAGCACCGTTGGGAGTTCTACCGAAGCTGCTCCCATGAGTGCAAGCGCTCTACAGGCATTGGTGGCGCCGATCGCTCTGTATCCAGACGCCTTGGTTGCTCAAATCCTCACGGCTTCGACATTTCCAGACCAGATTGCGATCGCCAATTATTGGCTCGGACAAAACAAGAGTCTCGCGGGCAGCGCCCTAATGCAAGCCGTTAACAAACAGTCCTGGGATCCGAGTGTGAAGGCGCTCACGCAGTTCCCTACTGTGCTCGATAACCTTGCGACGAACCTCAGCTGGACTTCATCGCTTGGGGAGGCTTATCACAATCAGTCCGCGGATGTGATGACGGCTGTCCAATACCTGCGCGCACAGGCCAAGGCGAAGGGCAATCTAAAGTCGACCCAACAGATCACCGTCGTGCAGCAGTCGCCTCAAACGATCGTCATTCAATCGGCGAGTCCGCAGGTGGTCTACGTTCCGCAATATAACCCTGCGGTGATCTACGGCTATCCCTACGTAGTTCCCGGATACGTCGCGCCCGCATACTCTACAGGCGATGTGGTCGCAGCAAGCCTGCTCTCGTTCGGCGCGGGAATTGCAGTGGGGGCCATGATGAGCGGTGGCTGTTGTGGTTGGGGGTACAGCAGTTGGAACTGCGGCTGGCACGGCACAGCAGTCGTTTATCACGGCGGGGGATACTACGGAAACTCAGCCTGGCACGGTGGCTATTACAACGGTGATTACCACGCGGACAGCTATAACAATGCCTACAATCACTCGGGCAACACTTACAACAGCTATCACGGCGGCAACACGTACAACAATAATTCGACCAACATAAATCATCAGAGTGCACAAAACCTCAGTTCCGATCGCACTTCAGGATCGAACTCCTGGGCGCAGCATGACTCCGCCGCGGGGCAGTCGACCGCCTTTAGCGGTTTGAGTGGACACTCGGGAGGATTCGGCAACTCCGGCGGCTGGTCATCGAGGGCAGAGAGCGGCCGTGGCTGGGGGAGCATGGGTTCCAGCGGCTTCAGCGGTGGCCGATTTGGCGGCGGCGGTGGCGGTGGCTTTGGCGGCGGCGCCCGTAGCGGTGGCGGCGGTTTTAGGCGCTAGTGAAGTTAGCCGGCAGTTGTATCGAGAGAAGCGCAACACAAGCAGCATGGTTGAAGGAGCGAGTATGTCTCGGATGAGGTACACAGATAAGAGTCAAGGCGTACGTATCGTCGCGTGTATGACAGTGGCCGCGCTGACCGTGTCTTTGAGTTCCTGCAAAAAGTCAGAGGATGCCGAACCTGCGCAAACGACCTCCGCATCCCCTGCAGAAGCCGGAGTCACGCAAAGAACCTTCGCGTCACCCGCAGAAGCCGGCGCCGCGTTTGTTGCGGCTGCAAAGTCCGGTGACCAGGCTGCCTTGCTGTCCATCTTTGGCCCTGGCGCGAAGGACGTTCTGTTCACCGGAGATCCTGTGAAGGACAAGAATGCGCTGCAAGACTTCGTAGCTGCGTACGGTCAAATGAACCGCTGGAACCAGATCAAGCCGGGCGGAGACATTCTGTATATCGGAGCCGATAACTACCCGTTCCCAATTCCTCTAGCCCAAAATTCTTCTGGCCAATGTTCCTTTGACACGGCAGCAGGAAGAGATGAGATTCTTGCACGCCGAATTGGCAAGGGCGAATTGACGGCAATCGCGGCCTCCGGCGCAACGGCCACCGCGGAGCAGCAATATCATAGCCAACCCCACGGCGGAGACAGTAAGCAATATGCTCAGAAACTCGTCAGTGACGCGGGTACGCAGGATGGACTGTATTGGGAGGCTGCAGACGGTCAGGCTGCAAGTCCTCTCGGCCCTCTGGTCGAATTCGCAAAAGCGGTTGGCTACACCAATGCCGGCAAAAAGCCGCAACCATTCAATGGCTACTACTTCCGCATCCTGACGAAACAAGGGGATAAGGCACCGGGAGGCGCGAAGGACTACATTGTGAGCGGCAAAATGACTGGTGGTTTCGCGGTTCTCGCCTATCCCGCGGAGTATAGGAACTCAGGAATCATGACGTTCATCGTCGGCAAGGACGGTGTCATTTATCAAAAAGATTTGGGCGAAAAAACGACAGATCTTGCGGCTGCCTTGTCAGAGTACAACCCTGGTGATGGCTGGAGCAATGTAAATGCCAGGCAAGTGAATAAACCCTGACCTCCAAATTAGAGGGAGTAGAGTCAAGCGCAGCTCATCCATCTCCATATCCGGAGTCATGACCAAGCAGCGAGCAAAAAACAAGGCGGCAGCTTCGACGATGACGCGCACGGCATCTACGAGATCCCGCTTAGAAAAGACAAGCCGTCTCGCAATTCGCGTCTCCCTCCGCAAACACTATCCGCAAGACAATCTCTTTGTGGACACAAAATCCTCCGACGATTGCAGCCCACCCGGGAACGCCCGATAGAGGTCCGCGGCGCCACCCATCACGAAGGCGTCGCCACGCTTGCTGAGTACCCGCTCCTTATTAAGGTCTACTGCGACGGTTTCAGGAGCGCCATGCAAGTTTCTGCAACGAAGGGTGTTGTTGCTCATCCCGACTTCGGTCCCCGTCCCGTCTCGACCTGCGCCTTTTCGCCTCGAAAATTATGTCGTTGACCAGTAGCATCTTTTTTGCATATTGTTCCTGAGCGTATTACATCGCTTTAATAAAAGGACATCTTCATGCGTATCGCGCTCGCGCTCACGGCACTCGCTACAGTTTCTCTTCTCGTTGGCTGCAGTGGTTCCTCCGGTTCTCCGACGCCGCCACCACCAGGTGTCCTTACCACGACCACCGTTCTCACCGCGACGCCGAACCCCGCGAGCGCAGGCGCAGCTGTCACCTTGACCGCGACCGTCACCTCCATGAACGGCTCTTCGGGCAGCACCATGATGCCCGTCACGACCCCCACCGGTACGGTCTCCTTCTACGACGGCACCACCCTTCTCGGAACGCAGACCCTGAGCGCAGGCTCGGGCGCCATGGCTACCGCCGTCTACACGACCAGCACCCTCGCGGCAGGCGTCACTCACAACCTCACCGCCGCCTTCGCTGGCAGCGCCGGCGTCGCGGCCAGCACCTCCATGGCAGTAACCCTGCCCGTCAGTGCACCCGCACCGGCGGCCACCACCATCATGCTGACCGCGATGCCCAACCCCGCTGCTGCCGGCGCAACCGTCACCATTACCGCGACCATCTCCTCGGCCGCCGGCACGCCCACCGGCAGCATCAGTTTCCTTGACGGCAGCTCGAGCATCGGCTCTGTCGCGCTGGCCAACGGAGTTGCCACGCTCTCCATCAGCACCCTCGCTGCCGGAACTACCCACACCCTCACAGCCACGTTCGCCGGCAACGCCACCTTTGCCGCGAGCACCTCGAACGCCGTGCCTCTGGTCATCAACGCTCCCACGAATATCCCCACCACCACCGTTCTCGCCGCGTCGCCGAACCCTGCGGCCACGGGCGCTACCGTCACCCTTACCGCCACCGTTACCTCCTCCAACACCAGCGAAGTTCCCGCCGGCATGGTTTCGTTCTCCGACGGAACCACCGTCCTCGGCACCGCGACCCTGGCCGCAGCGACGGGCAACACCGCCACCGCGGTCTACACCACCAGTTCTCTCTCCGCCGCGACGCACAGCGTAACCGCCAGCTATGCCGGCAACACCACCTTCCTCGCGAGCACCTCCACCGCGGTCTCGCTGGTCGTCAACGCGGCCGTCACTGCGACCGAACCGTTCAGCTTCGCGACCCCCAACCAAACCATCATGGGCTTTGGCGGTTCGGAGGCCTTCTATTCCAACTACCTCGATAGCCATCCCAATGAATCGCAGATCATGACCGCCCTCTTTGATCCGGTTCAGGGTCTGGGCATCACCTTCCTCCGCCTGGAGAACAACTACTACAACTACAACGGCACCAACGCCACCACCTTCGATCCGGACAACACGAAGATTCTGACGGCGGCGACTACCACTCTCGGCTCCGCGCCCACCGTCCTGATGAGCTCCTGGACGCCACCGGCCAGCCTGAAGAGCAACAACTCCCTCAACGGCTGCACCGGTGTGACGAACGGCAACTGCACCAGCGGCTTCGGCACGCTCGCACAGGTCGGCGGAGCGTACAACTACGCAGGCTTCGGCCAGTTCTGGCTCAACTCGCTCCAGGCCTACGCTGCTCTCGGTGTCGTCCCTAACTACATCTCCATCCAGAACGAGCCGGACTTCCCTGCCACCTACGTGGCCTGTCTCTTCAACCCCACCGAGGCCCCGGCGCAGCTTTATCAAACCACCCAAAGCTACGCCAGCTACGGCAAGGCCTTCGACGCAACCTACAAGGCCATCAACGGCAGTGTCCTCGCCTCCGTGCCACAGATGGTCGGTCCCGAGTCCTTCTCCATCTCCAACGCGCAGGCACTTCTCACCGAGGTGCCCGCCAACGAGCTCGCCGCCGTCGCGCACCATCTCTACAACGTCAGCTCCTACGGCGGCAACCCGTCCAACCAGGTCTCTCCCATGACCACCTTCGACTCGGACTATCCCGTTCAGCTCAAGTTCGAGACCGAGTACTTCCAGACCTCGGGATTCAGTGACGCGATCGACATCCACAACGCCTTGACCGTCGCCAACGACAACGTCTATCTCTACTGGGGCCTCGCGTGGCCCAGCGCCCTTCAGAACGGAATCTCTACCGACCAGCAGGGCCTGCTCTACATCGACAATCCCTTCAATGCACAATCCACCTGGGCCTATCCCAACGGCTGGACCTACAACGATGCGTACTACGCGATGAAAGGGTATAGCTATTACATTCGCCCCGGCTACATCCGTTACGAAGCAACCTCGAGCAATGCGGACGAAGACGTTTCCGTCTATCAAAGCCCCGACGCGAAGACGACCGTCATCGTGATCCTGAACACTTCCACGTCAAAGACCGACACGGTTGGCCTGGATCTCTCCACCATCACGTACACGACGTCCGCTATGTATCGCAGCTCCTTCGCCACAGCGATTACCAGTCCGGGCGCGGAACGCTGGAATAGCATCGGCGCTTACACTTCCCAGGGAATTACGATGGGGCCGCAGTCGGAGGTTACGATCGTTCTCACAAAATGATCGAAGCAGAAATACTCCCCACCTCCCTCGCGGCCGATTCGTTCCGTTTCTTCCGGGAGGGAGGCCATGGGCCTTCCACAAAGTTTGGAACGCCTCAACCCATGCATCTTTGGGCCGGAGGAGACTTCCTGTTTCGGACCACAGTCGTTCTCGGATAATCTTCGCCGATGCGCCTACGGTCGCGAGGCCCAAGTCTGACGGTCGGATGTTACGTGCGGGGTGGCGTCAGTCCAGGTAGATTGAACTTAAACTCCGCGCCCTGCCCCGGCGCGCCGGCGGCCCACAAGTGTCCTCCGTGCGACTCAATAAGTGATCGGCTGATACGAAGCCCCATACCGGTGCCGTGGGGTTTGGTTGTAAAGAACGGGTCGAATATCTGTTCCGCCAGTTGCGGCGGAAACCCTACCCCAGTATCACTGACTGAAACAAGAATCTGTTCGTTTTCAGCCCACTGCGACTGGATAACCATCTCTCGTATTCCATCGACGTCCTTCATCGCTTCAATGCCGTTGACGATTAGATTCATCACGACCTGCTGCAATTGCACGCGGTCCCCGACGATCTCACCAAGATCGGCTGCCAGTTCTGTCCGAACCGATATGTTGTATCGCATCGCTTCGTCGCGCAGCAGGGCGACGGTTTCTCGAATCATCTCGCTTATATCAAGAGTCTCCCGACTCACGGAGTCCTTCTCGAATTGCGAGCGGATCCCCTTGATAATCTCAGCAGCACGTTGTGCATCTCTTACAATTCTGGTGACAGCCGTGCGCACTAGACTAAGATCGGGTTGATCGCTCCCAAGGGTTCGGAGGCAGACGTTGGCGTTGGTCATTGTGCCACTGATCGGTTGACTGACTTCGTGAGCCAGGGATGCCGTTAGCTCTCCCATGGTTGTCAGCCGGTTGATGCGTGCGAGATCGCCCTGCGCTTGGCGCAATGCCTCTTCGGTACGCTTCTGGTCGTCTATGTCGGTCGTCGTACCGACGAATCTGAGGACTCTTCTTTCTGCATCACGCAAGACCACAGCTTGATTGAGATGCCAGCGATATGTCCCGTCCTGAGCGCGAAGAGTCCTGGTTTCAAATGCAAAACCCGACCCCGAGCGTACCCCCTCCCAAAAGCTCTTGGCTGCCATCTCCCGATCCTCAGGATGGACCGCGGTCATCCAGGCCTCGGGATGCGAGCGGACGAAGTCAAGGGTCTGACCTGTGAATTCAAGCCAGACGCGATTCACGAAATCAGGTGTCCCATCGGGCTTGAGCGTCCAGGTGGACACAGGAAGCTGCTGCAGCAGTGCAACTTGTAATTGCAATTCTGCGTCGGACTGCTGCAGCTCACGGTATAGGCGACTCGTCTCGGCCAACCGTTCTTCGCTGGCGTGCCGTTTCTCACGTTCGAGTTCCGCCTCACTACGGATCCGTTCTTCACGTTCTGCATTTTCGCGGCGAAGGCTGGCCAATTTGACATGTGCAGCTACCCGCGCCAGCAACTCCCGCGCAGCAAATGGCTTGATGAGATAGTCGTCGGCATCGGCCTCGAGCCCTTCCACCCGCGACTCTTCGCCTGCCCGCGCCGACACCAGGATCACTGGGGTACTTGCAAGGGAGGAGTCCTCGCGAATGGCTCGGAGTAAACCAAATCCGTCCAGCTGTGGCATCATCACGTCCGCCAGCACAAGAACTGGGCGCAATCTCCGAGTGACTTCCAGCGCCTGCAATCCGTCAGCAGCCGCGTGCACCTCATATCGCTCGCTCAGCAGGCGTGTGAGGTAGTGGCGCATGTCCGCATTGTCATCGGCCAGGACGATCAGTTCGCGCTTGCCCGAGGGTCGGGGTTCCAGGCTGGAGGCAAGCGTAGCTTGTCTCGGAAGCGCTGTCGCATCGATCGCCAACTCCGGTTGAATCTCCAACCACTGTTTCAACTCTTCGACATAAGCTCCGGCCCGAGTTGTGGGGGAAGCGAGCGTTTGTGCGGCCTGGATGCGCCCCGCCGGCAGGTGATCCGTGCCGCTCGGAATCGTCACGGCGAATGTGCTGCCGGCGCCAACCGCGCTCTCCACGCGCACACTGCCGCCGTGCAATTTCACCAGTTCCTGAACCAGCGCCAGTCCGATACCCGTGCCCTCGTAGGTCCTTGCCCGGGAGCTCTCAATTCTGTGAAATCGCTCGAAGACGTGCTCGCGATGCTCTTCAGGTATGCCCACGCCGGTGTCGCGGACCTGTAATTCCACCGCGCCGTCCATGGATTTCAATGTGACAGCAACCTCGCCCTCGAACGTAAACTTATAAGCGTTGGAGAGCAGATTCAAAACAATCTTCTCCCACATGTCGCGATCCACGTACACCGGATCGGCCATCGGCGGGCACTCTACTGAGAACCGAAGCCCGGCGTTCTTCATCGCCGAGTCAAACGCACTCGCGATTTCTGAGGTGAAAATCGCCAGGTCCGTCGGCTGATAGGACGTCTGCGCGCGACCGGCTTCCATGCGCGAGAAATCCAGAAGCGTGTTGACGAGCTTGAGCAGTCTCAGGCCGTTGCGGCGCACCGTGGCCAGGAGCTCGTGACGCTCGGGACTCAGCTGCTCCGTCGCTTCCTTCTGAATTTCCTCGAGCGGGCCGAGCATCAGTGTCAACGGCGTTCGGAACTCGTGGCTGACGTTGCTGAAAAACGTTGTCTTGGCGCGGTCGACTGCGGCGAGGGACTCTTCCACCCGCTTCTGATCATCGATGTCGGTGGTCGTACCGACAAATTTGATGACGTTTCCTTGCGCATCGTGCAAGGGCACAGCCTGCTGAAGGTGCCAGCGATAGACTCCATCGCGAGCGCGCAGACTCCTGTTGTCAAACACAAACCCGCGTCCCGAACTCACGCCCTCCCAGAAGCTCCTGATTACTTTGTCCCGATCTTCAGGGTGGACCGCGTTCATCCAGGCCTCAGGATTTGACTGTACGAATTCGAGAGTTTGACCGGCAAATTCAAGCCAGACTCGATTCACAAAATCGGGCGTCCCATCAGGATTGAGCGTCCAGGCTGCGACGGGAAGTTGTTGCAGCAGATCCACTTGGATTTGCAACTTTGTTGCGGCTTGCTGCTGCTCTCGGTAAAGGCGGCTGGTCTCCGCCAATCTCTGTTCGCTAGCGCGCAGTTTTTCTATTTCCGGCTGACGCTCCTGTTCAAATGCGCCTGCGCTGTCCAGCACGATTCGTACGCTGGTTCGCAGGGCTTGCGGCCATTGTTCCACGGGGCCGAGCGGCGTAGCCGACCAGTCGAGCGCGCGCATACGCGTGGCCATATCGCTGTCACCGGCAAACACTGACTCGATCAGTTCCCTTTTGCGAGGCTCCATTTCCATATCCTCCAACTCGGCGGCAACGCGGAAAAGGCCTGCGATCCATCGTTGAAGAATCCACGGAGCCATCCGGAAAAGTCGGGTCAGGTTGGCGTTGGGATGCGATCAAATGAAAGCACGCGGGACCAACGAATCAGGAATACGGCTCTCAGAGGAATTCAGCGGAGACCTATGGGCCCACTCGCCTCGAACGTGGCGATTCAAGCGATGCGAAATTATATCGTGCGCTGAAACTGGAGGGTCGGCGGTTCAATGCGATGGGACGAACTGGCATCGACAATCTTTGAAACCGATACCAAAGTCTTATCGACACCCGCATATCCTCTAGTTCACTCTGTGAACGTATCAGTTTGTTGAGATCGCGCTTCCGTGAAGCACTAGTTCATTTGTGTCCTCGACGCCCTCCCCACTCTGGTATGGACTGCGCTTCCAGACGGGTAGCGCATCTGAAGGTAAGACAAACGACAGCAGTATTGGGGTAATTCACGCGCCTCCCTCGATGGACCCCCAGAAATCCAAGAGGAATCCGTGAAAAATAAACGCTTACTCATATCGGTGGTTGATGACGATGAATCCATACGCGAGTCACTCCCTGACTTGCTAAGGGAATTCGGTTATGCTGCTCAAGCCTTTTCTTCAGGAGAAGAGTTCCTCGCATCCGATGATCTCGCTCAGACCAGTTGCCTGATCCTTGACGTTGCCATGCCAGGAATGACCGGACCCGATCTCCAACGTGAATTGCTGATTCGTCAACAAAAGATTCCCGTCATCTTCATTACTGCTCAGAGAGATGCGACGCTTCGCCCGCGTTTGCTCAAACTCGGAGCTGTGGAATGTCTATTGAAACCCTTCAGCGACGCCGATCTCCTGGAGGCAATCAATGTGACACTTCAAGGAAATCAATAGGCACGTCGCTTGCGCTCTGCAGCGACCGCTCCATATATTTGTTGGGTAAGCAAGCGGTGTCGGGCCCCGAATCGAGGTTACCTGCCATGCCTCCTGCCACACCAATAGTATTCGTTGTTGACGATGACATCTCGGTCCGCGAATCTCTCGAGCTGTTGATCCGCCACGAAGGGTTGGAATCAGAGACTTTCGCGTCTGCTCAAGAGTTTCTGGCTCGCCCGCGAGTTCCTGCCCCGAGTTGCGCGATCCTCGATATCTCCTTACCTGATCTCAATGGTCTCGATCTACAGAAGCGCATCACATCGGATCGCGTGGACATGCCGATCATTTTCATCACGGGTTATGGCGATGTACCCATGACGGTCAAGGCAATGAAGGCCGGAGCTATTGAATTTCTGACAAAGCCATTTGATGATGAAGCGCTCTTGCGTGCTATCCGCCATGCCATTGAACGCAGCCGAAACACTCTTCGCCGAGAGTCGGAGATCGGAGCGCTTAAGGACTGTTACGCGGTGCTTACGCCTCGCGAACGGGAAGTCCTGGCACTTGTGGTCTCGGGATTATCGAATAAAGAGGTCGGCACTAAGCTAGGCATCAGTGAGATCACGGTGAAGGCGCATCGCGGCAGAGTGATGCAAAAGATGCAGGCCGACTCTCTTCCCAATTTGGTGAAAATCGCAGTCCGCCTCCGTATCGCCCCCTCGCCTAAAGCCTAGGCGCACCCTCACCGCAGGTCGGAGCCATCGCTGCACATGTTCCGATCCGCAGTGAGAATATCGGGGATCCGGTCCCGTCTCATGCGCTCACCTTAAAGAGCTCATAAACTGCCGCACCAGCGCCGCAATTTCGTCCGCTTTGGTATCCAGCGCAAAATGTCCCGCGTCTAGTACGTGGACCTCTGCGGTCGGCACATCTTTCCGGTAGCGCTCGGGTTCGCCGAGATCAAATGAGAGATCGTGCTTTCCCCATAAGACCAGGAGCTTCGGCTGAGTCTTCTGCATCCACACCTGCCACCTTGGGTAGGCCTCGACATTTGTGCGGTAGTCATAAAACAAATCGCTCTGAATTTGGCCCTGTCCTGGAGCGTTCAAAAACGCATACTCGTCGGTCCAAAGATCCGGGTCATAAAGCTCAATGTTTGGGTCATCGCCAATATGGCGAGTCTTTGTGGTTGCTAGCGATAATAGGTTCGTACGCAACGCTTCTTCGTTAGCAGGCCGATTCGCCCAGAATGCCCGCCGCGTTGCCCAGTTTGCCCCAAGACCTTCATTGTGCGCAACTGCATCCTGAATAATGAGAGCCCGCACTCGTTCCGGGTGGGCGAGCGCCATACGAAATCCTACCGGTCCACCATAGTCCTGCATATAGAGCGTGTAGTTGAGTAATCCCAACGCTTGGGTGAAGTCAGTCATCACCGCAGCGATGTGATCGAAGGTGTAGTCGAAATGTTTGGGGTCGGGCCACGCACTATGTCCAAAGCCCGGATAGTCCGGTGCCACCAGGTGGTAGTTTTCTGCGAGCCGCGCCAATAAGGGCTGGAACATCCGGGATGACGATGGAAGCCCATGCAGCAAAAGGATGGCCGGCGCATCTTTCGGCCCCGCTTCCCTGTAAAAGATGGACACTCCGTCGACCTGTACAGTACGGTAAGCAACCGGGTATGTCATTGGGTATTCCTTTCCTTGTGCACGCAGAATGAGGTTCATCGCCAATGCCATGCAGACTATCTGCAAGCATCGTGACCAACTGGAATATCTCAAAACATGCATCGTTCACCTCTGGCGGCGCAGCCTGAGCATTTTCTCGTTCGTACCACAGATGCTCGCTTCATCCATTAATTCAGCCAGACCCAGAAGAGCAGCGCAATCAGACGATGGTATTGGAGATACGTTCGTATTATTTCCGGCGATCAGGTCAACGTCACAAGTGAACACCCGAGACAAAGGTATCGCCGATGCCATCGTCTAATTGTTCCTGCCTATATCGCTCGATCAAGCTGAAGCGGTTATCCACGCGGCCGTAGCCGAGGCAAAGAAGCGGAATTGGAAGATGAACATTCCGGTGACCGATTCCGGAGGTAACGTAGTTGCCTTCCAACGAATGGAACACGCAATGCTCGCCTCTATCCAAATTGGAGAACACAAGGCGCGAGCTGCCGCTACTTTTCGGCAACCAACAAAAGTCCTCGAGGATGGTGTCCAGCTCATGCATTTGAGCTATCTGCTCGCGTTCGACGGAATCATTGCATCTGAGGTGGAATTCCGCTGATCGACCAAGGGGTGATTATTGGGGCGATCGGCTGCTCGGGTGGCACTGACTCGCAGGATGAGGTCGTCAGCAAGGCAGGTGCGGCAATAATTACCTAGCGGCAACGCAATTGATGATTGGCTCTCTACTCGCGTCTTTCGGCCGGCGGAATCGGCGGGAAACACTGAGGCTGCGGCCGCTAGCGAATAATCCGTCGCTTAAATGACCGATCCCACTCTGAAGTGGGAGAATGGGCGCAGACCAGCCTGAGAGCGGGCCCGCTCCATCCGATCTGCTGAAGCCTATTTTCATGGACCTTGAGGAATAAGAGATGAAGAACGGGAGTCCCCATCCAATCGGCGCAAGTGTCACGGATACGGGTGTGAACTTCAGCATATTCTCCTACCATGCAACGGGTGTCGAGTTGCTGCTCTTCGACACGGAAGAGGCTACCCAGCCGAGCCGAATCGTCAATCTCCTTCCTGGGGCGAACCGCACCTCTCATTACTGGCACGTTTACCTGCCGGGAATCAGGGCGGGCCAGCTCTATGGCTACAGGATGAGCGGGCCATACGCTCCCGAATTGGGTCATCGTTTCGATCCTGAGAAGCTACTTCTCGACCCATACGCGCGGGCGATCTCCACGAAAAATTATCAACGCAGTGATGCCTCGAGACCCGGGGACAATATGGGAGTCTCCGCCAAGAGCATCGTCGCAGATCTCAGGCAGTATGACTGGGAGGATGATCGACCTCTCGACCATCCGTTTTCGAGCACTGTTCTATATGAAATGCATGTTGGGGGATTTACGCGCAACCCAAACTCCGATGTCACCGAAGAAAAACGAGGCACTTATGCTGGGCTAATCGAGAAAATTCCGTACCTGAAAGATTTCGGTGTCACTGCGGTCGAACTAATGCCTGTCTTCCAATTCGACGCCCAGGATGCACCCACAGGTTTGGAGAACTACTGGGGATACAGTCCAATGTCGTTCTTCGCGCCCCACGCCGGTTACTCGTCCCGGAATGACCCGTTGGGATGCCTCGACGAGTTTCGTGACATGGTGAAGGCCCTTCACAAGGCCGACATCGAAGTAATTCTCGATGTGGTCTACAACCACACCGCTGAAGGTGGTGCTGAAGGACCTACGTTCTCCTTTAAAGGACTGGATAATCGGTTTTACTACCTGCTATCGGATGACCTCTCGCAATATGCGGACTATACGGGTACGGGCAATACGCTCAACACCAACTTTTCGGTCGTCCGCCGGATGATCGGCGACAGTCTCCGATATTGGGTTTCCGAGATGCATGTGGACGGCTTTCGCTTCGATCTTGCTGCGGTGCTAACCCGGGATGAGCATGGCAGGTCGGCCGACGACGCCCCCATCCTCTGGGAGATTGATTCCGACCCCGTGCTTGCCGGCAGAAAGCTGATTGCCGAGGCGTGGGATCCGGGCGGACTCTACCTGGTGGGATCATTCGCTGGAGACCGCTGG
>Ga0210387_10001281_pt1 | contig 18865 bp, 23 predicted proteins | sample IncBWC7OmetaG_FD_160108 | JGI IMG/M metagenome (GOLD analysis project Ga0210387, IMG submission 160108) | Forest soil microbial communities from Barre Woods Harvard Forest LTER site, Petersham, Massachusetts, United States - Inc-BW-C-7-O ...
CCGCAGTCCACGCGTCCGTTCGGCATCTCGACGGACATGAACATCAGGTTGCCGTAGACGGATGGATCGCCCTGGCCACCGGGACAGACGAGCGACGTTTTGAGGGTCGGGTTCCGGATGTCCGAGACGTCCCAGATCTGGATACCGTAGAAATTCCCCTGGAAGACCAGGTTGTCGCGGAAGGCGAGGTCCGAGTTGATCACGTAGAAATCGCCGGGATCGTTCGGATTGTAGAACGGCTGCGGCCGATCCTTATGCGCGATGAGCTGCATGTTGCTGCTCGCGTCGGCCGCCTCGACATAGTGGCCTCCGGCGAGTCCGACGCGCGGATCGGTCTGTGCCCCCGCGACGCCGGCGAATCCCATCACGAACACAGTCTGACGCCAAGTGATCACGACTTGCTCCCTCCATTGGAGATCGCGTTCAACACCGAACGCATCCGAAGAATCTCCGCCCGTTGGTCGGCATCTGCGCCAGAGGCGAAGGTGAACACTTCTGGCGCCTGGCCTGCGCCGGGTATGGCGAACAAGTCCTTGACCATCCGGATCGCGCCCTCGTGATGGCCGATCATGTCTTTCAAGAACAGGGTGTCGAACGCCGGCCCCTTGGCCTGCGCGAGTTGCGTCATCTGCGCCGGCGTCAGCATGCCGGGCATCATCATCGCCATGCCTTCCATCCCCGGCATGTGCGCGACGTAATTGGAATCGACGATCGTCACCGGCTCGTTGTGGGCTTGCAGCCAGTGCTGCATCAAGGCGATCTCGTCTTGCTGCGAGATCTTGATGCGTTCGCCGATGAGGTGGATCTCTTGACGTGACGTGTGCGAGGGGATGAGGGCGACCATCGCCAGGGCTTGGGCGTGGTGCGAGATCATCCCCTGCATGAACGCCACGTCGTTCGTATCTGCGGTCTGCGCGGCCATCGTGCGGGCAACGAGGCCTACGAGTGCCATCAACCTCAACACACCAGGTCCTATGCGAGTTGCTTCAATGTACGCTCGGTGTGCAGATACTTCATGCCAGTGTCGCACATAATCGTGACGACCATTGCCGTTGGCCCGAGGCGGTCGGCCAAACGCACGGCGGCGACGACATTGCCGCCGGTCGACGTGCCGGGAAACAAACCTTCCTCGCGAGCCAGTCGCTTGGCCATCGCTTTCGCCTCGACCGTCGAGACGCGTTCGATGTCATCGGCAATGTCCGATCTCCACAGTGGTACGACAAAGCCAGCGCCGACGCCATCGATGTGGTGGGAGCCGGTCTGTCCGCCGGACAAGACCGGTGACTCCGATGGCTCCACCGCTGCCACGCGAATCCTCGGATTGTGGCGACGCAGCTGTTCGGCGTTGCCGCGCAGCGAACCCGCGGTGCCGACGCTTTGCACGGACCCGTCGATGCGCCCCTCCGTCTGTCGCCAGATCTCGTCGGCCATGGTGTGATAGGCCGCGAGCGGAGCCGGATTGTTCAACTGATCAGCCCAGAACGCGCCGCTCTCCTGACGGATGGCACGCGCGGCTTCCACCATGTCGAGCGTCAGCTGCTCGGTCATGCCGGCGCCATGGCTGGGGATCATGGTCAGGCGGGCGCCAAGTGTCTCCATGTGGGCGAGTTTCTCGGGTGCGAACGCATCGGAGGTGACAATGTGTAGTGGGTAGTGACGGACCGCGCAGACGAGAGCGAGCGACACGCCGGTACTGCCGGCCGTGTACTCGACCACGGAGCCGCCGGGGCCGAGATGGCCAGCGGCTTCGGCCGCCTCGATCATCGCCAGTGCCATCCGATCCTTCAAGCTGCCGGTGGGATTCTCGCTCTCGAGTTTGAGGAAGATGCGAGGGTCGCTCCGCATTTGGACCAGCGAGGTGTTCCCAATGCGGCTCAATACGGTCATGGAAGCTTGGCGCCCAGGACGTCGAGCTTGTCGATGACGGGGGGTGACGCAAACAGATTTGGCGCTTGGGCCATGAGCGCCTTGGCGATCGGGCCGGTGAGATGGGCTTGGCGGCCGGCTTCGTTCGTGAAGGCGTCGAAGATGCCGAATGTGGTTGGGCCCAGTCGCAAGGCGAACCAGACCGGGGTGGTGGTTTCTTGGTTGGCGAGTTGGAGCCCTTGCTCCAAGAACGCGGCGACATCCTTCTCTTTGCCTGGCTTCGCCTCGAGGCGGGCGAAGAGGGCGACGGTGAGATTTGGCATGAACGGATGGTAGGCGGATGCCGCGCCGGGAGGTATTGGCAAGAACGTCAATTTTCGTATCATTATTGCCAAATGCGAATCAACGTGCTGGCGCTCGATGGGGTGTTCGATCTCGGGCTCTCGGCCGTGCTGGATGCGTTTCAGACGGCGAATGAGCTCATCGCCGTGGCCGAGTTGGCGGTGCCGCGGTTCGATGTGCGCATCGTCGGCGTGAGGCGGCGCGTGAGCACGGCGCAGGGACTGCGCGTCCCGATTGGCAGCGGCGGCGGCAATCCCGATTGTGTTGTCGTGCCGGCGATCGGATTCAAGATGCCAGGGCCGCTGGAGGCGGCATTGGCGCGGCCCGACATCGCGGATGCGTGCGGCGCGCTGCGGCACTGGGCACGCCGGGGGGCCACGATGACGGCCGCGTGTATCGGGACGTTTGTGATGGCCGAGTCGGGGCTACTCGATCATCATCTGGCGACGACGACGTGGTGGTTGGCGGCGCTCTTTCGAGAGCGATACCCGAACGTGCGTGTCGACGAGTCGAACATGCTGGTGCGATCCGGGCGATTTGTGACCGCCGGCGCGGCGCTCAGTCACATGGATCTGGCCTTGTGGATCGTGCGAGGGGTGAGTCCGCAGCTGGCGGCGCTCACGGCCAAGTATCTCATCGTCGATTCCCGGCCCTCTCAATCCGCGTACGCGATCGCGGACCATCTGATTCACTCCGACGCGATCGTCGAGCGATTCGAGGCGTGGGCACGCGGGCGGCTCACCCGTGGGTTCTCGCTCGACGAGGCGGCGAAGGCCGTCGGGGCGAGCAAGCGCACTCTCGCCCGTCGCACGCACGCGGTGCTCGGGAAATCGCCGCTCGCGTACTTCCAGAGTCTCCGGATCGAGCGCGCGGTGCATCTGTTGAAGACGAGCGACGCGAGCGTCGACGAGGTCGCGACGCGCATCGGCTACGCCGACGGGGCGACGTTGCGTGCGTTGCTGCGGCGCCGGCTCAACGTTGGGGTGAAGGAGCTCCGAAAAGGCGCTACCAGCCGCAAGCTATCGGCGGCCTCGGAGCTGCCGCCGTCTCGGATGTCTCCGTGAGCGCGCTCAGATCGGGTTCTACCGTGAGATCGACCGTAAACTGGTCGAGTCCTTCGTCCTCATTCGATGTCGACCACTGGAGACCCCCGAATTCCAAGGTCACGCGCATGCCTCTCACGCGGAAATGGCGCACGAGCCCGAATTCGGGATATGATCCGCATCGGTCCGACAGTTGGACCGACAGCATCCGGCCACGGTCATGCGTGCTATCGGCGAGCAGATTGCCGCTCGTCACACGACCACCTTGCAAGGCATATAGGGCGCACTGAAAATCGCCGGAGAAGTTCATCTCGCTCTCATCACCGTAGTTGCCATTGTGACACTCGATCTTGTAAACCGTACCTCCTTCTGTCCTCGGCACAAAAACGAGCGCGGGAGTATCGCGCCCGCCCTGCCCCGCGCGCATGAACGTAAATACCCTGTGCACGGGGATCACTTGGGGCCAAAACATCACAACCAATGCGAGAACGTTGAGACGAGTGCTCATCGGGGCGCCTCGAGTAACGGCAGGCAGAACCAGGAGCCGAGCTGGCCAGTCTGGTGCCGTCCGCTTATCGGGTTGCAAGTTACACGTTTCCGACGAAACCGCGCCGGCCGGTCTTGCAAGTCCTCCGCCGCGCATGATTGCTTCTCTTACGGAAACGGGGGGGAGTGTGGTGGGGAGATTGGTCTCGTGGGGTGCGCTGGCCATAGTCGCCTTCGACCTGCTGGCTTCAGTCGCGTCTCGAACGATCGGATTCCGCTACAGTTATGCGACCGTCGGCTCCTGGCTGATCTATGCCGTCTTCGGGTTTATGATCGGACGCCGAGCGAACGTCGGTGCGGCGGCACTGGGAGTCGCCATCATCGCCGTTGTCGAAGCGACTATCGGCTGGGCGGTGTCTTGGGCGGTCGGCCCCGGCCGGCTGCCGAACGGGATCCCGAGCATCGGCGCCCTCACGATAACAGTGGCGCTGGTTGCCGCCACCGGAGCAATTATCGGAGCCCTAGCCGGCGCGCTTGCCCGAGTGTGGCCGACACACGCATGAGCGTAGCGGGCGCAGGCGAGATCGAGTCGAGGGGACGCCGACACGGGCTACTGGTGTAATCGCGAATGATCCCGCGTACGCAGTTTCGATGGAAGACTCTCACCGTGAGCTTTGTCGGTTACGCCCCCACGACCGAGCTCACGCCGACCGTAGCACTCGACCGCGCAACCGCGGCACTGGGGCGCTGGAAGGCCAAAGTGTCGCGCGATGACGCGCGCGGAGTGTTGCGATTCGGTCCCACCTTTTCGACCGGCCGATCCTGGCTCTCCGCAGTCATGAGTCGCGAGGTCCGGGCAGCAACGCAGGGGACGACGACGGTCGTCGAGGTGAGTGCGTCCATTGCTCCGCTTGTGATCATGGGCGTTGCCTTCGCGGTGCTTGCCGGGATATTCGTCAACCCCGTCGTTGGCATATTGGTTGGCCTCGGGGGAGTCACGGGAGGCAACTACGCTTTCGCGGCTTTCGGCATGCGGCGTGTACTCGCTGAAACGCTATTCCCGACGTGAAGGAACTCCGAACAGGCGCATCGCTATCGTATCCGGCGTGAAGCCGAGCTGCTCGTAGAGCGACCGGCCGTCGGGCGAGGCGGAGAGCGTCACGAGGTTGATCGCGTTCGCGGTACACCAGTCGAGAATCGTCCGCATGATCAGTCGGGCGACACCGCGACGGCGGTGGGCGGACTCGGTATACACATTCCCGACGTGCGCATTCCGGCCCGGCGCGAGCATGTGAGGCGGCATCGACCATTGGTCGCGCAGCAACACACCCCCACCCGCGACGACCCGCCCATCGTGCTCGACGAACCAGCCGACGTATTCCCCGCGGGCCATGCGCTCGGCGAGCCAAGGCGTCATCGCGGTTTCGGACGATGGGACATCGGTGTCTGCCAGCTGGCCCATGTCGCGGAACATCAACGCGCGGTGCGTGGCAATGATCGCCGCCTCGCCGACGTCGGCGCGGCGGACGGTATACGCGCTCATATCGATGTCCGACTTCCCGCCGGCTGCGCCAGGATCGAAGCGAGTGTGCGGAGCGCGTGCTCGATGCGGCGCCGGTCCTGCTCGGCGCCCAGCGTGAAGCGCACCGCCGTCGGAGCGCGAAAGCTCTCGCTCGGGGACGTGACATACCAGTCGGCGGGCGTCACCCGGACACCCCGCTGCTGCGAGAGCGCGACGAACGCGGCGACGGTCCATGACGGCGGGAGCGTGAGCCAGCCATGCAGCGAGCCATCGGGCGCGACGACGCGATCGGCGCCGAGAATATCGCGGGCCAGTTGGGCGCGTGCCGTCGCCTCGCGGCGAATGTCAGCGGTCGCCCGCTCGGCCGTGCCATCGGCGATCCATGCAGACGCCACAACGAGCGGCAGCGGCGAGAGCATGAGCATGGACGCGCGGAGGGTGGCGTCGAGTTTCGCGGCCTCGTCAGGAGTCGGCGCGAGCACAAAGGCCGTGCGGAGACCCGGCGCGACGCACTTCGAGAGACTGCCGACATACGTGACCAGATCGGGCGCGAGCACGGCGAGTGGTGACGGCGCCGGCTCGGGCAAGAGCGGCCCGCAGATGTCGTCCTCCACGATGCGGAGATCATGGCGCCGGGCGACCGCGAGGATCTCCCGACGGCGCGCGAGGGACATCACGGCCGCGGTCGGATTTTGCAACGACGGAACGCAGCAGAGCATCTTGGGCCGATGCTGCCGGCACGCCGCCTCGAGCGCGTCCGGCCGCAGCCCCTCGTCATCCATATCGACACCGACGAGGCGCACGCCGGCGGCGGCCGCCACGTTGTGCAGTCCCGGATACGCGAGCGCCTCGGTCAGCACGCGCTGCCCGGGACGCACGAATGTCGACAAGACCAACGACAGGCCGTGCAGTGCCCCAGCCGACGCCACGACGCGGTCGGCCGATGCATCGAGGCCGCGACCGCGCAGCCACACAGCGCCCGCGTCGCGCGGCCGCTGATCGGCGAAGCGAACCTCGTAGCTCAGCACTTGATGCGCGAGCGCCGGGTCGCTCGCGACACGCGTGAGCGTCTCACGGAAGGCGGCCGGTAACCAGTCGGGGATCGGCGGCGTGTTGACGCTCAAGTCGTGGTCCCGCGTCGAGCGCGATTGCGGACTGGCCACGAACGTGCCGCGGCCAACCGTGGCGTTGATGAGCCCCCGCCGGCGCGCCTCCGCGTAGCCGCGGGTCACCGTCGTGAAGTTCACGCCGATCGCGCGGGCGAGATCGCGTTGCGTCGGGAGCGCATCGCCGGGCGTGAGCCGTCCCTCGCGGACATCGGCCTCCAAGGCGTCGGCGATGGCGCGGTAGGTGGGTCCAGCCCGAACCCCAAGTCGCGGTTTCCAGTTTGCCATATTATATATTGTAGCCATGCAATCGGCGATACAAGATACATACAATCGTCATTGTATGCAACGTATCGGCCTCGGGCTCGCGGCGCTGGGCCGGCCCGGCTACATGACGTTGCATCATGGGCGCGACCTCGAGGGGCACTACGAGCCGGCCGCCATGGAAGCCCGCGCGCACGCGGTGCTCGATGCCGCCTCCGCGGCCGGCGTGCGATACATCGATGTCGCCCGGTCGTATGGTCGCGGCGAGGCATTTCTCGGCTCGTGGTTGGCGAAGCACCCGGGCGAGATCACGATCGCGTCGAAATGGGGATACACGTACACGGGCGACTGGCGCGTCGATGCCAAGGTCCCCGAGGTGAAAGACCACTCGGTTGCGACGCTTCAGCGACAGATCGTCGAGAGCTGGGGCCAACTCGGCGACAAGCTCTCGATCTATCAGATCCACTCGGTGACGGCCGAGAGCACGGTGCTGCGCGACCGGGACGTCCTCGATATGCTCGCGCGATTGCGGGCGATGGGCATCCGGGTCGGGCTCACCGTGAGCGGCGAGGGTCAGAGCGATGCCATCCGGCGGGCGCTCGACGTGCACACGGACGGCGAGCGGCTGTTCGACGTCGTGCAGGCCACGTGGAATCTCTTCGAGCGCGGCGCGGAGAGCGCGCTGTGCGAGGCGCACGCGGCGGGATTGCGTGTCGTTGTCAAAGAAGCGCTCGCCAATGGCCGGCTGACCGAGGATGATCGCGTGCGTGCCGCCGGTGAACGACTTGGGGTCGGTGCGGACGCGGTCGCCATCGCGGCAGTCCTGGCGCGGCCGTGGGTCGACATCGTTTTGAGCGGCGCGGCGACCGTCCCGCAGCTGGAATCGAATCTTCGCGCCTGCGCGATCCAATGGGATCCGGCCTTAGAGCAGTTCCTGGCACCACTCACCATACCATCAGACGAATACTGGGCTTTTCGGCGGAGCTTTGTATGGAATTGACGCGCAATGTCATTATCGCGGTGTTTCCTGAATGCGAGCCGATGGATGTCGCCGCGACGATGCGGACGTTTCGAGAGGCGAACGCCTGCGGGGCGCGCTACGCGATCACGATCGCGTCGACCAGGCCGACCGTCGCTCAGGGGGACGTTGTGATCGTGCCGGGCTTCTCGACGCACGAGACGCGTCCGCCGGTCGAATTGGTCGACTGGCTACGAGACAGCGTCGCCACTGGCGCGCAGACCTGCGCGATCAATAGCGGGGCGTTCGCGCTCGGTGAGGCCGGGCTCCTGGAACAGCGCAATTGTACGACGCACTGGAAGCTGTTGGCCGAGCTCCAGACCCGGTTTCCGACCGCGCACGTGCTGAGCGATCGGCTCTTGGTGGCCGATGGCGCGGTCACGACGAGCGCGGGCGTCGCGTCGGGGATCGATGTCGCGCTCTGGTTCATCGAGCAGCACTTCGGGCCACGGCTCGCGGCCTGCGTCGCGCGGGAGATGGTCGTTCCGTTGCGCCGCGACGGCTCGGAATCAGCAGGGGGCGTATCGCTCGACTATCGGACGCACGGGCACTCGGGGGTGCACCGCGTGCAGGACTACCTGATCGCGAACGTCGACCGAAAGACGCGGATCCCGGAGCTCGCCGCGATCGCGCGCATGGGGGCGCGGACGTTGACGCGGGCGTTTCGGATGTCGACCGGGCTCTCGATCGCCGAGTATCGGAGCAAGATCCGGCTCGAGGCCGCGCGGGCCTTGCTCAAGGATCCGAACGTGACCGTGAGTCATGTGGCCGAGACGGTCGGGTTCAACGACGCGCGGCAGTTGCGGCGGGTGTGGAAGAGCGCGTTCGGCGTGACACCTTCACACTCGAGGGCGTGCTCATGACACGATCGTATCGCTATCAGGTGGTCGACGTCTTTACGCAGACGCCGCTCGAGGGCAATCCGTTGGCGGTGTTCCTGGACGCGGCGAACCTCGACGCCGCCACGATGCAGCGGATCGCCCTCGAGTTGAATCTCGCGGAGACTGCGTTCATCGTGCCGAGCCAGCGATCCGATTGCGTCGCGCGGCTCAGGATCTTCACTCCGCGGAAGGAAATGGAATTTGCTGGGCATCCGACGATTGGATCGGCGTTCTTGCTGTCCAAGGGGCGTGACTTCTGCGTCGAGGAGAACGTCGGCGTCGTCCCGATATTCGTCGATGGAGCCATGCTGTGGTTGCGCACTCCGCCGATCACGGATGGACCGACGCTCGAGCGCGCCACCGCGGGCGCCTTGCTGACGCTGGCGCCAGCCGACCTCCTTGACGCCACGCCGCAGGTGTTGAGCGCCGGTAATCCGACGCTCTACATCGCGGTGAAGGACCCAGCGACGGTCGACCGCGCCGCGCTGGACACCGCGACGTGGAAGACGGCGCAGCGGATCTATCCCGATCAATTGTGCGTGTTCGTGTTTGCGCCGACGGCAACCGGCGCGTACGCACGCATGTTCGCCCCCGAGTTTGGTGTCGTCGAAGATCCGGCGACCGGCAGCTCGACCGGGCCACTGGCGCTCTACATGCGACGCCACGGGATGACCAATGCCCAGCGGTTCGTGAGCGAGCAAGGCACCAAGATGGGCAGAAGGAGCCTCTTGCACGTGCGCCTCAGCGGCAGTGACATCGATGTCGGCGGGTACGTCACGCCGATCATCGAGGCCCAACTACACCTCTAGGCGCCGTGGCCTGCGCACTGCATGACGCCGAGGTACGCCGCCCACGGACCGACGGCGTCGCGATATTGGTGGGCCATGACGCGCGTCATCTGGTGCAGGTGGGTCAGGTCGTGCGCCGCCCAGGTAGCCAGCAATTCCGATAGCGTGACGGTCCCAAAGGCCGGGTGACGGCCGCGGAGCGCGAGTTGCTCCGGGCCCAGGTGCCACGCGCGCACCTCGGAGAGGTTCTGGGCGCGCACCTGAGCGAAGTCGTCGAGGACCTGGGCGACGGACTTGCCTTTGCACTCCTCGATGTGGCCCCAGCGATCGAATGGCTCAAACGTCTTTGTGTCGCCATCTTGTAGGATCATGCGGGCGCGCGGCATCCAGTTCACGCGCTCCAAGTGAGCCAGATGTCCGACGATGTCGAACGCGCTCATCGTCTTGTCCCCTTCACCGGACCGTGTCCAGGCGTCAGGGAGCTCACGGAGCAACGCGTCGAATGCCGCGGGCGTACGAGTCAACAACGCGATGGAGTGATCGAGACTATGCCTCATAGGGCTCTAAGTTACTGCCTGGCCTGTGCATTGGTGGCGTGCGCTCCCGCGCGGGATCCCATCGGGCAGCATATGGATCAGGTCATCAATGGCCTGCGACCCAACATCACGGTGAACGGGCAGCCACCGGTGCGATGGACGCTAGCGGAACGCATGCGCCACTATCATGTGCCGGGCGTGAGCATTGCCGTCATCGATAGCGGCAAGATCGCCTGGGCGAGAGGGTTTGGTGTCAAAGAGGCCGGGGGGACAGATTCGGTCACGCCCACGACGATCTTCGAGGCGGGCTCCATCAGCAAGCCAACATTCGCGCTCAGCGTCATGCGGTTGGTGCAGGACGGGAAGCTCAACCTGGACGAGGATGTCAACGTCAAGCTCACGTCGTGGCATCTGCCGAACAACAAGTTCACGGAGCATGAGAAGGTCACGCTGCGGCGGATCTTGAGTCACAACGCCGGCCTCACGGTTCACGGGTTCCCAGGGTACGAGGCGGGTACGCCCATCCCGACGGTGCCGCAGGTTCTCGATGGCATCAAACCGGCGAATACTGTTCCGGTGCGCGTCGACACATTTCCCGGCGCGATCTCGCGGTATTCGGGTGGCGGGACGACGATCGCCATGGTGCTCGTGACGGACGTCGTGCACGAGCCGTTTCCTCAGTTCATGCAAACGACCGTGCTCGGGCCCGCGGGCATGACGCACAGCTCGTATGAGCAACCGTTGCCGGTTGCGCGAGAGAGCGAGGCCGCGACCGCGCACGATAACGCTGGGAATCCGATCAAGGGGAAGTATCACACGTATCCCGAGATGAGCGCGGCCGGGTTGTGGACGACCGCCTCGGATCTCGCGACGCTCGCGACTGTCCTGCAACACACCTATGCCGGGCAAACCACGGCCGTGATCAGCGAGTCCACGTTCAAGCAGATGCTCACGGTGCAGAAGGCACCGTTTGGGATCGGCTACGCCGTGAGCGGGAGTGGGCCAACGCTCGAGTTTTCGCACGACGGCCAGGACGAGGGATTCGTCGCCAAGTTCGATGCGTTCGCCTCGCGCGGCCAAGGCTTTGTCGTCATGGCGAATGGGAATAACGGCGGCGAGCTGTTGGGCGAAATCGCCAACGCCGTTGCCGCCGAATACGGTTGGCCGTCGCACCAGCAAGTTGTTCGTTCGGCCGTGCCCGTCGACCCGCAGAAGTTGGCGGCCCTCGCCGGAGCGTATCGATTCCAGGGCGGAGATAGCACGACGCTCACGGTTGCAGTCAACGGCGGGAGGCTCATCGTGATCCAACCGCCGGCGGACACGTCGATATTATTCGCGGAGTCCGACTCCACGTTCTTTACCGGGGGTGACGGAACGCCGATCGCGTTCGCACACGACGCACTGACCGTCGATAAGCTATATCGCTTCGCGAAGATCCCGCTTCTCCATGCGAACGATCGCCATTGACGCACCGTCCGGGAGCGGCACCGTGAGGGTCTCGAGCGCCGTGTAGCCGCGAGCCTCGTAGAACGGGACGCCTGTGAGAGTCGCGCCCATCTCGAACCGGGTGAACCCGGCGTCGCGCGCGGCGCCCTCGCAGGCGTCGAGGATTTTCGTGCCGATGCCGCGGCGGGCCCAGTCCGGGTGTACGAAGAAGGCGCGAATCTTCGCCGCGTCTTTCGTCGGATCGAGCAGCGAGTCCTCGCGGCCCGCGTATTGGTCGCCGCCGAAGAGCGTGGCGCGTTTGCTCCAGCCTCCGCAACCGACGATCTCGCCTACTTCGGCGACCCAGTACGTGCCATCGGCAATGAGCCGCGTATCGACGCCGTACACAGTCGCCAGCGCGCGCTCGATCTCGGCCGCGGAATAGTCGCGGGTTTGGAGCCCGCGGACGGACGCGTCGATCAGCGCGCGGAGCGCCGGGACATCGTTGGCAGTGGCTATGCGCACGCGGATCATTTCGCGTCTCATTGGTTATTGCTGGAATTCTAGCATAATGCTAGGTACCTAGCATGCGAAAATTCATTGCCCTGTGCACTCTGGCGACCGCTGCCCTGAGCGTCCATACCCTGACCACCAGTGTCACACCGCAAGCACCCGACGGCAAACACGACTTCGACTTCGAGGTCGGTCACTGGCACATCCACCTCAAACGCCGTCTGCATCCGTTGACCGGCTCCAACCAGTGGGTCGAGTTCGATGGGACCAGCGTGACGCGCTTCCTGTGGCACGGCGCCGCGCAGATCGAACAGTTCGAGACCGATGGCGCGGGTGGTCATATCGAAGGGCTCACGCTCCGCACGTACAATCCCCAGTCGCACCAGTGGCGTCTCTACTGGGCGAACAGCAAGGATGGCATCGTCGTCGTGCCGCAAATCGGCGAATTCAAAGATGGACAGGGCGAGTTCTATGCTCAAGACACACTCAACGGCAAGAGCATCTTCATTCGGTTCATCTGGTCGAAGACGAACACGAGCACGCCGCATTTCGAGCAGGCGTTCTCCGGCGATGGCGGCAAGACGTGGGAGGTCAACTGGATCACGGATCAGACCCGGACGACGGATACCACTGAGCAGACGATCGCCAACGCTCCCGCCACCCAACACGACTTCGATTTCATCTTCGGCCAGTGGAAGTATCACCTCAAACGGCTTGCTCGACCGCTCACCGGCTCCAACCAGTGGACCACCTACGACGGCGCACTCGCCGTCTACCCGCTCTGGGATGGACGCGCCAACATCGGCGAGACCGAGCTGGGCCTGACGCTCCGTACGTACAACCCCGATACGCATCAGTGGTACCTGTACTGGGCCAACAGTCGTGATGGCATTCTCTCGATCCCGCAGATCGGCGAGTTCAAGAACGGCGTCGGCGACTTCTACGCGCAGGATTCGTGGGACAACCGCGGGATCTTCATTCGATACGAGTGGTCGGGGGCAGCGGCGGGAGCGCCGCACTTCGAGCAGGCGTTCTCCGCGGATGGCGGCAAGACATGGGAAGCGAACTGGATCACCGACCAGTCAAGGTAGAAGCAGCCGCGACCATTCTACCGCTCGTGCGGGTAGTGGAGTACGGGGTCCCGGGTCGCTAGACTGTCACATCCACTCGAGTCGGAGCGTGGCATGTCAGACGGAATCGACCGCCGTCGTTTCCTCGGCGCCGCAGCGATGAGTACGGCGGCGATGGCTCTGCGTCCTGGCGATGTCGTCACAGGTACCACGGCGAACACTTCTTCCCGTGCGTCGTTCAAGCCGTTGAAGCAGATCGACGCGGGTCTGCTGAACGTGGGATACGCCGAAGACGGCCCAACCGGCGGCCAGGCCGTGATTCTGCTGCACGGCTGGCCGTACGACATCCACAGCTATGTCGATGTCGCGCCCTTGCTCGCCGCGAAGGGATACCGGGTGATCGTCCCGTATCTTCGCGGCTACGGCACGACACGCTTCTTGTCCAGCGATACGATGCGCAATGGTCAACAGGCGGTCGTCGCGCTCGACATCATCGCGCTCATGGATGCGCTCAAGATTCAAAAGGCGGTCATTGGCGGGTTCGATTGGGGTTCGCGCACGGCCGATATCATGGCGGTGCTCTGGCCGGACCGCTGCAAGGCGACGGTCGCCGTCAGCGGGTATCTGATCACTAATGTGGCAGAGCAAGCGAATCCGTTGCCGCCGGCGGCCGAGCTGGGGTGGTGGTACCAGTACTACTTCTCGACCGATCGCGGGCGAAAAGGCTACGACCAGAACCGCGACGCCTTCAATAAGCTCATCTGGAAGATCGTCTCGCCGAAGTGGGCGTTCGACGATGCGACGTACGATCGCACCGCCCAGTCGTTCACGAACCCGGACCATGTCGACATCGTGATTCACAACTATCGGTGGCGGCTCGGACTGGCCCAAGGCGAATCGAAGTACGACCAGTACGAGCAGAAGCTGTTCGCGGCCCCTGACATCACGGTCCCGACGATCACGATCGGAAGTGATTTCGACGGCGCGAACATCGATGGCGCGGCCTACGCCAAGAAGTTCACGGGCAAGTACGCGCACCGCATCTTGAGAGGCATCGGGCACAACGTACCGCAGGAAGCGCCGCATGCATTTGCCGATGCGATCGTCGCCGCTGATGCGCTCGTGGCGCGGCAGCCCGCGTAAAGTGATGAAACACGTTGCGTTGGGCCTCGCGGCGGTTGCTGCTAGCTTAGGTCTAGCCGGCGAACGGCACGACCCCGATTTCAGCGGCGCCGTCGCGTGGCTCAACTCCGCGCCGATCAGCTTCCAGTCGTTGCACGGCAAGGTCGTGCTGGTCGATATCTGGACGTACTCGTGCATTAACTCACTGCGCCAGTTGCCGTACATCCAGGCGTGGGCGGCGAAGTACAAGGACGCCGGCTTGGTCGTGATCGGCGTGCACACGCCGGAGTTTTCGTTCGAGAAAGAGCGTGTGAATGTCGAGCGGGCGCTGCCGGAGTACGGGGTCATGTATCCGGTGCCGATGGATAACAACTACGCGATCTGGAACTCGCTCGACAACAACTACTGGCCGGCGGACTACTTGATAGATGGCAAGGGGACAGTTCGCCATCACCATTTCGGCGAGGGTGATTACGCCGAGTCAGAGCGTGTGATTCAGCAGTTGCTCAAAGAGAATGGGGCCACGAATGTGCCGGGTGGCACGGTCAGCGTCGTGGGCACGGGGCCTGAGGCGCCCGCGAGCGGTGCGGACGAGACGCCGGAGACTTATGTCGGTGGTCGCCGATTCGCGCCCTCGGATCTTTGGAGCCTGAGCGGCGGCTGGGACCGCGGCTCCGAGAGCGCGATCCTGCGAACGGCGCCCGGCACCATCACCTATCGATTTCACGCGCGCGATCTCCACCTCGTGATGGGCGGGAATGGAAAGCCCATCCGGTTCAAGGTAACGTTGGAGGGCGCCGCGCCCGGTGAGAACCACGGCGTCGACGTTGCGCCCGATGGGACCGGTGAGGTTCGCGAGCCCCGTATGTATCAGCTCATCCGACAGAAGGGCAATATCGGAGATCGCACATTTCGGATCGAGTTTCTCGACCCCGGCGTGGCGGCGTACTCGTTCACGTTCGGCTAAAGGAGGTGACAATGTACTTGATCCGCGAAGTCTTTTATTGCAAGCCCGGGAAAGTGCGGTCACTGGTCGAGAAGTTTCTGGCCATGGGGAAGCTGAACGCGAAATTTGGCATGCCGCCCATGAAGATCATGACCGACTTCTGCGCCGAGCAATACTGGACCGTAGTGTCCGAGATGGAGGTCACAGACCTCGCCGCGTTCGAGAACATGATGTCGATGCCGCAGAACGCGGATGAGATGAAGCAGTACGAGGAGCTCATGAAGGGCTACCATGACCTCGTCGATCATGGCAAGCGGGAGATCTACAAGATCGAAGCCTGAGAGAAATCTGCGGACATTTAGTGGCCGACCCACGCCAGGCCGTCGGGTCCTTGCCCGACGGCGATGCGGCCAACGACTTCGAGCGAATGCAAGTCGATGACGGCGACGTACCCATCGGGTGCGCAGGCCACGTAGGCACGCGCTCCGTCGGGTTGCATCAGAATCCCGGCGGCGCCATCGCCCACTTTTACGCGCTTCACTTCTTTTCGGGCTAGGCGGTCGAGAACGAGCACATCGGGCTTGTTCAGGCTCGACACAAACGCCAGCCTGCCATCGGGCGTAAACTTGAGCCGATTCGCTCCCTGGACGTTGACGGCCAGCGTGGCAACGACCTTCTTGCTCGCCACGTCAATGACAGAGACCGTTCCGTCGTCGGCGTTGGCAACCCAGATCTCCTTGCCGTCGGGGGACACGTCAAATCCCTCTGATCCGCGACCGACACCCACGACGGTCGCGTTCCAGTCTCCACTCGACGGCCCCGTCGCGGCGCCACCGCCAACCTTTTCCAGAATGCTGACGCTGGCGGAGCTGACGTTCGTGGTGACGATCTGGTTGAGCTCCGGGGAAACGGAGATCATGTGGGTGCGACTCTGTCCGGTGCCCATGATCCAGTCGATTTTCCGTGTTGCGGGATCGTAGCTGCCGATCGCTTTCGCCGCTTCAGCCGTAAACCATACTCTGCCTCCCACGAACGCGAGTCCGTGCGGGCCACGCAAAGCGCCGAGATCGATGGCCGGCAAGACCTTCTTCGCCGCGAGATCAACCACCGTGAGCGTGTTGTACGCGCCGCCGCCGTAGTTCGAGATGTAGGCGGTCGTTCCGTCGCTCGAGGCAATCACTTCGTGTGGGTCCGGGCCGACGGGCAATGTGGCGATGACTTTCAGGCTCGCGGGGCTCACGATACTCAGTGTGTTGTCCTCATTGGCAAGGACGAGCAGAGCAGGTTGTGCACCGAGGGTATGTGCCGCGACGAGAGCCAATAGCGCGGTTTTGATGTTCATCGCGAATACTCCCCGCGGAACGCCACATTCCAGCTGGTGCCGTTGTCAGTGGATTTTTCCCACGTCTGCTCGACGGAGTTCGGGTTCAGCCGGATAATTTTTACCCGGTTTAATACGGCCTCTCCGTTGGGTCCGCGGCTCGTGCCTTCAAATGCCGCGGTGTCGGATGCGACCTTGCCGGAGGTGAATACGTGCACCCGGCCCTCGTTGTCGGCGAACAGTCCGTACCAGCTCCTGTCGTCGGCACTGTAGCCAAAGACGTTCTGCCCGTAATGGCCACGGCCGCCGTCCCAGTTCTCGACTACCAAGCACTTGTCGAGCGAAAGAGTGACGGTGCTATGAGCGTTTCCGGACGAACCGATTTTCCAAGTGCCGAGCCAATAGTCCAGTTGCCGGTTCGCCGAATTCGTAGCGCAGGAATCGGGACCCGGGGCGGCCAAGCGAATAGCGCTCGTGAGTATCAAGATGAGTTTGTTCATGTCACTCCTCGTTGGGCACGGAATCGGAATGCGTGCGCGTTCTGTTGCACGTCCAACACGTGAAAACCCGCACGCTCCAAACGTGCGCCGAACGTATCGGGAGGCACGGGAACGAGCGTGTCGCCGATATGGATGATCCTCATGGACCAGCTCTGAAGACTGTCGCTGCCCACGAGAACCCCCCCGGGCTGTAGCACGCGGAACACTTCAGCGAGCACCTTGTCCTGTAGTTCTGGAGACGGAACGTGATGCAGCATGGTGAACGACACGGCGCCTGAAAACTCCGAGTCGGCGAACGGCATCGCGGTGGCATCGCCTTCGATGACCCAAACGTTGCTGCCGGTGAGTCGGGCGCTCAGTGCTCTGGCCAATGTCGTGTCGATCTCCAGTGCCGTCAGTCGAGCCACTGAGGTCCGCAGCAGGTCTGTCGTGAGGCCGGGGCCCGGGCCGATTTCCAAGACGTTCGGTCCCAGCTCGGTATCGCCGATCGCCCAGGGCAGTCTCTGCGCAACGGTGCTGCGCCAGCGATCAGAGCGGCAGAGCCAGCGGTGCAAGAGGTTCATTCTTCTCCAGCTTACCCATTGCGCAGTGTGCGCGCTTTCGATAAGGTGACAATAGATGTCGCGAAAGCGTCAAACGGGCATTTTCGACCGGTCGGGCGATCGTACGTCGGCGATCACCAGTCACACCCGGGACTATGCGGCCGACTCTGTCGTACCGCTGCACTTCCACGATCGCGATCAACTCGTCTATGCATCGCGCGGGGTCATGACCGTCAGTACTGGCAGCGGCACGTGGGTGGTCCCCCCGCACCGTGCCGTCTGGATTCCGGCCAAGATGCCGCACACGATCACGATGTCCGGTGTGGTGGCGATGCGAACCCTGTATCTGAAGCCCCGCCTCGCCAAAGGGCCGCCGCGAGATTGTTGCGTGATAAATGTCTCGGCGCTGCTCCGGGAACTGATTCTCCATGCGTGTACCGTGCGGACCTTGAAGACATCGGTGAAATGGCAGGCGCATCTGATCGCGGTCATTCTGCATCAGCTGGAAGCGGTGCACACGGTCCCGTTGCAACTTCCGCATCTGTCCGATCCCCGGTTGGTGCGAATCGCGGACATCCTGATAGGCGATCCTCGCGATGCTCGCACCCTCGCTCAGCTGTGCAAAGCGACTGGAGCGGGAAAGCGGTCAGTCGAACGACTGTTCCAACTGGAGATCGGAATGACGTTTGGGAAATGGCGGCAGCAACTTCGGCTTATGCAGGGCATGCGGCTCCTGGCCGAAGGCGCAAAGGTGACGCACGCGGCTTTGGAGTCTGGCTACGGTACGGCGAGCGCCTTCACTTCCATGTTCAGGAAGGCCTTGGGAGTCACGCCACGTTCGTATTTTAAGTAGACACGCGCGCGTAGCCGCGGTCGATTGCCGCCAAATCGAGCGCGGCGGTCCTCAGATCTGTCTCCAGAAGCGCGACGTAGTCGAGTGGGGCGAGGACCGAGACAGCCTTGAGGTACCCGTGGCAGTGGTCACAGTAGTCGGCTTGCTTGATGCCGGCGTCTCCCTCGGCGTGGAGCGCGCCGGCATTCTCGGCGCCGCAGGTGGCGCAGGCGAGCCGTGGGAATCGCCAGCGGGCGGCGCAGCGGCCGCAGCGCAAAGAGCGGGCGCCGTCCTTGCCTGAGAGCTCGGCGATGAGTGGGGGGGCGCCGCACATCGGGCAACGCGTGGCGCGACTGGGCTCGTCGTCGTCGAACATGTCACCGAGGCGATTGGCGGCGGCGAGTAACGCCGGGCGCGCGGCGTAGTCGAGTACGGTCATCAGGGCCGACTCATCGACATCGATACGAGCCGCGAGTAGGCTGATTTCCGACCAGGCGCCGGCAAGGGCGATGTTCGCGACTTCGTCGCTCGCCACCGGTGCGAGGGCGGCCGCGATGGCGAGCATCGTCTCGCCGACCTCGGGCACCGCGGCGCCGAGTGCGCGCGCGTTGGCCAGCAGCTGATCGGTGGTCAGGAGCGGCTCGCCCGCCAGGGCCGGCATGCCCGCCGACGCCCGCGTTTTCGCCAAGTCTCTGTCGACATCAACTGCGACCGAGGGCCGTGGCGCGGCCGTGAGGCGGGT
>Ga0210387_10001282_pt1 | contig 18862 bp, 15 predicted proteins | sample IncBWC7OmetaG_FD_160108 | JGI IMG/M metagenome (GOLD analysis project Ga0210387, IMG submission 160108) | Forest soil microbial communities from Barre Woods Harvard Forest LTER site, Petersham, Massachusetts, United States - Inc-BW-C-7-O ...
TATTGATTATGCTACCGCCTGCACTCATGTGCTTCAGCGCGGCTTGGGTTGTGAGCAATGCACCGAGGACGTTGATGTTGAACATTCTGTGGAAATTCTCTTCCGTAACTTGCTCGATGGGGTTGAACTCGTAGACGCCGGAGTTGTTCACCAGAATGTCGAGCCGGCCAAATTTCTTCGCGGCCGCATCGATGATTCCCTGCGCCTCCGCGGGCTTGGATACATCGCCGCCGGCTGCCAAGGCCTTCCCGCCGGCCTTATTGATGCCCGCCACCACGGCGTCTGCACCGGCTTTGCTCGTGGCATAGTTGACCACGACCGATGCCCCCTCCGCGGCCAATGCCTGGGCGATGGCAGCCCCGATACCCTTTGATGCGCCCGTAACGACAGCGACTTTTCCGGCTAGATTGCTCATGGATTGCCTCATTTCTGGTTCCGTACTTCGTTAGTTCCGAATTTACGAACTATTGAACTGCTTGTCAAGGGCTCGTACAATCCAATCGTGAGACCGCTATTTCATCCTTCGATCGACGACGTGACCGTGGAAACGATCCTGCATGCGCTTTCCGATCCGGTGCGCGCGGCGATCTATGTGGATATCGCAGGTTCAGAATGTTCGCAAAACTGCTCGAATTTTCTGCGCATAAGCGAAAGGGACGTTCCCAAGTCGACGTTGTCGCAGCATTTCAAGGCGTTACGCGAGGCCGGATTGATTCGCGGCGAACGTCGCGGCGTCGAAATGCACAACACCTCTCGGTGCGGCGAACTGGAGAAGCGGTTTCCCGGATTGATTCAGGCCATTATCCGCGCTCACAAGGTGCAGGGAGCGGGCAAGGCGCGCGCCGGCACCTCACGAAGCAAAAAATCTGCCGCCGCACCGGTGCGGAAACGATAGGCGCCCGGCGAAGCACCGGTCACGCCGCGGTGTCTCGCAAGTGGCCTTCGAGAAATGCGAGCAGGTGGGATTGGGACACAGCTCCCACTTTTTGGGCGACAAGCGCTCCCTTCTTGAACAAAAGCAGCGTTGGAATGCTGCGAATGTTGAATTTGGCGGCCGTCGCCGAATTGTCATCGACATTCAGCTTCGCGACTCGAATTTTGCCTTGTTGGGAACGAGCCACGTCTTCAAGGATTGGCGCAATCATCTTGCAGGGGCCGCACCAATCAGCCCAAAAGTCCACCAGAACCGGCACATCTGACTTCAGTACCTCGTTCTCGAACGCTGCATCGCTCGTATGAATGACTTCAGAATTGCTCACGAGACCTCCGCGGTTGACCCTGTCCACTTAAAGCGACATGAGGGCGGGGCCTAAGGACTTCAAATTACATTCGCGCATATGCAAAATCCCAATAAGCATGTAGGACACCTAATCCCCCGCCGCTAACTGCATGTCGGGGCGAACTCTTGCAACGGCGTACACTCTAATGGGCGCCGTAATGACCCAACAGGTTCCAAAGACTGATGCTCAAAAAATGTGTTTTCCTGCTGGTGGCCACCTTTGCGTCCCTTGCGACAGCGGCCCCAGCGCCTTTCGACCTCGCCGGGCCTACGCTGGAGGTCAAGGTGACCCGTGCCGGCGTAACGCTCCCTGCTTCCCAAGTCCCGAATCTTGCGCCCGGCGATCAGGTGTGGATAAAGGCTGATCTGCCGGAGTCGCAGTCTGTCGAATACTTAATGGTGGCGGCGTTCTTGAGCGGCTCAACCAACCCACCCCCCGAAAAGTGGTTCTTCTCCTGCAAGATTTGGTCTGCGAAATGCGGCAAGGACGGTCTGACCATCACGGTGCCGCAGGGAGCGCAACAAGTTCTCCTATTCCTCGCGCCGCACACCGGCGGCGATCTGCGAACTTTGATCGGCGCCGTACGCGGACGGCCCGGCGCGTTCGTTCGTACCTCGCAGGATCTGAACCAGGCGGCGCTCGACCGCTCGCGGTTGGAGCGGTTTCTGTCGGCTGTTCACGTTCTCAATGACGGCGATCCTTCGAAATTGAAGGAAGCAGCACCGCTGCTGGCCCGCAGCCTCGCCATCAAGGTCGAGGACAAATGCTTGGATAGGATTCCCGAACTGCAAGCGCCCTGTCTCACGCAGGGACAAGAGTCGCTCATCATGAACGACGGCCACAGCACATCGATTGTCGAAGCCTTGACAACGGGTCCCGGCAGCGATTTGGCCATGGAGGCCAGCTATACGCCGCAGCTGAGCTATGGCTTCTACAGTCCTTACATCGCCTCGGTGCTGGACATTGCGCGCATCTTCGATTCATTTCGCACTGCGCAATATCAATATATTCCTGCGCTGGCCTCGCAGCGCGAAGATAAGCTCGCCTTGACGCTCAATGCGGCACCTTCCTTCCACAGTCCCATGTCGGTATTGGTGATCGCACTCCCGGCGGTCGAGTCGGCGCAGTTGCCTCCGTTGCATGCGGTCGACCCAAAGGAAATTTTCTGCCTCCGCCGTTCGACGCTGGTGCTGCCTGTCGACGGTGCGCCGTTGGCATTTTCCACCGGGTATGCACACGGCCTCACGCTCACTGTGACCGGCAGGGACGGCAAAGCCATAGCCTTGCCGGCAAAGGCCGATCCCATACAAGGCGGCTATGTAGTCGATACCACCGCCTTGGGAGGCGCTGTCCTTGGCGACAGCATTCATGCATCGCTCAAGGGATATTGGGGATTCGAGCCGTACGAGGGCCCGACCTTTCGCCTGATCAACGTTCACGCAAAATCGTGGGAATTGGCTGCGGGCGATGAAGCGGCGCTGATCGTCGGGCGCCAGGACACGATTCATCTGCAAGCCGACAGCGTGAGCTGCGTCGACGGCATCATGTTGAAGGATCCCGGCGGCAAGCAACTGAAGGTGGATTGGAAAACGACCCGGCCTGACGAAGTCGAGATCAAGCTGCCGCTTCAAGACGCATCGCCGGGAGCGATGACTCTCTTGGTGACCCAGTACGGCAACAATCAACCCGAACCCATCCAGATTCATACCTTCGCCGATGCCGGGCGAATCGACGGGTTTGCCATTCATTCCGGCGATATCGTCGGCATCCTCAAGGGCAACCGCCTCGACGAGGTCGCCAGCATGGCGTTCAAAGGCAACGTGTTCGTCCCGGGGGAGCTCACGTCGAAGCATGGAATCGACGAATTGCCGATGGTTGCTCAGGACCCGCAGTCGGTGCTCGGGCTGAAGCCTGAGCGCGGCGTTCCAGTGAAAGTGACATTAAAGGACGGCCGCGTGTTTCCGCTGCTCGGCAGCGTCGATACACCACGCCCGGCCGTGACCTTGCTGGGGATGAACGTACAATCATCTCCATCGAGCAAGGACAGCAACATCCAATTGGCTGAGCCGAGCGAATTGCCTCAAGACGCGACACTGACGTTTTCATTGCGCACGCAATCGCCAGCGGTGTTTGCCCACGATGAGAATGTCGAAGTCGCCACCAGCGATGAATCGTCCACCACCACCTTGAGCTTCAGCAACGGCGGCGTGATGCTGGAGAATTCGCAGGTTGCGGTGGTCACGCTCAATCCGGCGAAAGTATTCGGCGGGGCCGCATTCGGCCCGCTGCAATTCCGCATCAACTCCAAAGGCATCGTGAGCGATTGGCAACCGCTCGCCAACCTCGTGCGGCTGCCGATACTCAAAGACTTGAAGTGCCCCGCCACGCCGGAGCTTGCCTGCAAATTATCCGGCTCGAATCTTTTCTTGATCGATTCAGTCTCCGATGACGCTCAGTTCACTCAATCGGTGAAGGTGCCGGACGGTTTTCTAGGATCCGCGCTTCCGGTGCCGCACCCGAAAACCGGATCGTTGTACGTGAAGTTGCGCGACGATCCATCGGTGGTCAACACGACCTCGCTCGCAACGCAGGAAATTCCAGTCTCCCCTGAAGAAGCGGCGCGCGCTAACGCACGCACCTCTGCACTCTCCGGCGAGCATCAACCGGAGACGGGCGCACCGCAAATTCCTTAAATAGCGGCAATCCGGGCCGCAAGGAAGCGCCGTTCGGGCTCCAGCGTGGCGGTTTTCAAAGCCGTACCATAAGCCTCTCGAGCTTCCTCGATCCGGCCGAGCTGCTGCAGAAAGCGGCCGCGCGCCGCATGCAGCAAGTGATACTGCGTCACCCTTCCACGCGCCGCCAGTGAGTCGACGAGATCGAGCGCGCGTGCGGGGCCGTCCACCATCGACACCGCCACCGCATGATTCAATTCGATCACGGGCGTCGGTTGCAATCGCAGCAGCACTTCGTAGAGTCCCACAATCTGCGGCCAGTCCGTCGCCTGTTTATCCCCCGCCCGCACATGCAGCGCCGCAATCGCTGCCTGCACCGCGTACGGACTCACCTGGCCTCGAGCCGAAAGGGACTTGTCCAACAGGGTGAGGCCTTCGGAAATTTCGCTCTGGTCCCATTGCGAACGGTCTTGGTCATCGAGCAATACCACCTCGCCGGCATCGGAAACCCGGGAAGAGCGCCGCGCGTCATGCAGAAGCATGAGAGCGAGAAGGCCCATGACGCCCGTATTGGCAGGCAGCAATGTGTCGAGAAGCCTACCTAAGCGAATGGCTTCCGCGCACAGCTCCACGTCAATCAGCTGCGCGCCTGCCGTGGCGGCATAGCCCTCCGTGAACACGCCATACACGACGGCAAGCACGCCGTCGATTCGTTGATCGAGCACTGAAGGGTCGGGCGTCTCGTACGGAATTCCCGCGTCCCGGATTTTTCTCTTGGCGCGCACCAGGCGTTGTGCCATCGTCTCTTCATTGACGAGAAAAGCACGGGCCACAGCCTGCGTGGACAATCCGCACACTTCGCGCAAAGTCAGCGCAATTTGCGCCTCTTCACTGAGCGCAGGGTGGCAGCAGGTGAATATGAGGCGCAGCCGATCGTCGCCGAATATCGCCTCGTCCGACTCGTCAATCTCTGCAAGCACGTCGCCTTGCGCGGCAGCGAGTTCGCGATCGTAGATTTTTTCCCGGAAAAATACATCGCGGCGTATGCGGTCGATCGCCTTGTTGCGCCCCGCGCTGATCAGCCACGCCCGCGGATTATCCGGCATTCCCTGCGTCGGCCATTGTTCAAGCGCGGCTGCAAAGGCGTCTTGCTGCGCTTCTTCTGCCATATCGAAATCGCCGAGAAGGCGGATCAATGTCGCGAGGACCCGACCCGCCTCCCGGCGAAAAACCTCTTCGACCTTGCCGGCAGCGCTTGCGCTCATGCAGCGAATGATCGGCGGTGTCTTCAGCCCGTCAGCGGCCAAATCGGCCGCACTTCGATGCTGCCAATCCTGGCGCCGGGAATGCGGGCCGCGATGGCGGTCGCTTCATCGAGATTCTTTGCCTCGATCAGATAGTAACCACCCAGCTGCTCGCGCGTCTCCGCAAACGGCCCATCGGTAATGGCCGCCTTGCCGTTGCGCACTCGCACAGTCGAGGCGGTGGAGACGGGTTTCAGCCGGTCTCCGGCCTTGAACTGCCCGGCTTGCACGATCGATTTGGTGAATTCCGTGTATTCATCCGACATTTTCTTGAGTCCGGCTTCGCCCAAAGCCTTGAATTCCGCTTCATTGCTGTAAATGAGTAAAAGGTAGTTCATATGTAGTTTCCTAACGAGTGAGGCGTGATTCGCCGTGACCTAGTCGAACCGCGGCCGACAATTTCGACATTCCGAGCGCAAATAGTGCAATGAGAGCGGCTGTGCCGAGCGGTGCGCATGGTGGGTTCCCACTATAGCGGGAACTATATGGCAGTCCGCTGCTCAAATAAATCTGCCAAATCAGTCGCTTACAGCATACCGTCGCTGCGCTGGCGGCCTTGGGCCCTTGGCCGTAAGATCATACTGGCTCTGTTTCACCTCATTCGTCTCGATAACTAGAGGATTCCCGATGAAGGCTTGGATACCGCTCACGCTTGTTTTCGCATTTGGATTGGCTGCCCACGCGCATGCGACATGCTCATACCCGCAATCGCCCGCCAAGCCCCCTGACGGCAATACGGCCAGCCGGGACGAAATGGTCGCCGCCAAGAAAGATTTCGACCGCTACAACGGCGAAATGAACGTTTATCTCGACTGCCTCAACCTGGAAATGGATGCTGCGCCCAAGGATCTTTCCAAATTGACGCCGGACGAGAAGAAAAAGGCGGATCAAGAGGCGAAAATTTTAGTGCAGAGGCACAACGCCGCCGTCGATGAATTGCAGGCGGTGGTCGGACGCTTTAACGAACAGTTAAAGATCTTTAAGGCGAAAAACAAGTAATGCATTGCAGTGCGGCGGATCATTCCGCCGCCGTTATAGGATTATGCAGGCCGCTACGCTCATCACCCCGCGTCTGGCCGAAGAGGCGATCTACTCTCGGCTGACGTGTTTGCCCATCGAATCACTGCCGTTGACTCAGTGTGTCGGTGGAACTCTGCGCGAGAATGTTTACGCGGAACGCGACGCTCCGCCGTTTGATCGGGTCTCCATGGACGGCATGGCGGTCGACAGCGAAGCGTTGCGAAGAGGCCAACGACGCTTCCACATCCAGGGTATCCAGGCCGCCGGCGCGCCGGCGACGAAGCTCAAGAGCGCCGATCACGCAATCGAAGTCATGACGGGCGCGATACTACCCATCGGCTGCGACAACGTCATACCCATCGAGCAGATGGACGTGGCCGACGGATTCGCGTCGCTCAACACCGTGGTCGTGAGCTCGCCTTACCACAACATTCACCGGCGCGGCGCCGATAGCCGGCAAGGCCAGCTCTTGCTGGAATCCGGCACGTTATTGCGCGCGCCGGAAGTCGCCGTGGCGGCCTCCGCCGGCATGGCACGGGTGCGCGTGAGCAGCCAGCCGGCCATTATGGTTGTGTCGACCGGGGACGAGCTGATAGAGCCAGGCGATCCCATCGAGGAATTTCAGGTGCGACGTTCGAACGCCTACGCCGTGGCCGCGACATTTCGCCGGCGCGGCTTCAGCCGCGTGGGCAACGATCACGTGCTGGACGATGAGAATCTGCTTCGCGAGCGGCTGTCGATGCATTTGACCACTCATGAAGTGGTGGTATTGAGCGGCGGTGTTTCCATGGGCAAGTTCGATCTCGTACCCAAAGCGCTCATGCAGCTGGGCGTGCAGGAAGTGTTTCACAATGTCGCACAGCGCCCCGGCAGACCCATGTGGTTCGGCATCGGTCCACATGGTCAATCGGTATTTGGCTTGCCGGGCAATCCCGTCTCCACTCTGGTTTGCCTGATCCGCTACGTCATTCCCGCCATCGCAGAGGCCATGGGAACCAAGCGCGCGCCGCCCGAACGGCTGGCGCTGGCAACGCCAGTGACCTTCAAACACGCGCTCGCCTATTTCTTGCCGGTCGTTATTGACCACGACGACTGGGGCCGCCCCTGGGCAACTCCGAAGCCGCCCAATGGTTCGGGGGATTTCTTAAGCCTCGCCGGTACCGATGGATTCGTGGAACTGCCGCCGGGACCCAATACCTACCCCAAGGGTTTCGTGGCCAGCGTTTATCGTTGGTAATCTAGCTGCATGAGCTCGATCATTCACGATATTCGTGGCGCGCAGAATCCGATCGACCGGCTCGGCCGCCCGTTGCATGACTTGCGCATTTCAGTGATGGACCGATGCAATTTCCGGTGCCCCTACTGCATGCCAAAGGAGCAGTTTCACGAGAATTACCAATTCCTCAAGTCACGGGAGCGATTGACATTCGACGAGCTTACCCGCCTGACGAAATTATTTGCAGGCTTAGGGGTGCGCAAAGTGCGGCTGACGGGCGGTGAGCCTCTGCTGCGTGCCAACTTGGCGGATTTGATCGGCGATCTGACCAGCATTCCGGGAATCGAAGACATCGCTTTGACCACCAATGGCGTGCTGCTGGCGAATCATGCCGTCGATCTTCACGCCAACGGCTTGAAGCGCATAACGGTCAGCCTGGATACGTTGGATAAGGACATCTTTGCGCGCTTGAGCGGCGGATTTGGCGCACTCGATCAAGTCTTGGGTGGCATCGACGCCGCGATCGCTGCGGGATTGACGCCGGTCAAGATCAACGCCGTCATCGAACGGGGCGTCAACGATCACACCGCACTCGATCTTGTGGAACGCTTTCGGGGCACGCCGGTCATCGTGCGCTTCATCGAATTCATGGATGTCGGTAACCGCAATCATTGGGACCCTAAGATGGTGGTGCCGTCCCGCGAACTCGCGGCGCGGGTCAATGCCCGCTGGCCGATGCAGCCCGTGTCGCAGAACTACCGCGGCGAAGTCGCGCAGCGCTGGCGTTTTGATGACGGCGCCGGCGAAGTCGGCTTTATTTCGTCCATATCGCAGCCGTTTTGCGGGGCGTGCAGCCGCGCGCGCCTGTCCTCCGAGGGCAAGTTCTACACCTGCCTGTTCGCAACAGAGGGGCTCGACTTGCGAGGTCCGCTGCGCGACGGTGCCGATGATGCTGAGTTGCTGCGAATCATCCGCGGCGCCTGGTTGGGGCGAACGGATCGCTACAGCGAACTTCGCGAGGAACTGCGGCGCGATCTGCCTGAGACGAAGAAGATCGAGATGTACTACATCGGCGGTTGAACTCATGACCTTCACCCATTTGAACGCCGATCACCGTCCCACCATGGTCGATGTCAGCGACAAAGCGGCGACGAAACGCAGCGCCACCGCCGAGGCACGCGTAAAATTTCCCGTGAAGGTCGCCGCAGCGCTGCGCGCGAGTGGTCTGCGCTCGCCCAAGGGGCCGGTGTTTGATACCGCGATCGTCGCCGGAGTGATGGGCGCAAAGCGCACTCACGAACTCATTCCGTTTTGCCATCCACTGGGAATTGAAAATTGTCACATCGCCATTGATTTGGAGGGCGATACCGCCATTGTTCGCTGCACCGTGACAGTTCATCACAAGACCGGCGTGGAGATGGAGGCGCTTACCGGCGCCAGCATCGCCGCGTTGACCATCTACGATATGTGCAAGGCGTTATCGCACGGCATCGTCATCGACGAGGTGCGCTTGCTGGCGAAAGAAGGCGGCAAAAGCAGCTACGTGGCGGCCGAGTCGTGAGCAGAATCCCTGTATACGGACTCATACTCGCCGGCGGCTCGAGCCGCCGCATGAACCGCGACAAGGCAGCCCTCAAGTACCACGGCAAGACCCAGCTGGACCGAGCGTTCGAACTCGCCGGCCGGCATGTCACTCACGTGTTTGTGTCGGTGCGCGCCGATCAGACGTTGGATCCAACGCGGGCGCAGCGGCCCATGATTGTGGATTCGGCGGGCGAAGGTCCCATTGCCGGCATCCGCTCTGCGTTCGCCGCGCACCCCAAGGTCGCATGGCTGGTATTGGCCTGCGATTTACCCTACCTTTCGGATGCCACGCTCGATTTTCTGCTGCGCCGGCGCGATGCGACCGTGTTCGCCACGGCGTACAGGAGCGCGCATGATGGGTTGCCGGAGCCGCTCTGCGCCATTTGGGAGCCCTCTGCCGCCGCAGCGCTGGCCGACTATCAGACCGGTGGCGGGCACTGTCCACGGAAATTTCTCATCCGTCATGGTGCGCGACTGCTTGAACCGCACGATACTCGCGCGTTGGACAATGTGAATACACCCGAAGAATATAGACAAGCCATAGCGACTCTCGACAAAGCCCCCATGCAATTGAAAATTCAATATTACGCATTGATGCGCGAGCAGGCTGGACGTTCCGAAGAAACGCTCGAGACTTCAGCATCCACGCCCGCGGGTCTATACGAAGAACTCGTCGCCCGCTACGGGTTCACGTTGTCACGCGACCAGCTCAAGGTGGCGGTAAACAGTGAATTCAGCGACTGGTCGCGAAAGCTTGAAGTCGGCGATGCCGTGGTGTTCATCCCTCCGGTGGCGGGCGGGTGATGCTTTTTCGCTTTACTGAAATCGCGATCGACACGGAAAGCTCGCGAGGCGAACTTCAGACCTCGAGCGCTGGCGGCTACGTCAGTTTCGAAGGCTGGGTGCGTGATTTGAACGAAGGGCAAGAAGTCACCAGGCTGGAGTACGAGGCATTCGAGGAACTGGCGGTGAAGGAAGGCGATCGCATCGTCGCCGAAGCCCTGCGGCGATTCCCGGTAAAACGCGCACTGTGCATCCATCGCGTGGGGTCCTTGGGCTTAAGCGACATGGCGGTCTGGGTCGGGGTGAGTTCCGTGCACCGCGGCGAAGCTTTCGATGCCTGCCGATTCATCATCGACGAAGTAAAGCACCGCGTGCCCATTTGGAAGAAGGAGCATTATCGCAGCGGCGATTCAGGATGGGTCAACTGCGAGCGCTGCGCGGCGGCGCCGCAGCATTCGCACGCGGAGCTCGCGAATCACCATCATGATCGTGTCGCTCTCCCGAATTCCAAGTAGGCGATGCAGCCCGACTATTCCCGGCAGTTGCTGCTCAAAGAGATCGGCGCAAACGGCCAGGCGGCTTTGGCGCGCGCCCGTGTCCTCGTCGTAGGTGTTGGCGGCCTCGGCAGTCCGGTACTGCAGTATTTGGCCGGCGCAGGCGTGGGTTGCCTCGGCCTGGTCGACGCCGACGTCCTGGATGCCAGCAACCTGCATCGCCAACCGATCTACGCATTGTCCGACGTGGGAAAACCCAAAGTGGACTTGGCGCGCGCGGCCGTCACTCAAATCAATCCTTCCGTGCAGGTGGAAGCCCACGGCACGAGGTTCAATGCCGACAACGCGCTTGAATTGATTCGCGACTATGACATCGTCGTTGATTGCAGCGATAATTTTCGCACCAAATACTTGATCAACGATGCGGCGGTGCTGGCGCAAAAGCCGGCGGTTTTCGCCAGCGTGTATCAATACGAGGGGCAGCTTCAGGTCTACAAGCCGGACCTCGAGCACGCCTGCCTGCGCTGCCTGTGGCCCGACGCCGTTGCCGATGGGGTGGTGGGCAATTGTGCCGAGGCCGGCGTGCTGGGACCCGTGCCCGGTGCGTTCGGCACCTTGCAAGCGCTGTTGACTTTGAAAATCCTGTTGACGATGCAGGGTCAACTTGAAGGCGAACTTTTGCTGCTGGATTTCACGAATTTCTCCAGCGTGAAGATCAAGGCGCCGCGGCGCGCCGAATGCGTGGCTCCGGCGTGTGCGCATATCCGAGAATTGACTCGCGAGGATCCGGGCGTGGAGATTGCTTTGGGCTCGCTGGCGGCCGCCGCCGAGCGCGGCTTCGAGGTAATCGACATTCGCAGTGCGGAGGAAGTCGCTGCGCGCCCCGCCGGCGCTCGGCACATACCCATGGCGAATCTGCTGGCAAACCCCGGTTTGCTCGAGCCCGCGCGCCAGGTCCTGCTGGTGTGTGCCACGGGCAAGCGCAGCCTGGCCGCTGCACGGGAATTGCGCACACGCGGTATCGCCGTGCGCTCACTGACCGGCGGACTGCAAAACCTGGAGCATTGATTTGCGATTCAGCAGCAAATTACCCGAGGTCGGCACCACGATTTTCACCGTGATGTCACGCCGCGCGATCGAGGAAAACGCCCTGAACATAGGCCAGGGATTCCCGGACTATGCAATCGACCCGCGCCTGTCGAATTCGCTGATGGAGGTCGTTGCCGAGGGTCGCAATCAATATGCGCCGATGGAGGGGACCGTAGAGCTGCGCGAGCAAATTTCCAACAAGCTCGAACACTGCTACCAGCGTCGATTTGATCCGCATGCCGAGATCACGGTGACCTGCGGCGGCACCGAAGCCCTGTATGACGCCATTCAGGCCGCGGTGGGCCCGGACGATGAGGCGATCATTTTCGATCCCGCCTACGATTCGTATGAGCCGGCGGTGCGCCTCGCCGGCGCCCGTTGCCTGCGCATTGCCCTGGCGCCCCCCGCATTTCGCTTCGACTGGGATGAGGTGCGCCGCGCCTTGAGCGATCGTACGCGCCTCATCATCATCAACAGTCCGCAAAACCCCAGCTGCAGCGTGGCGACACGGGAAGATCTCGATCAGCTTGCCGCCTGCATTCGCGATCGGCCGATCACGGTGATCGCCGATGAAGTGTATGAACATGTGCTGTTCGACGGGCGCCAGCATCAGTCGGTGCTGGCACATCCGGAATTGCGCGAATGCAGCTATGCGGTGTTTTCCTTCGGCAAGACGCTGCATGCAACCGGATGGAGAGTGGGCTATTGCGTGGCGCCGCCGGCCATGACGCGCGAACTTCGCAAGGTGCATCAATTCAATACTTTCAGTATCGCCTCACCGCTGCAATATGCGATCGCCCGCTATCTTTCCGCCTACCCCGACGCATGGCGGGGCCTCTCGGCGTTCTTCCAGCCCAAGCGTGATTTATTGGCCGGACTCCTGCGAGGTTCTGGACTTGAACCCGTCACCGCAAGCGGTACCTATTTTCAGTTGGTGGACTACGGGGCGATCAGCCAGGATGAGGATTTAAGATTTGCCGATCGGCTGATTCGCGAGGCGAAGATAGCCACCATTCCGCTGTCGCCGTTCTATGCAAAACCGCCGCGCATGACCTTGGTCAGACTGTGCATCGCGAAGCGCGATGAAACTCTCCGGGAGGCAGCCAAACGGCTTTGTGCCTTTGCGCACGCCGAAGCCGGCTAGCGGCCGAAGGTGCCGGAGCGGCGCACCATGGAGGGCAGGCTCTGGCGCTGACGGATTCGCGCGGCGTCCATCAGCATGCGCCCGGCCCAGCGGTAGACATTGTTTTCCTTGACGGTTCGGCGCATCAGGCTCATGCGGCTACGCCGTTCGTCGCGGCCCATGCGCATCGCGATCTCCATGGCATTCGCCGTTTCGCTGACGTCGAAAGGATTGATCAATACCGCTTCGGGCAACTCTCGCGACGCGCCGGCAAAGGTGCTCAAGATCAGCACCCCATCCTCGTCATCGCGCGCCGCCACGAACTCCTTGGCGACCAAATTCATCCCATCATGCAAACTATTGACCAGGCAAAAATCCGCTGCGCGATACAATTCGAACACGCGCAGGGGCTCTTGTTGCTCATCGATCAACACAATGGGGCGCCAGTCGCCTTGCGCAAACTTGCTGTTGATTCGCTCCACTTCGCTGTACGTGTGCTGCTGCAGTGCTTGGTAGGCCGGCAGTTGGCCGCGCGACGGGGCGGCGATCTGCAGCAAACAGATGCGCCCCCGATGCCGCGGGTCATTGTCGAGCAAGACTTCAAGCGCGTGAAAGCGTTCGATGATGCCCTTCGTGAAATCCCACCGCTCCACCCCAAGTCCGATCGTAACGTCCACGCCTATGCCATGCCGTTCGCGCACCGCCGTACGGCATGCGGCGATGTCCGGCAGTCGCGCCAGCCAGCGTGGCGGCCATTCGATTGAGATGGGATAGGGAGCGACGCGGCACACACGTCCCTGCAGCGTCACCGTCATGTGCTCTCGATCAATCTGGCATTCGATGAATCGATCCACCGTATCGAGAAAGTTTTGGCAGTGATAGCGCGTGTGGAACCCCAGAATGTCGGCCGACAGCATGTGCATCAGCATTTCGCGCTTCCACGGGCAAACGCCGAACGTCTCGGCATTGGGCCAGGGGATGTGCCAGAACAGAGCAATCGTCGCTTTTGGAATTCTCTTGCGGATCAGCTGCGGCAGCAAGGCGAAATGGAAATCCTGTATCAGGATCACCGGACTCTCGGTGCCGGATTCCACGGCCACGACGTCTGCGAATTTGGCGTTGACCTCTTCATAGGCACGCCAATCGCTGGCGCGGAACGCGGGCCGCACGTAGGCCAGATGGCACAGCGGCCACAGCCCCTCGTTGGAGAAGCCATAGTAGTAGCCCTGCTCCTGTTCCGGATTCAGCCACACGCGGCGCAGCGCGTAGCTGGGATCATCGGGCGGCACCCTTATCCGGTCGTATCGATCCACTGTGGCCCGGTCCGCGGTACCTGCGCCATGCGCCACCCACACGCCCGAACAGGCGCGCATGATCGGTTCCAGCGCCGTCACCATGCCGCTGGCCGGAACCTGCCAGAAGGGCTGATGCTTGGCATCGAAGTTGTGGATGTAGGGTTCTCGATTCGAGACGATGATCACCTGGGCGGAATTCAAGTGATCGCGCACCACCTGCTGCAGCGCCTGCGGCGTCCAATTCTCGCGAAAATCGATTTCCAGCCGCTGCTTCTCCTCTTCCTCGGCCAACACTTCGCGCACCTGTGAGAGGATGGGCAGCGACTCGCGCGGCGATTGTGCATTTCCAAAAAAACGCCTGCCGCGAATATCTCCGACCAAGACTTGCGCCCAGCGGCGCAGCTGCAGCCACGCGACCATCACGATCAACAACGCCAGCAGCAATATCGATATGCCGACAAACACCAGCACAAAGTCTCTGGCGGTGCGCTGGCGGCGATCCACAAAGCTCAGATCGTGAAGCATGAACACCCGAAAGGGCTTGGGTTGAGCGCCATCGAAATCGAAGCGCGAAATCTGCACCGACCCTGAGGGCAACTGCATGATGCGCGAACCTGCGGGAATCGTGCTGCCCTCCGAATCGCAGGAAATGGCGGCGGGAGTGCGTTCGGACTTGAAAATGGTCGCGCCATTGGGGCGGCACACCAGGATGGCGAGCAAGCGTTCGTCGGTGGCGATCTTCGCGAGGTACACGCGCAGCCGCGCCTCGCTGCCGTTTTCGACCAGATCCGTGATCGGTTCCTCCATGGAATGCATCACGAGTTGCGCGCGCAATTCAACGTCGGAGCGAAACCACTCCGCCAGCAGTCGCTGGATGTAAGGCAATCCGAAGTACGCTACCACGCAAGAAGCAAGTGCGACCGGCAAGACGAATCGCAACATGACCGAGCGAAACATCGTGTCTCCGTGTATTCAATTAAAACCGCGTGTCGCTAAATACAAAATACAGAACTTTGACTGCACAGTCTCGAATATTAAGCAACGAATTTCGTGTAAAACTTACACTCCAAATAAATGCGCGCAAGCCATTGGCAGCGGCCATGACGTAGGCTATGTTTTTATCACATGAAAAAAACACCGCCGCCGCCCGCACTCGACTGGTGTTTGTTCTTGGATGTCGACGGAACGTTGGTCGAACTCACTGACACACCTTCGCAAACCGTTGCGGACCCGGAAATAAAATCGCTCCTGCGGGACGTGGCGGAGCGTCTGGGCGGCGCCCTCGCCTTGGTGAGCGGGCGAAAAATTGCAACACTGGACGAATTGTTCGCTCCGTTGAAACTGCCCGCGGCGGGACTGCACGGTGTCGAGCGGCGCAAAGCCGGCGGCGCCATTCAGGGTGCCAGCTTCGTGGACGCTCAACTCGATCACGCCCGCACCTCGATAAAAGCGCTGGTTGCGGCACATCCGGGAACACTGTTCGAGGACAAGGACCGTACCATCGCCGTGCATTTTCGCATGGCGCCGCAACTCGAGGAGATCATGCGTCGCGCGATCATCGATATCGCCAAGCCGCTCGGCAGCAACTATCACATTCAAAGCGGAAAAATGCTGTTCGAAATCAAACCGCGGGGATTCAGCAAGGCAACTGCAATCACGGCGTTCATGAAGGAGTCCCCTTTCAGCGGCCGGCGGCCGGTTTTCGCCGGAGACGACCTAACCGACCAGGACGGCTTCGCGATCGTCGAAGCGCAAGGCGGCATCTCGATCGGCGTCGGCGATCAGGTTCGCGGTCAATTCTATTTGGAGAACGTTACGGCAGTCCGCAATTGGCTCGGGGGAATCGCGGCCTTGCACGATTCGCACCGGGCATGAGCAAGTTGATCTTGGTGAGGCACGGGGAAAGCTCGGGCAATCGCGAGCGAATATTCGCTGTTTCGCCGCATGATCAGCCGCTCACCGAATTGGGTTACCGCCAAGCGCACGAGGCCGCCAAGCGAATCTCGCAACTGTTCCGTCCGGAACTCGTCGTGACCAGCGCCTATCTGCGCGCGAGCGAGACTGCGCGCATCATTGCCGGCGCGCTGGGCTTGCCGCTTGAAATCGAACCGAATCTGCATGAGCGTGAGATCGGCGCGCATCGCGGCAGGCCTTACGATTCATTCTTGGCGGAACCGGATTACGATCCGCAGCGTCCGTGGGCGTGGAAACCGGAAGGCGGCGAGAGCTACGAGGAGGTTCAAGCCCGTGTCGGTCCAATCTTGGATCGATTGGCCGCTGCGCATACGCGCAAGGATGTGGTAGTGGTGAGTCACGGCGGCGTCATGACGACGTTGTGGGCGTATGTCGCGGGCACATGGGAAGATGCCTATGCGCCGCCCAATTGCGGCATGGTATTGATCGAATACGGACCGCACGGGTACTCGAAACCCCAAGTCATCGACGGCGCCGAGGGTGCTCAAGACTCGGGCGGTTGAGCGCCTAAACCGCGGCTTGTTCGGCCGTCCCCGGCACGCCGCCCGTTTCGTTCAGCCACCGGTTCAAGGCCTCCTGCAACTGCTCCCGATCGATCGGTTTTGACAGGTAGTCATCCATGCCCGCCGCGCGGCATTCGTTGTCGGCGCCTTTCATGGCGTGCGCCGTGAGCGCGATGATGGGGATATGCTTGCCGCCGGATTCCTGCTCGCGGATCTTGCGCGTGGTTTCGTAGCCATCCATGACCGGCATTTGACAATCCATCAGGATCAGATGATATCGGCCGCTCTGCCACGCGTCGAATGCAGCCTGACCGTCGGCTGCCACATCGACTCGATAGCCCAACTTTTCCAAAATTCGGCAGGCGACTTTTTGGTTGACCGGATTATCCTCGGCCAGCAGGATGTGTTGCGTTTCGCGCATGCGCTGTGAGCGCAGCGCATGCCGGGTCACAATGGGCTGCGTCGACGTCCGCCAGCCTTCGGCTTGCGTGCCGAGCACCATGGTGAGGCAATCGGTGAGGTCGCGATGCGTCACCGGCTTCAATAGATATCCTGCGAAACCAAGCTCGGAAAACAGCCGCCCATCGCCGCGCTGACCCGAAGAGGTAAGCAGAACCAGGCGCGCGCCGCGCAATGTGTGCTCTCCGAGGATGGTTTTGCCGAGCGTAGCGCCGTCGCAACCCGGCATTTGATGGTCGAGCAACGCGACCTCGAACGCCCGTCCGGCCGCCGCGGCGTGTCTCATCAGGCTCAATGCTTCATCAGCGGAACCGGCGCATACCGCGTCCATGCCGCATAACGACAGCTGGCCCATCAGTACTTTTCGATTCGTCGCGTTGTCATCGACGATGATGATCCGCTGGCCACGCAGCGCGATTGGCGGCGCGGGCCGCGACTTGGTCGTATCGTACGCAACACCCAAACGCGCCGTGAACCAAAACGTGGAGCCTGCGCCCTCCTCGCTCGAGACGCCGACTTCACCACCCATCAGCGCCACCAGGCGTTTGACGATGGATAAACCCAATCCCGTGCCGCCGAAGCGGCGTGTGGTCGAGGAATCGACCTGGGTGAATGCCGTGAACAGGGCATTGACGCGGCCGGCGGGAATTCCTATACCGGTATCGCGAACCTCGCAACGCACCATCACGCCGCGCTCATCTTTGTGGGCGACCTTGCACTCGATCGAGACCTCGCCCTTCTGCGTAAACTTGACCGCGTTGCCGCCCAAATTCAACAGGATTTGGCGCAGGCGGCCCGCATCGCCGCGAACTCGGTCGGGCAGGCCCGGGTCGAGCAATGCGATGACCTCGAGTCCTTTCGCATGCGCCTGTATCGACAGCAATCTCGCGACGTCCTCGACGGTGTCGCGCACATCCATATCAAGCACTTCGAGATCGAGTTTGCCGGCCTCCACTTTGGAAAAATCCAGGATGTCGTTGATCACGGTGAGCAGCGCAGACGCGCTGTCGCGCACCGTCTCGGCGTAGTCCAATTGCATCGGATTGAGGGGCGTTTCAAGCAACAATTCAATCATGCCGATGACGCCGTTCATCGGTGTGCGGATCTCATGGCTCATGTTGGCAAGGAATTGGCTCTTGGCCTTGTTGGCCGCGGCGGCGGTCTCCGTCGCTTCGAGCAGCGCCAAGGCATACTGCTGGCGCTGGTTGATGTCTCGCTGTGACCCGGAGACCGTCAACGGAGTGCCGGCGGAGTCGCGTTCCAGAGCACCGCGAACCCGATACCAGCGCGATTCTCCGGCCCGGCTCGTGGCGCGCACTTCCACGTCCACGAGCACGTCTTCTCGAATGCAGCGCTCGATGGCGTCGCGCAAGCGTTGGACATCTTCCACGTGGATGATATCGAAGAATTTTTGCTGAGCTCCCAGAAACTCCTGCTGATCGAAGCCGAACATTTCGCCAAAGCGCGGCGAGACCCACATCTCTCGCGTCGGCACATCGAGTTCCCAAAGGCCATCATTCGCGCCTCGTGTCGCGCGCTTCAGCCGCGCATCTGCAGCATGCAATTGTTCTTCGGCGGCTTTTCGGTCCGCCTCGCGCTTGAAGTTATCGAGTGCGAAGACGATGTTGCGCCCCATATGCATCAGCAGCTGCACGGTCTCTTCGTCAAATGCCTGTTTTTCAGCGGAGTGAAGCAACAGAACGGCGCTGCTGCGGCCGTTTTGAATGAGCGGCAACGCGGCGCAGGAAGCGATGCCCGCCTCCCTCGCGGCTTGGTGCCAAAGCGCGGTGCGCGTATCGCCTAGGAAATCGTTGCTGATACAGGGCGCCTGCGTGCGATAGGCGGTGCCGATCAACCCTCGCCCCTCGGGAGTCGAGCCGTCGATCGACAAATGCACATCGCGCAGCTTCTCCGCGCCGGCGCCGGCCACCGCGACAATCTGCGCGTCCCCCGAGGGTTCGCGCGGCACGCATATGCTGGCGGCATGCAGCCGCCCGCCATGCACCGCCGCCTCGCATACCCGTTGATACAGGTCTTGCGGCGAGGCCGCGCGCATGATGGCTTCG
>Ga0210387_10001284_pt1 | contig 18851 bp, 15 predicted proteins | sample IncBWC7OmetaG_FD_160108 | JGI IMG/M metagenome (GOLD analysis project Ga0210387, IMG submission 160108) | Forest soil microbial communities from Barre Woods Harvard Forest LTER site, Petersham, Massachusetts, United States - Inc-BW-C-7-O ...
CGTGTCGAGATGCGAACCAATCAGCAGGCGCGGTGCAGAGTTCTCCGCGCCCGGATACAAGGCTCGCAGGTTGCCGACGGCATCGATATTCACCTTCGCCCCTAAAGGCTCCAGCCACGCCGACAGCTGCCGGTGCACGTTGCGCATGGGCGGCGACAAAAAAGTCCGACGCGTTCCGTGCGAGTCCTCAGAGAACGAAGCCAGTATGTGGCACCGTGCGATCAATTCTTTTGCGAGTTCCGCGGTCTGGGTCGGGTTGAGCACTTGAGTTCGAGTCTTCAATTTTAGCGGTGCGAGATTGAGCCGGGGTTTCGAGTTCAATTTGACTCTACACTTCGCGGATAACCTTCGCAGCCATCCAGCCCACCACAACCAGCACAACCAGAACGATCCAGCCGTAACTATTTCCGTAAGTTGCAACCGGGTAGTGATTGCTCAGCATGAGGAAAACAACCGGGACCGCCATGAAGGTATTGTGCTTCGAACGCAACTTGGCTTGCGCGCCGAGCGAGGCATCAAACTTCGCGCCCGATGCCGCCGCGGCGATCATCTTTCGTTGCGCCGGCAGAATCCGGACCCAGACATTGGCCGTCATGATCGTCCCGAACATCGCACCCACATGAATATAGGCCGCGCGGCCGCTGAAGACATGCGTCAATCCCCACGATGCTGCCGCCGTCATAACGAAAGCAAACGCGGCGAATGCGGCTGGTGACTTCCCCAAAGGCGACTGCACCGCTGCATCATAAACGAACCATCCCGCTATTAACGCGCCCAAGCCGATCGCGATCCCCGCCTCTTTGGAAATGTCGGCGATGTCGGGATCGATGAGTCCGCTGCCCAGGTAGTAAACCAAAATCAGCAACACCAAGCCGGCGAGCCAGGTCATCAACGCCTCCCAGCGAAACCAGCGCACTTGCTCCGCGCTGACTCCTAGCGCCTTCTGCTTTCCGACAGTGTAAAAACCGCCGCTGTGAACCATCCACACCGTTGGAGTCGTGCCGTCCGCCGCGGCCTGTTTCTCCAGTTTGCCGAATTGTCCATCCAGCCAGGTGAAGTAGTAGGTCTGGCCGATCCACATGATCCCGGCAAACACGTGGAACCAGCGCACGCCCAGGTTCAGCCATTCTCTGATTGAAGAACTCACCCTAGCTCCCCCGGTAGGTGGTGTAGCCGTTCGCACTCAGCAACAACGGAATATGAAATTGCGATTCCCCTTCGCGCACGTGAAACGTCACTTCGACCACTGGATACAGTCCGTCGATTTTGTGGGCTACGAAGTAGAGCGCCGTATCGAAGACCAGCCGATACACTCCCGGCAACAAATCAGCACCGGGCAAGAGCTGCGGGCAGCGGCCGTCCTGGTCGGTGCTGGACGATTGCACCAGCAGCCAGGTTCCCGGTGCCTGTTGCTTCTCCAGTCGCACCGGCACGTTACCGGCGGGCTTGCCGCGGCTCACATCCAGAACGTGGGTTGAAATGAGATTCATTGGTTCAGCCATTTTCTCAAACGGATGTTTGTGATCTTCCTTTGTTCCTCGGCGGCTTCGCGCAATTCGGCCGCATCGTCATTTTGTAAGCGCCACCTCAATATCTCCATCATCTCAGACGCCGATTTCCCGGTCGCACACACGATAAAGACGCGCCCAAATCGCCCTTCGTATGCTTCGTTCGCCTGGCGCAGAGCCGCTCGGACGGCATCATCGGAAGCGGACACGTTCTGCTGTTCCTGGGTCGACCACTGCGTGGATTGTGACGTTGCTGCTGCCGGCGCTTTTTGCTCTCCGATTCGCGGATGCTTCGAGAACGCCTCCATCCAGTCGTTCGCTCCGAGGCTATTCCAGACCTCGTCCGAAGCTGTTACAAGAGACTGCTCGTGCTCGAGCGGTCGTCGGGACGCCAACTTCCGAGCCCACTCAACCGAACCGCAGCAGTCCAGAATTTCTCTCGCCGCTTCTTCATGGGGCAGTTGATTCCAACGATTGAGCAGTTCGCTCGCGCGCGCTGCCGCACTCAACTTTCCCAGAAACTCCGCCACCAGGTTCGAGACGACGGCCGAACGGTACGCCCCTGTCGAGCGAATATCGTCGATCGCGCGGATTTCGCCCGACGCGGCCTCTCGAGCGCGCAGCATAAGCGCGACATCGATACTCTTCCCACTCAGCACGCGCTCGGTTTCGCACAAGCGCAAAGGAGTAGGCGCGACACTTCCGGCGGCAATTCGAACATCATCGACCACACCACCAACGACTCGTCCCAGCGCTGCGACGCAGACTTTCGAAATCGCCTGCGCATTTCTCGCGCCCACTTTTCGCGAATACGCAATATACCCTGCGAACCGTCTCGCCAGAATAACTGCTCGAATCAGCTCGTCCTGCGCCAACAAAGTTTTCTTGTAACCAGTATGGAAGTCGACGTAGTGAACACGACGCTCCCCGCGCGCGGAAACAAGAATCAGATCCGCCTCGTAAACGAGCAGTGCCGGCAGCGAATCCGCCGCCGGGGACGCATTCACGATGTTCCCACCCAGCGTGCCGCGATTCTGATTAGCGACTCCTCCGGTCCAACTCGCCGCACTGGCCAGCAAGGGGAATTCTCGCTCCACCAGATCGTGCTCGCGCAGGTCGGAGTAAGTACAGCCGGCGCCGATGCTCAGCTCGTGCTCAGAAACATCGATGCGCCGCAGTTCCGGAAGATTCCACAGGCTGACGAGCTTCCGTGCCGACAGCTTTCCCGCCGCGTACTGCACCATCACGTCGGTTCCACCCGCGATTGGCAGCCATCGGCCCGGACTTTCCGCAAGCAGCGATACCACCGCCGATAGAGTCGCGGGCGCCACCAGTTCGTACTCTGCCGGATCGGACCTCATCCTGCCTTCCATCCTGCGCTCCCGCGGGCTGCGGCTTCCGCAACGGCCTCACAAATCTGCGCGTACCCTGTACACCGGCAAAGATTGCCCGCGAGTCCTGTGCGAATTTCGTCCAGCGTCGGCTGGCGATTTTTAGTCAGAAGATGACAGGCCGCCATGATGATGCCGGGAGTACAAATGCCGCACTGTGCTCCACCACAATCCAGAAAGGCCTGTTGCAGGGCGTGCAATTGCGTGTCCGGTGCGAGCCCCTCGATGGTGACGATCTTCGCGCCCTGAGCCTGGAGAACGGGTACGAGGCAACTGTTGACCAGCGATCCATCCATGAGCACCGAGCATGAACCGCACTCGCCTTCGCCGCATCCTTCTTTCGCGCCGGTCAGCCCCAACTGTCGCCGCAGAACATCGAGGAGTCGCTCCATTGGATAGGCTCGCACTGTCCTGGTGTCGCCATTGACCGTGAACGAAACTTGGATCGCGGCCGAACCAGTACTCATCGCACTCCTCGCGGAACATTCGTGTGGTCGTTTGCCTGAGCACCTGCTGTCATTGCCACAAAAATATCTTCCGGAAGCAGTGGTATCGAATCGAACGGAACGGCCAATGCGTCCTCGATTGCGTTAATGATCGCCGGGGCAGGACCATCCAGCGGCAACTCTCCGATTCCCTTTGCGCCGAATGCGCCGTGCACATTTCCCAACTCCTCAAAATAGACGCGTATCGCCGGCAAATCGGCCGAAGTCGGCATGATGTAGTTCGTCATCTGCCCGTTCTGCATGCGGCCATCCTGCCATACAACTTTCTCGTACAGCGCATAGCCGATTCCCTGCGCGACTCCGCCGGTAATCTGCCCGCGCGCCAGCACTGGATGCAGAACCCGGCCCACTTCCTGCAGCGCAACAAAGTCATCCACGGTCGCGCTGTAGGTCGCCAGATCGACTGTGACCTCGGCGACATATACAGCCCACGAATACGCGGCGTATGCTTCTCCGCGATACTTTTCATCGTCCCAGAAAATGCCAGGCGGCGCTTCGTAGCGCGCCAGCGATTTGAACTCTCCATGGTCGGCCACGTACTTCGCGCACGCCTGGCGAAACTCGTCGCGCGAATATGTTTCGCCCAGAAGCTTCGCGGCTGCGAGTGTCTGCTGGATCCCGCGCGCCGCGGACTGCACCAGCTTGCCCACGACCATTACGGTGCGCGAAGCCACCGTGGGCCCGCTGTTGGGCACCTCTTCGGTGTCGGCCTGCGCAATCTCAACATCATCGTAGGGCAGTCGCAACTCTTCCGCGGCAATCTGGCAAAGCACGGTTTTCGTCCCCTGGCCGAACTCGGTGCTCGAGACCAGGACGCGCACTCGCCCATCCGCGCAGCCTTCCACGCCCACTACCGACGCCAGATAACGCTCGCCCGATCCGGTAAAGCCCGCTCCGTGTAGAAAGGTAGCAATTCCGATTCCCTTCTTGATTACGCCATCTTCCGCATTCTCTTTCTGGAAGCGCTCTTTTTTCTGGCGATAGTCCGCCAGTTCGAGCCCTCTCTCCAGAAGCTTGTCGAGATCAATCGGCTCGCGGATCGTCTGTTCCGTCGCGGTCGTCTGTCCGGGCTTCAAAAAATTCCGGCGGCGAATCTCCACAGGAGAAATCCCCACCGTCGCTGCGATGCGGTCCATGTGGCGCTCCAGTGCGAACAGACTCTGCGGCGCGCCGAATCCACGAAACGCCCCGTGCGGCGGCGCATTGGTCGCGACGGCGTGGGCCCGTATCCGTAAGCTCGGCCAGTAATAAAGGCCACCCGCGTGAATCGTTCCCCGCGACAACACTACGGACGACAACGTCGCATACGCTCCGCCATCCACGACAAATTCAATTTCACCGCCCAGAATTCTCCCTTCGCGGCTCACCGCGGTCCGGTGCCGCGTTCGTGAAGGGTGGCGTTTGGTCGTCGCCGTCATGTCTTCCATGCGATCGTAAATAATCTTCACCGGCTTTCCGCATTTCATCGCCAGCAACGCCGCATGCCCCGCGATCATCGAGGGATACTCTTCCTTGCCTCCGAAAGCGCCGCCGGTTTCCATCTGCACTACTCGCACTCTGTCTTCCGGCAGCGCGCACAGTTTCATCAGCGCCTTGTGGATGTAGTAGGGGCATTGCAGCGAACCCCACACCGTGACTCCGCGCTCCCGGTCGAAACTGGCGATGACGCCGTTGTTTTCGATATACAACTGCTCCTGCGCACCGGTTCGGTATTCGCCCTCAACGATGTAGTCTGCGTTCGCCCAGACGCTCTCGACGTCGCCCTTTTCAACGAGATAGGTTTTGAAAACGTTGTCCGTGCCCCAGATGATTTCCGTCTGCTGCTCGCTCTCCTCCATGGTGAACAAGGGCGGCAGACATTCATACTCAATCGCCACCGCCGCGATCGCCTTGGCAAGAATGTGCCGGTTCGGATGCGCCAACAACAAAATCGGCTCCTCGGGATGATTGACAATATCGTCCGCCAGGCAGGGCTGGTCGTCGGTGATTAACGCGACGCAATTCGCTCCCGGGATGTCCTTCGCGGTGACGATCACAAACTCGTCCCACGCAATCCCCGCACCAAAAGTGATCTTCCTGATTTTGCCACGCGGAATCGTGCTGCGGACGGTCGCGCCGTGGAGCATTTCGGGCAAGACCATGTCGTCGATGTATTGCGCCCGCCCGGTGACCTTGTCCCGGCCTTCCTTGCGCGGAACTGGCATGCCCACGATGGGTTCAGTTTTCATTCGGTCCAGTCCTGAACTCTCGACCCGTTTCTTCGCCGGGAAACTCTCCCTTACAAAACACCTCGTCACCTCGCAGATAAGTTCGCTGCACCACTCCGTGCAGCTCTTCGCCCAGATATGGCGACACGGTGTGGCGCTGGTGCAACCGATCGCGAGTCACAGTAACCTCCTCATCCGGATCGAACACGACGAAGTCCGCGTCATAGCCAGGCTCGATTCGTCCCTTGCGCGCGGCGCACCCCGCGAGGCTGGCCGGTTTCGCGGACATCCACTGTGCAATGTCGGTCAATGCAAATCCACGCCGCCGCGCCTCAGTCCACATTACAGGCAACGCCACCGAAAGACTCGCAACTCCGCCCCAGGCGTTGCGAAAACTTCCTTCCTCCGCCCGCTTCATCGCCGGCGGACACGGCGAATGGTCCGTCACCACCAGATCGATCACACCCTGACGCAGGCCTAGCCATAATCCCTCGCGATTCTCCCGGCCACGAATGGGCGGCGCGCACTTGCAGTGCGTCGCGCCGTCGGCGATGGTCTCCGCCTCGAGGTGCAGATAGTGTGGACAAGTTTCCACGCTGACCGGCAGACCCTCTGCTCGCGCCGCCTGCAGCATCGGCAACGCTGACGCCGTTGCCAGATGCACGATGTGCAACCGAAACCGGTACTCGCGGCAGAGCGTCAGCATCATTTGAATCGCCGTCCGCTCCGCTTCATCCGGCCGCGATTGCAGGTAGGTCGCGTAACGAGTCCAATCTGAATCGCGCAAACGCTCGGTTGCCGCGTCGACCGGGCCTGGAAGTTCGGCGTGCACCAGCAGCGGCAAGCCTGTTCGCGCAACATGAGGCAAGGCCAGCCGCAGGTCCCGCTCGCCCACCATGGCGAATTCTTCAATCCCCGGATGCACCAGAAAGCACTTGAAGCCCAACACGCCGGCCTCGGCGAGTACCTCGATCTCCGGCTGATTGTTCGGAACCACTCCGCCCCATGCCGCCCAATCCACCCGGCACTGCCCTCGCGCCGCTCTCCGCTTCGCTTCCAGCGCCGCTACATTCGTGGTCGATGGCACGCAGTTCAGCGGCATATCGACCAGCATCGTGTACCCGCCGGCTGCCGCCGCCCGCGTCGCGGTGCGAAATCCTTCCCATTCGGTCCGGCCCGGTTCGTTAATGTGGACGTGCGAATCCACTAGCCCAGGCAATAGCGCCAACTCGCCGAAATCCTCGAGGATCGCGTCTGGCGGCACTTCGCCCATCGCAACCACTCCCCGAATCTGCTCTCCGTCGACCAGCAATGCACCCGGCCGGATCCCCTGCGGCGTGACGATCCGGCGCGAGACAAAAGCCCGCAAACCCACAGTCTGCTCCTGAAACCGCTCCCGCGAATCGCGGTCTTTCTTTGGAGGGTAAGGCTATCCCGAAGCGCCACGCTTTGCAATCGCATGCCAAGCTATTCATCAAACGAATCCAAAACATCGCTAATTCTTTTCTATATTCGGCCTTATACTGCAGGCGCAGCGAAGCGGCCTCGAACACAGCCCATGTCGACGGATTCGTGCGGTCCGGTTTACCGTCGGCAGCTACCGTTTGCTTTCGCACAGACCAGGAAACAACATGGACAATCCCTTCATGGCGCGTGCCATACAAATATCCCTCGACAACGTTCTATCCGGCCGAGGCGGTCCGTTCGGCGCGGTTGTGGTAAAGAACGGCAGCATCGTTGCCGAGGGCGTCAATTGCGTCACCACCGCCAATGATCCTACGGCTCACGCCGAAGTGGTCGCCATCCGAGGGGCTTGCGCCAAGCTCGGCGTATTCCTTCTCGACGGCTGTGAGATCTATACTTCGTGCGAACCCTGTCCGATGTGTCTCGGCGCGATCTATTGGGCGCATCTGTCTCGGGTTTATTTCGGAAACCTTGCCGCTGATGCCTCCGAGATCGGCTTCGACGATTCGTTCATCTACCATCAATTCACCCAGCCTTTTCCCCAACGTTCGATTCCGATGATCCAGATGATGCACGAGCAAGCCCTGGCTGCGTTCCGCGCCTGGCAGGAAAAACCGAACAAAGTCTTGTATTGAAGGCGGCTTCTGCAGTCGGCTGAGGCAAGTCATTCATACCGAGGACGAACGATTGATCGACCGCTATTTTCGGCTCACTGAAAACCAGACTACCGTGCGCCAGGAATTTCTGGGCGGCCTCACCACGTTTGTGACCATGGCCTACATCGTTGTGGTGAACCCGCAGATCCTTTCTCAGGCGGGCATGCCGGTCGAAGGCGTGCTCTTCGCCACTTGCATCTCGGCAGCGACCGCCACGCTGGTCATGGGCTTGTACGCCAACTATCCGATCGCACTGGCTCCGGGAATGTCGCTCAACGCCTACTTCACTTATTCGGTTTGCCTCAGCATGCATGTGCCCTGGCAGACGGCGTTAGCGGTGGTGTTCTTTTCGGGCTCGGTTTTCCTCCTGCTGACTGTAACTCGAGTACGCGAACAGATCGTCAACGGCATGCCGGCCTGCCTGAAGCACTCTACCGCAGCTGGCATCGGCATGTTCATCGCCTTCATCGGCATGCGCAACGCCCGGCTGGTGGTCGCCAATCCTGCGACTTACGTAGGTCTCGGAAGTTTTTCCGATCACGGGGTGCAGACCGCCTGCTTCGGCCTCGCGCTCACCATGATCCTGATGGCCCGCAAGATCAACGGTGCAATTCTCATCGGCATCCTGGCTACAACCCTGGCGGGGATCGCCCGCGGCATCGCGCACTGGCCTACCGGCATTCTGTCACTTCCCCATCCCGCATCCACATTTCTTCAACTCGACATCCGCGGCGCTCTCCGCCTCGGTTTCCTCGAAATCTTCTTCGCGTTTCTTTTTGTCGATCTTTTCGACAATGTCGGAACGCTCGTCGGCGTCTGCGAGCAGGCCGGATTCGTCCGCGACGGCAAGATCCCGCGCGTCGGCCGCGCCCTGGTTGCCGACGCTGTCGGCACTCTGTTCGGCTCGCTGACTGGTACTTCCACGGTCACGAGCTATATCGAAAGCGTCGCGGGAGTCGCCGCCGGAGCGCGCACCGGGCTCAGCAACGTCTTCGTTGCCGCGTTTTTCCTCGCCGCGATGTTTTGCTCGCCCCTGGCCGCGGCCATCCCCGGCTACGCCACGGCGCCGGCTCTCATTCTGGTTGGTGCGCTGATGACCCAGTCGATCGCCGCGGTGGAGTGGCGCGACTTCAGCGAAGCCGTCCCGGCGTTCATCACGATGCTGGCCACGCCTCTCACTTTCAGCATTGCGACTGGCCTTAGCCTCGGTCTGATTTCCTACACGCTGGTTAAACTCGCGACCGGAAAAGTTCGCGAGATCAACACGCTTGTCTGGGTCCTCACCGTGCTGTTTCTCCTTCGCTACTTGTATTTGGGATGGACTTAGGGCATGGGATACTATTCCTCAATTCGCGCTCCCTGGCCTTGCCGGTGAAATGGAGCCCTCGATGAAGCTTGATCATACCCTTCTGAAATCGCTGCCGAAAGTCTTGCTCCACGAGCATCTCGACGGGGTGCTACGGCCGCAAACCGTGATCGAACTTGCGGACAGCGTGCATTACGCGGACCTGCCAACGAAGGATCCCGAAACACTGGCCCAGTGGTTTCATCAAGGTGCAAATCAGGGCAGCCTGGCCAAATATCTAGAAGGCTTCCGGCACACGATTGCGGTCATGCAGACCGAGGATGCCCTCGAACGAGTGGCTTATGAACAGGCCGAAGATCTCAGCCAGGACGGAGTCGTTTATTTCGAGACCCGCTTCGCTCCCATTTTTCACACCCACAAGGGACTCACGCACCAACAGGTCGTCGCCGCGGTGCTCAAGGGACTGGCGCGCGGCCGGCGCGAGTTCGGCATCCAGTCCGGACTGATCATTTGTGCCATGCGCAACATGAATGTCTCGCTCGAAATGGCGGAACTGGCCGTCGACTTCCGCGAACGTGGTGTCGTGGGCTTCGATCTGGCGGGCGAAGAGGGTGGTCACCCTCCGAAGAAACATGTGGATGCTTTTCACTACATCCAGCGCGAGAATTTCAACATCACGGTGCACGCCGGCGAGGGATTCGGCAAGGAATCCATCTGGCAGGCGATCCAGTATTGCGGCGCACACCGCATCGGCCACGGCACACGCCTGATCGACGACATCGCCGTCTCTGATGGCAGAGCGGTGAAGCTCGGCGATCTGGCGCAGTATGTCCTCGACAAGCGAATTCCGCTCGAGATCTGTCTGCTCAGCAACGTCCACACCGGCGCGACGCCAACTCTTGAGCAACACCCGTTCAAAATTCTTTACCAGGAGAAGTTCAGAGTCACGCTCAATACCGACAATCGGCTCATGAGCAACACAACCATGACGCGCGAGTTCGAGGCCGCCGCGGCAACCTTCGCTCTAACCATCGACGACTTCGAAAAAATCTCCGTCAACGCCATGAAGAGCGCCTTCCTGCCTTACGACCAGCGCTGCGATTTGATTTACAAGACGTTGAAACCCGGCTACGCGCGAGTCCGGGAGGGCATGCCACGGTGACCCCCTGCCTGCAACCTCCGTTGCGCCTGCTGCTCGCAATCGTCTGCCTCTTGAACCTCGCCAGTTCGTTCCAGGCGCAGAGCACCACACCTGCGCCACCCATCCGCGTGAAAGTCGTGGTCGTCACCATGTTCGAACGAGGAGACGATACCGGCGACGTGCCCGGCGAGTTTCAACTCTGGGTCGAACGCAAGCACCTCGATCAGATCTACCCGCTTCCTGCTGGCTACCGCCATGTGCGGATGAACAAAGACGGTGTGCTCGGCATGGTGACTGGCGTCGGAACCGCGAAGGCTGCAGCCTCGATTATGGCCCTTGGCCTCGATCCGCGTTTCGATCTCTCAAAGGCTTATTGGATCATTGCCGGAATCGGCGGTGGCGATCCCGCGGACGTCTCTCTCGGCTCGGCCGTCTGGGCCGACTACGTTATCGACGGTGATATATCTTTTGAAATCGATGCCCGCCAAATTCCTGAAAACTGGCCGACCGGGTACGTTCCTCTTCGCAAGGGCACTCCCTATGAGCCACCAGCCACGGCCGACTATGGCGAGGTCTACTCGCTGAACCCAGGGCTCGTAAGCTGGGCGCTGCGTGTATCGCAGCAAGTTCCACTCGCCGACACTGACGCATTGCGCAAGTTTCGCTCGCGTTTTCCCGGCTTTCCCAATGCGCTCAAGCCGCCGTTCGTAACCAAGGGAACGGTGCTCTCCGCCAGCACGTTCTGGCATGGCTCAAGACTCGACGACTGGGCAAATGCGTGGGCTCGCTATTACACCGCCGGCAAAGGCAACTACATGGTCGCTGGCATGGAGGATTCCGGCACACTCCAGGCGCTGACATTTTTGAACAGCGCTGGGCGCGCCGATCTTCGACGCGTCCTGGTCCTGCGCACGGTAAGCAATTACGATCGCGAACCTCCCGGCATGAGCGCTGCAGAGAGTTTGAAGGAGATGGTTTCGGGAAACTACTCGGCCTACCTTCCCGCGCTCGAGGCGGCCCAGACCGTAGGCGACAAGATCGTAAGCGATATCATCGAGCACTGGACGGAACGCGAGCAAGCAATCCCCCACGAACCGTAAGATGAGGCGAATCAAGTTTCCGCCAACGGGCGGCGAACTGAAGCCCGCCGATCCGCATGCCGCGATGCGGCACTTATGAAATCGGGAAACTTCACATACCCAGACACCCCCGCCGGCCAGGACCGCGGATCCGCTAAGTTACGCCGTCGCCTGGCAGGAGATCTCGACAACATCGTTCTGAAAGCGCTGCGCAAGGAACCGGAGCGCCGATATGTATCGGCGGAACAACTCGCCGAAGATCTTCGCCGCCACTTATTGGGATTGCCGGTGTCGGCGACAGCGAATTCTCTCTCTTATCGCATCCGAAAATTTGTAAAGCGGCACAAGACCGGCGTCGCCGCCACGGCGCTTGTTTTGATTGCTCTCCTCGGCGGCGTCATTGCGACCTTACGCCAGGCCCGAATCGCGGCCGCAAATGAGAAACGGGCGGAACAGCGCTTCAACGACGTCCGTGCACTGGCGGATTATCTTTTGTTCGACATACACGACAGCATCGCAGATCTCCCCGGAGCAACTTCCGCCCGCAGAGTGCTGATCGACCGCGCCGTCCGGTACCTGGATATGCTTGCCCATGAAGCCGCCGGCGATCCTGGCTTACAACGCGAGCTCGCGGCCGCCTATCAGCGTCTCGGCGATGTTCAGGGCCAGCCTCGGGCCGCGTCGCTGGGCGACTCCAGCGGCGCACTGCAGAGCTATCTGAGAGCGTTGCAACTCCGTGACGGATTGGTGCAAACCGGCGGCAACAGCGAAGACAAACTGCGGTTGGGGGAAATGCACCGCGTAGTTGCGGAAATGTTGCATTTCTCCGGAGACCTGAGCGGAGCTCAGGAGCACGCCAGGCTGGCGGTCAGTATCGAGAGTTCGGTCTTTAACACGGGCGCTCGCGACCGGTCAGCGAGCGCGATCGAACTGGCGAAAGCGTATCGATCGCTCGGCGAAGTCGAATGGAGCGGCATGGCCTTCGGCAGTCTTGCCGATCCGGCGGCCGCGCTGGACCAATACCGCAAGGGACTTGCGATTGTTTCCGCGGAGATCGAACACTGGCCCGGAAACGCCGCACTCGAACGTCAGCGGGAATTCATGCGGATTCAAATCGGAAGAACCCTGGCGCAGAACGGATCGCGCTCCGAAGCGATTCAGGACCTGCGGTCGTCGCTTGCTTATTTCCGCTCGATTGGAACGTCATCCAACAGCGCCCGCTCACAACGCGATCTTGCAACCGCTTTGGAAATGCTCGGCTTCGCCCTCGAACGCGACGGTCGCTTTCGTGAATCGCTCTCGTGCTTCAAAGAGGAACTCGCGGTTCTGACGAGACTATTCGATGCCGACGCGGGTAATTTGCAGACCAAGTTTGACTGGGTGGGCGCCAACTTCAGCGTCGGTACTTCGCTCCTGCGGCAAGGTCAACCGAAAGATGGCCTTCCTTTTATCCGGCGCGCGATTTCCGCCGAGCAACAACTGATTTCCATCGATTCCCAACGCCCGGAATATCGCACCTGGATGGCGGTCTTTCGGGTTGGAGAAGGCGAGGCCCTGATGCGGCTGGGTCGGTATCAGCCAGCCCTGGAGTGTTTTGAAACTGCACGCGAACTTTACGACAGCGTGGCACGCTCCGACCAGCTGGATATGGACGAACAGCTGAGCGTCGCCGCGACCGACGCAAAAATTGCCCAAGCCCGGCTGCGGTTTGGCGATGGTGACGGCGCGAGAAGAGCCTACCAACGCGCAGTCAACGAATCTGGGCCACTCGCCAATGGGAGCGACCTCAAACAGCAGGCGCAATACACCCTGGCCGATGCCTATGCAGGCCTCGGAGACATTTCCTCTCGCCTCGCCGCCAGAGCCGATGGCCGGCACCGAACCGACTTCCTGACCGACGCCTGCTCCTCGTACGAAAACAGCCTTCGCGTCTGGCACGCGATCCCGAATCCCAGCCTCATCAGCCCGAATGGCTTCGACACCGCAGGACCCACACGCGTCGAACATCAGCTAGTTTTGTGCAAACGTGCCGGCAGAATTTCGTGAGAAATATTGGTCGGGGAGAGAGGATTTGAACCTCCGACCCCCTGGTCCCGAACCAGGTGCTCTACCAGGCTGAGCCACTCCCCGACGTTGCAGAGGCGCCGCGGGAACGGCCAGGCGCCTTTTGCAGGACTGCTGCGTTGACATTGAATTATAACATTCGACCAAGAGGCCCCGGTTGACTTGCGCCTCAGCGACGAGTCCGGCCAGTTTTGCGCGAAAGCTCTTTCTGTGTCCCTAGTGGAGTCCTTCGCATCTTTCGCCGTAAAAGCCTCCCACCGTGAGGCACTCGCGAAAAATCTGCGCGGGACGAATTTCTTCAGCGGCCCTCGCGCACACAGGTTGTCTGAAAATGCCTCTGCGGCTACGATAGATCTTCGCCGCCCTGGCCACCATGAAAACATCATTTACCGCATCCCGGCTCTACACCCCGACCGAAGAAATACAGAATCCGCTGCTGGTCGTTGAGGATGGTTTGATCACGGAAGTTTCTTCGCGCTCGGCGAAGGAAGTTTCCGGCGGCGGTCGCGTCGTCGACTTCGGAGATGCGGTGATCGCGCCGGGGTATCTCGACATCCACATACACGGTGGAGCTGGACTGGATCTGATGCGCACCGCGGTCTCGGATGTGCCGCGCCTTGGCAAGTTCTTGACCACGCACGGCGTGACTGCCTATTTCCCCACGACCGTGGCGGCGCCACTCGACGCAACCTGTGCGGCTCTGGAGCGGCTAGCCGATGCGATCGAGGGTGATTCATCGGTTACGAATGGCGATGCTGTGCATGCGCGGCCGCTCGGCATTCACCTCGAGGGACCATTTCTCAGTCACAAGCGCCGAGGTGTACATCCGCCAGAAAACCTGGTCGCACCCACGATCGCAGTTTTCGATCGATTGTGGCAGGCGGCGCGCGGACACGTTAGCGTACTGACCATTGCTCCGGAAATTCCCGGCGCGATGGAGGTCATCGCGGAGGCGGCGCGGCGCAACGTTTGCGTCAGCATTGGACACTCCGACGCTGAAATGCCGGTCGCGCAAGCGGCGATAAACGCCGGCGCACGGCATGCGACGCATACCTTCAACGCCATGCGTCCGCTCGACCATCGCGAACCCGGAATCGTCGGCGAGGTGCTCTCGAATGAACACATCACTGCCGACATGATCGTCGACGGAATCCACGTCGATCCCGCGGTTGTGGAACTTTTCCTGAAGGCGAAGGGAACCGATCTTGCGGTGCTCATCACCGATGCGATTTCAGCTACCGGCATGCCCGATGGCCGCTACCAGCTTGGCCCCATCGAAGTGGATGTGAAAGACGGCAAGTGCACCTCAGGTGGAAGTCTGGCTGGAAGTGTTTTGACTATGGACCGCGCCGTGCGCAACATAACGAAGTTTTCCCACTGGAGCTTGCGCGACGCGGTGCAGGCGGCAACGTTGAATCCGGCGCGAGCCGTTGGTTTGGAGGCCAATCTCGGAGTTCTGGCCGCCGGCGCCAGTGCAGACTTCATCGTGATGAATGCGGCGGGTGAAGTACTCCGGACGATTGTTCGCGGGTGCGGCGACCAGGCGTAGCGTCGAAGCCTGCGCAACCAAATATCAGATATTCGGGAATTAATTCGGCTTGCGACGTTTGGCTTCGGCGAGATGTTGCAGAAGAATAATTTCATCCCCACGCGAAAGTTGATCGAGAAAAGAAGTTTCTAATTTCGGTTTCTCGTCGCTCGCAGCCTTGGCGGTCGAAGCATGCCGCAACTTGTCTCCCAGCTCCGGTTCATTATCCATGACCTGCGAATAGAACCACAAGAAGTGCCGCATCTGGTCGAGGGCGGAGCGGAGGGTGTCGATGGGTTCGGTTTCCGAAAGAGAGTTGAGCGCCTCCATGAGTTCCGGGTCGCTGGGAGCCTGCATGGCAGCGCAGTTCAACTCCTGCTGAATGGTCCGCAGGTCTTCGGTGACGCGTGCGATCCGGAGGTGGAGATCGTCCATATCGTCTCTGGCCATTGTGTTGCCGTCTCAACATCTCATCGGCGGGGCGAAGCGAATAGATGTCCCACGGGCATGCGCTTTGGTAATTCTCGACATTACTTTCGTCCAAGAAAAGGTCACCGCAGGCAAACACCTTGACTGACGCGGGTTTTCACGCACGTGTGCGGCGGACGGTCAGCACGCGTTTTCGCCGGGCTGGATATTCCACCGCGCCCGTTAGTGCACTCGCCATCTGCTCCAAGGTCACCAAGCCTATCCATCGCCCACCGCGGCCGCACCCACTCGCGCCAGACGCCGTCCACTTGTGATACAAACACGCGGTGACGGAATCGCCGCTGCGCCCCCCCGGGAACCAACTCATCCGCGCCATCGGACGTTGGAGCCTAACCGCGCTGGTGGTGAACTCCATTATTGGAAGCGGCGTGTTCGGCCTGCCTTCCACCGTTGCGGGATACCTCGGCAAACTCAGCCCTCTGGCCGTACTCCTGTCCGGCGCGGGTATGGCCGTGATCGTCGCCTGCTTCGCCGAGGTGGCTTCGCGATTCCATCAGGCCGGCGGACCCTATCTTTATGCCCGCGCCGCCTTCGGACGCGGCATGGGAATTCAAATGGCGTGGATGCTCTGCCTGGGGCAGGTCGCCGCCCCGGCGGCCAACGCCAATCTGTTCGTGATTTATCTCGGCGAGTTCTGGCCGCACGCCACTGCTCCGTTTCCCCGCACCGTGATTCTCACGATTCTTATCGGGTTGCTTGCGTTCATCAACGTGCGCGGCGTGCGGGCAGGAACACACGTCAGCAATTTCTTCACCGCCGCAAAGCTGGTTCCTTTATTTGCCGTGATCATTCTGGGACTGTTCATACTGCGCTTGCATCCCGCAGCCGTCGCAACTGCCGGGCATTCAATGGCGACCCCCGGCCAGTGGATGAAGGCGGCGTTGTTGCTCGTCTTCGCCTATGGAGGATTCGAAACTGCGCTCGCACCGATGGGCGAAGCCGAGGACCCGCGACGCGACGCTCCTTTCGCCCTGTTTGCGGCCTTGCTCATCTGCGCCGCGCTGTATGCGTTGATCCAGTGGGTCGTGGTCGGCGTTCTTCCCGACGCGGCGCAGAGCACGCGTCCCCTGGCCGACGTAGCGAGAGTGGCGGTCGGTGCCTTCGGAGCGGGCCTAGTCGCGGTGGGCGCGTTGATTTCTTTCTACGGGTACTTGAGCGCGAAAATTCTCGCCATGCCGCGAGTCACGTTCGCGCTGGCCGAGCAGGGAGATTTCCCCAAGGCATTCGCCGCGATCCATCCGCGATTTCGCACGCCATACGTTTCGATTCTTGTTTTTTCCGCACTGGTGTGGGCATTCGCTCTGAGCGGCGAATTTAAATGGAACGTGACTCTTTCCGCCGTCGCGCGCTTGCTCTACTACGCTGTCTGCTGTGCCGCGCTGCCAGTCCTCCGCCGAAAACAGCCGGGCGAGGCACGCTTCCGCCTGCCCGCCGGCGATCTCTTCGCTGGACTAGCTGTCCTTATATGCGCCGCCCTCGTCACCGAAGTCGACTTCGGCCAGTCGCTGATCCTACTGGCCACGATCGCCGTTGGGTTCCTGAACTGGATCTTGGTGGCCCGCACCAATTCAGCGCGAGCCAGGTGAGCGGCCGCAATTGACGAAATGAGGCTTCGACTAATTCGTGTAGATCCGCACGTAGTCGACCAGCATCTCCGACGGGAATGGAGTGGTTCCGTTGGGCGCTCCCGGCCAATCTCCACCGATGGCGAGATTCAGGATGATGAAATTTGCCTGCCCAGCATCGAACGGCCAGACCCCACCGATACCTGTGGCGTCGGTCGTCGTGTAGGTCACATACGGATTGTTGGGATCATCCACGTAATACGACACGCTGCCCTTGGACCAGATCATGCCGTAAGTATGAAACGTTGACGCAGTCTGCCCGCCGGAAAAATAGTATTTGGTGCCGAGTCCCGTATCGCCGGTGAATCCAGTCCCGTGAACGGAACCTTCATTCCAATCCGGCGTAAGCGCCGCGTCGATACGCTCCAGCACATCCTGCTCGCCGCAGGCCGGCCAGCTCACGTTGGTGATGTTATTGCCCAAAAGCCATGCCGCCGGCCAGAATCCCTGCGCCTCCGGGACTGAGGCTCGTACTTCGAGACGTCCATACTGAAAACTGAACAGTCCTTGCGTCTTCAAGCGCGCCGAAGTGTAGACCCCCGACGAGGGTTGCTGCGCTTCAATGTGCAGATAGCCGTCGGTTCCGACGTACTCGCTGGGTTTTGTCGGGTCGCAGGGCGACGTGGATGATCCCCAGGCACAGTAGTCTTCCAATTCATCGTTGCCGCAGCAGTCCGTGCCGGTGTCGTAAGTCCACACCGCGGGATTCGGCTGCGCGGGTGAGCCCGTGCTGTTGTTGAATTCCTCGCTCCAGACCAGCGTGCCCGAAGGAATGGCGGGCGCAAAAGTATGAGTGGTAACCGTGCTGACCATCAGGGCAGGGGAACTGCCGGAGACGGCGATCGCACTGACGGTGAGATTCGACGCTACCAGAAACGGCGCGAGGTATTGCGGCGAAGTTGGAGTCGGCGTGCTCCCGTCGACGGTATAAAAAACAAGAGCGTTTGGAGTCGAGGAGGCCAGCGTCACGATGACGGCGCCCCCTTGTGCCGCGCTGGACGAAATGGCCGGCGCCGCCGGAGGATTCCCTCCTCCGCCCCCACCACCAAATGTCGCGCCGCCCCCGCCGCATCCGCACATCCACGCGCTCAACAGGAGAATTGCCGTCAGGGCCGTTCTTTGTATCCGCATATGCTCCGCCTTCGCGGGATTCGAGCGATCCCTCCCGCCGGAGCTATTTTAACAACTGGACGTGGTGCTTCGCTTTGAGTCGTCAATCGAAACACACGATCTGAAATCCGCGGACGACTTCAATCCCCTCCGCTACTCGCGGCGCTCTCCATCTCCAGCAGCGCCTTCTTGCGCTCGACGCCCCAGCGGTAGCCGCCCATGTCGCCATCCTCGCGTACCACGCGATGGCACGGGATCGCCACCGCCACCGGATTCGTGGCACAGGCACGAGCCACAGCGCGAACCGCGGTCGGACGCCCAATTCCTTTCGCGACCTGGCTGTAGGACCGCGTCGCGCCGAACGGAATCGACTGCAAGTAAGTCCACACGCGACGTTGGAAGGCGGTGGCGCGAATGTCGAGCGGCAGTGATGAATCGAGGTCCTTGCCCTTCATGTGCTTGAGCAGCGCGCCCGCCCAGTCGCGCAGGCCGCCTTCATCGGATTTGCGCGCGGCGAAGGGAAATTCGCGCCGCAGGCCATCGAGCAACTCGCCGTCGGATCGCGCAAACTGGATCGAGCAGACGCCGAGCTCGGTTGCCGCGATCAGCATGCGCCCCAGCGGCGAGTCGGCGCAGGTATAGCGAATCGCGGCCGCGATCGCGCCACGGCGATACTTATCCGGAGTCATGCCCAGCTGCGACGCAGTCTTCTCGTAGAGGCGGCTGCTGGAGCCGTATCCCGCGTCGTACATGGCGCGGGTCACGTTGTCTCCAGCC
>Ga0210387_10001285_pt1 | contig 18827 bp, 23 predicted proteins | sample IncBWC7OmetaG_FD_160108 | JGI IMG/M metagenome (GOLD analysis project Ga0210387, IMG submission 160108) | Forest soil microbial communities from Barre Woods Harvard Forest LTER site, Petersham, Massachusetts, United States - Inc-BW-C-7-O ...
AGCGTTGGAGTCTAAGCGAAGGGATGGAATTAGGGAGAGGGAGTGGAAAATAGCGGAATTGGAAAAGTCTGTCGCGGGAGAGAGGAAGAAGAGTGAGAGTGCTGAGGCTCGGTTGCGGGAGATGAAGGGGAAAGGCGATGAAGACATTCAAGCCGTCCGTGCAGTGGCTCAAGACCTCCAAGGGCAGGTGAACGAGGCTCAAAATGCAGCGAGGCAAGCACAACTGTCACTGGGCGCTTTGCAGGAAGCAACCGCATTCAAAGAGGAAGCTTTACTCGCTCAATTGGAGCAGCACCGATCACTCTTGGGGAAGGTTGCGCAGGAGTACGCTCGCCTAGCATCCATTACTGTCGCCACTTCGATTCATTCTCGCGTAAAGGCTGAGAGTACAATCCTGCAGATGCATGTGTTACGTCTTGAACGCAAACTGGCGAATTCGGAAGAACAGGTGGTCGAACTCGCGAACTTGATTCGACAGACCAAAGATCAGAATGCATTTCTGGCTCAACGTTTGCGGGATGTCGAAGAAGAATCAGGTCTCTGCTGGCATGCATTACTGGAGAAAAAGCGTAATCCCGAAGACGACCCTGGCTTTCCCTACGACCGATCACTTGAAAATGACCTTGTCGTTATCGGTGGGGATATCCTGGCTTCTCGTATTCTGATTCCAGAAGTATGTGCACGGGACAGCGAGTTGTCGTCTGATTTTTATCGGGTTATCTGCGACGAGCTACTGTTTATGTACTCGATTGCGGACGAAGAACTGCAAGAACAAGAGGCGGTGGCGCAGCAGCACGCTGTTGATCTATCGAGTGCTTTGGCGACCCGTGAATCCTTCCTCGCACAGTTGGAAATAGTACGGGCAGAGCGGGAGATGGCCCTGGAACAACTCAATATTTTGACAGAATCGATGGCAGAATTGAAGAGGACTTCTGAGATCCTTAAGCGCGATTTAGCGGAGATGGAGGGTAAGATGCGGGCGGATGAATCGAGGAATGAGGAACTGCTGAAGAAGGAACGAGAGGCTGTGCAACGACTTACAGGGGTAGTCCAAATGAACAGAATGGCGGAAGATGGTCTCCGGGCTGAGATTGAGCAGTAAGTTTTTACTTCTATAATGATTCCCCGTCGCTTGTTTTCTATAATCCTCAACCAGGTTAACATTGGAGTTGACGGATGCCGAGCGGTACCAAGAAGCCTACTACAGTCTCGTTGATGAGGTTGGATCCCTCGTAGCGCGTAAAGCGCTTGCGGAGGACGAGGCGGCAAATTTGAGTAAATTCAATGCGGAGATCTTGGGGCATAATAATCCTGCGCAGAGGATCATGTACGTGGATCGGATACGGAGAGAGTTGGCCGAAACCAAACACGTATGTTGTCCCTCTGGTTGTAGGACTGTCCACCTGATGTATGTACAGAAACTCGTCATGTCGACGCGGGAGCACGAAGCAGTCATCGGCCGTAATGACGATCTGCGACATGAACTTGACATGTACAAATCTGTCATTGTTCCAATCGAGAACAAGCCTCGAACAAATATTACCCGGATAGGTCGGCCTCCACTCGTGAATCTGAATCAGAGCTTCAAAGTCGGTACTAACGAACCGACCAAGTTTTTCAATGGTGGCAATGGGGGGAAAGCCAGGGTTCAAAGAGGGCAGATACTGAATAGTATTCCAGGGGATATGACGTTGGAGGAGATTATGTAGGAGATCTTGGAGATATATATAATTCATTCTCAATTTATTTCCTCGCATTACGTTGTTAGATATTGTTTACATGTCGGGTTCGAAACACAACCCCGTATCTAGCCGTCGTTCTACCCCAAGGGTGGTATGGATACAAATGTAACGCAGGAGGTGAATGTCAATAAAAGAATAATGGTTGATGAAGATGAGATAGTGCTGGACACCCAGAGCATGAAGCAACACAGCAGATGCAATGAAACGAAAATGAGAAAAGATCACGAAGAAAGGCGGCTCCCACCATGTACAGGCAGTTCATAGGAATTTGGAACAGCGGAGTCAGAATACCTCTTCCACGGCGCATCATCCTCATGGAAATCGCTGACCCTTTTATATTGTGCATGCTGCTTTTCCTTACGTTTCCTTAACCAAATCCTATGCCCCGAACCCAAGTCAGCGATCAGCAATAAAACGGCACAACGAGACACTCACAACAAGCCAATAAGCAGTCCAAGGAACACCACCAACCCCGCCAATGCCCCAATGAACCTGAACTTATTCTCCCCAAGGAACCCCTCCACCTTGTCCAGCCCTTGCGGATCCGGATCCACAAACACCAATTTCCTATTTGGTAACTCGAGCTTACTAGGGGGGTTCTGCGGGTCGTAACAATACTGTTGGAAACACTGGGTGCAGATGGCTGAGCGGGACAGTACGGGCGTAAGTTTGAGGCGCGCGCGATCGATCGCGGCGCATTGGAGGCAGGTACCCCAGTTTGGATCGGGGGTGTTGGCGTTGGGAGTGAAGCCGGAGATGGTGTTGTTGTGGACTTGGTCGAGGAAGAGGCTGGTATGTTTGTTGGTGTAGGTGAGGGTGAATGTTGCTGTGCTATGGGAAGTGTTTAGTTTGACGTGTGGGGATAATGATGATGATGATGCTTACTTGGTTACTGGATCGGCACCGCTGATGGGTGGAGCGTTGGGTAGGTAGATCACGAGTGGGTACTCTGGTGGATTCTGAAGGGGATCACACCCAAAGAATGTCGGTCGGGCATTCACCCCCATTTCAATAAATGCCTCCGCAGTTGGTGGGATTGGCGGGAATTGCTGATGCGTAGATATGAGAATCGTGGATTGTCTTTTCGCGGTGAATATTAGCCCCGTGCCACTGTGCGAACAAGCATCAGAGTTAGACATAATGATGGGATAAATGACTCGGCTCACTTGGGCCAAAAATTGACTGGATCATCTGCACTGCCCTCAACGGTCACGATGACGTCCAGTCCCCTAGACTTGACGAACAAGGGATTGTACGGTATATTCTCCTGATTCGAAGACCCGTCGAGAAGGTCCAGCCATGTTTTGTCGGAATCCTGGAATGTCTCTCCCTTGATCCCGTTGAATGGATTCGGCCAATTGGCGACGTCGTCTGCGCGTGTGCGGACGGATTGGAGTTGGCGCGAAAGAACGTAGAGGAGGCCCTTGCTGTCATTGTCAGAAAACTGGGCGATTTTGTTGCGGGCAAAGTCAAATAGTTGCTGGTGGGAAGAGCTGGGTTAATTTGGATACGAGTTGGAGGGGAAGAAAGGGTATACGTTAAAGAGACTGGCAGAGGTGCCGAGCACGAAACCAGCTTGGTCGAATCCGGTGACGCAGGCGGAGCCATTTGGGGCTTGGCCGTTTGAGAGGTGCGTCCCGGCGTAGGTGATATTCATCATTGCTGAAAGGTTGGGGTCGAATGAGCCGAATTCGAGAGGGTTTATCTACAGAGATGGGTTCTTGGTAAGATAAATAGTCAGCAGAAAGAATAACGCACCTCGTAGACGACCGCTTCAAGCGGCAAGGTAGTGGTCATATTCGAACCCACGGGACGCGAATCGGCTACGATGATGGGGTAAGGCACTTGGTACTGCTGGTAGACGGGGATTTGTGGTATGTTGGACCATAATTGGCCCGCACCATGTGCAGTGTCGTTAGTGAAGAAGTTGTTTCTGTTGGTTTGGTTCAGGAAGTGATATGAGATCATGCGTGACCACGGGTCAGTGATGCTAGTGTCACTGGGGTGAGACTGGTTAGTGTACTAGAATTGGAGTAGAAGGTGGATACGACGTACACTCCCTTGTTGGCCTTTGACACGACACTCCAGAGAACACTACCGAAAAATGCCTGGTTTTTATCGGACAATATGTCGTCACCGTCTGGAGAGACGAAGTCAAGGTCGAGAAGCCACCCTCCGAGGTCGTTGCCGTTGCCATAGACCAAGTCTTTTATTGTAGGCCAATTGTTGAATAATAATGACGCGGTCACCCATGAGCCACCTAGTAAACCCAATGATTTAGTATATCACCCAATTCGAGAGTTAAAAAGGTACACACCGGACAAGCCAGAAATATACGAGGCTACCTGTAACAAACCGCCTGTGCCCGCGGCCTTTGCTGACTCATTCCTGGCATCGAGACCACTTAAACAGCCAGCACCGTATTGGGCGGCCCTGAGCCCACCACCAGGGATGGCAATGCCGACCTGTGGAAACTTGCCCTGGAACGCACTCAGATTGTAGCTTACTGCGGACCCGTCGCCGAGCCACGCCTTCCACGCATCGGGTAGGACTGATGCTGTGCGTGTATTTATGTATTCTGTTTCTCGGGGATGGAGGGATTGGTTCTGCGGGGTGAAGACGCGGATGAGCTGGGTGGTGGAGAAATCAGGGCATTCGACATTTGTGTTTGGGGCGTAGTCATCTACGGAGTCTTGTGATGGATCGGGGGTTGATTGAGAGGCGACTAGGGTGATGATGGTGAGGCAGAGGAGGAGGAGGGGAAGAGGTGGACGAAATGGGAGCATGAGGAGGTGATCAGAGAGGGGAAAGGAAGAGGGAAAGGAAGAGAGAAGAGAGAACTTACGTGAGTTGAGATGAATTGAATCTTTTACGGGTGGTTGTCCGCGTGGCTGTACACAGTTTGTGACTTGACGGTCTCCATGGATCCACGCCCATTTATAGCCATGGGATTGACAAATGTTCACTAGCACTTCACTAGCACTTCACTAGCACTCTCCGGTGTCTAAATTTCCGTTTTCATCTCAGCAACACTCTTGCTTTGGGTCACCGATTATGTTTACCAAGTCACATTACAAAAAATGTATTGCACTATGTATTCATGAGCTATGAAGAGATCTCAATAATGGTGCTATCCTACATGAAACAGTCGAGATGCCCGGTCCACCCACACAGCTCTACTCCTAATCATCAAAACTCCCTTCAAACAGATAATTAGCAGCGAGCTCCTCATTCTTGTCACATGCAAAATAAGCTTCCAGCACAGCTTGGCGTGGGAACCCGAGCGCCTCCAGCTAGAAATAAAATTGTCCGGTTATCAGCATCCCCGAGGCATTTCAAAATAAATCACTTACACGTTGAATCGCAGCCCTCTCTTCTTCCGTAACACTAACAACGTGCGCACCAGGTGGCACAGGGCCATCCTCCCCATCCTCGTCGAATTCTATCCCTCCCGCACCCCCAAGCAACTGTGTCAGTGCCTCGGGGTTCTGCGCAATCGTCTGCGCAATCGCCGGGTTCGACGCTGCCAATTGCTGGATCAGAGGCTGGATCATTGCAGGGTTTTGCGCCATCAACTCGCGCAGTTGTTGGATCTGTGGGTTGTCGCGGAGAGCTGCAATGTCGATTTGCTGTCCCCCCCCACCCCCTCCAGCTCCACCAGCACCGGCTTGTTGTTGCTGTTGTTGGGCGAGCTGATAGGCTGTTGTTAGGTTTAGATAGACATCTGATCAATGGATAACAAACCTGGAAAAGATTCTGAGGCTGGTTCGACGGTGGGGCTACAGCGGGAGCGGCAGGGGCTGCTGCTGCTGCAGGTGCCGTACCAGCTGCAGCCGGTTGAGCAGTAGCGGGTGCACCTCTTGGCGGAGCCGCACCCACCCCCTGGGTACCAGCAGCTTCCGCTTCCAAGTGTGCCGGAATACCCTACAAAGACGTTAAAACTAGTCACTCAGTATAGTGAAATGGATACACACATTCATAAGATATTCGACAGCACGATCGGGGTTGTTGTAACTAGCCCTCAACGCGCGGAGGACCTGTTCACGCGGGAAACCCATTTCGGTCATGCTGCTGATCGTCTGCTGCAAGGCTTCACCTGATAGGAAGGAGCTCATGTCGCCGAATGCGGGTGCTGTAGGCGCTGGGGCTGCTGTGACTGCGGGTTCAGGTCCGGCTGGGGCAGCGGCAGCATCTCGTGTCGATGGTGCAGGGACGGTGGTGACGGGTTCAGCAGTGTCCGGCTGTGGGATGGCGGCAACGACAGCGGGTGCGGACGTACTTGATGATGCGGCAGGAGTAGGAGTTGGTTTGGGCTTTTTGAAGGGATGGGGGATTGCGATTGAGTAAATGACATGTCGATCTGGTGATTACGGACCTTTGAGACCATCAAAACTAGGAAATCTTTCTCTTTGATCCCACATGATTCGACAGTCTTGTCATCTGGTAATATTTTACCTATTGTATGCAGCGTGAGTGAGTGGCGATCATGATAAAATTCGGGTCGGGGTCATTGCATGAGTGCGTACCGGAATAGATGATCTTTTGGCTACTAACAGCATGGCCCTGTGTTTCTTGGATCTTGTTCTTGAGGACTGCGACAGTGTCTGATTCTTCGACTTCAATCTGTAGGTGTTGTGATTGTGGTTGGAGCCTTGATGGGATATTTGGAGATCAAGTGTACTTACCTGGAAGACCTTCTGCTGTGTTGTTTTGATTGTGATCTTCATGGTGGGTGGCAGAGAGTAAAGATGAGTGGTAGATGTCAGTGGGCGGACGATGGCCTCGGATTGAGTGACGCGTAGACTGGAACCGGTGGCTGTGTATTAGTCCATGGACTATATCTCGGTATCATGGTCCACGGAGTAGTGTTAGTCCAGGGACCTTCCTTACATGCCTGCAGACTAAGTGGCCCTGCAGCAACTTGAACTTGAACAACCATGGAACATGAGCCAGGTGACGAATATCTTCGCCGCCTCTCTGTTTTTATCCGGAGCAATGAAAAGAGTCTTGCAGAAGCCGGTTTCACTCGCCGACGTCGTGCACCACGACGCGCTGCGCCAGATCCTGTATCAGCATTCAATCCGCTAGGCTGGTTCGGTCTCGAATCCTCTACTCAATCCCCCTCGCCTCCTCCGAAACCCATCATCCTCTCCCTAGACATTCACCATCTCTTCTATGTCCTCATGCGTCTCGAAGCACTCGGTATAGATATTGGGACTCTGGATGTCCAGGTCGACAATCCGTCCAGACCAATGAGCTATATCAACTTATTTCCTGATGCAGATAAATCAGAAACACTCTCTTTAGCTTCATTTCGTTCGTCATTTTCTGCTGTCTCCGGTCTATCCCTTGGTGCGGGGTGGTGGGGACGAGCCGAGCCACCCACTGTCGATGCTGAGCTTAAATACATTTATAGCAGCTTCACCAAACTCCCAGCACTCTCTGTGAATGCGCCTGGGCGTAAAATCATCACAGAGTTAACGAATGATCCCCCAAACGAGAACGCATTGCCACTTGACGCCTTCAAGAACTTGCAAAGCCTGGAGTGTCTGGATATTGATCCCCGGTCGTTGTTAGGATGGGATCGGCTGGCGGAGAGTTTGAGGAGTCTGAAGATAAAGAAGAGTGGGCTCGAAGATGTTTCAGATATCTTCATTGGTGCTGTTGTGGATGACCAAGCCAGGAGAGAGGGGAGTACAAGCCGGAAACGACGGAGAAGGATCCCTCGTGGCCCAACGAGAGAGATCTCGTTCTATACTACTCGTCTTCCTGATTCAGTCCCTGAAGATGCCGACGAGGAGAACGTGAACTCAAGCTCACCCACAGCTCCTTCCCCACCCCCTTCCACTCAACTTTCATCCCTCAAATGGGCCTTCCTCAAACACCTCTCCCTGTCTGACAACTCCTTAACCTTCTTCCCCTCTGAATCAATACCCTACCTAACCTCATTGACACATCTAGACCTCTCTTCCAACCTCCTCGTCTCCGTCCCCTCGGGTCTTGGGTCGCTCTACAACCTCGTCTCCCTCAACCTCGCCGACAACATGATCGATTCCGTCCTCGGCATATACCTTAACCTCGGTCAGGTCCTTTCTCTCAACCTCTCACATAACCGTCTCGAATCTATCTGCGGGCTGGAACGTCTCCATGCCCTGGAGCGTGTGGACCTGCGGAACAACCTCATGGACGAGAGCGCAGAGGTCGGGAGGCTAGCTCCTCTGCCTAATATCGCTGAAGTGTGGGTAGAAGGCAATCCGTTTGTCGAGATCGAGGAGGGCTATCGGATAACATGCTTCGATTACTTCTGGAAGGAAGGAAAGAGCATTACCCTGGATGGGACTTCCCCTGGATTTTACGAGAAACGTAATCTCACGATCCCCCCACCCCAACAGATGTCGTCCTCCCGCCCACTCTCAACGGCATACTCACCCCCAGTTGTTGCCGTGGGCCATTCACATCCACATCCCTCGCCTTCTTCAAACGCCGTCGACAAGAAACCCACCCCACCTACCTCCAGTGCATCTCCCCACCTGGCTCCTGTAGGCGTAGTGGGCGTCGGCGGGCGGGCAAGGCGGAAGAAGAATAAGCGGATCGTGGATCTGGATGGGGAACATAGTGATGGGAGTTCGAGGAGTGCCTCGCATACACGGATGAGGTCGGATGAATCGACTAGGACAAGGGCGAGGGTTAAGGTGAAGAAGTTGAGGGAAGGGGGTGGGAGTCCGCAACCTTCACAGCCGGTTTCAGTGAGCAAGGCGTGGGGACAATTTGGAGCTCTGATAAAGGATGAAATTGTGACGCCAGAGGCCCATGTTGTTCTGACTGATACACCTATTACTCTACCAGTCGACAAAAATCAAGCCCCAACTGCAGATCCTGAACCTCTGGCCAAACCCAGCCCGCCCATTACACCTCTGCGAACAAGCACCAATGCCAGCACATTAGCCCATTCCCCCCACCGCTCACGACATAGTCGATATCAAACTGAATTCCTATACGTTCCGTCGCCTAATTTCAACACCCCCGATATCCTATCCTTCAGTCCCACCAACTCCAATGTTAATCCAACAACTCCAGCCCCCACCCAATCCACATCTGGTACTGCGGCCACTGCGGCCGAAGCCTCTCCTACATCACCAGTCGCAGTGACTCCGCCATTCAGACGTGGCTCTGCGACCCTTTCCTCCAAATTGGCCGCGCGCCGTACTCGCGTCAGCGCATCGGTGTACGAGCCTCCGACGTCGATATCTGATGGAGAGGACAACAGTGGAGCGGACGGGGGAGGTGGGGAGATTAGAGACAATGCGGATGCGTATAGGAAGAGAATCGAGGCGCTGAGGAAGGATATGGGGGATGGGTGGTTGAAGGTATTTAGTCAGAGTCAGATGAAATCGCCGTCTTGATTTTGGGAGGGGTTTCTTGTTGGGATATTCATAGCTGTTAGATTCTGTGCTGATGATATACCATGATGTTCACTGTCATTTCTTTACAACATGCATAATCATTGCAATTAATCTGATTTGAGAACATATTAGTGTGGTCCCTCATTCAAGGTCTAGTGGGCAGATTTGATTTGAATGCTGTCCGAAATTTTATTACAGTTTCAGTTCCACACGGATAGGAGCTACTGCTAGATTCAAGTTGGTGCACACCGAGGGTATCCGGGGTCCCACAATATTTAGTTTGAGTTATTGGTTCTGCTTGTTTCTCCAATTTTAGTCTGATCCCTTTTTCTCGTCCATCCTTGACCTTCGTACTTTATCTCCCTTGTTTGTGGCAACCACTCCGCCCTCACGTCGTTCTTTACCTTCCAAATAACCATCAAACGAAACAAACATGGGTGCTAATCTCTCCAAGGCGCTTGGTGAGGATGCTAATGCTGTATGAAGTGGTTTCTGGTTCTGATGGGTTCTCCGCTTTTTTTCTGTTGGCGTCGGTAGGCAAGATTTTTGGAAACAAGGAGATGAGATTGTTGATGTTGGGTCTGGATGCTGCTGGGAAGACTAGTAAGTTTCCATTGATATGGTTGGGTGGGGCACTCAATAATGTCCGTCTTGCCAGCGATTCTTTATAAACTCAAGTTGAACCAATCTGTCACCACCATCCCAACAGGTCTGCGTGCCGTTCTCCACTCTCATCAACCTTTTCATAAACTGACACGTATTACACCAATTCCGTTCACAGTCGGCTTTAACGTGGAAACCGTAACGTATAAGAATGTGAAATTCAATGTATGGGACGTTGGCGGTCAAGATAAAATTCGCCCACTCTGGAGACATTACTATACTGGCACACAGGGTCTCGTCTTTGTGGTCGACAGCCAGGACCGAGAACGAGTAGATGAGGCGAAGCAGGAGCTTCATCGGATATTAAGTGATAGGGAAATGAAGGAGTGTTTGTTGTTGGTATTTGCGAATAAGCAAGATCTTCCGGGAGGTGCGTAATTATGATTCTTGCTGGTTCAAAGGTGCTGGAAGAGACGTATGGTTACAGCAATGTCACCCGCCGAGGTGACGGAGAAGCTGGGTCTACATAGAATGCGGGACCGATCGTGGTATGTGCACCCAAGGTAAGGTTCACGTTATTTCTGATGAAATACCTGAAACTTATGATGGGAATGGTACATCAGCTGTGCGACGACTGGGGAAGGCCTGTTCGAGGGACTTCAATGGTTGTCACAAAATGTCAAAAAACGCCAACAGTGATGCTTTCCTTTTCCCTCCCTTCCTCGACGTCTTGGATTCCTTGCGCCCGCTCCTCTGGAGGGCTTTGTTCCTAGAATTACCCTTCCTGCCCATACCCTGTATCGTTTTCATATTCTTCCTTACTGCTCATGGCCCTACACGACCCCTCGCAATGTATAAACGGACATTTTCCGCATATATGTCCTGACGTCTTCTTACCTTTTTCAGTTTTTCTCTCTATGTCAGTCTACTTATTCCTGCCTCCCTATATCGCTCATACCTACACGCAGCGCTTGTGTTCTCTCCCGAGTGGTTGTTCCTATTCGCAGCTTAATGGATGTGCGTTGCTCGGTCGATATCGTAGTTGTAACTATATTCATCTCCAAACCGCACCTAAGTTAAATGTCGCATATACGACTACTGTCGGGTGATGTGTGACCATCAATGTGATCCCGTAGAGGATGAGGTTATCGTTGAATTGGCATCGCAATATCAGATAAAAATACTATAGAAAATAAAATCATAATTCAGAATTTTTGATCTGCGATACATCAGTCATTGGTCATCACTTCAGGACATGGGTGGGACCAAAAATCAAATTTCGGCAGGGCAGTGTGTGGACAGATCACTCGTTTTAAAGAGGAGATAGCAAAGTATAATCTGGATCACGTGATATTTGTCGTATATGAATGTCGATGGCATTCCGCACTTCAATCCCGAACTTCATGTTGTCGGCTGTCCGAACAAAGGTCTTGACCAAAGGCTTTGCGACCGCGGTCGCTGTGGATGGCTTTACAGGCGCCGTCGGAAACACTCCTCTCGTTAGTTCATGTTTAATCCTGGTTCAAAAATTATAAACCAAATTCTCGTGCTAGATCTACTTGAAACGGCTCTCCGAGAAGACTGGTTCACAAATCTTCGGAAAGGCCGAGTTCCAAAACCCAGGTGGAAGCGTGAAGGACCGCGCTGCGCTTGGGGTGATTCGGGATGCTGAGGAGAAAGGCCTGTGAGCTTGCATTTCTTGGAATGATGTGAGATGCACATAAATTCTTCTGTCAGTTTAAGAGCTGGAGGAACTGTCGTTGAGGGAACCGCTGGAAATACTGGCATTGGTCTGGCACACGTTTGTAGAGCTAGAGGGTATAAATGCGTCATATTCATGCCAGACAGCCAGGTATGCAAAATTTCCCCTATATTATCCCAGCCTTTCCAGTTGATCGCATGATGAAGAGTAAAGAGAAGATCGACCTTCTTCGCATGCTAGGCGCGGAAGTATATCCCGTCCCCGCTGTAGCCTATGAGAACCCCAAAAACTACAACCACCAAGCCCGGGATTACGCCCAGGGAAGTCCGAATTCTGTTTGGACGGACCAATTTGACAATACCGCCAATGCATATGTGCATTACCTCTCCACAGGCCCGGAGATTTGGGAGCAGACGCAAGGGGATCTGGATGGGTTCATTTGTGCTACAGGTACCGGAGGGACGCTTGCTGGGGCTGGGAAATATTTGAAGGAGAAGAGCGCGGGGAAGACTCAGGTTTGGTTGGCTGATCCTCCGGGGAGTGTCCTGGATAGCTATGTGAATAGTGGAGGGAAGTTGACTGAGAGGACGGGGAGCTCGATTACCGAAGGTTCGTAAAGTCAGTTGAATTTAGGGGGGCCGAAACCTTTCATTTATTTAATGTAGGCATTGGGCAAGGTCGCATTACTAACAACCTGGCGACATTCGTGAACGAGTTATCCGGTGCATTCAGTGTCCCTGATGCTAAATCCATCGAAATGGTTTACGACCTACTGGATACTGAAGGGCTGTACCTGGGAGCCAGCACAGCTTTGAATGTCGTCGCTGCTGTTGAGCTTGCAGTCAAACTTGGAAAAGGTGCCTTCAGTTTCTTTAAGTGGAAGGTGTTGCTTACCAGGGATTTTGATAGGTTCAAAAGTTGCAACTATATTGTGCGACGGGGCTTATCGGTATCAAAGCCGGCTGTTTTCGAAACAGTGGCTCAAGGATAAGGGTTTGGAGGAAGCTATTCCTGTACACTTGAAAAAGTATATGGTACTGGATTGATATGTACACCCACATAGGAGGCCCAGTCATATATGCCATGTTCTTTGGGAGGCCAATCAATAGGAAATATGTATTCCCCTCTCTTCACTGCAACTTGGATTGTGATGCCTCAAGACAAATTCAATCTTATTGGTGACCCAAGTATTTGTTGTTTGGCAGCAGTCTTACATGCAAATAATTAATTATTGAGGAGGGTTAGTGCTAGAGGGGCTACAAAAAAGGTCAGGTTTTGACTAACTTGGCAGCATGGTAGGCACAGGCCAGAAAAATGCCCCAATGTGTCCTTCCCATAAATCATGCCCACAGGTGTGGTCTAGATGCTCCAAGTTGGACCGTGTTAATATCTTCATGCATTCCTGAGTTATTGACACTCCAATGAGGTCAATATGGCCAAAAATGGTAAAAATCATGAGAAAAGTCAACCTGGAAGAATGCTCACAATGCCATACCCTAGCTGCATAAGTGCTGCAAAATTGACTATTGGAGAATTTGAACTTGTAGAAATCAAAAGATGCCCCTCACCCTTAAACAAGGCTCTCTGTGATGTACTGCATGACATACATTTCAGGAAATGGTGTTTGAGAACAAATGTTGTAACTGATGGTGATAAAGAATGGAGGCTGCATAGAATTCAAAAGAAAACCTGATGTTAATAGCCATGAGATTGTTGAACATATTTTGGCTTACCACCAAGGTTCCAGAAGGAGAGAAAATGGTATTGATATTGACTCTGAGCAGAACATAGTATGTACTGACTTTGGGAAGACAGCAGATAGGAATTCTACAAGGAACCAAATGTGTGGCATCAGTGAGACAGACAATGTGGGCAGTGTCCAATGCACTGCAGAAACATTGTTAGAACATCAATATCAAGTCATGGCTATCAGTAGGTCTCACAGGAGGATTGCAACTTTGAATGCAAGGATAATTCAGATAAGAAAGATCTGGAAAGATATGGACAATGCGGATCCGACATTCACCAGGTATTTCCAATAGAAATGATCGGCAGGTCCGGAAGTGAAAGGCAGTCTGAGCAACAGCAATCCCATGGCATCGAGGCTTCAAACACTTGTAGGGAGGGTATTCTTACGGACAGCATACCATCAGCCCTGCATGGAAGGCAAGTAAGTATGCAACAACTTTAGTTATGCAGGTAGAACTCACCGATTAGAATGGGACCGAAATTTGCTTCAATATTGAACCCTGGTGGAAGGTGAACGGACATGGACGATGAGTGCGGGAGGGAAACTAGCTGGTTTGATTGTCACGTAGTGTCCGTTTTTAGGACCGCTGCGGAGTCAGAAACAGAGGAGCATAAAGTTGTTCGGAGGGGTCGAATCAAAGTGAAACGATCAGATTGATCAGCTGCTGAGGAGTGTCGGGATTCGTGACACATGTTGAACGGCATATCAACAATAGCATTGCTCGCTGGAAGCGAACCCCAAGAACTGTAAGCGGAGACAGAACGGCGCAAAATAAAATGGGCATCGGTGTCTGGTCCTGATGCTTCAAGGTTGCTTCAAGGTGCGAACACACGATGTGTTTTGAGGTCCGAATTCGCCGTACTTGCACAATCTCCCGACAGAAATTCTTGTGGGTTCAACTAGTAGTAGTAATTACCCGGATAGTTGATCATTAGCTGATCATCGGTGAATAAACTTCTACGCCTGAGTGATCATCAGTGGCGTTCAAAGAACTTCCTCTGGTGGTAAGCACGCAATGGCAGATGAATATAAGCCGATTCAGTGTTTGGGATTGTTGTCCAAAACCTTCCAGCACCGTGAGAAGAATTAGGTAATCGGCCGCGTGGGTTCCTCAACGTTTGTTTCGACTCAACTTGTGAAGGACGACGCTGGCTCATACACTTGAATACCTTTCTCTTCTTTACTCCTGCCATTGTTATGCCCTCTACAAATACTCCAGATGTACCCCTACAAGATTCAAAAAAAGTTCAACTCGTCACGCCACCGACCACAGCTCAATTAGTGGACGACGAAGCTCCACGACTAGAAATTTCCAATGCTAATATTAATGGTATTGAGGAGCCGGGAGCCAAAAATAAAACATCTACGGAGCCTCAGGATCGCGTGGACGGTACCACAGACACGACATCAGGAATTGTCGGCCAAGGGCAGGTCCCTGCATCGCTCTCTGCCCCAGAGCAGATGTCCTCTGCACCCGTTGAGACTGCTGAATCAGTCACACCTTCTGCATTCTCAGAACCGCAGGCACGTGGAGCAATGAAGGATGAAGAAAAGGACAAGGATGGGGATAAACCTGAGAACGGCTCTCTCTCGCCAACCCTTACAGGTATCCATCCCAAAAAACGCACTTCTTACCATAAAGCCAACAAATCCTCCACGTCATCGAGCGGGAACGGCCAACCAAAATCACCTAGTATCAAACGAACTCCCAAATCATCATTCCTATCTAAACTCTTTCGTAAACTTGTACCTTGCATTGGACCCTCCTCCCGTTTTCACCCAATCGAACTTGACGATACTGCTTCGGGCACTTCGGAGCCATTGCATGCTCCCAAGGAGAAGACGGTTACCAAGGGACCCGAACGCATTGTGTTGGAGTCCGAACCACCTCCCGCCCCACCAAAAGACCCTGCCTCCTCCCCTCCAGAGCGCCTGAAGACCAATGAGGCCTCGACATCCGCACTGACTGCCCCTCTTCCATCCCTCACCGTGCCCCCAAAGCTTGCTGATGATGCCGAGGTTATTTTACCACCCACCCCTACTACACATCTATTGCCCAAGTCTGAGACAGAAGGTGTAACATCGGGAGCAGTGCAGCCTCCTGGCTCGACTGGCGGGGGTAGCGTGCTGCAGGACAGAACCCATTCGCGTGATTCTACAGTTCCGAGCCATAGTGGCGGTGATGGCGATGAGTCGGAAGGCACTAGTTTCACGGAAGATGAAGACATGGATGATCCAAATAATTTAGACGAGGCAGAGGATGAGGAGGATAGGCTTATCTTGAACGGCGGAGCGGGCATTCCCATTGGACCGGTGAGTGACTGTTAGACTTGCAATACCAATCTTTTTGTAGTAGAGTGGAGTCGTCTCCGATCTAGCGGATCAACTGAAGATGGGTTCGGTTTTAGGACGGCATTCCGAAACCTCTGTTACCGCCAGTCGCACCCCAACATGCTGGGCGGAAATGTCTTGTGCTCGATCTGGACGAGACCTTAGTGCATAGTAGCTTCAAGGTGCGGCCATATGACTCGAATTATTTTCAGGATCTTTTTGACTTTGTTGAGCAGTCCATACAGCAAGCTGACTATGTCGTGCCAGTCGAAATCGAGTACCACTGGCATAACGTCTACGTGATCAAACGTCCAGGCGTCGACAACTTCTTGAAGAAGATGGGGGAAATTTATGAGGTTGTGGTCTTCACCGCAAGCTTGAGCAAGGTACGCAAAGATGTAGCATGGTAATATCTTGTAGATTACTCACATTTTCGGGTTGTAAAGTATGCAGACCCGGTACTGGACAAACTGGATATCCATCAAGTTGTGACACATAGACTCTTCAGGGAGAGCTGTTACAATCATAAGGGAAACTACGTCAAGGTCAGTTCTACCTCTGCTCTACCGCTCATATTTTTGCTGACTTGCTTTTTCTTCGCAGGATCTATCACAACTCGGCCGGCCCACAGCAGACACCATCATTCTGGACAACTCACCCGCGTCGTATATATTCCACCCGAACAATGCCGTTCCGGTTTCGTCTTGGTTCAACGATCCACACGATACAGAGCTCACGGATCTAGTGCCATTCCTTGCGGACATGAGTGCCGTAGATGATGTGAGAGGTGTGTTGGATGGCGCTCGATGAGGTCAAGCATGGTGGGCGCGGGAACGACGACGCTTCTGATCTATCGCTGGCTTTAGTATCCACTACCCCAGCCGCCGGTCAATTCGCTGCGTCAAACTGCCTCTATTCTCCGCTTTCATAGTCCCATGTCGCCTTCTCCGCCATAGCCTCTTTCTTCGTTTCGGCATTCCGTCGGTACACAATCAAACCCGCTTTGAAATACCCTACAAGCAAGTCAGTATCATCCATAATCCCCGCGTTTCTCCGGCACCAAGCATCTCGGCGCTCCCGCTGCCACTTCGTCCTCTTACAACTCTTCTCCCTTTCACAATATTTTCATATTACGCCAGAGGATAGCTCACAGTCTTTCTGCCTGCGCCCTTTTCCTTGCCTTATCTTACATTTTGCCCGTTATCGAACCCTAGAACAAGGCTTCGTTGCTTTGTCCTATATTTTCCCGCAGCCCCGCCCCGCCCCCTCTGCAGTTCTGTCGGCTTCTATTTCATTGGCGTATTGATATGTGGACTTGTCTACCAGCTATTATTGCTGTCACTCGCCTCCTCTGCCCAACCTACCGCACCTTTAGTAATACTCCTTTATTTACGAACACAGCACGAAAAGCTACGACGAAACGCAGATAATACATTTCTTGGCCTTGGCACCTCTCTTTCTTGAACTATGTGAGGTAGCCCCCATTCCATGGCCGGCTCGCTCATGACACCTGTCAACTTGTGTCACTCTAATTTCAGCCCGGGAGACGGAGACGACCATTGGCAGTCATGTCATGAACAGCCTGCCCGATTATGGGGACCTACACAAGGCAACAATACTAATATACGAATCTTCGATGCGTCCAATTTTTGAAGCACGTCAAGCACATTAACCCGAGCTTCACGCCATATGGCCAAGGCATATATATAAGTGAAAATCTCATTTGATTGCAAATTGTTATATAAACTTTGGAGGATCAGTCATCCACCCCCTACGGCTTTTGACTGCTTTAATACACACACAGACCTTATCTCAAAAATACTACCCTCCTAGACTCTAAATCACAACAACTGCTTCAATAATTCTCGTATCCGTACCGCTACCCCCGCGATCAACGCTTGAAGTGAACACCATTCTCACCAGCGTGACCATTCACAACGACCGAAATGGGCTCGTCATCATCCCAAGGACTGAAATTGGGCTTTCGAATGCGCGGTAAGGATTGCAGCCACGCCGGCAAGACTTTTCCCATCTCCCGCGAGGAGTTGTGGGGGACGTGAGCGACAGCCGCATGTACGTGTGCATGGGCTGGTGAAGAAGGTAAGCTGCTTACATCGCTGAGGCTCGGCAAGCGTTCCAAGCTCGTGTTCGTAGACCCACCAAGGGCTCGCTGAAGCGCCTCACGCTCTGCAGGCGAAGGCGCGAAAGCACGCAGAAGGGAATTGTTGGTAGATGAAGTCGACGACATAATTGTGGAACCAAGACCATTGGGATTCAAAGCGTCAAACGATGTATTACCGACCATACCTGAACCTGGGCTGGGAACAAGGACGACATCGGGCGGCGATTTCCGATTTATGCTGAACACCTTTGCGTCGGGATTCAGGCCCTTCTTCGTCTTTCCCTTGGATGCGGAGAACCAGCGACGCGGGCCGACCTTGTCCACATGCAATGAGGTTTCTTGATTTCCATATACGTTTGGATTCGGGTCCGAATGCGTACGTTGCAGCATTGAGAGTTGTTGCATATCCATAACATTCTCTGCGATCTGGCGATCAGGCGGGGGCAGTACACGAACTTCAAACGGATCGTGGTCATTGTCGTCAGCGGACTGGCCGGAGAGTGAAATCGGGGACATGGACATGGGAGTAAAACCAGGACTTTGATGTGCGTGTAAGGTGCCGCCACGCCACTCCCTATCCATGAAAGCATCACCATCCGACCGGGACATTATGTCGGCGGGGTCAGGAGGGACGATGAGGCCAGCTGGGATCAATGATGAACTTGTGGGTGACAAAACCCCCGGTGCACGGTAACGTATCGGGTCACTGTCACCGAACGGAGAGAAGTGGCAGGTAACATGCGGGGAGAGGTGGCTCAGACTGTCTTCAAATATTGAATACCCCTTCGTGCACAAGGCCGCATGAGCATGGCTCGCATTCATGTTGGCGGTAGTCGTGGAATTGCCATTGAAGTTCGACAACCCACCGAGGACCAAGTGGGCGGGCCTGGGTGAGGTCGGAAGTTCGCGGGAATCCGAGTTGCTTCTGCCCCGCCTGAAAACAGTTTCCATGGCAGGGAATACATCAGTTTGTTCGGTAGACTCTGCGGTGGCCCTAGCTCTGGTAGAAGCCGAATGTGTAGAGTTGTATGAAGGGCCATAGGTGATTGGAGACCAAGGACCTGAAGAATCGTGATGGTTGACGACATGGAGTGGGTAAAATGACCGATCCTGTTTCCGAATCTCTGCACGTTCCTTCACAGTGCGCAACTTCTCTTTCTCACTCGAGAGTTTC
>Ga0210387_10001286_pt1 | contig 18818 bp, 14 predicted proteins | sample IncBWC7OmetaG_FD_160108 | JGI IMG/M metagenome (GOLD analysis project Ga0210387, IMG submission 160108) | Forest soil microbial communities from Barre Woods Harvard Forest LTER site, Petersham, Massachusetts, United States - Inc-BW-C-7-O ...
ACCGGGGGCTGCGCAAACGCCGCAAGGAACAGAAGCTGATCGTCGCCGGCTGCATGTCGCAGCGCTTCGCCAAGGACCTGCCCGGCGAAATGCCCGAGGTGGACGCCTTCATCGGCCTCGACCAGCTCACCAAAATCGCGCCGATCATCGAGGAGATTTATGCGAAGGAACGCGGCAAAAAGGAAGCCCCCATGTCCTTCATCGAGGGGCGCTCCACCTACATCCCCGACTACGACACGCCGCGGTTCAGACTGACGCCGAAACATTTTGCCTACGTGAAAATCGCCGAGGGCTGCAACCATCCGTGCACGTTCTGCATCATCCCGCAGATTCGCGGCCGGCATCGCAGCCGCACTGTCGCCAGCGTCGTCGCCGAGGCCCGCCAGCTCGTCGCGGAAGGCGTGAAGGAGCTGAACCTGATTTCGCAGGACACCACGTTCTTCGGCATGGACACCTGGGAGCAGCGGCCGAACCCGCGCACGCCTGTCGATTCCTCCCGTGGCGACGCCCTCACCACCCTGCTGCGAGAGCTCAACGCCATTGAGGGCGATTTCTGGATCCGCCTGCTCTACACGCACCCCGCGCACTGGAGCGACGAGCTCATCGCCACCATCGCCGATTGCCCGAAAGTCGCGCGCTACGTCGACATGCCGCTGCAGCACATCAGCGACCACATGCTGACGACGATGCAGCGCGAGACGAGCGGCGACTACATTCGCGACCTGGTACGGCGCATCCGCGCCGGCATCCCGGGCATCGCCCTGCGCACCACATTCATCGCGGGCTTTCCCGGCGAAACCGAGGCCGACCTGGATGAACTTTGCGACTTCATTCGCGAGGCAAAATTCGAGCGCCTCGGCGTCTTCCGTTATTCGCAGGAAGACGGCACGCGCGCGGCCAAGATGGCCGGGCAAATTTCAGCCAAGGAAAAAGAACAGCGCTGGCACCGCCTGATGGCGCTGCAAAAAGACATCGCCGCCCAAGTCAGCGCCGGTCAGGTCGGCCGCAGCCTCAAGGTGCTCGTTGAGGAAGCCGGCATCGCCCGCGGCGAAGCGGATGCGCCGGACATCGACGGCCGCGTTTACGTGCCGCGCGAACTGCCGGTGAGCGAATTCGCCGAGGTGAAAATCACCGGCTACCACGATTACGATCTGCTCGCGCTGCCGGTGGGCGAACAGCCCGTGAAATTCAAAATCGCCAAACAAGCCCAGTGAGATTGCATGGTGATTGGTATTTTGTAGTTGGTAGTTAATATTTGAGCGCGTTCGCCTTTTTTCATCCGCGCCTATCCGCGTAATCTGCGCAAAAGATCCTGGGTTCCTGGCTTCCTAATTCATGATGTCTCCCGCCTTCAAAGAATGGCACGTCATCGTTGAGGCGCTCGGCGCGGGCGAACAGATTTTGATCCTGCGCAAGGGCGGCATCGCCGAGGATGGCGGTGGGTTTGCCATGAAAGCAGGAAGCTTCTGGCTTTTCCCAACACACTTCCACGAACAGCTCGCCAAGACCAAGCCGGCGGCCAAAAAATTTTTCACCCATTCGCAGCCGAAAAACGGGCCAATCCATCTCCGCTATTTTGCCAAAGTCGTGCAACAGGCCTTCTTGTCCGACTGGGCCGCCGTCGCCCGGCTCGATCTATTTCACCTCTGGTCGGAAGCGACCATTCGCGAACGGTTCGACTGGGCTCAGCCGCCGGGGCTGCACGTATTTGCCGTGCGCGTGCACCGCCTGGTGCAACCCGCCCTGCTCGAGGTCACCCCGGAAATGAGCGGCTGCAAATCGTGGGTCGATGTGCCGCTCGATTTCGCCGCGCATGCCAGCGAGCCGGTGCTCGATGACGCGGCTTTCGCAAAAAAACTTGAGGCACTGAAACTGATTTAACCACGGATTCCACGGATAGGCACGGATGAACTACCGGTCATTCCGAGCCCAGCAGGAATCTCAGGTTTTTATTTGTAACGTATTATATTACAAATGACGGGCTCACCGTCTCAGTTTGTAACGTAATACGTTACAAACGAGATTCCTCGCACGGCTCGGAATGACAAAAACCTATCCGTGATATCTGTGCTTAAGCTGATTTCGCTGCCGCGGTAAATTTCGGGATAATCCCGTCGAACGATCCGTTGGTGAAAAACACCACCACACGCGAACGTTCCGACGACGCCAGCGCATCGGCCGAGAGTTTGGCCAGGAGCGCCTGGTTGTCGGCGAAGGCATGCGCGCGCACCTTCTGTGCCCCGAGCTGGCGGACAACCGCGTCGGCGTCGAAGCGCTCGTCCGCGGCGAGCTTTTCCGCGCGATTGACCGCGCCGAGGTAAACTTCGTCGGCCAGCGCGAGCGCGAGCGCGAAGCCCGCCTGCAGCGCCTTGGTGCGCGCGGTGTTGCTGCGTGGCTCGAAGACCGCCGTGAGCGTTGCGCCCGGAAAGCGGGCCCGAAACGAACGCAGCGTCTCGGCCAGCGCCGTGGGATGGTGGCCAAAATCCTCGATGATGGTCAGCCGGGGCGTGGCCGCCAAAACTTCCTGGCGGCGCTTCACGCCGCGAAAACGCGCCAAAGCATCAAGCTGAAGTAAGTCCGGCAGATTCGGCAGGTGGAGCGTGTCGTCCCCGACGCGCTCAGAACGCGCCGGGACGGCGCGTTCCACCTTTTCAACCGCCAACGCCAATCCCGCCGCACAAGCCGCCATGGCCGCATTGCGCGCGTTGAACAAGCCGGGTTGCGACCAGCGCACTTCCCCCCACGTCGTGCCGCGCCACACGAGCCGGAAACCGGCCTCGGCCGACGCCGACGCTAACGCAGTCGTCGCCGTCTCGGCGAAATCAACGATCTGCAGGTCGTTTTCCTTGCCCGTGCCCACACTCACCACCCGCGTCCACGGCAGCGGGCCGAGGGCGCGGAGGTTTTCGTCGTCGCCATTCATCACGATAAAACCGTTGCGCGGCACGATGCGCGTGAGATGGCTGAACGTGCGCTGCACGTCGGCCAGATCGCGGAAAATATCGGCGTGGTCGAACTCGAGGTTGTTGAGCACGGCGATGTGCGGCGCGTAGTGGATGAACTTGCTGCGCTTGTCGAAAAACGCGCTGTCGTACTCGTCGCCCTCGATGACGAACGGATCGGCCGCCGCGCCGAGATGGCTGCCGGTCGGCGGATCGTGGGGCACGCCGCCGATGAGATAGCCGGGATCGCGGCCGTTTTCGCGCAGCAAAAATGCCGTGAGCGAGGTCGTGGTGGTTTTCCCGTGCGTGCCGCAGACGACGAGGTTGCGGCGGCCTTTCAAGACAAATTCGTGCAGCATCGCCGGGAGCGACGTGAAGAGCAGTTCTCGGGTGTCGAGCAGCCATTCGATCTCGGGATGGCCGCGGCTCATGGCGTTGCCGATAACGACGAGGTCGGGCGCGAGTTTTTTGAGCCGCTCGGGATCGTAGCCCTCGTGCACGGTGATGCCGGCATCGGCCAGCACGTTGCTCATCGGCGGATAAACGCCCGCGTCGGCGCCGAGCACCTCGTGGCCGGCGGCGCGCGCAAGCAACGCGGCGTTGCCCATCGCCGTGCCGCAGACACCCATGAAGTAAATTTTCATTTTGTCAGTCGTGGTGTGAACTTGCAGGCTGTTGAAAACCGCTGATAAACGCTAACGTATTTTGTCAGGTTATTACATCAACGCGGGGGTTAATTTGGCGGCGCAACCAGATGTTCCTTCAGTTTTTCCGGGACCATGCCGCCTGCAGCTGCTGCAAAGTTGCGCGCGCGCCTGCGAAATCCGGCTTGAGCCGCAGGGCTTCTTCGCACTGGACGATGGCCTCTGGAATTCGCCCGGCTTCAGACAAGGCAATTCCGAGGTTGTTGTGTGCTTCCGCAAAATCGGGCTTGAGCCGCACTGTCTCCTCGAGCTGGGCGATCGCCTCGGAAATTTGTCCCGTATGCCCCAGGATCGTGCCCAGGTTGTAATGAGCATCCGCATAATCGGGTTTGAGCCGCACCGCCTCCTTAAACTGGGAGATCGCCTCGGGAATTCGTCCAACTTTATCCAACGCAATTCCGAGATTATTGTGGGCGTCCGCATAGTCGGGTTCGATCCGCGCCGCCTCCCCAAACTGGGAGATTGCTTCGGGCATCCGTCCAGCGTTATCCAAGGCAACTCCAAGATTGTTGTGGGTCTCGGCATTGTTGGGATCGATCCGCAGAGCCTCCTCAATCCAGGCCATCGCCTCCTTTTCCCGGCCCAGGTAGAGCTGGACCATCCCGGCGCGAAACTGCTCCTCCGCATAATGCTCCACGCTCATCAGCAGGCTGACCACGACCGAAAAAAACAGCACGGCGATCCAACCACCGCGTAGTACGCCGCGCCACCCCGGCTTTGCCGCCAGGGCTCGCTCCAAGCCAAAAAGCCCAAACACCGCGAGCAGCATCAGCGCAGGCACAAAATCCACCTGATAGCGCAGGCAGGCGCCGGCGAAAAAGCAAATGGTCAGCGCAGAGATCATGAAAAAAAGCGCCAGAGCCGCCAAGAATAAGCGCAAAGCGGAACGTTCGCCTATCGTGCGGTTTTGCCATGTCAGCGGCACCGCCAGAGCCAGCCAGGCAAAAGGAATATTGGACAGAACCCCAAATGGGCCTTCCAAAACCAATAGGCCGGCCGGAGCTGGAGGCACCCGGATGCCCTGCACAAAAGGAAAGAAACTTCTCCAGTGAACCGGTTGCAGAAAATAGACCCGAAAATTAAACCAAGCGTACTTCAGGCCAAACAAGCGCTTCGTGTCATATTGTTTGTTTCCGGACATTGCGTAGTGCGTGCCAAACTCGAGTGGGTTATCAAAGCGCCGGTAATTATAAAGCATCAGTCCAAAGCCAATCAGCAAGAGAGGGACAACCGCAGCCGCCAGCATGCGACCGGCGACCAGCCACCGCCGCTCATTGCGTTCAGCTGCTGATTTCCAAGCGTGAAACACCGGCCCCAGCAGGATCACCGCGCCAAACAGCAAGGTCGGGCGCGCGCCCATGGCCAGCCCGTAAGCAGAGCTCGCCGCCGCCAGCCACTGGCACCGCCGAGCCGGATCATGCAATGCGCGCCAGATCCCCGCCACAGACAGCATCATCATGGCATAGGCACAACTGATCGGCACTTCATACACGTCCGGACGTTGCAACATCACCGGCACGCAGGTCGCCAGGCCCAAGGCAAGTGCACCGGACGCCATCACCCATCCACCGATTTCCGGAAAGTAACGCCGCCGAAGTGCGCACAGCAATGAGACACTGACCAGAAAGCCCACGGCGCAAAAAAACGCCACCGCCTGCTTGTGAAACAGATAGTGGCCAGTCAGCACGGCATAAGGCCAGAAAAGCACCAGCGCCGGAGTAAGGCCAAAATACAGGTATATTTTGCCCTTGTAGTAGCTCGTGTCATGCAATCCATAATCCCACCGGTAGGGAGTGTTGGCCACCGGATCGTAGGGATCAGCCAGCTTCGTCAGCCCGGGCGGAACCTCTCTTTTCAGGTTGAGCTGGCCGCTGCGAAAACCCTGCACCAACTGGTTGTAGTAGGCATCGGCCGGATCACCTTTCCCATACATTTGCCGTGCGCTCGGCCGGGCGGTCCACGCATAAAAACCCAGCACGAGCACGCAAACTGCGCCCAGGAGAACCCGGGGAATGATTTGGCCGGCCCTGTTTTCCAGGGGATTAGAAGCTTGCAGCATGCGAGATCGCGTTCAAACGATGACAACCGGCCCACCAGTTGCCACCTTTTCTTCATCGGCTTTCACCGCGCACCCGGCGGCGATTAGCAGTCTTGAGTTTGTCAAAAGGCGCGGAGGACGCTTTGGTGAACGATGGTGAAGATTAACCGGCTTGGTTTCACCCATGGGCTGGACCCAATTCAATTTGTCCGCTCCCGCGCAGGGGAGGGTTTTCAAACTGGCATGACCAGGCGCTGAACGTGCGGCCGGTGCGGTTCCAGTTTTGAAACACGCCCCAACCACTAAGGGCATGGATAATTTGGCTTGGTTTGACTGACAAGGTTGGCTTCAGTGAACTTAAATGGAAAATGCCAGTTATCTGCAGGGTCAAAGCACTGGATCCGTGCTCAATCCAAACCCAAAAAACCATGAAATAGAAAAACTGAGGGCCATCGCTATCATCTTCGTGATGCTATGGCATAACAATGATATATTGCTTGGCGTGTGGGGGATCACCCCTCGTTATTATGGGACATGGACGGGAGTCGACCTCTTCTTCTGCATTTCAGGCTATGTTATCACAAAAAGCCTGCTCGCCTCCCTGGCCGCGGACTCAAGCCGGGATTATCTGGTTGGCTTCTACACTAAACGCATCTTCCGCATATGGCCTTCCGTATTGTGCTGCATCGGTGCCGCCCTGCTGATTGCATATTTATGTATAAAACATGCAGGCCCGAATCTTTTTGACGATGCAAGTAAAGATGCGTTGCCGGCACTCCTGAATTATGCGAATTTCTCATTTTTCTTCAATCCTAAAAATCATGGCAGGGCGTTTCTGGGAGTCTTTTGGAGCCTGTCCCTGGAAGAGCAGTTTTATCTTATAATTCCTTTTTTGCTTTGGTGGTTCCGTCGTCGTTTGCCCGTTTTCATGGTTTTGCTATTAGCATTGGCGTTTTTTCAGTTTGTACAACAGCGAGAACCATGGAAGGTTTTATGGTGGTCGCTCCGGACCGATGCATTGATATACGGCGTGATCATCGCTGTCATTGAATACCGTTACAATCCATTCTTTCAAAACGCGGGCCGGCGGATCGCCTCTTATCGGCCAGTGATAACCCTTCTGCTGCTCCCGGCCTTGTTCGCCCTGCTGGCGGTGGTCTGCGCCCATATTTTTCTTCCGCACATCCCCTTGCAGGTCAGCTGGGCCGGGGTCATCAGCGCCTGCCTGGTTTTTATCGCCGCGCTTAACCGGGGATTGGTTCTCAACAGCGCTTTGTCTTCACCCGCACTTATATGGATCGGAAGCCGTTCCTATGCGTTGTATTTATTTCACAACATAGTTTTCATTACGATCAAGGTCATAAACTTTCACCAGCTGCACATCGCCTTTGACCGCTCCAATATAAGCTATTATTTTCTCGTTCTCACAGCCATTGGCTGTCTGTGCGGTTTATGTGAATTATGCTACAGGTTTGTCGAAGTGCCGCTGAGGAATATTGGCCGTGGAATCGCGGCCCGGCATTTTTCCAGGACAAAAATCCCGGCCTGAAGCCCGATAAAACCGGGCCATTCCTTCTGTAAGCCAGGCGCTCCCTGCGGCAACTTAGCCGGGCGCCTGCCTTCCTTGACTCGATCTCCTCGTCTCTGTGGAAAACCCATTGGCATGCGCCTTCTGCCTAGCCCGGATAGTGAATACCCCACCCGCCAGTTTTCGGCCGTGAGGGTGTGCAGGGAATCGGCGAAGGGTCGATACGCCTCCCGAGAGACTTGTCCGCCGACATCTTTGATCCGGGCCGAAGGCGTCTTCCGCCAAACTAAACCAGGTTCACCGGGTCGACATCGAGCACCTGGACCAGGTCGTCCGGCCAGGCGAACCCGGCGCGAAGCTTGACGAGCTCGGGCACGAGTTTCGTCACGTTGCTGGTGAAATACCAGAGCTGGTAGCGGTACTCGTCCTTGATTTTCTCGATGGGCGATGGCGCGGGGCCGCGCAGCTCGACGCGGCCGGCAAAGGTTTTTTCCACCAGGCGCGCCCATTGCTCGGAAAAGAACTTCAGCTTCTCGGGGTTCGGCCCGCGAAAGATATGGTGGATGAGGTGGCGGAACGGCGGATAGCCGTAATCGCGCCGCATCTTCAGCTCGGCCTCGGCAAAGCCGTTGTAATCGGCGTGCCGCGAAAACTGGATCGCCTCGGCTTTCGGCGTGAAGGTTTGCACGACGACCTCGCCCGCGCGGTCGCCGCGGCCGGCGCGGCCGGCCACCTGCACGAGGAGTTGGAACGTGCGCTCGTTGGCGCGGAAGTCCGGCACATGCATCGAGAGGTCGGCATCGATCAGGCCGACAAGCGTGACGTTGGGAAAATCGAGGCCTTTGCCGATCATCTGCGTGCCGACGAGCACGTCGATCTTGCCGAGGCGAAAATCGCCGAGAATTTCACGAAAACGGTTTTTTTTCGTCATGGTGTCGGCATCCATCCGTTCGACGCGCGCGCGCGGCAGCACGCGGCGCACGGTTTCCTCGACTCGCTGCGTGCCAAGGCCGCGCCAGCGGATGTCGGGCGCGCCGCATTCCGGGCAGCGCGCGGGCGCGGGTCGCTGGTCGCCACAGAGGTGGCAGCGCAGCGTTTCGTCCGCGCGGTGATAGGTCAGCGCGATGCTGCAATGCGTGCATTCCTCGACGTGGCCGCATTTGCGGCAGAGCATGGACGACGAGTAGCCGCGGCGGTTGAGGAACAAGATCGTCTGCTCGCGCCGCTCGAAACGCGCCTGCATTTCCTCGATGAGCCGGCGGGAAATCACCGTCATCCCGCGCGAGCGGAGGATTTCGATACGCATGTCCACTACGTCGATGGAAGGGAGTTTCTTGTCGTCCACGCGCTTCAGCAGCGTAAGCAGGCGGTATTTGCCGGCCTGGACGTTGGCGTAGCTTTCGAGCGAGGGCGTGGCCGAGCCGAGCAGGCACGCCGCGCCGCAAAGTTTCGCGCGCATCACCGCGACGTCGCGACCGTGGTAGCGCGGCGTCTCGTCCTGCTTGTAGGCCGGCTCGTGTTCCTCGTCCACGACGATGAGCCGCAAGTTTTGCACCGGCGCAAAAACGGCCGAGCGGGCCCCCACGACCACCCTCGCCTCGCCCGTCGCGAGCGCGTGCCAGCCGTCGAGCCGCTCGCCCTCACCCAGGTGGCTGTGCCACACGACAGTGGCATGGCCGGGGGCAATAGCCGCAAGGCGGCTGCGCAGGCGCGCGACCGCCTGCGGAGTAAGGGCGACTTCTGGCACGAGAAAAATCACCCCGCCGCCCGACGCGAGCGCCTGCGCGATGGCGCGCAGGTAAACCTCGGTCTTGCCGGAACCGGTAATGCCGTGGAGCAGGTGCGTGCAGAATTTTTGTGCGTCCAGCGCCGCCTCGACTGCCGCGACGGCGGCGCCTTGCTCGGCGTTGAGCGCGTGCGGCTGCGCGGCCACAAGTTCGCCACGGGCAAAATCATCGGCATAAGCCACGCGTTCGACGCGGCGCGCCTCCTCGCGCACCACGCCGCGCTTCGCCAGCGCCGACACCACCGCCGCAGTGAGTTCGAGCTGGCTGAGCACGAGGGATTTTTTCTGCGGCCCGGATTGCAGCCCGAGAAAATGATAGAGCCGCGCCTGCTGCGGCGCGCGCTTTTCGAGCTTCACGAGCTCGTCCGCGGGCAGCTTTTGGGCGAGCACAAGGTATTTGTCGTGCTTGAGGCTCGCGCCATTGCGCACGGCGGCGGGCAGCATCGCCTCAATGACCGCATCGAGCGGCGCGGCATAGTAGGCGGCAATCCAGCGGGCGAGCTCGAGCAGGTCGGACGGCAGGGCCGGGAACGGATACACGGCCTGCGAGAGCGTTTTCAGCTTATCCAGCGGAAAGTCGCGCGGGGCTCCAATCTCGCCGACGATGCCGAGGTGGTGGCGGTTGAGCAGCGGCACGCGCACGAGCGAACCCACGCCGACGCCCTCGCGCAGCGCCTCGGGCACGCGGTAGTGCAGCAGTTTGTCGAAACCCGCGAGGGGGTGCACGCCGACGATCATCCCGTGGGTCATGGCGTGGTCGACGCAGACAGGCAAGCGCGAGACAGCACGGGGTCTTTTGGAAGCATGCCATCGTTCTCATTCTCTTAATCGTTCTCGTTCTCCCTCCTTTGGATCAAGTACGAGAACGACCCATACAGCCAAGAATGCCTCGTCGGGGCATCCGCCTTCGCCTATCGACTGGCTCAGAGCCTTGAGTCCCTCGACAATGCTCGGGACCCTGAGCTTGCCGAACGGGCTTGTCGAAACGGCCCAAGCTACGGCGGACAAGTAAAGCCCTTCCCACAAGCAAACTGACTCACACACAACCCAGACACGAACGAATTGACAGGCGGCACGGCCCTGCCGACATTCAGGACGTGAGCATTAACGCGGCCCGCGAAAAGTTCAAAGTTTACCTCGCCAAAAGCGGCTTGCGCGTGACCAACCAGCGGTTGGCCATCTTCGATGCGGCTTTCGCCCAAAAGGATCACTTCACCGCGGAGAAGCTGCTCGACCACGCCCGCGCCATCGACGACTCGGTTTCGCGCGCCACCGTTTACCGCACGCTGCCCATCATGACCGAGAGCGCGCTGCTGCGCGAGGTGGACATCGGGGCGAGCGAGAAATACTACGTGCCCAACCGCGACAATTCCACGCAGCAGGCGCAAGTCATCTGCCTCGACTGCGAAAAGATTTTTGAGATCAGCGCACCGTTCATGGAATGGTATGGCAGCACGGTGTCGTCGAAACTCGGCCTCACGCCCGTGTCGCAGCGCCTCCAGGTCAGCGCGCATTGCAACACCTTGCGCGAGACCGGCGTGTGTAAAAACCGGAGCTAAAAAAATTCCAACATGTCAACGCCACGAAAATCCGACCCGGAGTTTGAAATAAGGTTTTTTGAGTCCGTCCACCGCCGCGATCCGCGCTACACGGACGTCGTTGAAATCCTCGGCGGCCTCTACACGAAAACCGGCCGCATCGCCGACGGCCTGCGCATGGACCGCAAACTCGTGCGCCTGGAGCCGGCCAACGCCACCGCGCACTACAATCTCGCCTGCAGCCTGGCGCTGACCAAGCGCAAGGCCGCCGCGCTCCGTGAACTCGAACAAGCCATCGCCCTCGGCTACAACGACGCCGACTGGATGCAGCAGGATCCGGACTTGGAGGAGCTGAAAAAATCCCCGGCGTTCCAAAAGCTGCTCGGGAAGCTTACGGCGTAGGCCGGGCCGTAGTTGGTAATTTGCAGTTGGTAGTTTGTAATATGCGGCTGCCCTTGTTACTTGGTACTTGCCACTTGTTACTTGACCCTTGGTTTCCAACATTCTGCATTTGTCATTCTTGATTCGCCATTTTCCACATGCCCGTCGTTCTCGACTACGAACCGCTTGTTCTGCCGCCCCACACCGGCGCGCCCGCGCCGCTCACGCCGATCCAGGAGGAAATCCTCGAGCTCAAGCGTGCGCGCAACGCCGTCATCCTCGCACACAATTACCAGATCGAATCCATCCAGCGCGTGGCCGACTACGTGGGTGACTCGCTCGGCCTCTCGTACCAGGCCCAGGCGGCCAAGGCCGATGTGATCCTTTTCTGCGGCGTGCACTTCATGGCCGAGACCGCGAAGATCGTAAATCCCGGGCGCACCGTGCTCCTGCCCGACCTCGATGCCGGCTGCTCGCTCTCCGACTCCTGCCCGTCCGAGCGGCTCGCCGCCTACAAGGCGGCGCACCCCGAAGTTTACACCGTCGCCTACATCAACTGCTCCGCCGGCGTGAAAGCGCTCAGCGATGTCATCTGCACCAGCGGCAACGCCGTGAAAATCGTCAACCGCGTGCCGGCCGGCCGCGAGATTCTCTTCGTGCCCGACCAGAACCTCGGCCAGTGGGTCGCGCAAAAAACCGGCCGCAAGATGCACCTCTGGCCGGGCAGTTGCTACGCGCACGTGCAGTTCACCGTGCAGGCACTGGAAAAAATCCGCCTGCAGTTTCCCGGCGCACCCATCGTCGCCCACCCCGAGTGCGTGCAGGCCGTGCGCGACATCGCCGACGAGGTATGCAGCACGGAGATGATGGTGAAGTTTGCCCGCGGGAATCCCGCCCGGCAAATCATTGTCGCGACCGAAAGCGGCATGCTCCACCGCCTGCGCCGCGAGGTGCCGGACAAGACCTTCATCGCCGGGCCGACCGATACCTGCGCCTGCAACGACTGCCGGTTCATGAAAATGAACACCATCGAGAAAGTCCGCGATGCGCTGAAAAATCTTTCACCCGAAGTGGACGTGCCCGAGCCGGTGCGCAGCCACGCCCTCGTGCCGATCCAGCGGATGCTCGAGTGGAGCAAGGGCTGAATTCAGATGAGACAACCGCGATTAAACGCGAATGGATCCTTCTTCGCTAAAGCTACGAAGGACAGGCGCGAATTTAAGATTCGTCTCTTATCCGCGTAGATCAGCGATATCCGCGGGAAAATTCCATTCGGGATCAGATCGGTTTTTATCCGCGGATGGCGCGGATTAACGCGGATGGATTCGTGGGAATCATCGTTAGTATTCGCGGTTGAAATCTACTCATCTGCGAAGATGGATTAAGCAGCCGTTATAATTAGCGATCGCCTGCCGCAGCGGGGGACGGGCTGGCATGCGCAGTGCTGTTGTCTATTTGGCAATAAAGTTGCCATACAGACATCATGAACCACCTCCCCGACCCGATCAGAACCCAATTGACGTCCTTCGGCGCCCGGCTGAAGGAACTCCGCACCGAGCAAGGTTGGACGCTCGAGCAACTGGCCAGTCGCAGCGGGCTTTCCAAGCCTTTCCTGTCGCGCCTCGAATCGGGCGATCGCCAGGCTTCGATCGCGGCCGCCCTCACACTGGCTCGCATTTTCAAGGTCTCGCTGGACTTTCTTTTCGAAAGTCCACTGGCGTCCGAGCCCTGCCTCGTCATCCGCGCAGAAGACGCGGTCACGCGACGGGCGAATGGGCTCACTTACGCCGCGTTGTCTAATCCCGATCGCCTGTTGAGCTTGCAGCCCATGTTGGTGACCGTGCCGGCGGATCGGGCGGGCAACGAACATTTCCAGCACGAGGGCGAGGAATGGATCCATGTCCTCACGGGCCGGCTAACGCTTTCCCTCGCGGGCGATACCTACGATTTGGATCCGGGCGACTCGGCCCATTTCGATTCACGTTTGCCACACCGGCTGATCCCACGGGGCGGCCGGGACGTGAAAGTAATCGTCGTCGCCAGCCCATCGGGGCGCACAAGTGGCGCTCCCGTCCGGCCGGCGCGCCGCCCGGGTTTGCCCAGGCCCTGATGTCCTGCTTCCCACGAAATTCCAGCAAATGTTCCGCCTTTCTCAAATCTCCAAGCACCCCCGGGTTCAGTCTCATTCCGCATCTACAACGTCACAATCAAAGTAAAGGCCATCATGAACCAGGCATCAGATACACAACCGGGGTCTACGAGCCCCAGTCTCAAGCCAAAAGTCCTCAACTTCGTGGAACTCTGGGCGCAGAATATCGCAATGATATCCCCGACCATGACCGCCGCGTTGATCGTGCCGCTGATGTTTTCCAATTCCGGAAACATGAGCTGGCTCTCCTACGCCGTCGCGACCATCATGCTCTTGTTTGTCGCCTACAACCTGAACCAGTTCGCCAAGCGCGGCGCAGGCACCGGATCGATGTACAGCTACACCTGTTCCGGCTTGGGCGCAGGTGCTGGTTCGATGTGCGGGTGGTGCCTGGTCTGGGCCTACCTCTTCATCGGGATTGCGGGCACCACCGGCTTCACCATTTTTGCCGACACACTCCTACAAATGGTTCACATCCATGCCCCGCCCGTGTTGCTGTTTGCAACCTGCGTGGGCGGTTGCTTCTACGTCGCTTATCAGGATATCAAGATCTCAACGATCGTTTCGCTCGTACTCGAGGGAATCTCGGTCCTGTTCATCTTGATCCTTGCCTTCATCGTTCTCGGCAAAACGCAATTCACCCCTGATCCGGCGCAGTTCGACTTTAAGAGCGTCACCCATTCCAGCCTCGGCCTCGGAATCGTGGTCGCCATCTTCAGCCTTGTTGGATTTGAGAGTTCGACCGCCTTTGGCGATGAAGCCAAGGATCCGCTGAAAACGATCCCTCGTTCCATCATCTGGAGCCTGGTCGCCACCGGCCTGTTCTTCGTCTTTATTACTTATGTCGAGGTGCTGGGCACGCATGGCTACAGCCAAACGCTCGACCAGCTCGGGGCTCCCCTCAACACGCTCGCCGAACGGTACGGCGTCAGCGCCTTCGCACCGGTCGTTTCAGCGGGAGCGATGTTAAGCTTCTTCGCCCTCGCGCTCGCCTGCATCAATTCGGGCGCCCGCGTCATGTTTGCGATGGGTCGGCATGATTTTTTTCCCAAGTCGACCAGCGCGGTCCACAAGGTGCACGAAACCCCGCATGTCGCGCTTGCGGTCATGGGCGTCCTGGTTTTTGGAATCGCATCGGTGTGCAAAATGAAACACTTCGGCATGGAGGTGCTCGACATCTTCAACGACGCGGGGACCATGGGTGCGTTTGGGTTTCTCGGCGCCTACTTCCTCGTCACCATCGCCGCGCCCTTTTTCCTGTGGAAGCGCAAGGAAATCAAAATCAAGGATGTTGTTTTCTGTGTGGCCGGCGTCGCGTTGATGCTCATCCCCGCAGTGGGTAGTGTCTATCCCGTGCCGGCTCCGCCTCTGAACTATTATCCGTACGTCTTCCTCGGGTATCTCCTGTTGGGCGGACTCCGCTTGCTGTTCATGTACATCGCCAAGCCGGAAAGGCACCATGCGATCAGCGCCGAGACGGAAAGATGTTTTTCGCAGGCCTGAGGATGGCCATGAGCCCACAAAATATTGGCACCCTGGTCTCAATCCACCGCTATCCGGTGAAATCGATGATCGGGGAAGAGTTGAATACGTCGCGCGTGGGCCCGAAAGGGCTCCACGGCGACCGGCTTTTCGCGCTGGCCGACCCGGTGACGGGAAAAGTGGCGAGCGCGAAAAATCCCGCGAAGTGGCCCAACCTTTTCGACTTTCACGCCGCGTACGTCGATCCGATTGACAACGGGCACAGTCCACGGATTCGCATCACGCTGCCGAATGGTGAAGCGGTTCTCACGGATCATGCAGCCGTCGACGATTTGCTTTCGGCCTCCGTGGGCCGGCCGGTCCATCTTCTCGGCATAGCTCCCTCCCGGAGCACGCTCGAGGAATATTGGCCGGACGTGGAGGGCCTGGCCAGGCGCGACGAGGTCACCGATGAAGCGATTCCGTCGGAAACCTTTTTTGATTGTGCCACCGTGCACTTTCTCACCACGGCCACCCTGGCCGAGCTTCGCCGGCTTCATCCCGGCGGTCAAATTGAAGCTCGCCGCTTCCGTCCGAACCTGGTGATCGACACGTTGCCAGACTTGACCGGGTTCCCCGAGGGCGCGTGGACGGACAGTGTGATCGCCATCGGCAGCGAGGTGCGGCTCAAGGTGACGGGGCCTTGCGGCCGCTGTGTGATGACGACTCTGTCCCAAGGAGACCTGCCCAAGGATGTCGGGGTGCTGAGGACCGCGGCCAAATACAATCAGGCGCAGGTCGGCGCCTACGCTTCCGTTCTGCAGGGCGGAATCATCCGCCGGGGTGATAGGGCAAGAATCTCGCCGGCCTAACCCGGCGATAATTGCAGTCATTCAACGGCGGGAGCTCATTCCGCCCCTGCCGGCAAATGCTGTTTTCAATTAACTTGAATCCACTCGGCGCCTGCGAATGAATCGACTACGCGCATGCCTTTGCATTTGGGACGAATTCTTGTTTTTCCTATAAAATCCCTGGATGGAGTCTCGGTCGATGCAGCTCGCATCACCGCCGGGGGCATCCTGGAACAGGACCGAATCTATGCGATCTTTGACGAAGCGGGAACCTATGTGAATGGCAAGCGCACGGCCCGGATTCAACTCCTGCGATGCGAATACGATCCGACGTTGCGGGAAATCCAGTTATGGGAAGAAGGCCAGTCCACGCGGATGGTTTTCAACCTTGATGAGCGTTCGCGTCTCAATCGCTGGCTGGGCGATTTTTTCGGTTTCCCCGTCACCGTGCGCCACGAGCCGCACAGCGGATTTCCCGATGACCGGACGGCCTTCGGGCCAACCGTGGTTTGCGAGGCGAGCCTGCGCGCAGTCGCAAGCTGGTACCCGGGACTGGAACTCGAAAGCGTGCGCCGGCGTTTTCGCACCAATCTGGAAATCGACGGCGGCGCCTTTGCCGAGGATTCGCTCTTTGGCGGCCCGGATGAACTGCGGCCATTTTCCATCGGCGCGGTGCAGTTCCAGGGCCACAACCCATGCCAGCGCTGCGTGGTTCCGACCCGGGATCCCGATACGGCCGCGCCCATTCCTAATTTCCAGAAAACCTTCATGGAATTGCGGCGACAGCATCTTCCGGCTTGGGCCGATGCGCGGCGCTTCAACCATTACTATCGTTTCGCGGTCAACACCTCGATCGGGAAGTCCGAAGCGGGCAAAGTCATCCGCGTGGGCGATCCGCTCTGCCTCGCACCGACACCGCCGCTGACATCGCAGGGATAATCTCCTTGCGATCCTTGTGATCCTTTGTGGCCAAAACATCTGCGAGGAAATCTTTGTGACGCGGAGCCAGACTTTGCGCGGCAAAGCTGTAAACAAACAGATGAGGCAGCCACAAAAGATCACAAGGAGCACAAAGAAAGCATGTGTTGCGGTAAGTAAATATGAGAGGCAGCGCAGCTTCGTGACCCTGAGCCTGTCGAACGGGTGGAATCCCCAGACCTTTGGAGCGGCAGGGACTTTTTCAGGCGGAAACCGGGTCGGACATTTTTTCCAAAATTTCCGCGCCCACCGCATCGGCCAGCAGGCGCCCACGCGAGGTCAGCTGCAGCAATTCGCCGACCCGCTCGGCCAGTCCTTCGGCGGCAAACCGGTCAGCCAGCGCCTCGGCCGTGGCCCACGGCGCATTTGGCCAGCGCGTGCGCAACACGGCGAGATTCACGCCTTCATTCATGCGCAGGCCGAAGATCAAGGCGTCCTCCGCCAGCAGGGCGGGCGTGAGCGGCACCCGCTGTTCCGTCATGCGCTCACCCGCGGAAACCTGCGTGCTCCATTTTTCCAGGTCGGACACGTTCGCCCCGCGCCAGCCGGCATGTTGCGACGCCGCGCTCGGCCCGAGGCCGACCCACTCATGCATGCGCCAGGTGTTGAGATTGTGCAGGCAGGCATGCCCGGGCCGGGCGAAGTTGGAAACTTCATACTGCGCGTAGCCGGCCGCGGCGAGTTCGGCCCACGTCAGCTCGTAGAACTGCGCCTCGACGGCGATGTCGCGCTTTACCTGCCCGCGCGAAAGTTTCACCCACAGCGCCGTGTCCTCCTCAAACGTCAGGCAATAGGTGGAAATGTGGTCGGGCGCGAGCGCCACGGCCTCGCGCAGGTCGGCACGCCACGCCGCTTCATCCTGGCCGGGCACGGCAAAAATCAAATCCAGGTTTACGCTCGCAAAGCCCGCCGCGCGCACGCGCGCATAGGCCCGCAGCGCCTGCTCGCGCGTGTGGCGCCGCCCGAGCGCCTCAAGCAAGGCCGGCTGGAAGCTTTGAACACCCAGCGATACGCGCGTAACGCCCGCCTCGCGCAAGACTGCCAGCCGCTCATCCGTCACCGAGGCGGGCGCCAGCTCAATCGACCACTCGCGCGGCGTGCCGCCCAGCCGCCCGCGCACGATTTCACCGAGTTTTAGCAGATCGCGCGGCGCGAGCAAACCAGGCGTGCCACCGCCCCAGAACACCGTCGTCACCGGTTGCTTCCACGCCGCCAAATCGGCCTCGAACGCGAGGCTGGAGAGGAACCTGGCCACCGCTTCCGCGGTCGGTGAAGTCTGATAAAATGCGCAAAAATCGCAGGTTGAGGCACAAAACGGGACATGCACGTAGAGCCCGAGCGGCGTCGCACTGGCGGCTTTTTCTTGCGCTAATGTAAAATCGCTCATTACAAACTGTTCTGCATATCATCCGGAATTCGCCCAAAAACCCAATGCATAAAAATCATTCCGCTCACGCGAGAAAATTCCTTACCTGGCTCGGCGCTGCGTTGGGCCTCATTTTGCTGGCTGGCTGCGACGTGAAAATCGTCAACCTCACGCCGACCACCCTGCGGGAGAATCCGTCACAAATCTACACCATTTCCGCACGCATCGAGAATACCGGCGGCAATGTCGTCGCCGGCAGCATCGTGCCGCACCTCATCATCGACGGCCAGGACTTGGTCATGAAGCAAAGCCAGGGCGACGTCTACACGCTCGACTATCAATTGCCGCCGGGGCGGGATGAATTCGCCTACTACATCCTGGTCAACTACAAGACCGCGAGCAACGACGGCCCCCCTGTCGATCGTGAGACCTACATCGAAACGGTGCATGTGAAAATTGCCGGCCGCTATGTGCTGTCGCTCCAGGCCGACCGCGGCCCGGTCGGCGCCCAGATCGGCGTGAGCGGCTCCGGCTTCACCCCGCAGGACATCGTTTATTTTGAAGGGACGCCCACGCGCACGGTTTACGCCTCGCCCACCGCACTGAATTTTTTCGTTCCCGCAGTCGAGCCTGACCAAAGTTACAAAGTGACGATCAGCGGCTCAGCCGGCAGCGCGGACGTCGGCACCTTCCATGTCGATTCGTTGAGCATCCAGGCTGCGCCCGCCTCGCTCACCCTGCGCACCGGCGAACGGCAATCCCTCACCTTCACCGTGCCCATCGCGGCACCGGCCGGCGGACTATTGCTCGACGTGACCACGGACGTACCCGACAGCGTCATCATGCCCGAAGTCGTCGTGCCGGCCGGCAGCTCCAGCGTCACGGTCACCGTGCAAGGCGGCCGCTCCGGCAACGGAAGCCTGGTGCTCAAGGGCTACGGCGCAGGCACCGTGACCATCCCTGTCACGGTGCAGTAAGCGCACTGAAAAACGTTTTTGTGCAAAAGGCCGGCCCTTGAGCCGGCCTTTTTGTTTTTCAAATTTAGCCGGCTACATTGGGGCCTCCATGTTACAATTGCCCGGCGCCTACCTTCGGC
>Ga0210387_10001287_pt1 | contig 18814 bp, 17 predicted proteins | sample IncBWC7OmetaG_FD_160108 | JGI IMG/M metagenome (GOLD analysis project Ga0210387, IMG submission 160108) | Forest soil microbial communities from Barre Woods Harvard Forest LTER site, Petersham, Massachusetts, United States - Inc-BW-C-7-O ...
CTGCACCCCGACGGAGCGATCGACGTATCCTACTCCGACGACATGGGCCAGCATTGGGTCAAGGGCAACGGCGGGCAGGACCTGGAGCAGTCCTCGAACGCCTCGGCCCGGCAGGCCGGTCATGTCTAGGACAAGCAGTGGATCGCGGTCAACGCCATCGCCGGCAACAAGTACCAGGATCACGTCTACGCGATGTCGTCAGTCTTCAACAGTTCGACCACGAAGATCCGGATCGCCGTCTCCCGCGACCGGGCCCAGACCTTCTCCAAGGCGGTGACGGTCACCGCGCCCAGCCAGACCGGGCCCCTCGAACACCTACATCTACCCCTCCGTCGACGCCGCGGGCACGCTGTACATCGCGTTCGCCTCGTTCCCCTTCCCTGCTAAGACGTCGACCGCGACCCTGTATGTCAGCCACTCCAGCGACGACGGCCAGACGTTCGCCCCGTTCGTCCCGGCCGCCACGGTCGGCGTGTTGCCGGCCACCAGCCTGCCGAACACGACCTTCCGGGACGGGATCACCGAGAACTTCACCGCGAGCCCGACCTACCCCGGCCACCTCTACCTCACGTATGAGAACTGGGACGGCACCCAGATGGACGTCAAGTTCACCCAGTCGACCGACGGCGGCAGCACCTGGTCGGCGCCGGTGACGGTGAACGACAACATCGACGCCCCCGGCGTCCCCACCGATCAGTTCCAGCCGTCGGTGGCCGCCGGACCCGGCGGCGCGGTCGCCGTGGCATTCTATGATCGGCGCCTCCCGTGCCCCAGCGACCCCAGCATCCTGCCCGCCGACGTCGGAAGGACGAACTTCTGCATCGACGTCTCGCTGCAGGCCTACAAGGACACCGTGAGCGGTGCCGCGCCGGTCGGCGGCAACGTGCGGATCACCAAATACAGCTGGGACCCGCAGCAGCCCGGCCAGACAGTCGGCGGCCTGAGTCAGCTGCCATGCGCCGACGCCGACTGCGCGGTGGGATTCATCGGCGACTACTTCGGCCTGGCGGTCTCCGCCGGTAACATCTACGCGCTGTTCGTCTCCACTCACTACCCGTCCGACGTGACCGCTGACGGCGGCGGGCCGGTGTACTACCAGCAACAGGTGCTCGCGACCGTGCCGCGCCAGGACTTCGGAATCGGCTTTTGAGGGCAATCGGCGCCCACCGGCGGGCCTAGATGCGACCCGGGCCTTGCGCGGCAGCGCCGGGAACCCGGCGATCCCAGGCATGCGCGCGGCCTCATCGCCTGACACCGTGACCGTCCAGCCCGGCGCGGCCGTGTGACCTTGCGCCACGTGGACGTCCTCGACCAGCGTGTACCGCTCCAGAACTCGCTGCTGACGCTGTGACCTGCGGATTGGCCGGATGAGCCGGTTGCGGCAAGATCGCGGTTTGTGTCCCTTCGCCTGCTCTACCTCATCATGGTCCGGGTCTTCGGCTGGCTGGTGCTGCTCGGCCACAGCCATGCGTCCAAGGATGCGGAGATCATGATTCTCCGTCCTGAGGTCGCGCTGCTCCGCCGTCAGGTCGCCCGGCCCGAGCCGGACTGGGCCGACCGCGCCGTCATGGCGGCACTGGCCCGGCAGCTGCCAGCCGTGCTGCGCGCCTATCGGCTCGTCACCCCGGGCACGCTGCTGGCATGGCACCGCCGCCTGATCACACGCAAGTGGACGTACCCGGACCGGCTAGGCCGCCCACGGACCAGCCAGGACATCCGCACCTTGGCGCTGCGGCTGGCGCGGGAGAACCCGGCCTGGGGGATACCGCAGGGTGCACGGCGAGCTGCGCCAGCTCGGCCACTGCATCAGCGCGGCGACGGTACGGCGGATCCTGCGCGCCCGGCGGTACAGGCCGGCCCCGCGGCGCGTGGATACCTCCTGGCGGGCGTTCCTGCGTACTCAAGCTGATGGCCTGCTGGCCTGCGATTTCTTTCATGTGGACACGGTCTTCCTCAAACGCCTGTACGTGCTGTTCGTCATGGAGGTGAGGACCCGGCACGTGCACGTCCTCGGCGTGACCGCTTACCCGGACGGTGCGTGGACCGCCCAGCAGGCCCGCAACCTGATCATGGATCTCGGCGACCGATCGGTTCCTTCCGCTTCCTGATCCGGGACCGCGACACCGAATTCACCGGCTCCTTCGACGCGATCTTCGCCAGCGAGGGCGTCAAGACCATCAAATCCCGCCGTGGACCCCCCGCGCGAACTATGTCGCCGAGAGATGGGTACGCAGCGCACGAGCCGAGTGCACCGACCAGATGCTCATCTACGGCGAACGGCACCTGCGGTCGGTCCGGGCCAGTACGCCGGCCATTACAAGGGGCACAGGCCGCACCAGTCCCGCCAGTAACGACCACCCGACCAGGACCACCACGTCAGCGTTGCGCCGGACTCGCCGGTTCGGCGGCGGAAGGTGCCCGGCGGCGTGATCAACGAGTACTACCAGGCGGCGTAGCTGGTCGTACGAACCCCAGGTCAGACGACATGCGATGGGTTTTGAAGCAGTACAGGCAGCGGGGTGTTCTCAGGTGATTCCCGGAGTGGTTATGGTGAGCGGAGGGCCGCTGTGATCTTGCGGATCAATTTCTGGGCGTGGTAGCCGACGATGACCGCGATAATAAGGGCGGCGGCGGGATCGAGCCAGTACCAGCCGCCGGTGCCGAGGATGACCGCGCCGCTGACTGCTACGCCTGCTGCGGCGGCGGCGTCGGCGGCCGTGTCGAGCAGCACGGCCCTGACGTTCAGGTCCTCGCCGCTGTCCTCATCGTCATCACCGTCGAGGATCAGCGCGCCGGCCAGCATGACGGCAGCCGCGATCGTGCTGACGATCAGCACCGGAAGGCCCTCGACGCGGCGGGCGCCCGCGGCCAGGTGCTGGATGGCCGCGGCGGCGATCCCGATGTTCAGCACGAGCAGCCAGCCCGCGTTCACCAGCGCGGCGACGTTCGTGGCGTTCGGGTAACCCCGTGGCCGGGCCGGGCTCGGCGGGCGGGCGGCCAGCCAGATGGCCAGCAGCGAGACGCCGATGGCGGCGGCGTCGGCCAGGTAATCGGCACCCGCCGCCAGGACGGCCAGCGAATGCGCCGCCAGCCCGGTGACCACCAGGGCCGTGACCAGGCCGAGGTTGAGCAGCAGGACGACGGTGAGCCGCCGGGTGCGGGACACGATCGGATCGTATGCGGCCATCGGCGCCGGACGCGTGCTGGGCGAGAGGCTGGCAGACTGCTCTCGGTGGCCGTTGATCTTGCCGGTACCGGGAAGGGTAAGGCCCGGGTCCGCGTAGAGCACGAGCACTGTGCCGATGCCGTGGATCCCGCGCAGCCGCGCCAGCAGCGCGGCTGACGGGGCGGAGCCGAGTGCCGGGTGACCTCGTAGCCCGCCGCGCGGGTAAAACGTCCCTGGTTCATGTCGACCAGGATGTTGCTCGCCGTGGCGCTGCCGACCTGCGTGGTCCCGTCCTTGGCGTTTGGGGTGCTGATGGTGACGGCGGACACGGTGGTGATGCGATGCTCGGCCGGCTCCAGGCCGCGTTCGAGAGCCAGCAGCGGTTCATCGCCAACGCCTCCCACGAACTGCGCACCCCGCTCGCCGTCATGCGCACCACCGCCGACGTCGTGCTGGACGATCCCGACGCCACGCCCGCCGACCTGCGCGGCATGGCCGCAGACATCCGCGCCATAACCGGCCACGCCGAGCACCTCATCGGCGCACTGCTCCTCCTCGCCCGCAACGAGCGCGGCCTCACCGTCCGCGAGAAGACCGATCTCGCTGCGGTCGCCGAAGACGTCCTTGATACCGCATCCCTGGGCGGCCGGCAGGTGCACGCCACGCTGGAACCCGCCGTCATCTGCGGCGACCCGGTGCTGGCCGAACGCCTCATCGCGAACCTGGTCGACAACGCAGCCAAGTACAACCTCCCCGCCGGCGGTGACATCTGGATCAACACCCGCACCACCCCAGATGGCAGCCAGCTGACCGTAGCCAACACCGGCCCGGACATCAGCCCGGGTGATGCCATCCGCATCTTCCAGCCGTTCCAGCGGCTCACCGAGCGGACCTCCCGGGACGGCTTCGGGCTCGGCCTGGCCACGGTCACCATCCCCTCAGCTGACGCCACGGCCCAGAAGACCGGCATTCAGGCAACCGAATGGCCAGGTGTCCCCCACGCCCAGGCTGGCTGATGCCCGTCCGCGCCGCCAGGACCAACTAGAACAACCGCCAGCGTGATGCCGTGCCGAGACGGCCTGCACTGCTATGCCGGAATACCGGTGATCGCGGTCATGCCAGGCGGATCCCGCCGAGATGACCTGCATGGCATGCGCCGGGTGGGATGTCAGCCCCGGTTTGCAGTCTGCCGCGGACGGAGGGAGGCCGTCGATGTCGACCGAGGAAAACAAGCTGCTGGTCCGCCGTCAGTTCGATGAGATCTGGAATGGGGGGAACTGGGAAACTGCCGATGAGTTGTACGCTCCGGAATACGTCAACCACGATCCGTATAACCCCGGTCAGGGCACCGGACCGGACGGATTCAAGCGGCGGGTGGGCGGTTACCGCGGCGTCCTGCACGACTTCGACCTGAGGATCGAACGCCAGATCGCCGAGGGCGACTGGGTGGAAACGCAATGGTCACTGCGCGGGATCCACGGCGGGGAACTGGAGGGCACCGCTCCCGCCGGTAGGTCGGTCTACGTCGACGGGCAGCTGCTCAGCCATATCGTGGATGGCAAGTTCGTTGAAGAATGGGTGCACTGGGACACCCTGGGTCTGCTCCGGCAGATCGGCGCTGTACCTCCGCCCCCATCTTGACCCCAAGGTTGGGCGAGATGAAGCGCGCCGCCCCTGCGCGAGGCCGCTGACAGTCCCCGGCCCGGACAGCATCGCGTACCGGTGAAGTGAGACCGCCGACGGGCCTGGATGCGGGTCACGGCCCATCTGAGTCGCAGCCGTGCGGGCGCTATCTCGCGGCCGTCGGTTCGATGCGCCCGGCCAGACGTGTTGTGCGCCCAGGGCACACGGTTATGCGCGCGGCCACGGCCGCAGCGAGGCGGTGCTCACGAATCGCACAGGTCGGGCGGGCGTGCGCGCGTTATCAGGTGTCCTGAGCTGTTACGAAGCGTGATGGCGGTTACTGGGCGGGGGTGGTCAGGCCGTGCTGGTAGGCGTACCTGACGGCCTGAGCCCGGTCCCGGGCACCGGTCTTGGCGAAGATCCGGTTGATGTGCGTCTTCACCGTGGCGTTGCTCAGGTAGAGGCGATTGCCGATCTCGGCGTTGCTCAGGCCCGCCGCGAGCAGCGTGAGCACCTCCGCCTCGCGGGCGGTGAGCCCGCCCGGCGGCTTTTGCCCCGCGCCGGCAACGGCCGGCCCGGCGGCCGGGGCGCGGCTGATAACTGCGGTCACCAGGCGTTCCTGCACGGCGGGGTCGAGATGGGTCTGCCCGGCGTGGACCGCGTGGATCGCCGCCTCGATCTGCTCGGCGCTGGCGTCTTTGGTCAGGTAGCCCTGCGCTCCGGCCTGCAGCGCGGGCACGATCGCGTCCTCGTCCGCGTAGGTGGTCAGAACCAGGACCCGGGTGGCCGGCAGCCGCTGGCGCAGGTCCGCGGTGGCGGCGATGCCGTCGGTGCCCGGCATGCGCAGGTCCATCAGGACCACGTCGGGACGGTGATCCTCAGCCAGGCGCACCGCTTCGGCTCCGTCGCAAGCCGTGCCGACGACCTGCACGCCGTCGATGAGCCCCACCAGCATGCTCAGCCCCTCGCGCACGACCCGCTGGTCGTCGGCGATCAGGACCCGGATCGTGCCGCGGCCGGGTGCGCCGGTCACGCCGGCACCTCCAGCTCGACTCGCCACCCGTCGGCGGTCGGCCCGGCTCGGGCGGTGCCGCCCGCCCGCTGGGCTCGCTCGCGCATCGCGGTCAGGCCGTGCCCGCCGCCCGCGTCGGCGAGGATGGACGATGCAGGTTCAGCGGCCGGACCCCGGCCGGCCCCTGATGCGCGGACGTGGTCTTCGACGGTGACCAGGGTGCGGTCTGCCTGATAGCTCACGGTGACGGCGGTGGTAGCGCCGGGTGCGTAGCGGGAGATATTCGTCAGCGCCTCCTGGGCGCCGCGGAACAGCGCCAGGCTGGCCTCCGCGGGCAGGAGGCGGCTTGTGCCGTCGATCCGCAGGGTGGCGCCTGCCCCGGTGTCGCGGCGGAAATCCTCGACCAGGGCCGCCAGCTGATCCAGGGTGGGCAGCCGGTCGCCGCGCAGGGCACCGACGGCTTGCTTTGCATCAGCCAGTCCCGCCTTGGTCAGTTCAGCCGACCGCTCAATCGCGGCGCGCAGTCCTTCGCTGACCGCCTCCCGGGCCGCCATCTTGCGGGCGCCCTGAAGCTGGATGGCCAGCCCGGACAGCGAGTGCGCGAGCACATCGTGCAACTCGCCGGCGATGCGGCTCCGCTCGGCCAGCGCGGCCGCGGCGGCCTCGCCCTCGCGTGCGTCCTGCAGCTGGGCCAGCAGCAGCTCGGTGCGGTCCTGGCTCTGGCGGCCGCGCCGGATGAACTGGCCCGTCACCGCCAGCAGCAGGCACAACAGCGTCGCGGTGATGGCCGACTGGGCGCCTGGGTGCCCGGTCAGGCCCACGGCTACGGCGAGCGCGGCGGTGATCGCGCCCGCGGTGACGGCGGCCACGGCCGGCGGCAGCCTGACCGCGGCAATCCAGACTCCCATGCTCGGCGCGACCTCGACCGGCCCGTTCGGCTGCAAGACGGCCAAAGCCACCCCGCAGCCGCCGATCAGCCCGGCCACCGCGGCCTGCGCGGCCGTGCCCCGGCGAGCCCAGCCGACGCTGATCGCGGTCGCGACCGCCACGGCGTATACCGCCAGCACGAGGGCCACCCCCAGGCCGGCGTCTCGCAGGCCCGGCGCGGGATGAGCCTGCGCGCTCAACGTCGCCACGACCGCGATGAACAGCAGGCCGAGCGGCCGCAGCGCCTGCCGCTGAGCGTCCCCGCGCTCGCGGGCGCGAGATTGCGCTTCGGTCACCCGGGCCGAAGCGGCCTCGTCTCCCCCGCCTGCGGCCGAAGCCGAGCCACGCCCTGCCAGGCCGGCAAGCAAACCAGATCGCGCGGCGCCATGAGTAAGGCCCGCCGCGGCCAGCCGTGCCTTCATGGACACAGTGTGGCTCGCGGCGGGCCGGGATACCAGGTCAGGCACCGAAGCCTGCCGGGATGCGCGCCGCGGTAGCGGCTGAGCCCGTCGCTAGCCGGCGGCCGCGCAGGTAGATAATCACCAGCCGGGTGAGCACATCGGCCAGTGCCATCATGACCAGCCCGGCCACCCAGGCCGCCGGACCGGTGATTTGATGCGCGATGGAAAAGCGCGCGATCACCGGGCCCGCGCCGTAGGTTGCGGCGACCGCGAAGGCCAGCCGCGCGCCGACGCCGCCGATCCACATGCTGGCCGCCAGCCAGCCCGCGCGGCCGAGCGGCCGGCCGTCGGCACCGAGGCGCAGCCGGGTGGCCAGGCCGCCGACCGCGCCCATGACCGAGCCGGCCAGCACGCACGCCAGTTCCAGCGCGATGTCATTGCCGTCGGCGGGCACCGAGTGCAGGAACAGGACGGCGGCGCAGCCCACGGCGAGCACCGGGACGGCCAGCGACCGCAGGTCGAGCGGGTGCTCGCGGATCTGGCGGATAACCATGAGGACGAGAACTGCGTTGATCACGTACATGTTTATGTTCATGCCGTCACAGTGCCTCCAGGCACCCATCCGCAGCGTCGGCCCACGGGTGGGACTCCGGGTTGACACCCAACCTCAACCCCCGGGTTGACCCTGGCCGCCAAGCACTCCCAGGACCAGCCGGGCCCCCCGGGTCGCCGGGTCCGGCTGCCCGCCGCAGCGATACCTAACGCGCCGGCTGGCCGGCGGCTGCCGGACCGGCTCTCATGAAGATGGTCCAATCCAGAGCCTTTGACGAGCCGGGTGCGGGCAGGTGTTTCAGCTGGTCCGGGGGGTAAGTCCAGGCGAGGTCTCGGTTCAGGCCCGGGGGAGCGGGCGTGGGGCCTGCTGTCGCGGAGCCGGGTGAACTCGGGAGGGTGTAAAACTCAAGGGTGAAAGGTGGCCTAGCTGGTCGGCCGAGGCGGGTCATGGCCGGGTAGGCCGCTGTCCGGGTGGGCTTGTGGCAGGTGGGCATGATGCCGGGTTCCGGGCCGCTGCGGCTGGCTGAGGCGGCGGGGGTGCTGTCGCTGGCGACTGACCTGGCGATGGGCCAGCCGCTGGAGCATGGGCTGCGCACGGCGGTGCTGGGAGTGCGGGCGGCGGCCGCGCTGGGCCTGCCCGAACAGGATCTGGCGGCCGTGTTCTACACCGGGATGCTGCATTTCGCCGGGTGCACGGCCGGCAGTGAGATCGACGCGCGCTTCCTGGGGGACGAGCTTGCGGTGCGGCCGCAGCTGATGGCGGCGCTGTACGGGTCGCGGTTCGAGCTGGTGGCGACGGCGGCGCGGGCGGCCCACCCGGGGCGTCCTCCTGCCGCGCGGGCGGCGGCGATGGCCAGGTCCGCCGTCGGCGGCCTGGCGGAGTTCCGCCGGTTGGCCGCCAGTCATTGCGAGGTCGCGGAGCTGCTGGGCGCGCGGATGGGCCTGACGGAGCAGGTTCAGGCCGCGCTGCGGCACCTGTACGAGCGCTGGGACGGCAAGGGGCTGCCGGGGGACCTGCGCGGCGAGCAGGTCCCGCTGCCGGTGCGGGTGATGCAGGTGGCTCAGGACGCCGACATCGCCTGGCAGCGCGGTGGTCCCGCGCTGGCCCGGCGCAAGGTGCGGGGACGGGCCGGGTCGGGGCTGGACCCGCAGGTCGCGGCCGTCTTTTTGTCCCTCGGCGATCAGGTATACGCGGGCCTGGGTGCGCCGTCGGTCTGGGAGGAGGCGCTGGCCGCCGAGCCGGGGCCGCAGCCGGTGATCGGCGAGGGCCAGGTGGATGCCTGCCTGTCGGCGATGGCGGACTTCGCAGACCTGAAAAGCATGTGGACGATCGGCCACTCCCGCGGTGTCGCCGACCTGGCCGGGACGGCAGCCGGGGCCGCGGGGCTGGGCGCGGCGGCGGCGGCCCAGTTGCGCCGGGCGGCGCTGGTGCACGACATCGGCCGGGTCGCCGTCCCGGCCCGGGTATGGGCCAAGCCGGGCCCGCTGACCCGCGGCGAACGCGAGCAGGTGCGGCTGCACGCCTATCACAGCGAGCGGGTCCTGGACATCGCTCCGGGGCTGCGGCCGCTGGCCCGGCTGGCCGGCTCGCACGGCGAGCGCTGCGACGGGTCGGGCTATCACCGCGGCAGCCGGGCCGGTGACCTGCCGCTGATGGCGCGGCTGCTGGCCGCCGCGGACTGCTACCAGGCGATGCGGGAGCCGCGGCCGTACCGGCCCGCGCGGCCGCCGGCCGACGCGGCCGACGAGCTGCGCCGCGAGGCGGAGGCCGGCAGGCTCGCGCCGGAAGCAGTGGCCGCGGTGCTGGCCGCTGCCGGGCAGCCGCGGCCGCCGGCGCGCTGGCCCGGCGGGCTGTCCAGCCGTGAGCGGGAGGTGCTCGGCCTGCTCGCCCGCGGCCTGGCCACCAAGCAGGCCGCCCGCCAGCTCGGGATCTCAGCCAAGACGTGCGACCACCATATCCAGCGGCTGTACCGCAAGCTGGGCGTGTCCACCCGCGCGGGGGCGACGCTGTACGCGGTCGAGCACGGCCTGCTCGAGCCGGATTAGGGAGTTCTCCCGACTACCGGCCGCGTCCGGCCACCCCTAGCGTCGGTCCTGACGCGAACCATCAGGAGGTGGTCACGGTGCTGAAACTGCTCCCGGCGCTGCTGCCGTGGTGGCTGGCCGGGCCGGGCCTGGGCCTGTGCGTGGCCGCCCTGTACGGGCTGGCAAACCGCCGGCTCGGGGTCTCCGGGGCCTGGCTGGCGGCGGTGATCGCCCCGATCGAAGGCTGGTCCGGGGAACGCTGGCGGGCGGAATTCCTCGCCGCCTTGACCGGCGGCGCGCTCGCCGCGGGCGTGCTGGGCTCGGCCACCCGGCTGACCGGGTATCCCGTGCTATCGACGGCCCTGCCCGCCGTAGTGCTGCTCCCGGTGCTCGCGGCCGGCGGCCTGGCGCTGGGCTACGGGGCCCGCTGCGCCGAGGGCTGCACGTCCGGGCACGGGCTGTCCGGCTGCGCCGCCGGCTCGCCAGACTCCCTCGCCGCCACCGCGATATTCTTCGCCGTCGCGGTGGCGGTCACGTTCGCCGCGCACGCCCTGACCGGCGGTGCGCTGTGAACCGCGGCAGGCGCGCCAGCACCATCGGGGTCGGGATCGCCTTCGGGTTCCTCATCACCGGCAGCGGGTTCGGCAACTACACCACCATCCACCAGGCGCTGCTGTTGCGCAGCTGGTACCTGTTCGCGGTTTTCGGCTCCGCGGTGGCGGTGGCGGCCGCCGGGCTGGCGCTGCTGCGCCGCGCCGGGACAACCCGGTACGGCGGCCCCTTGCGCCTGCCGCATGGACCTGCCCGCCGCCCTCACCTCTACGGCGCCGCGATCTTCGGCGCCGGGTTCGGCCTGACCGGCACCTGCCCGGGCGGCGCGGTCGCCATGGTCGCCACAGGCGGACTGGGCGGCCTGCTCGTGCTGGCCGGCCTGGTCAGCGGCATGTGGCTGCGCGGGCCGACCGCACGCCCGGCCAGGCGCCGACATCCCGAGGTCGTGGCCGACCGGCTTCCCGCCCAACCCCGCATGCACGTCAACGACGCTCCTAGCGCCACGGCGGCCACGATGCCTTCCTCGCTCTCCGGGCCGCTGAACAGCCCGGCGGTCTTGGCCTGACTCGTCGCCCCGACCAGGACCAGCACCGCATCTCGGCCGTGCCAGCACGTCGGCCATAGGTGCGGCCGCGCACACATCAACATGACCTGCGTGCCCTCCGCCGGGAAGTCCGGCAGACCGCCCTCGCGCCAATCAGGCGGGACTGAGCAGGCTATTGGGTGTTACAGCCGGTTCTGACCTTCGACGCGCCTGGTGTTCTGCCGCTCCGGCGAACGGCGATGCCACCTGGCGGGCCGAGCCGCACATGGGCTGCACCTTCTCCTTACCATGGGGTTCCGATCGACTTCCCAGCCAGGGATTACCGTGAAAGGCCAGATCAGAGGCTCTACTTCAGCTCGGTTGGGACAGGTTCAGGGCGGTTCGCGCCGGATGCGGCCTCCCAGATTCCTCCCAACCGGTCATGGAGGAGGAGTCCATGTCCGACCCCGGTTCCGCCCGGCCCGATCTGTGTTCGATACGCACTGCGGACGAGCGGGATGAGCTTGCCGAAGCAGTCCGCGGCGGGTCCCGCGCCGACGGCTACCTGCTGGGCGATGATTACTCGCCCGGACCCCTGACGAGCGGCATCGACCGCGCCATCCGCCTGTCCACGGCGGCGGCCATGCTCGCCGTGGCGGGCATCGCGGCGTATGTCTCCTACTGGCATGCCTACGCTGTCGTCCCGGCGCACGGCGCGGGCGGGATGACCGCCCGGCTGGAGCCGGCCACGATCGACGGCCTGGTGTACGCCAGTTCGATGGTGGTGCTGTCCGCGGCCCGGCACCGGGTCCAGGTACCCTCCTTGGCCCGCTGGCTGCTCGGCCTGGGGATCGCGGCGACCCTCACGGCGAACATGGCCCAGGGCTGGTCCCACGGCCTGGTCGGGGCGGTGGTCGCGGCCTGGCCGGCGGTCAGCCTGGTGGGCTCCTATGAGCTCCTGGTCTGGCTCATCCGCACGTCCGGGACGGCAGAACACAGGCCGCCGGGTCGCCGGCCATCCCCGCCAACGGGCACCGTGACCAGGCGGTACCTAACGCCGACGCGGTCAATGACGCGGCGGTGGCCGCGTACCGGCGCAGCGCCCAAGCCGGCAATCCGCTCTCCGAACGCAAGCTGGCCCAGATGTTCGGCCGCACATCTCGCCGCTGGGCGCGCGCCAGAATCGCCGAAGCACGGAGGATCCCGTCGTCAGGGCTCATAGTGGATCCGGCAATCACCGTCGGCGCCCAATCCCAGTAGTGCCCGCGAGGGGACCCTTAGGGATGCTCTACCCCGGCGCTGGCGCGTCTGGAGTGCTCCTCCCCGGGGGATCTGGCAGGCCAGCGGCTCTGCGCTGGCCTCACGGCTCACGGGTATTGCCTTTGGGTCAGGGGAGCTGCGCGGTCCGGACGGTCCTGCCGTGTACCTGGCGGCTGCTCGGAGGATCATCGGCGTGGCGCGCTGGATTGACCGGCTCACCGGGTGCCCGGGGCCGTAGCGGTAATGGATCTCGGCGAGCCGCCTGCCGGCCGGGACGAGCTCGCTGTCCGGGCTGGTGGTCATGCCGCAGCCGGAAATACGCGTCTGCCGCGTTCCGGGCGGACGACATTTCTCCGAGCTGCAGCTGGCGGCGAGTCCGCGTTCGTCGGCTTCGACGATGGCGTAGGAGTGATGGGCGACCAGTCGGCATAGCATGGCGTCGGCGTGCTAGGCGTCGCGCAGGTAGCGGGCGCCGGGCGGACTTCCCTCCATCCTGCAAGGTCAACCCCATCCATGCGATGCAGCACGACTACATCAACTTGGGACGCGGAGCACGACCACTCATGCAGGAGGCGCTTGGCTGCCCGACGGGCACCCACGGTGCCTACCTCCACGAGAACCTCATCGGCGCTGCTCGAAGACGGCCAACGCGTAGGTGCTCCCGCCAGCCACCGTCCCCTGGCGGCGCTGCAGGACGTCGAAACGGAACTGGTCGCCGGGCTTCGCGCCGTCCGGGGCGCGCACCGTGATGGCGGCGGTTATGTGCCCGCCGGCTGGAAGCAGGATCCCTGAGATGGTCGGCGTGGCAGCCGCTGAGTCGGCAACGTAGACGACGGAGCGGTCAATTCCCTCCAGCTTGCGCAGCGTTTCCTCGCGTTCGTGCACGTCGAGGTCCCCTGCGATACGCCGACCCGCCTGCTCGATCTCCTCGCCCAGCGTCTCAACCGCCTCGCCTAGGCGCTGGAGGAACGAGCCGACATACTCTGCGATCTCCTCAGGGAGCACTCCGTGCTCGGTCCGGCGCCAGCCGTCGAAAGCCCGCCTAGAGTCCGCCAACCGCAGCGTTGACAGCATCATGGTCAACGGACCGACCATATCGCGCCGGTTGACGACGACATCGATCTCTGCCTCCTCCCTTAGCGCATTGTGGAAGTCGAGGAGCACGGTCTGCGGCTCGTGCCGCCACCCGCCGACGGGTGGCGGGATGGGCCTGGCGCCTGCAGGCACTAGGTGCAGGTTCCGGTGCGCCACGTGGCGGTCGATCATGGTGAGAGCGTCGAGCGAAGTGTTCCCGGGGGCGAGCAGCCGGTCCGCCGCCGAGATCGTTGTGATGAACGCAGCGCAGCAGACGTGGTTGTGCCCTGCCGGGAGTGCCATTGTCGAGAAGTCGACGTCGTAGGTGACGACCTGCGACGTCCGCGCCTCGACGGTGCTGATTGGTGTGCGGTACGGCATCAGGGGGTCGGCGAAGCGCCAAGGCGTGCCTGCCAGCCAATTGGTCGTGTCGCCGGCGATGATGCGGGCGGCGTAGTCCACGGGTAGGGCCGGCAGGCCGGCCGCCGCGTCAGTGAGCAGGAGCAGGACGCGCGCGTCGTTCCCGGATAGCGCGGTTAGGGCGCGGTTGTGAACCTGGATGAAGATGCGGTTCGTGCCAGCGTCGTCGGCGGTCTCGGCGTGCGAGGTATCGATGTAGTCGCCGATATTGGCGGAGAAGTCGAGGAACGTGGGCGGCGTGCCGATGGCCGGGCCCCCGAGTGATGGACGGCGTACTTTGATGTCAGGGCACATCCAGTGGTAGACGTTGAAACCCTTCGCGGTCGGGTCCTGAGCCCCCTCCACCCAGGGAAACCGGGTGCCGCCAGCCGTGCGCCCCGTGTCGGCGTAGTTAACGCGCAGGTACAGCTCGGGATCGAGCCCGGCTGCGCTGTCCAGCGTGATTTCCCAGACGCCGCGCCCATGCGTGGCTGCGCGCAGCAACCGCGTGCGGCGGTGGACGGCCAGGTCGGTGACAACCGCCTCGGGAAGCCCCTGCGAATACAGGCTCCACGTCCATGACGCGGCCCCTGTCTTAACGCCCTTCCATACCCCGACGTCGCTTCCGAGATACACGTTCTGGGGGTGGTCGGGATCGACCACGATGGCGTGGCAGGGGGCGTCGAGCGTAGCAGTGGTGAGCCCTGCGCTGTGCCAGGAGGTGCCGTCGAAGAACCAGACGTGTTCGATGCCGCCCAAGCCCAGTGCCACGTAGATGCTGCCGGCCGCCGCATCGTGGACGGCGAGATCGGTGATGAAGCGGGCACCGGGAAGCCCGGCGGTGGTCAGGTCGGTGCGCGACCAGGTGGCTCCCACCAGGTCAAACCGTGACACCACTGACGACGTGACCGCGAAGAGCCGCGTTCCGCTGGCGAATTCGACTGACTGCACGGCGTTCCCGAGCGAGTCCTGCGTGGTGCTCGGCCCACCGCCGAGGGCGTACGGATTGGTGTTCGTCGGCAGGGTGTTCCAGGTCGCACCCCAGTCCGTCGTGAGCCAGACCCGGTTCGTGCCGAAAGCGGCCATCGAGGGGGCGACCCCCGCGGGTGTCGCCGCGAGAGGGGCATAGAACCCGGTCGCGCTGTTCTCAGTCTTGGCGGCGGTCCGCTGCGCCGCGACGTTCGGATCGGTGACCGGCGGGAAGTTGAGGTTCGTCCAACTGCCCGAGGCGCCGCCGTCGGTGGCGGTCGAGAGCGCTGAACTCAGGTGCCAGAATCCGCCAGCGTCCTGCCAGAACGTTCCCGCCCTCACGTACTGGCGCATCACGCTGTACTCGTCGTTCGAGTCGATGACAGTTCCTCCGCCGTCCCCCTGCGGCGCTTCGAACCACGTCGGCTCGCCCCAGAAGCGCAGATTACCGTTGTCCTGGCAGCCGCCGTAGACCTGCGCGTCGGTGTCCAGCCGCTGGCCGATGAAGGTCATCTCAGTGATGGCGAGTCCAGTGTTGCGGTGCCTGAACGTGTTGACGGCGCCGCCGGAGGGCGACTGGAAGACGCCACCGTCGGTTCCGACCCAGACGCTAGTCCCGTCGTGCCCGGTCCCCATGGCGTTGAGCGCGAAGGCAAAGGCGTGGCCGTCGGCGTGTATTCCGCGCCCGATGTACGTCGGGTCTGCCGCAGCATTGCTGGCGTTGGCAGCGTTGAAGCCGAAGTTCCAGGCGCCCGGCCCACCGGTGACGGTCCCTTTAAAGAGCGACAGGGTCCAGTTCGTACCGTCCCACACCAGGTCCGCGACCACGTAGACGACGTTCGCGTTGGACGGATCGACGGCGACGGCGATGTCGTACCATCCCTGGCCGCCGGTCGCGAAGAGTGGAGGCAGACCGGCGACCGACTGGAACGCGGTGCCGACGAGACGCCACAGCGTGCCGTCCTGCTTGAGTGCGTAGGCAATCGTCGGGCTCGATTCGGACACAGCAAGCGCCACCCGTCCGCCCGCCGGCATCCCGGTAAGCGCCGTCCATGCGAGGCCGTCGGGCGAGCTATAGGCCTGGTCGCCTTGATACACGCAGTAGTAGCGCTTGGACGCACCCGTGCCCGCGACGACGAGATCTGTCGCTATGCCCCCGGGCGTGGAGAAGGTGCTCGTCACCTGCGTCCAGGTGGTGAACGGCGCGGTCGCTGGACGCCTAAAGATCCCTGAGGTGGTCGCCGCGAGGACCAGAGTCGGGTCGTCTGGGTCGACGACGACTCGGAAGAAGCCGCGCCCGGCGAGGTTTGTGCCCTCGAGCGTCCACGATCCCGGCGCCCCGCCAGACGCCGACCGCTTGACTCCGATGCCGAAATAGGAGTCGGCACTGTTATTGGCCTCACCGGTACCCACGTAGATGAGGTCCGTGGAGGCGGTCGCACCGAACTGGACGGCAATGGCGCCAACAGCGAGCGAATCCGCCTCGATGGCACTCGTCAACAATGGCGAGACCGCATAGTCGTCGAGCGGACTCCAGTTTGACCCGGCGTCACCGCTGAACCAGACGCCGCCGTTGGCCGCGCCAACGTAGGCGCGCGTGCCCCCGGGGCCGACGACGATCGATGTAATCCGTCCGCTCACTGGCGGGTTGCCGCTCGCCTGGCCGTGGGCGATGACGGAGGGCCCGATGGGCGTCCAGTTCACGCTGCCGACGCCTCCCGGTGGTGCCGGCGGCTCGCCCGGCTCTGGCTTCTGGCGGGTGGCGGCGTGTCGCTGCCGCGAGCCGCGGAGGTAGAGCCGGTCGACGCCTTTGTCTTCGTTGTCTCGGCGCGTCGCGAGGAACCACTCGAGACGGCCGCCGGGGTCATCGGCCTCGCCGATGCGTACCTGCTCGCTAATATCTTCCGGCTGGCGCTTTCCCCCACCACCCCCCCGCTCGCGCTCGTGATCGCCGAGCCCGGCGTCCGGCCGTGGGTCTGTAGTGCCCTGATCCGTCATTCCACACCTTCTTGTCAAGTCAATCGGGCTTGTCAGTCAATCGGGGCAGGGACGCGGACGGGCCAGACTCCTTCTGTGGAAGGCACGGCGAGAATGATCCCGCGGGTTCAGATGGCATTCCTGCCAAAGAAATGAGCGCACCCCTTACGCCGGAAACGTCGATGTCGCGGGTAAGCCGAATAAAAGTCGAACTCATGGTTGCCGTGACTCTTAGCGGCCAGTTCTCGGCCGGTGCCGGCTCGTAGGCCGGCGGCTTGGCCGCCGCCGCTTGCTTCGAACAGGTCCCTTTCGCCGCCACGGCACCCTCCTTCCCCGCATTTTCCCGAAGGCCGCCAGAGCTGCGACCTGCTAGCAGATCGGCATGGGAGGCATCTAGTCTTCAGGCGTTCGTTGTCCCGACTTATCACTATTGACTGCTTGCCCCGCAACAGTCGTGTGCCTTGCAAGCCGCGGGCCCTACACGATAATTCAATTCAGCGCCCCATCACCCCCCTTTATGCATTGACGGCTTGGGCCCGTCGCCACTCGAGCCGTGCACGAGCGGCAAGCACGCTAGCAAGGAGCAGCAAAATCGAGACTGTAAGCCACTCCGCAAATCCGTTGCCCCCATCGGGATCTACTCCGAAGAGCCTCTCAATCCAGTCCTGCCAGAAAATGGTTATAATACCGAGTGCTCCACTCAACAAAGCAAGGATGGACTCGAACCAGAACCGATGGCGGAGCGCCTGTGTCATCGCTCATCCCTCCGATAAACTCGATCAGTCACCGCGAGGTGCGAGAGCTGTCGCGGTCAACACGACGTTCCGCGGGCGGCTTGTACTGAGCCCAACTGGCCTTATCTACCCACACACGCCACCACGGAGCCCAAGCTTTGACGCAAGATTCCGGGACCTCTTTAGTTAAGACAGCTCTGCTGGTCAGGAGATGATCTGGAGATGATGTGGAGATGATGTGGAGATGCACTTGCACGCGCCATCGCCACCAATGTGGCTCCCGGCTGCGCTCAAATCCATGATGGCCCGCTGAGAGAACGTGTCCGCCCCTCCAGTCTCAGCATGACTGTGGCCGGCGGACAACGAGAACAGGCGGAAAGTCCGACCGGCGGGAGGGCCCGCAGGAAAGCGTATGCCTCCGCCGCCCTGGAAGGCGGCCGTCCGCAGATCGGGTCTTCTGGACTCGATATCCCACGCAAAGAGGTCAGTTCGCGTGATGAACGGATTCGGCGATCTTAAGTGTTCGAGCTAATTACAATTTGTCCGCTTGTCACGCCATGCGACCGCGAGGAGCGCTTACTGAGTCTGTTGTGGCCCACCTGGATCGCGGTCGATGATGTGACCTACCGGTTACAAGGCGGTCGCCCCCGCCCGAGATCATTATCGCCAGTAAGATAACCCAGCCCAGCTCGCCCGCATCTTTGCTAGTCGCTGGGCTTATAGCGCAATGCCGTTTAGCTTATTTTGAGTTTCCTGGTTCCGGTGCTGCCGGATGGCAGGCCGGGGCATGATCGCGGGTCATGACGCAGACTGGTGTTGTGGCTGGCGGCGGTGCGCTGACGGACTGGATCTCGCTGGGGGTCCTGGCCTCGTCGGTGCCGCGGGATGTGGTCGATGACGCGGTCGCGGCGACCGGGAAGGGCGCGCGGCGGGCTGGGGGGAAGCTGCCGCCGCACGTGATGGTGTATTTCGTGATGGCGCTGGCCTTGTTCGCCGATGATGATTATGAGGAGGTCGCGGCCCGGCTGGCGGCGGCGCTGCGGGGCTGGGGCGCCGGGGAGCAGGTGTGGGATCCGACGCCGGGCGGGATCACCCCCAGGCCCGGCAGCGGCTTGGGCCTGAGCCGCTGGCGGAGGTGTTCGGCCAGGTCGCGTGGTGCCGGTCGCGGACCTGGATACGATCGGGGCGTTCCTGGGACCGTGGCGGTACCAGTAGGCTCGCGCGCCCGGGCATGGCTGGGCAGAGGCCGGCCGACCCCTTTAGGCGCGCTGGTAGCAACGAATTCAATCGAGACCAGCCCGGACGGGCCAGACCGGGCTGCCGAACGGCTGGCTTACTCGGTCGACGAGGCCGCTCATCTGACCGGGCTATCCCGAGACCTGCTATATGAGCAGATGAGGCGCGGGAATCTGTCCTACGTGAAGGTAGGGAGACGGCGGCTCATCACTCGCCAGCACTTGGAGCGGTTCCTAGGCCTTTCCTGAGGCAGGAGATCATCTTCGTGCCCGGCTGCCCCGATGAACGCATCCGAAATTCCGGCAGGGGCGCGATGGTGGACTTACCGACGGTTCATGCAGCGACGGTGACGACCGCGACGTGGCTCGTCGCCACGGGTCAACG
>Ga0210387_10001288_pt1 | contig 18813 bp, 22 predicted proteins | sample IncBWC7OmetaG_FD_160108 | JGI IMG/M metagenome (GOLD analysis project Ga0210387, IMG submission 160108) | Forest soil microbial communities from Barre Woods Harvard Forest LTER site, Petersham, Massachusetts, United States - Inc-BW-C-7-O ...
AATTCAACTCCGATGAGGATACGTAAGGTCTGAGCTGTTTAATACCCAGAACATGAGGATTTACGATCCACCAGTTCTCGGAGATTTTCGCGAGATTTCCTAAAACAGTTACTTGTCTCTGGTCTCATCGATCAGTCTTTCGCCGTAGCTATGGATCCCATTATATCAAATGACAAGATGCCTCGCCTACAGTCGGAAGCGCTGGACGCTGGTGTTGATCTTGAGGTCAGGCGTCTCTTGCATTCGTGGACTCGAAGATTTACCAACATTCCAACAGACTTATATTGATTCAAAATTAACGCCAGACACTAGTCTTGAAGATGTTCATGGTTGGGTTGACCGAATTTGGCGAGATCCTGGAAACCAAGGTTCTTTTGCAGCAGTGACTTTAAAGGTACCGACGGCTTTGTTCCTTGGAATGCACGCTAGACTCACGTGCAACGAACAGCGGTTTACATCACTAACCAGTGCACTGGATGTGGAATCTCTGAGCCACCTATGCAAAATACTCTACTCGTACGACGCTGCGCTGGACATCATGTCTTTACATGTCAAGATATCCGATCTGATTTTCCAAGCGCTTCATTTTTTAAAGGAATATGACTGCGAGACAGTTGGTGCGTGAAATGGTGAATCCCACCCTTGGCGCACCTGAAACTTGGACAAGGCGACCCCCAGACCGCAGTCAGTCATCTTGGAGATGTTGTCCTCTTCGTGCAATCCACATTGTCCCGTTTTCACGCAAGTCTACCATTGTTCACAAGGGACATGTGTTTGCTCACGATCATTACAGCTTGACACTGATTTATTCAAGGAGGGGGAAAGATCACTTTCTTCGGGATTTTTGAAATCGACTGCGGCCGTACACGCGATTGATGATTTGTCTGGGGAAGATGCGGCTGCTTTCGGTGCCTGGTTCAAGGCGCTTTTCGACAGCAGCAGTGAGGGGATTGAAGATACAATTCTCCGGTAACATTATTCATTGGACATCCGCCACGCAATCTAATTGTCAATAGATCAACACAGCCTAAGACACTCTTGCGGATATCAGCGACCCTGTTTTCTCATGCCATCTCAGCCAGCTTGGATCTCAAAATCGACGGGGATGTTTTGAACAACGGAGTCTCTTACTTTCTGGGACCTCTCCTGAATTGGACTCTTGTTGGTGTGGTCAAAGCACTCCTCGGGGAGATTTGGCAAAAGGGGTGAGTCTACGTTAAGTAAGTGTAACTAATATTTTCTCAAAAAAGATCTTTTGGTAGATTTGCCGCGCCGGCTCATCTAGACATTCTCCAGACTCTCATACTATCCCCTTCATGCCCTCGCCCAGTCCTTTCGCTCTGCGGTCCGCGTATTTTGACTCTGCTTTCAGACAAGAAAGGGCAAATTCTCGCTGCTACGAATTTCGACGTAGCATCCATTCGACGAGTTGTTGCCACGGCTCTGGGACTCAGCGACGGAGGTTTGTTTGTGTAATCTACCACAACAGCTGAGCACTGATTATGAAGGATTTAGCGGATTTACAAAGCTCGCTCTCTGCGGGTGCGCAAATCGCATGGCAGGATCATCCGAGACAAGCTATCCGAGATGCACTGGCGATGGCACGATCAGGGAAAGGACCTATGATAGATATAGAACGTTGTATCAAAGTCACGCCTCCTTCCAAGTTTCTTCAACTTCTATGGTCAGAACTCATCATCTCCGCGAGTCTGGGGGAGATGGAAGCTTGCAGACGCATAGCTACGTTTGTCCTGACGATGCCGCGGTCTTCTAACACACCACCACTCCTCCCTACTTTTATGCATATCGTGCTGCCTTCACTTATCTCCACTATTGATCGACAGCACCCCCCAGAACAAACGGTGAATGTCGAGCTCCTTGTCACCATCGTTTCATCGGTGCTGATGGCTGCAATGCACCTTGAATGGGCATTGCGGTCAGTTTCCGGGGAGCACCGCTTTGTACTGGGACAACCAAGCGCAGCTATGGCGCGTAGACTAGCAACCGACCTCCGTGCAAGAAAATACAGCCATACCAGTGGGACGATTGCGCAACGATTGACCTCTTCTCAATCTTTTGTAGCAAATTTCCCAGTATTCATGGGTGAATTAGTTATGTGATTAATACTACGTGAAATGTGTAGTCCGTCATGGGGATCCATTTGAGCCTTCAGACCTCAACTGGAGGGGGAGCTGGAAATACAAAAAAAGTTGGCGACGGCGAAGAAGAGTTTCTGATTAAGCACTCACGGCAACACGCATTTTCCACGGGATCGCATTCTTCATCTGGTGGGCAAAGAATAAGACAAGACGTCTCTCGAGTCTGTAAATATTTGTTAGTCCCAATGAGCCAATAAGAATTGAATGTCACATGCCCTCAAATGGTCTTCGGGCGGTGTATTTCTTGGGTGATGATACTCGGGCTGTATCGTGCTGGAATGAATGCCATGATGGTGAAGCGCCTTGCGGATTTTTGCTGCGACAGGCATAAAATCGTGATCCCGGGAGGCCAACACGTGCACCGACGCGACAATCTTGGATTCAGAGAGTTGCCAGATGTGTAACTCGTGGAGGGAAAGCACGCCCTCTACATCTAGTATGGATGTTCTGACTTGTTCGGGCGAGATTGTAGACGGAACGCCTTGCAGGAGAATAAACGAAGCGCTGCGGACTGAGCAATCTTGGGTTTAGAATATGAATCACGTATAAAATGCACAGTGACTTACCAAGAGGTAATGCTGAAGAGAATATAATGACGGTGATAACAAGACTAATTATGGGGTCAAAGTAGTATTTGAAGCTCCATGACGTAAGCCAGATGACAAGTCCCGTCGCGATGACACCTACGTTTCCTAGCGCATCACCGAGAACGTGAAGGACAAGAGCTCGCATATTCATAGACCCGGCGTGAGAGTGACCACGCGACTGACTGTAGTTGACAGAACTATCTCTGGAATGGGAGTGACCATCATGCAGCAGAGGAGTGTCTTCATTGAACATGACCGCAGGGAAGGCCGTTGTGTCATCGCTTTGCTCTGATGTCGCAGCTACGGTGGCTGATTGGCCACCATGGGGACCATCCACATCAAGGGAACGACGTGAATTGAGATGATCCCGTCCGCGCCGCGACGGAGAAGGTGATCGGGCCAATGCTATTTCGTGTGCTGTTTGTACGAGAGAGGCTCGGGTGGCTGCGGGGTGACCATACAAAGATGAATCGGATGGTGAACGATTGTGACTGCGGATGGGGATTTTTTGAGCGGATGTGCCATCGCCAGAGATCGTTGTACGGATTGGTGGAGTGATACTGGGCGGTTTGGATGACAGGCTGTGAGGGGGGTCATGGGAATGACCATGATCTTTGTATAACTCATTTAATTGAGGCACTAGAAGGAAGAGACTCGTACTCAGACTGACCGTGGAAAAGGAATAGACCGATTATATTAGACCCAAGACCTAATGACCCAACTATGACGACAAGTCGAGGGTTCGAGATTTCTGGAACGGAGCAGTCAGCTTGGGATGGATACGACTTGGCCAAATGAGATACCTGGTGTGCTGAAGAAGCGTTCCAGAGCCTCAAGAGAGATAGAGAAACAGAGAGCGAGAAGGAATACGCCATTTATGAGTGCTGCGAGTATTTCGGCTCTGTGCCAGCCGTAAGAATAACGGGAATCGGTAGAATTTTGCGCAGTCAACTGAACATATGTCAATCAAGGATCTACCATACAATGCTGCAATGTAATTCACCTTGATAGCGTAGAGAGCCACGATCAAACTCATGACATCGCTGTCGAGAATTAGTAAAACGAGGTATTCTTGTTCGGAGAGAAGATCGTTACAAACTTTAGCATGTGGAAGCTATCTGCGACGAGTGCAAGGGAGCCGACGGCATAGCCTGCGCAACATTGTCGGTGGCCTGCATGTTGAGGAAGAAACAAGATGCTTACCAACAATGAGTTCAATAAAGAAGAAGAAGATGTCGATGATGAGGAGAAGGGTGATTTTTGCGGAGCGAGACATTGCCATCTCCGATACACAATCGTGTCAAGAGAAGAGGAATTGGGATCTAGGATAAACCAGTGGATCGACTCTCGAGGGATAATTAGCGGGTTTAAGATTTGAAGCCCTTTATAAGTTTATTTTAGGGCCACAAATGTAACAGCGTCACACTTTGTCATATATCCGGACAGGAAAATCGGGACAGTCTTGGACAGGTCCATTCCAGCTGACAAGAACCGGGACCTTCAATTTAAATATTTGGCAGACGTTTTTGAAAACGGTGCCCTTAATTATGGCCATCGGCTATTTCCGCCTGTTGGGTGTTGTTCAGTCTTGAGGAAATTCGGGCAAATTTGCGAAGTAAAGGTAGGGTGGGTATATATCTTAAGTGCATTGTAAATGTCAAAGATGTTGGAGGTTCAAGCGCTTAAGAATCCCCGCGCAATTGGGATATATCTATCGGATTCTATCCATACTTGAACCACCGTGACCGTGACTGGCATTCCTTGCTTGATTGTTTTCATTTGCTTGGCAAAAGCCTCTGAAACCTCTTCACTTTTTTCATCGTTTAGTTAACGACTGGTAAAAAATATTCGAAATGGCAGCGACATCCATGGCTGCAGCCCTTGCGGCTTCTCTACCAGCACCGACTGCAGTCTCCACACCTGCGGCACCTACGTATGAAGCCATACCCGCGTCCATGTCCAAAGTGATCGACATAGAGGCTGAAATCCCATTGACGTGCGTACAGCTTGACGGGATGGTGAGTGCTTGCCCTTTTATAATCTAGGCATAATATTATTTCAATACCGGTCACTGACCTCCCGTTGGCTGACCACCAAGGTGGTTACTAAGATTCTTAAACACAGCCGAGAGGCTCCCTCAACCACTGCTCATGGTCTCCTGTTAGGGCTCGATCTCGACGGTACTCTCGAAGTGTCCAACTCGTTTCCTCTGCCACATCATGCTGGTGATGAAGATGACAAGTCAACGAAATCTGTTGGTGAGTAGTCTGGCGCAGGACCCGGACGAGAATGACTCATGTGGCTCATGAGCCACTTCTTTAGCGCGCTATCAGGGATCAATGCTGCGATCATTGAAGGAGGTCCAGGCAGACGACAGTGTTGTCGGATTTTATCAAGCGACGACTCTGGGGGCTTTTTTCAATCAAACTCTGGTGGATACTCAGGCTATCCACCGGGAGAAACTTAGACATGGGGGTGCTGTCATTGTACACGGTTGGCCGAATTTCCCGTTTGATGGGTGTTACGTCTCGCTTATACCTTGGAAGATCTCTCGCAGACTGCGCGGGGGAATGCATCTTTCCGCGCTTTTCGGTTAACTGCCGCCTTCTTGGATGCTTACAAGAAATCGAACTTCAGTACCACGAGGTGAATTTAACATGCTTTCATTCCACTCAGTCCAGAAATGAACTCAATGTGGTGCCTTTAAAGCCTAATCAACCATCGTCTCTCATTTTCTTCCATTCTAGAGGAAGTACCTCTCAAAATCCGTACCAACCCCCTGTTGAGCTCGTTCCTTGAGGCCTTAACGGCATCAAACCCATCACCCCTATCTGACGCCACGCCTGAATTAGCCATTGTCTCAGCCCTCCCCCCATCCTTCTCAACACTCGACCTCGGGACAACAGGCCTTACGCGAAATCTTGAGCAGATCATCGAAGCCGTAGATAACTACCGAATAGAAGAAGGCAACCTTGCGTACCTCTCTAGACAAATCACGCGCGAAAGAGCTCGGGCGGACAACTATGTCGCGAAACGTAAGGAGGAAAGTGCAGCTCGCATCGCACAGGGCTTGGCGCCACTCCCCGAGGAGGATGTCACTCGGTTGTTCAAAATTCCTGCAGAACCAAGCCGGATGGAAAGCATGTTGTTGTTGGGGCAGATTGACGCTTATGCGAAGAGTTTGGCAGGCACGGCGAGTACGGGGTTGGTGAAGATGTACGCAGCCAAGGCTAGCTCTGGTATTTGATATTGCTTTCAGAACAATCGGATTTGGGTGCCATTATTCTCACAATCATGCGACAAGTCACAACGTGGCAACGTGGGATTCATATAATACGTGTCCTTCATGCCACCAATGATAAAATACCCAGAGCGGGGATGACAAGCGCAAGGCCATCGGGCCATCATGCATCATTGCCTTGGCAACAGCGATAAAAACGCGGCCAGGGCATTGTGGGACGCATGGACGCAGACGTGACTTGTCACACTGTGAGACAAACAACAATGGTAAATAGCACCCCAAATTCTAACATTGGCTTACCCTTTTCCTCAACTGCATCATCAACCTTCCGCCCTTCGCACTTGCAGGAACCCTCATTCTTTTTCAGCCTCTTTCCAGGTATAAAGTCCTCGTCAGTCCTTTCTTACTTTCCGTCGACCTTGCAAGTCTTCCCCCCTCCCACTCCCTTACTACCATCATGTCTTTCACAAAGTGCATTGTTCTCTTCCTCTCCCTCGCCTCTTCCGCGTCCGCCCTCGCCTCCCCTCATATATCCCGTAATGTTCACCACCACCGAGCACTTGCCGGTCGTGCGGCTTCTCTTACCCCCGGCGATGTCCCCTTCGTCGCCCCTCGCAAGCGTGGCCTTACCAGACGGTGCAAATTACATCACGACGGCTCCTCTTCTGTATCTTCCTCGGCTTCCTCGGCTGCTGCCTCATCGGCAGCCACAACGCAGGCTATTGTGAACGCTGCACCCCCTCCTCCTGAAGTGAAACCAACCACGACGACGACGAAAGACGTGCCGAACACGACACCTAAGGCTGCTGTTGCTACTAAGGCTGCTGTTGCCACTAAGGCTGCAACGCCCGCTCCACAACCGCAAAGTGATGGTGGCGGCAATCTACCCAGTTTCATGACTGGTACCCAGACCGGCCAAGGTAAGACCTCCATTTAACCTTTGCCGTTCCCTGTTCTCACCCATTCCACTCAGGTACTTTTTATGCCAGTGAGTTTCGATTCTTGGCATTTTGTTAAATGAGGGATCGAGAACTGATTTGCGTGCCTGGTAGCTGGTTTAGGCGCATGTGGTATAACGAACAAGGATACCGACTTTATTGCCGCTGTGTCTCACTTGCTCTTCGACAACTTCCCGTATGCTACTTATCCCTTTGCCAAGGCCCTTGGATTTACTAACAAGTTTCAACTTAAAACAGTGGTTACGAGGCCGGCGACCCCAATAGCAACCCAGTTTGTAATAGGAAAATCAGTGCTACTTGTAAGTGCCATATCACATGCACACACAAACTGAAGCTTAACAACTTCATTATGGCAGACCAAGGCAAGAGCGTTACAGTGACTGTTACGGACCGTTGCACGGGTTGCGCCGAGACTGACCTCGACTTCTCTCCCTCTGCTTTCGACACCATCGCAGACCCTTCAGTTGGGCGGATCTCGGGAATGCAATGGGTCTGGGTTTGACTGTTCACAATCCACCCCATTTCTGCTTTCATCGTCATGTTTTCACGCATTCCATTATCACATTACATCATTCATCTGGTTCATCGCCTGTTATTCTTTATTCCTATTCTTCATTTGGTGGTTCCCAGCGCCAGAGGCGTTCTTTTCCGAACCCTTTGCATTTTATTACAGGGGGGGGATCGGCTAGAGGGAAATCGCTGACCTTACAGTTACATTTATGTTACTATCACTCGTTCTACCGAGCATGCTCGGCATTGCCCACCAGTCGCTTACCTGCTTTAGTCAGTATGTGCTATGCTTGGGTTTCATCTTGTCAATGTAGGTATCTAACAATAAAGAAAATAACAGTATTATAAACATGTTTGATGCACACCAATGGAGCACGGAGACCATGCGTCACCACATGACTGTTGTCGACTTCAAGTTGGCAGCATGGTGTTGACACGGGAGAATTAAGAGCGGATATGATTAGGCACAACGAGGATACATCAAAGCAGACATCTTCAACTGCACCCAATAGCTTTGTTCTTCTGTACCCGTCACTGCCTGGTCAACCACGCTTGACAAACCGTCGTCATGCTCGTGATCGCCTTCAAATAAGGAAATTGTGGCCACAACATCTAGCGCAAGCCGTCGCAAAGCGGAAGAAGGGGGAAGTTTGGAGTATGGACTAAATATTTGTCCGCGGACTGCATGGGCGATACTGAAGTAGGGAACAAGCCTTGATCGGAGGGATGCTATAATCTATGGTCAGGACATGTTTGAGTATGCTGATATGGTCGAATGACTGGAAACGAACTTCAGAATGCACTAGTCTCGATTTACGCTGAACTAGGCGTAATAAGAAACGTAGAATCATCTTCAAATATCAGTGGTGTGGTCAGAAGGGTCTTCACGGACTAATTGGTGCCTCACCTCGCTCACTTGCAAATTGTTCGGGCCAAGCTCCCACAATGTTTTCGGCAGATTATTAATCCATTCCTCGACCTTCTTATCCTCAAGGGCAATTCGTCCAAGTCTGAAGTTTCCTTGGTATTGCGATTCCGTCTCAAGCTATACCAAACATTTCTAGCATCACGAACAACCAACCGGATAGGAGACATGCTCACAAGGACTACACGAGCCACAAACTCGATCGTTGGTTTTTTGAGCGCAGACTTTGACGCCACCTTGAAGGCATGGTCGAGGATAGCTTGCAGCACACTGTTGGACAGATCGCGATGGATCCATGTCGGATTGTTGAGCAATGACCATATTGTAGGCAGTAGAGCGATGTATGAGGCGGGAGTGAGTGAGTGTCCAAGTTGTGATGTTGCGACTGCTTCACCGCGAAGAAGTTGAATGACGTATTCGCTGACCCGTTCAGTCTGAATCGAGAGGTTGTCCTTAAAGTTGGTACTCTGTGAATGGCTTCGGTGTACTTGACGTGAATTCCCGCCCCGTGTCATACGGATTGACAGTTGGGTTTGCGACGTGAGGACAAGGAATGATGTGAGTTCGCAAAATATCACGTTCAGATCTTGGCAAGCTTGTTCGAGCTGGTGATGTTTCATTAGTTCATTTAGTGTATGGTCAAGGAAGATAAACCTTGATGTTGCGCTTTCCGCTTAGTCTAAACGGGAAGTAGGCTGTCATGTATCCAACAATAACTTTGAGGTCATCAGCAGCCGAATGATAAGATCCAGCCTACCGATGTATGGATATGGTGAGCAATGATAAAAGGGAATCATACAGAGACGAACGGGTAGCGAAGCTTGTAATAGAGCCCCATACAAAGTACGAACGATCTCCCCAACAGCCATAATCAGGTGTACTTCAGTTTCAGGAGGATTTTCGCTGGCGGAAAACACTGTAGGTGCGTAATCGAGAAACGTGGATATTAGAGTTGAGTGCAAAGTCCGAGCGAGATGCTGCACGTTGGGTCAACCCCATTAAATTAAATTTGTTTTGATGACAAGATCGTCCGCACCGCTACGAATGTGGAATCGGCCATCCGGGAAGCATCAGCGTCTGTGAGGCCTCCTAGGACATCAACAACATCCGATAAATGCTTGAAAGTCCAATGGCTATTACAAGGCGACTCTGCGAATGGGCAGTTTGGGACGAAATTGTCGTCACTGGTCTGAAGATCAACCTCCGACTGCCAACATTGACGATGGGAAGAGTTTGTCGACGATTGAAGAGAGGGTTGGAGAAGTTGATCAAACACGTCATAGGCTTCTCGGTTTGTAAACGATGAGGCAAGATACCACGTGTTCATGGGCATCGCCGCAGGGTTTACAGAAGAATTCGTGGAGGAGCTATAAGGAGATGCTAGGGCCACGTGGAGAAATGCAGAAAGAGACTGAAGCACAACAAGCTTGGACTATATTCAGATATAAGCATCATGACCGAGAACGAAAGTATGGTACATACTGTGGGGGTTAGCACCACACTTGCAGTGGAAGCAACCTTCATCGGACCTTCGACACAATAATCCAGTCAATACCTTTGATTCGACCAACATAACGAGACTACCATCGGTTTCACCAAACTTTGTCCCCGCATTCAGAATTCCGAGATATCCCTCCAAGATTCGACTGGCATGACCACTATTTCCCTTCCAGCCCATTACGACCGCATCGGGGATGTGGTCAAGAAAGATATTCAAAAAGCGTATAGCGTCGATGCGAATATCAGGAAAAATGTGTGTTTGCGCCGATGTGGTGAACAGGAGGAGTAAGGGTGAATGAGGAAGTAGGGTCCCCTAGAGGAGCGAGTTGTTAGATGATACAAACTGGGCAAAGGGGGATTATACAGGTGGAACTTGAGGTAAAATCCATGCAAAGAACGCCAGCAGCGCTTTGCGCACGTTTGCATCCTGAAAATCCAAGTATCACAGCTGTATTACGATGATCAATTGGTCGATTTTTGCGCTGACCTCATCCCCAATGATCCGCACACAAGCACTAATTAAGGCTGTCAGAGAAGAGTCTAGCAGTTCCTTGTGAGCCTCCAACAGTTCCCGCAGTCCTAGAATCGCATCTGCAATCCTCCAAAGTCAACGCAAAGAAATGGTATGGGAGGAGTGTATACCTCTGCGGGTTCCAGCACTGTAATGTTTCACCTGGTTAATGAGGTCGTCAAAGTTAAGTCTTCTCTTTGTCGTTGGTGTACTAGCATCCTTCTCCACAGCAATGCTCTGCGTTGGCAAGGCAATGGCTAATGTATCACATTAATGAAACCAAAATACGGAGAAATCACATATAAACTCACAGCGAGCCTTGAAAGACGTGTCTATTGCATTGGTCGGAGCCTGCTTTCCCTTCCCGAGTTTGAGCTTCGCTTTCTGTGTACTTATAAGAGCATAAGAAATTGTCTTCAAGTTGTCAGATAAATGTAGAATATACCGAGAAGTCAGCTGCTTTGTCCTTTCGGATTTTGGCGCTCTTGGGCATCCCGCCAGGTCTGTCACGGTTTCGCCCAGAACTTCAAATTCAGGCGTGGAATGTAGTGTGCCACTTCAAGTTCGCGTCAGACTCGGAAAACTCCGGCCGCGTCCCAATCGGGTTGCCAGGTCACATTACGCAACCTACACAATGTCACGGTGGGGGTTCATTCAAACCTTCCGTACCGTATATCCTCTACCCCCTCTCTCATTAATGTTAGGCCACACTATGAATGCCAACATGAACCTCCAGGATGCCTCAAGAAATCCCCATTGCCACAAGTCCAGCTCCCACTCCATCAGCAAATCTACAAAAAACTTTTTGCCTTTTTGGGCTTTTCCGGTTGCCGACTAGACTTGTAACCATTCCTTTCCATGATGAGGCAAGCTCTTTGATAGAAGGACTGGTAAAGCTGAGTTTAAGTTCAGTATTGGCACTGATTTTCTCAATCAGGATGTCATGAGACATGATTGAGGCCTGCCCTAAATACCAGTCAGTAAACTTTTGTAGTTGGTTTATAAAGGATTCATAATGGTAATGGACTTTGCACCACACTCAAGTCTCTTTGAATGTTGAAATCCACTAGACAAGGCATTTTCAGACAACTTTTAGACATGGTGCAGTTGGCTGAGTTCCCTTCTTTGTACCCTTTAGTTTGTGAAGCCATCAACTTGATCCCCTGTATTGCAATTTCCTCAATGGACTGACAAAATCACAACAAACTGATATACTATGTGGTTGCCTCTTAGTTCATGTAACTTTTAGTTCATGAGGCCAAACTATGACATGACTGACTATACAATTTGAAAAGTGATGGAAAACAACTACAAGAGTTTACTGATGGCAGGCCTCAATCATGTCTTGTGATGTCCTGATTGAGAAAATCAGCACCAATACTGAATTTAAACTCAGCTTTACCAGTCCTTCTATCAAAGAGCTTGCCTTGTCTTTTAGAATGGACAATCACCAGTCTAGTTGCCAACAAGTCAACAAGTGAGCCGAAGTTTGAGAATCTTTCACATAGATGTTCATAGTCACACATTCTACATATTTTCAAGTTACAATCCTTTTCACACCAGTTACTTTAGTTAGAATATGTAAAAGTAGATTGTATTTGTAGTAAAATTTCACTCAGAAATGGTTGATGTCATTGTCATTGTCTGTGATGACAATGGCCATCCAACAAGCAACATGTACCCAAATCGGGGTATGCCTTTTGGTGTGTATTGAATGCAACAAGATTACTTTAATCACCCTTCCTTCACTTTGGCAAGAATTTTTTGTGAAATTTTCAACCTGGCTTTCACTCTTGCAACTTTCCCAACTTTTTGGGCTTGTACCAGCTGATACAAGCTAGTACAAGCTGGTACAAGCTCCAAAATCCACAACAGCACTAAGTTATAACCAACATGCCCCAATCATTAGTAATAAGCAGTATGTGGCTCTGGGTGATGGGTTACTCATACTAGACTAGCTACCAGTGACTGTTCACATGCATGCATCTTTTTGGGAAAGTGGTGGAGTTTAAAAGAAGCAAGCTTTTGAACAGACTGGAATACATCGCTGCCCTTTTGGGTGGAAGCTTGACACACAGCCAAATGTGTCACAGGACTTGGTCAAATTTTTGAAATCTCAAAATTACATTTTATCACAATCATTATTTTCACTGCACTGGGCTCAAATCTATGTTAACAACTATGTTTTGCTGTAAGGTGAAGCTTTTAAAATAAGACTAAAGATCAATATCATTGTGTAACAATTCCTCTGCAGTCAGGACTCTGTGAACATCACAATCTTCATTACTGGCTGATGCCTGTACTTCAGGTGTGCAGACAGACATGTGTGGATGGGCTTGTGAGTGATTGCTAGATGCACACATGGAGAATGTTGAATATGTTGGGTCCAGTGAGCCTCCAACAAACTCATGGGTTGAAGTCAATCTAGTGCAGGAACATATGAACTTTCAGATTAAGGTATCAGTAACCTCCAATCACAACATCTTTGCAGATTCTCATGCATAGTACTTACTACTCAGAACTTCTATTGTGCCCACAGCAGTGCAGCATCATGGGAATGGCTGGAGATGATTTCTCCCTGCATTGACATCCTTTGCTGACTCACTATAAATTTCAAGCATATTCCTGGGACAGAACTGGGGACAGCTCATCACCCCATCTTGTGACCTTCCAAATCTCATGGACAGCCTGACAGACTATGAAGTTTATATATACAAAAAAGGCCAGTATCTTGATGACAATGATTTTCCAGTGACTGACATCATATCTCATGGCTTAAATGAATTGATTACTGGCTGAATGAACCAAACCCTCTTACAGACTAACAAGCTCAGTGATGCTTGACTCCCTTAGTGGTTATGACCACTGAGTCACAACCCATAGCACTGCATGTAGCAACACCTCCCATCACAGTTGATTCTTCTGCCATGCAAAATGACCTCTGCAGCAACAATTTTGTGGACCAGAATGACAAAAGTGGGACCAACAAGCTCAAAGATGATTCAGATGAGGACAAGGACAATGCAGATGAGGCAGTGGGGGGTTCTTGCAGGGATTCAAGTGCAAGACAGAAGAAACCCTGCTGTTAGAGACTGCTCGTCATGATGATGTTTCCCTGGACATGGATTCTGAAGACTTGGGGGAGCTGGAACTGGATGGTCATGAGCCTATACTCATACCACCAGAGGCTGAGCTTGATGATGATGATGACAACATATAGTGAAAGTAATGATTATACTTAGTATGCAGGCAATGTAAATATAGTGATATTGACAATAAATAATGAAAAGGGTAAGAAATAAATGAAAAAAGGGCCAAAAAGGCCAATTTCATACTCATTGTGCTTGACAGTGGGGATATACTGCAGGTTGGCAAGGGTCAGGAATGGGGTATATGTTGCATTGTGGGACACAATGAGGACAAGCAGCAGTTGACAGTGAGTGTCTGGGAGAGATATTGTGGGAAGGCTGATATGGAGCAGCACTGAGAGGCTCACTGGAGGAGCCTGCCAGAGGAGTGTAATCACAGTCAAATTATACATACCTCCAGAATCTAATGAGAGTCATATACACAAACATGCAAGATTCTAATTAGCAATTTAGCATCAGATTATGCAACACTCTGTAAAAATGAAAAGTCAGGTAAATGTTTTAAAACTGGTTTTAGTCAAGTTGTAATGACATTTGCATGACTCAGGCCTGACTACCACTTGACTTGGAAATGATATAACTTGTCCAAATTTTTCACTAGAACTTGACAAAAACTGGATTTGAAACATTTACCTTACTATCACATGACATTTACTTGAATTTTCATTTTTACAGAGCTAGTGACAGATGATAGCTTCGTGCTGAATGTCTCCCTTTGTGACAGTAGCTGCAACATTGTCCCAATTTAGATATGTTTTTTTCTTTCTGATTGGGTATGTTCGAGGTATGTTATTCCCACAGTGGTTGGTTGATTCAGTGAGTGCTATTGACCTAGCAGATTCTCTGGGCATGTGATAATGGAAAATTCTGAAAATATCACATGATTATTTCGAACTTGTTTTAAAATGACAAGTCCACTTCCTCAACTATTATTGTGTTTGCATTGCCCATTACATTTAGAAAGTACTTTAATTTCAACCACATAATGTGGTAATAATCTCAAATCATAAAGAAGTGAAGATAATACTATTATTGCTGTTTTCAAATAGATTGGCCAAGCTACCTTTTTGGGAAACATGCAACGTGATATTTTCGGAATTTTCCGTTATCACGTGCCCGGAGAATCTGCTCAATAGCGTTCACTGGTTGATTCACCCCGCGAGGGCCTTAAAAAAAATTCCGAACCCCCCTTGTTTCAGCCTACAAGCCCCCCCCACCCCCTACACGGTATGCGTATTCCGCCACTCCTTTGCCCTTGGGTCCCCCTTGACCAGGTAAGGTGTTCAGCTTTTTTTGCAGCGCTGGCGATTTGAAATGAACACGGCCAACCCAACTAAGGATAGTGAGTCGTGTTCTCAGGCTGGATACTGGATATACTGACTTGAGTTTACAAGGTAAAAATGCAACAGGGCTCGTTGATATCTGGCCATTACACCGCGCATGTTCTTGAGGCACAAAATTACATGCCCGGGTGACGAAAGGTGGTGATCAAAGATACTGCTCCGAATTTGGGCACCGGTATTGGGTTATCTCCTCCGCTATTTTTGGATCCGCTTTAATAATCGGGGACTATTTCATTGGAGGCTTCACCGAGCAATCTAATGATCGACTTTTTTTGCAATGGCCGGGCTCCGACTATCGAAATGAGCCATAACTAGGCAAGTCAATACCGACCAAATACCGACAATGTAATAGGTCCCTCCTCCACGACCCCTCGTCGTGCGGCATGGGCATTTTTCAAAACAGAAGTTGACCGGCTTGTTGTTGACCAAGCTGCAATTATATATTGGTACACCCGTAGGATCGATCTCTTTCTTCGATTGAAATCTAGTCTTTTATCTACCTGCTCACACGTCGTACATCAATACCACAGATCGAAACTGGAAGGGGATCAATTACCAAGCCTCCCGCTGTCAGGAATTAGACGCGTTACGGTGACGCCCTCTACTGGGATCCAAGACAAGGACCCATGTACACAATTCCCGGAAAACACACCCGTCGTACTGCACTGTACGTCCTGCCATGTTCTCACTCTTGAGATAGTGGATGATTATTCGCGAAAATGATAAATCGTTGTTGTACCCACGATATTTGCGCCTTCCTTGCCTGCAGCTTGAGGGTGTAATGATACGTTGATCCCGCATTAAGGACCAGCGATACGCTCTCTCGTCCGTGCAGCAAGATCATTGCACCACCACTACTAAATTCATCGTCTCCCCGCGTGAGCTGCAAGGTAGCAGCGTTGATCGTGTCGTTCGTAAATTCGAATAGCACCTCGAAAGGTAAGGTGCTCGTCGGCATGAAGAGTGAGATTAAGGTCCAACCTGAACTTTACGGCTAAGAACAGTTGCAGCCCTTCATATCTAGGGACGAGGGCTCGGGAAAAGAAGTACGAATCTCCGGACCAACTTATTGTGTTCCAGATCGGGCATAGATGTTAATTGTCTTCGGTCTTGTGGGGAAACTTGGATTGAATGGAGCTGTCAACAAGCACGGCATTACGTTTTGTACCAAATCGTGCAGATTTGAAAATTTTACCCCTTCATGATTTATTAAGGGGTTGAAGATCCAGCGCTGGAAGACATACTAATTTTGCCTTTTGAGGTGCAGCACTAGTGTCATGGTGTTACATAACTCGTGAAATGGCAATTGGACACATTTCGAACTGAAAACTATACCTGGTTGTGTGGGAGGCAATCGGCGGTTGAGCTTTCGGCCTATAGCTAGTATACTACTAGCTACCTGTATAGGTCTGGCAATCATATGTAAACTTTCATAACTCAGTATCATGACGATGTGCATATAGACGGTGACAATTCAACTTCTCCGGGCTTCCATCCATCCATTTGCATCCTTGGCACGATCCTTGCGATGTTTCTGCAGTCGTCGATCCCTGAGTGATGCTTCCCCTCCAACGTGCAACCGACTCAACATGCTCGCCATTCCTCGATTATTGCGGCTCCCATAATGCTTTCTGAAATGTAGCGGTCAAAGGGCGTTACCGTGACTGCTGGGGAGATGTGGGGATTCATTCCAGTCTCATAGGCCAACTGTTCGGGAAGCATGGTTTACAAATTGAGATATGACCCAGCAGATTTTCCGCAACGTGACCTCGGAAATTCCCGAAGTGTCATGTGATCGTTGACTTGGTGTCGCATCTTCCGTCCACCTAATTCCTGCACCCTTCCCCCTTTCCCCAGAGCTTTACAACCCCTCCCCTAGCTCCTTTTACATCCTTCCATTCAGCCCTCACCATTTTTGTGCCCCCAATCATCTCCAGCTTTGATGATGGTTGATCCTCCCCCCCCTGCCTTTTTGACAGCTTTTTTGGGTATTTCTAGTGCTGTGCTTGGCCAGCCTCAGGCCAGGAGCCAGGCCAAGCCAGGCAAAAATAGGCCAGGCCCAGCTGGGCCAAAGTCTTGGCCTGCAACGGCTTTTGGCTCGGCTTGGGAGTTGAAAAGCCAAGGCCAAGCCATCAGGCCGTGGCTTTTGAGAGAGAGTATAGCTGGACTACAGTGCTAGTGGCTTATTCAAGGTACACCTCGCTGAGTCTGAGTTTGAAACAGGTTCAAAATAATTATATAATTTACACTTGCGAATGACCTTGTACATTGAACACATGCGAAATGACTGCCAAGTCCGGTTCATCACAAGTTGAAGCTGCTTTCACTGCTAGCGCATCCCAATCACCACAGCCAGAGACACGAACAGCAATGATGACCAGTACACAATGAGGAAGACATGGATGGTGAGTCAGACTGGATATGAACTACAGAACGACTAATGATTAATGGGGGGGCAGATTACATTCAAGTGAGTGGCCTCGGGTGTGTATAAACATTCCTCCCTCCATCCTCATTTTCTTTGCCCTATCAGAATTTCTCCCAGCAGTGATGCAAACCCCCTTACTGCCCTCCTCAACACAGGAACAAGTTAGGGTATGTGCTCACCTCCAACCAATGAACTCCAATCATATTCTCACTGAATCCCAATGTAACTCAAGCCCCACCACTTTTCATAGACACCATGTATGCCTCCATCCCCAGATCCAAGGTGGAGAGTGGGCAGTATCATGTTCCATGTGATGCAAAGGTTGATATTACTTTCGTGTTCGGGTAAGTCGATCTCTGTCCCCTTTTTTTACTCCTACCACATTCGACAATTACTACTTCACTGGCATAATTTCCAGCTAACACTTGTATACATTCATTATCATATGACGCGACATTCCCAGTACAGCAGAATGGCACTCTCATATGTGTCAGAGCATTCATGTATACAGATCCCTGCCATGACATTGGTGAGTTTCCCTTTACTTAGCCATCCACTCATAAGGACCCAGAACAGGGACAAGGAACAACAAACGGACCACGCATGGTGAACATAAACATTGGAGACAGTGTTTGCAGATGAAGACAATGAGGTGCCCTCAACCCTTGGCACTTGCACACAAACACAATCTGAAGAGGACGACCCCACAACGCAACACCTCACAAGCACGCATGCCCATGTCAATTGACATGTGTGCTGCTCTCGCGAGGTAGCAGTAGTGGGCAAACACCAGGGTATTTGCTGTAAAAGCCCTGGCCTAGGCCAGGCCAAGCCATGGCCAAGCTGGAGCCATGACCCATGGCTTGGCCTGGGGTTTTGGAAAGCCAAAGCCCCCTCAGGCCAAGCCAAAGCTGGGGCTTTCAGGCCAAGCTGGGCCGGAACAGCACTAGGTATTTCCTGCTCCCAAGCTTTATACACTTATTCACCCATGTATAGGACTATAAATGTAATTTTTTATAACCCATTTGCACCCCATAAGACCAGTTTTTTAATAGGATCAGTATTGTTTTTGTGGTAGATATATATATTAATTACTACTTAAGGAAAGCTGTAAAAAACAAAATAAAGTTATGCCTACAGTTACTCACACTGGAAAATATAAAATTTCAGCTGTACTGAAAACTAATCCAAAACTTTAAGTTTCACCATAAACTTTAGAGATGCCGAAACCAGTATCAAAACTAAAAGTTTTGGCACACCTGAAATCATTACTGAAACCACATGTTTAGCTATTGTTTTTAGGTGGAATGAAACTAGTTCCGAAATTTTCCATTTCAGGTATCCTGAAATTCAAAAGGAAAGCTTAAACTTAGGGATGTAAGCATGTTGCTTACTACAGTCCTCCTAATGTACATATATACAGCCTGCTGGCTGAACAACTATGTTGTTCAGTTATGTCCCTTTTGGTGTAACAGTTATGGTGCTAGGCTGTCCAGACTAC
>Ga0210387_10001291_pt1 | contig 18801 bp, 19 predicted proteins | sample IncBWC7OmetaG_FD_160108 | JGI IMG/M metagenome (GOLD analysis project Ga0210387, IMG submission 160108) | Forest soil microbial communities from Barre Woods Harvard Forest LTER site, Petersham, Massachusetts, United States - Inc-BW-C-7-O ...
TCGTAGGCCGGAGAATCAGCAGTCGCCTAGCGCTCGCGAGTATCGCCGGCATGTGATATCGATCGGCCTAGCTCTCGTCTGGGAGGATGAGAAGGGTCAAGGCACTGTTGCCTTCGTGCCTTGACCCTTCTCATCCTCCCTGCCGAGCGCTACACCACCGGTCGAAATCACCTACCGATGTCCTAATTCGCCGCCGTCGTCTTCGCAATTCCCTCGCGTTCCTGCAGCCATTTGTCGAAGGCATCGATATCCGCAGCGCGCATGCCGTTTGCCGACGCCCGGTGGCTTTGCAGCCAGGATTGCATCGCGACCATCATTTGATCCGCGAGCGGCCGCGCGTGAAAGAACAGGTCCATATAGGCAGCCTTGGCCTCGTCGAGGTGGTCCGTGCCCATGTAGGCCTCGCCGCGATGCTCAATTGCTTCCAATAAATCCGGCTTTAGCGCCAGCGCATGATTGTAGTCATCGACGGACTCGCGGTAGGCGCCGAAGTGCAGGTGAATGAAACCGATCTTGTTCCAGGCGTCGTACATATCGCTCTTATTGCGCAACACATCGGTGAATTCTTCCAGCGCTCTGCCGTAGGTGTCGTCCAATTTCGACAGGGCCTTGGCTTTTTTGTCCGGGTCGGTTGCCTTCGCAATAATGTCCTCCAACTCATGCGCCTTCTGCATGCTCTTCATACCGGCGGCGTAGGATTTGGCGGCCGCCTTGTCCGGCTTGACCTCCGGCGGCGCGGACGGAATTTCTTCCTGCTGCGGCGTTCTGCCGCCGCTGCCCGTGATCGGCGGGATACCGCCGCCTGGATAGCCCTGCGCAAAGCTCGGCGCCGGGTGCAGTTCGGTCACGACCAACACGAGGCAACACATTAAAATGCGGCGCATTTCGCCCCCTGGCCGGTAAGAGATTTATGCAATACTGGATGCATGATCCGTGATTTTAGATTTTTAATTCCCTGCGCGCTGATTATTTTGTCGCAACCAGCGCTGGCCGCCAAACAGCCGAGTATGCCGGAGGTTCTGGCTGCCTCCAGCCCGTCAGATTGGCGTCCGTTGGATCCGGAAAACACCCTATATGTCGAATTGCCCGCCGGGCGAGTGGTCATCGAGTTAGCCCCCGCCTTCGCCCCGCTGCATGTTGCCAACATTAAAACCTTGACCCGCGCGGGGTATTTCAACGGCCTGTCCGTCATTCGCGAACAAGACAATTACGTCGCCCAATGGGGCGATCCAGATAATCGGCATCCATTGCCCCCCGGAATCGGTAAGGTGGCCCCGGAATTCGACTCGCCGTTTCCGGCGAAAATGGCCTTCACCCGCCTGCCGGATGGCGATGTCTACGCACCGGAAGTTGGTTTTTCCAATAGTCTTCCGGTGGCCCGCTCGGCCGCGCTGCACAAAGTGTGGTTGGCGCACTGCTACGGCATGGTGGGCGTGGGACGCGACTTGGATGCAGAAAGCGGCAGCGGCGCGGAAATGTACGTGGTGATCGGCCACGCGCCGCGACACCTTGACCGAAACGTCGCGCTGGTGGGAAGGGTGGTCAAAGGCGTTGAGCTGCTCTCCGGCTTGCCGCGCGGCAGCGCAGAGATGGGCTTTTACAATAAGAGCGAGAAGCCCCTGCCGATCAAGTCCATTCGCCTGGCAGCGGATGTGCCGTCCGCCGAACGATCGAACCTCGAAGTCATCCGCACCGATACCCCGACCTTTACGGCCCTCATCGAATCGCGCCGCAACCGTCCCGAAGAGTTTTTTAAAGTGGCCGCGGGCCGCATCGATCTGTGCAATGTGCCGATTCCGGTTCGCGAGCGGAAGGCTGCGAACTGACGCATCTTGAGTTTTAACAGTGATGGAGATTTCTATGCGTCCTAAGTACATCGTGTTGACAGTGGCGTTGAGCGTTAGCGTGGCGTCGATCGCCTGGTCCGCGGATGAACCCGCGACGCCCGCGGCCACACCCGCGGCTCAGCCGGCGGCTCAGCCGGCAGCACCAGCGGCTCCGTCCGGGCTGGCTGCCGCGTCGAGCACCTCAACCCCGGCAAAAGCGCCCGCCAAGGAAACGGCAACGGCCGACGCCGGCAAAACTTCCGAAGCCGACGCCGCGGCGGAAAAACACTTGCTGGCCTCAGGCTATAAAAAGAAAACCCACAACGGCGTGACCGTGTACTGCCGGAAGGAGATGCCGCTTGGCTCGCGGTTCGAGACTGAGCGTTGCGGAAGCGCGCAAGATATGGAACTGCAGGCGCAACAAGCCAGAGACCTCATGAACAGCAGCCGAATGTCGCAGGGTTCCAGGACGAATTGAACTTATTGGCGCGACGCCGCCTCGATGCCGATTTGCAGCGTCGTGGTGGCGATGCGCACTTCGATCAGAAACGACGTCAATGCCGCCGCGAATGCAAGCATCGACAAAATGAACATGATGGCGATGAATGCGGCGAGGTCCCAGTGCGCAAAGGCATTGACGAATAGCATGACGACTACCAGCGCGATGAGTAGCGCCGAGAGTGTGATCAAGGTAATCGCTGCATTCATGTAGCGGGCACGCCGTGCCAACACCGACAGCGCCGCATGCAAATCGCGCCCGCCGGCTTGGTAATCAGGCCGGCACAATTCGCTCTCCATGATGCGTGCCCGATCGACGATCCGCGCCAGCCGGCTGGTCATCACATTCAGCGTCACCCCGATCGCGGAAATCAAAAATATCGGCGTCAACGCGACTTGAATGAGATGCGCAACATCGGCGGCTTGTGGAAAAAACGCGTTCACCACTTCACCACGCCGAAATACCAGGTCCCGAGAATGACGAATCCGAAGGCGATTCGATACCAGGCGAACACCTTGAAGTTGTGGGCGCTGACGTAGCGCAGCAAAGCACGCACCGCGATCATCGCGCTGATGAAGGAAGCAATCGAGCCGACCCCGATCACCGCCAGGTCATCGACATTCAGCAGGTGCCGCGCTTTCCACAGTTGAAATACGGTCGCGCCGAATATCGTGGGTATGGCCAGAAAAAACGAAAATTCCGTGGCTGCCGGACGCGACAGGCCGCGCAGCAAGCCGCCCATGATGGTCGCTCCCGAACGTGAGGTGCCGGGAATGATGGACAGAGTCTGGGCAATGCCGATCCACAGTGCATCCGGCGGCTTGATGGCATCGATATTCTCGATGCGCGCGGCCCGCTTGCGGCTTTCGATCAGCAAAATCAGGATGCCGCCGACGATAAATGCCGTGGCAACCGGCACCGGCGCGAACAAGTACTTCTTAACCGTACCGATGAATATGACGCCCAAGATGGCGGCCGGCAGAAATGCCAGCACGAGATTCCAGGTAAAGAGCTGCGACTTGCGCTCGCGCGGCAGCGTCGTGATGACCTTCCAAAGCCGCTGACGATACACCCAACAAATCGCCAGAATGGCGGCAAACTGGATGACGATCTCGAAAACCTCGCCTTTCTCATCGTTCCAGTTGAGAAGGCTGCCGACCACGATCAAGTGCCCCGTGCTCGAGACAGGCAGGAATTCCGTCAGTCCCTCCACCACACCCAGTATCAAGGCCTTGATCGCAACTATGAGGTCCATGTGTCCGCCGTATTTCGCCCAAAAAAAACGCCCCGGCCGCCGTGAAGCGGTCGGGGCGTTATACCAATAATATTACTTGGTTGCCGTAGAAGCAGACGTCGCCGCTTTCTTGTGCTTCTTGCTGCTGGCCTTATGGGTCTTGGCCTTGGGCGCAGGGGCAGTGCTGTCGGCAGCCGCAGGCGTACCGGTCTTCGGCGCATCGGCAGCCATCGAGGCGGCGGCGAGGCCAAAGGTCAACAAGACGGTGGTAATCAGGGTCGCAGACTTCTTCATGAGATCTCCAAACGTGGTGTGGGCAAGAGCTGCGCGAAGAATACGACGGAATAAGGCATTTGAGCCGAGATGAAGATCATTTCACAATGACGACATCGCGGGATGCCTGCGTTTTACGCACATGCCATACCAGGTAGCCGACGACGGCCACATTCGCGAGCAGGATCAAAACCTTGCCGATGGTCGGCCGCAAGACTATTTCCCAGGCCTCGAGCGGGATGAGCGAGGCCGTGATGATGGTTGTCAGCCACTCCGCCCAGCGCTTTTCCATCCATAAGCCGATGCCCTCAATCGCGAAAACCGCCGCATAGACCAGGGTCACAATTCGAAACAAATGAGCGCGAGATACGGACAGGCCGCTGAACCATTCCAGCAATTGAGCGACGATGCGGTGCTCCAATCCATAAGGGCGCGCTTGTGCCCAGGACAGCAGCTTCGCCGCGAGTGATGCATCGCGCAGGCGCAATTCCCCGTAAGCGACCCCCAGCAACAGAATCACCTTGACCAGCTTGTAGAGGGCGATGGTGCGCAGTACGCCAAAGCGCGGCTTGGGCGCTTTCTCGCCGGGGGCTGTCATGAAGGGCTATAAGCCTTAGGCCTGACCCGCTGGCGGTTGGAATTCCAGCGTGGCATCCAGAAGCGCGGGTATATCGAAAACCGCCCGCTCATTGTCGAGAACCAGGGGTGCGATCCCGGCGGCCGCCACCAATGCGGCGGGTACCTGGATGCGATCGCGTTCGCGGGTGACGGTCCAGGACTCCAATCGTTTGTCTTGAAACGCAAGGTTGAGCGCACCCCATCGCAGCAGAGCGGCGCGCGCCAGCGGCGTGTCGCCGCCCCAATGCCGTTGCGCCAGCGCCATGGCCGAGCCGGCCGCGATTTCCCCGTGAGGCAGGGTCATCAAATCCTGAATGTATTTCACCATCTCATCCGGCGGAACATTCAGTGTCGAATAGGGCGCCATCTCGGTCATTGCTTCATTTTAAGTCGGATTCTCCAGACTGAACATGGCATTCTCGTCATCATAGGCGAAGGCCTCGGCATATCTGCCCCAGCTCACCACGGCTCGTAGGCTCTGTTCCGCCGCGTCCTCGGCCATGAAATCCTCTAATTCGTCGATAAAGCGGCTCTTTCTCGCAGAATGCGAAGCCCTTTCATCCAATACCCGCCGAATGTGAGCGGCCAGCGGTACATAGGCCAGCAAATGGCGGGTGAAGATGCGCTTGCGCTCATCGAGCGCCCCGTGGGCAAAGGCCATGCCGTCTTCGGTGAGCTTGAGATCGCCCCCCTCGAGCTCTGCGAAACGCAGCATCTGCAGGGTCTCTGCCACCGGGAAAAGCTCGTCAATCTCCATGGTCAGGTCCGAAGCGATCTCCGGCAGGTCGGCCTTGCCGTTGAAAGGCGCGGCGGCGACCGCCTCCATCAATCCGGCGAGCAAGTTGGAAGAGACATGCGGCAGGACGCTGCCTATTCCTAGCCCCGGGAAATTCTCTTTGCGCCCGCCGGGCGCTCCGCCGGCCGGTCGCGCGGTCATTTCCACATAGATGCGTTCCACCAGCTCGCGGAAACTCGGATCCAGACGGTTGCGCGGCTGCGGCAGGGTCACTTTGATCTCGCTCAGGATACGGCCGGGATTGCTGCCGAATACCAGCACCCGGTCGCACATCAGTACGGCCTCTTCGATGTTGTGCGTGACCAGGATGACGCCCTTGATGGGCATTCTGCCTTCCGCCCACAAATCCAAGAAATCGGTGCGCAGCGTCTCGGCCGTCAGCACGTCCAACGCGGAAAACGGTTCATCCATCAGCAGGATATTCGGATGCACCACCAAGGCTCTGGCAAAACCCACGCGCTGGCGCATGCCGCCTGACAATTCGCGCGGATACGCGGACTCGAAACCGTCCAAGCCGATGAGATCGATGGCCGCCAATGACCGCTTGCGGATCTCGGCGCGCGACATGCGCTGCGCCTCCAGCCCCAGCGCCACGTTCTCAAAAACCGTGAGCCAGGGAAATAAGGCAAAACTCTGAAACACCATGGCAATGCCGGGCGCCGGACCGGAGATCGGTTTACCGAGGTATTGCAAATCGCCCGCGCTGGGCTCGGAGAGTCCGGCGATCAAGCGCAACAAGGTGGATTTGCCCGAGCCGGACCTGCCCAAGAGCCCGACGATTTGCCCCTCGCGCAATTCCAGATTCATCCCCTGCAATACCAATAGCTCCGCGCCGTCCGGTTTCGGAAACGCCTTGCGAACATCGGTGCATTGCAGCAGCGGAGAGGTAGTCATGAGCGGAGAGGTAGTCATGCCGGCCCTTTAGGTAAGTCGATATTTGCGCTCAGCGTAGTAATACAAGGGCCGCCAGAACAGCCGATTGATCACGACCACGAAAAGACTCATGGTACCGATCCCCAACACGATCTTGTGGAAGTCTCCCGCCGTTGTCGCCTCAGCGATGTAAGAACCCAAGCCTCGCGCCTCGATTTGAGTATTTCCCCAGTTCGCCAATTCCGCAACGATGGCCGCGTTCCAAGATCCGCCGGAAGCGGTGATGGCGCCGGTCACATAAAACGGCAGAACCGCAGGGAGCGCGATCTTGCGCCACCACAGCCAACCCTTGATGCGAAAATTTGCCGCCACATAGCGCATTTCAGCGGGTATCGAGGAGGCGCCGGCGATCACGTTGAATAGAATGTACCACTGTGTTCCCAAAATCATGAGCGGACTCAGGTAAATGTCGGGATTTAGTTTCCAGCGAACGATTCCGAATACCGCGATGGGAAACAACAAATTGGCCGGAAATGCGGCCATGAACTGTGCGATGGGTTGCACGATCTGCGTGGCGCGCGGCCGCATTCCCACCCACACGCCAATCGGCACCCATATCAAGCTGGCGAGCGCAATCAAAACGAAAACCCGAAGCATCGTAATAGTCGCCAAGCCGCACACTTGCAGCGCTTCCCGCAGCGGCGTGTTTTTAATGAGCACCACGACGATATGCCAAAGCCCGAGCACCACGGCCGCGACGATCAGCGAAACCCACAGCAAATCGAGTGATCGCTTAGGTCGATCCGATTCCGGCCGGACGGGTTCATCATCGCGCCGCTTGATGGCGCGACTGGTCAACATGACGGTGGAGTGGAAAAACAATGTCGCCGCCTGAATGATGCGCGAGCGGCGCATCATGGTCAGCGCCCAGGAGTCCGGCACGCGCGCGCCAGGCTCTTGCTCCACACGGAACCGATCGACCCACGCGACCAGCGGCCGAAATATCAGCTGATCGTATAAGAGAATCACGATTAGCATGGTGGCGATTGCCCAACCAATGGCGGTCAGATTTTTCTGTTCAATCGCCAAAGCTATGTACGAACCGACGCCGGGCAGCGCCACGGTCGTGTGACCGACGCTGATCGACTCCGAGGCCACCACGAAGAACCAGCCGCCGGACATGGACATCATCATGTTCCAGATCAGCGCCGGCATGGCGAAAGGCACTTCGAGCTGCCAGAAGCGCATCCAAGGAGAGAGCCGGAACGATTCGGCGGCCTCGGCCAGCTCGATCGGGATGGTGCGCAAGGATTGATAAAAGCTGAACGCCATATTCCAGGCTTGACTGGTGAAGATGGCGAAAATTGCCGCGAACTCGGCGCCCAGTACTCGTCCGGGCGCCAGCGACATGAAAAAAACGACGGTAATGGAAATGAAACCTAAAATAGGCACCGATTGCAGGATATCCAGGATTGGCACCAGCAATTTGCCGGCACGCTCGCTCTTCGCCGCCCAGGTCGCATATGTCAGGGTAAAGAGCAACGACAGCGCGAGAGCCGCGAACATGCGAAAGGTCGTGCGCGCGGCATATTCCGGCAAATGCCAGGGGTCCAGTGAGATGGGCGATAGTTGCAGCTGGCTGAGCGGCGCAAACAGCCCACGCGAGGTCTCGCCCAGAAACACCACCAGTCCGATCACCACGACGAACGCCAGCACGTCCCAGCGAGTGACGACATCGCGCAGAAAGGCAGGCATCTCGAAGCGGTTCATCAGCTCATTCTCTCAGGACAGACAACGAAGTAGCTAGTAGGGTAAGCAATTCGGCGTGCAGATAATTTGCACATTGGATGAGTTCAAGCATGGCAAAAAGTTTGATGGCGGATTCGCCCATCGCCCCGTTGGTCCGGACTCGGTTTAATCTGCTGGGCGCCCTCAGCTTCTCGCATTTCCTCAACGACATGATGCAGTCGCTGATCGTCGCGATTTATCCCTTGCTCAAGGGAGAATTTCACTTAAGTTTCGTGCAGATCGGCACCATTACGCTGACCTATCAGGCTTGCGCATCTCTATTGCAGCCGGTCATCGGCATTTACACCGATAAACATCCCAAGCCGTATTCGCTGAGCGCGGGCATGTGCTTCACGCTGGTGGGCATCGTGACCTTGGCGTTTGCGCCGAACTACGCCAGCGTGCTGGCGGCGGCAGCCCTGATTGGCGCGGGGTCCGCGATTTTTCATCCGGAATCCTCGCGCATCGCGCGCCTGGCTTCAGGCGGACGCCATGGGCTGGCGCAATCGATTTTTCAGGTGGGCGGCAATGCCGGCTCTGCCATGGGGCCCTTGCTGGCCGCGTGGATCATTCTTCCTCAGGGACAACCCAGTCTTGCCTGGTTCGCGATTGCAGCGGTCGTCGCGATTGCCGTGCTGGCGCGTGTGGGTGGCTGGTACAAACGCCAGCACATTGACCGGCCCAAGGCTGCTCCCGCATCCGCCGTGATCGCCCCGGTATCGCCGGCGAGGGTGCGCTGGTCGATTGCCGTGCTCGTTCTGCTGATCTTTTCCAAATATTTCTATGTGGCCAGCATCACGAGCTATTTCAGCTTCTACTTGATCGAGAGATTTCACGTCTCCGTCCGCTCGGCGCAGTTCCACTTGTTCGTGTTCCTGCTGGCGATGGCGCTCGGCACCCTGTTCGGCGGACCCCTGGGCGATCGAATCGGACGCAAACGCGTGATCTGGGTATCGATCTTGGGGATCGCGCCTTTTACACTGATCCTGCCCTATGTCGATTTAATGTGGGTCGGGATCCTGACGTTCATCATCGGATTGATCCTGTCCTCGGCATTCTCGGCGATCGTCGTATTCGCGCAGGAATTGATGCCCGGCAATGTCGGGGCGGTTTCGGGACTCTTTTTTGGCTTCGCCTTCGGCATCGGCGGTATCGGCGCCGCAGTCTTGGGCGGCCTCGCGGATCGCCACGGAATCGAATTCGTATATCGGATTTGCGCCTATCTACCCCTGCTCGGGATGGTGGCGGCATTCTTGCCCAATATTGAACGCAATGACCGTAGAGTGGCCTAGAAGCGGCATTAATAAATCCCCGCGACCGCGCATGCGATCCGCGATGCGACCTAGGTCCCCTCTGCGGCCGCCTCCACATTGCATAATGCGACGATGCGACCGATCCGCGCCTCGCTATCGGCACTTCTGGTGTTTTGTGCGGCAACTCACACTGCGCGCAGCGACTGGATTTTAGCCGCCTCGGCCGCGCTGAACCACGACAATAACGTCGGCAATGCAGAAAACACGGCGAGCATGGTTGCGGACTCACGCGCGGAAGCAAATGTATCCCTGCTCCGACAGATGCCGTTCGGTGATGGATTCAGTCTGACGGCGGGCGGCGATTTGTCCGGGCAGCTCTACGATCATCTCTCGGGCCTCAACAATGCCTCGATCGACGGGATGCTCGCCCTCAAAAAGAAATGGGGATTGGGCGCCTTCGCTCCCTGGAGCCGTGTGGGAATTTCCGTCGGCCGCGTCGAGTATGACGATCGCTACCGCGATGCGACGCTGTATTCCGCTGCTCTGGAGGCGGGCAAGCGCCTCAATGAGCGGTGGAATTTCTGGGCGAAGTACGCCTTCGAGCTGCGCAGCGCCGCGCCCGCCGAATCCGATATCTACGGCGTGTCGAGCGATGTGTTCAGCCAGCGCGGGCAAAGTTTCAAGGTTGGGGTTCAGTATTCATTGAGCGAACGGATGTCGCTCAGTTTCGGTTCTTTATGGAGGTACGGCGATGTCATTTCCACGACCCAGCCGGGGGCAGACATATTTGCAAACTCCAAAGCGGTTGCGCCGGATCCCACGTTTGGTCCGGACGCTTACGCGTATAGACTTGCGGGCACAACTATTGGCGGCAGGCTCGGGTTGGAATATTCGCTGACCGCCCACAGCCTGATCGGCTTTGGATTTCAGCGTCTTGATACGCATGCTCGCGGCGGCAACAATTACGGGGACTCCATGCCTGAATTGACCTGGAACTATCAATTTTGAAGCCTAAGAGATTTACTGCAACTCTCGGATTGGTTCTTGGCTGCGCAGCTCTCGCGCACTCGGCCGAATTGCACGTGACGGTCAAAGATCATAAGGGCAAGAATATCGAGGATGCCGTGGTCTTGGCCGTTCCGGTGGATCCGCGCAACGCCCAGCGTTTCCGACCGCCGCAGGATGCCGTGGATCAGGTCGATAAGCAGTTCGTGCCCTACGTAAAGCCGGTATTCGTAGGCTCGACCGTGCGCTTTCCAAACAGCGACAATATCCGGCACCAGGTCTATTCGTTTTCTCCCGCCAAGAAATTCGAGTTGCCCCTGTATGGCGGCACGAACGCGCCGCCCGTTATCTTCGACAAGCCCGGCGTGGTCGTGCTCGGATGCAACATCCATGACTGGATGATCGGCTACATCTACGTGTCGGAAACACCGTTCTTCGCCAAGACCGGGCCGCTCGGGACCGCTTCGATCACGGACATACCGCCGGGCGATTACATCGTCAGGATATGGCATCCCAATATGGATCGCGCCGAGGAGACGACCAGCCGGCAGGTCGCATTGGGCGCCGAGCCGGTGGCGAGTGCGGAGTGGCAACTTGGCCTTAAAGCCGGCATCCGCGTCAGGCGGGTGTCTGGTGCGGCGTCGCCCTCTTATCCTTGAGTCCGCGCCAAACCTACGAGAACGCCTGAATCCCCGTCTGGGCCCTGCCCAAGATCAAGGCATGAATATCGTGGGTGCCTTCGTAAGTATTCACGACTTCCAGATTCACAACGTGACGAATCACACCGTATTCGTCCGAGATGCCATTGCCGCCGAGCATGTCGCGCGCGACACGTGCGACATCCAGCGCTTTGCCGCAGGAGTTTCGCTTCATGATCGAGGTGATCTCCACCGAAGCGGTTCCGTCGTCCTTCATTCGGCCGAGGCGCAGACAGCCTTGCAGGGCCAGCGTAATCTCGGTTTGCATATCGACGAGTTTCTTCTGGATGAGCTGATTCGCGGCGAGCGGGCGGCCGAACTGCTTGCGATCCAGCACGTACTGCCGCGCCGTATGCCAACAACTTTCAGCCGCGCCCAGCGCGCCCCAGGCAATGCCATAGCGCGCGGAATCGAGGCAGGTGAAGGGGCCCTTGAGCCCCTTGACGCCGGGCAGCAGGTTTTCCTCGGGGACGAATACATCCTGCATGAGAATCTGCCCCGTGGTGGAAGCGCGCAAGCCCACCTTGCCGTGAAGCGTCGGCGTTGTCAGTCCTTTCGCGCCTTTCTCGAGAATGAAACCGCGGATAATGTCGTCATCGGTCTTTGCCCAGACCACGAAAACATCGGCGATCGGACTGTTGGTGATCCATGACTTGGCGCCCGAGAGCCGATAGCCGCCGGCGGCCTTGCGCGCCCGCGTAATCATGCTGCCGGGATCGGAGCCGTGATCGGGCTCGGTCAGGCCAAAGCAGCCGATGGCCTCCCCGCGAGCCATGGGAGGAAGGTATTTTTGCTTCTGCTCTTCAGTTCCGAACTTGAAAATCGGCAGCATGACCAGTGAGGACTGGACGCTCATCATCGAGCGAAATCCGGAGTCGACCCGCTCAACTTCGCGCGCGATGAGGCCGTAGCTGACATAGTTCATCCCGCCGCCGCCATACGTCGTGGGGATCGTGGGACCCAGCAATCCCACCGCGCCCATTTCCTTGAATATGCCTGGGTCGGTGTGCTCACGACGGAAGGCTTCGAGAATGCGCGGCGCCAGTTGGCCTTGTGCATAGTCGCGGGCCGCGTCTCGAATCATCTTTTCCTCATCCGTCAACTGCGCATCCAGCAACAGCGGATCGTCCCAATGAAATTGTTCGCGTGACATGCCTTTTGAAACCCTTTGGTTTTTATCCCCGCGAAGGATCGCATACTATCCGCGGGTCGGCACGCCCAACCCCCCTTTGATATGACAAATATCGCCGGCGGCGCTGCAACTCGCGCGGCAGGATGGGCCTGTCGGCGGCATCCTACAGCGGCAAAGCCGGCGCACACGACACTCGGTCGATATTGGCCTACATTGCCGCTCCGCCTGTGGTTCTAGTGTGCTGTTCACGCACCAAAGGAGTTTTTCAAACCGGGATGCCGCTGGAATTTAAAAAAATAAAATCGCGGGTGACGTCGGTGCGGCTGCTGCTGGCCGGCGCGATCGGCTTGCTGCTCTATTTCGCGCATGTCGCATTTATTCCCGTCGCTTTGGCGCTGTTGATTTTCCTGGTGCTCTCCGGCCCGGTGGAAGCCATGCATTGCAGGAACGTACCCCGCAGTGTCGGCGCCGCGGTGATCATGGCCGCCATCCTCGGCATCATGGTCGCGCTGGTCAATTTTATGTCGGAGCCCGCGCAGAAGTGGTTCGCGGCCGCCCCGCACACGTTCAGGCTGATCGAGCGCAAGATCAGACCTTTCGAACAATTCATGGCGCGTGTCGGCGACTTACGAAATGCCGCCGGCAACTTAGGGTCAGGGCCGCAACCCGCCCAGGCAACCCCGGCTCCCGCCCCCGCCCCGGCTGCACAGGAAAGCGCACCGGCGATGCTGTTGGATGGCGCACGCACCGTGGTGCTTTCCGGCGTGACCATTGTGATCTTGACGCTGTTCTTGCTTTCAGGCGGGCCTCCCATGCTGGCCAGAATGACTTCGGCTTTTGCCAGCGACTTGAAGTCTGCTCACATCCTCGCCGTGATTGAAAAGGTGCGCAGCGAGGTGGGGCGATTCTATGCGACGACCGCACTCATCAATGTCGGTCTCGGCCTCGTCACCGGATTCGTCATGATGTTGTGCGGGATGCCGAACCCGTTCCTTTGGGGCACGATGGCCGCGTTCCTCAATTTTATTCCCTATGCCGGCGCAACCACGACGTTGGTCGTCTTGACTGTCGTGGCCATCATTTCGTTCGACGGTTTAGGTCACGTGGTTGCCGTGGCGGGTTCGTATTTGGCGATCGCCACGATCGAAGGACAGTTCGTGCAGCCGCTTCTGGTGGGGCGGCGCCTGCAATTGAATCCCATGCTGGTGTTTCTTGCGCTGTGGCTCGGCGGCTGCTTCTGGGGAATCGCAGGCATCATTTTGGCCACACCGACTCTCGCTGCGCTCAAAGTGGTCGCTTCCCATGCTGCCGGCGGCCAGCAGCTGCTGGATTTCCTGAGTCCTCACCATCAGGGCGACCACGCGGGCGCGGACGTCATGGAGTCGGATGTGTCCTTGGCGGTCGCCTTGCGTGAGCGCGGCACGCAGCCGCCCGTTGCCTAAGGAGGCGCTCACAGCCTTTGGCGTGAAACTTCCGCTCGCAGTGTCATAGAATGAGGCCGTGAGCGCAATCCCACCCGAATCCGATGGATACATGAGCGGCTTCGGCAACGAATTCGCCAGCGAGGCGCTCGTTGGCGCGCTGCCGCGGGGCCGCAACTCTCCGCAGCGCTGTCCATTTGGGTTGTACGCGGAGCAATTTTCGGGCACGGCTTTCACCGCGCCGCGCGCCGCCAATCGACGCTCCTGGCTATATCGTATTCGTCCGGCGGTCACCCATCATGCGTTCGAGCGCTTCAGTCATTTGCTGCTGGATGAGCAGCGCGAAGAACCCGCGACGCCGAACCAGCTGCGCTGGGATCCCCTGGCAGTTCCAAGCGCCCCCACCGACTTCGTCGAAGGCCTTGTCCCTATGGCCGGCAATGGATCGCCGGACGCCCACTCGGGGTGTGCAATCTATTTGTACGCTGCCAATCGCTCGATGCAGCGGCGATTCTTTTACGATGCTGACGGCGAGCTGCTGATCGTTCCGCAACAAGGCACGCTCGTGGTGGACACAGAGCTCGGGCGCTTAAAGCTGGAACCTCAGGAAATCGCGGTCATCCCCCGCGGCCTGCGCTTTCGGGTGGATCTCCCGGATGGGGCCGTACGCGGCTATATCTGCGAAAATTTCGGGGCGCCGTTCAAATTGCCGGATCTGGGGCCGATCGGCTCCAATGGTCTTGCCAACGCGCGCGATTTCCTCACGCCTGTCGCCCGCTACGAGGACATCGATGCGAGCTGTGAGCTCATCGCAAAATTCAGCGCCCGCTTGTGGGTCGCAAAAATTGATCATTCGCCGCTGGATGTCGTGGCCTGGCATGGCAACAACGCGCCCTACAAGTATGATCTGCGGCGCTTCAATACCATGGGATCAACTTCATACGATCATCCCGATCCCTCGATTTTCCTGGTTCTGCATTCGCCAAGCGATACCGCCGGCACCAGCAACATCGACTTCGTGGTTTTTCCGCCGCGCTGGCTGGCAATGGAGAACACTTTTCGACCGCCCTGGTTTCACCGCAATGTTGCCAACGAGTTCATGGGCCTCATCTGCGGCGTGTATGACGCCAAGAGCACCGGCTTCGTGCCGGGCGGATCTTCGCTGCACAATTGCATGAGCGGACACGGACCCGACGCCGCCACATTCGACAAAGCGAGCGCCGCCGATACCTCGATTCCCGTCCACCTCGGCGACACGATGGCATTCATGTTCGAATCCCGCAGCGTCCTCAAGGCCACAAGCGCTGCGCTTAGCGGGACACCGCCATTGCAAACCGACTACATGAGCCACTGGCTGGGACTTAGAAAACGCTTCGATCCGGCCAAGCCGTGACAATCCCATTGGACATGACGCACGATCCCAAGGCTCGCAGCTGGCTGCCGTCCGCGAATGTCAGCGGATGCGCATTCCCGATCCAAAATCTTCCGTTTTGCGTATTCCGGCACGCGAAATCCGCCGAAAGTTATCGCGGCGGTGTGGCGATCGGCGATCAGATCATCGATCTTTGCGCCGTCGCGGATGCGCAGTTTTTCTCCGGCGACGCCGCCGAGGGCGTTTCTGCCGGCAGCCTGGACTCCTTGAATTCCCTGATGCGTCTCGGGTCCCGAGTCTTAAGTGCGCTGCGCCGCGCGCTGTTCGAAGCCATGATGCAAGGATCCGCGCACCAAGCTCTGCTGAATAAGTGCCTGGTGCCGCAGAATGAGGCGGTTTTCTCGCTACCCGCGCATATCGGCGACTTCACTGATTTTTACATTTCAATTCATCACGCGACGGCGATCGGCCGTTTGTTTCGGCCGGACAATCCCCTGCTGCCGAACTACAAGTGGATCCCCATCGGCTATCACGGTCGCAGTTCGTCGATCGGCGTGTCGGGGCAAAACTTTCGGCGCCCTCAAGGGCAGAGATCCTCGGGCACCGGCAGCCCCACGCTTGGGCCCAGCACGCGTTTGGACTATGAGCTCGAGCTGGGAATTTTCATCGGTGCCGGAAATGCGCTTGGCGCGCCGATTCCGATGGCCGACGCCGAGAATCACATCTTCGGTTTGTGCCTGCTCAACGATTGGTCGGCGCGGGATTTACAAGGCTGGGAGTATCAGCCGCTGGGCCCGTTCCTTTCGAAGAATTTCGCGACCACCATTTCACCCTGGGTCGTAACGCTGCCCGCGCTCGCACCCTTTCGGGTTCCGTTCAATCGGCCCGAGTCGGATCCTCAGCCGCTGCCTTATTTGGATTCTCGAGAGAACCGTGAAGCGGGCGCCATTGACATCCGGCTGGAAGCCCTGCTTCAGACTGCAAAAATGCGCGAACGCGGCGAGCCGCCGCAGCGGCTCTCAGAGACCAGTTTTCGGCACGCCTACTGGAGCGTCTCGCAACTGGTGACACATCACACCGTCAATGGCTGCAACCTGCGCGCGGGAGACTTGTTCGGCAGCGGCACGCAATCCGGACCGACGCCGGCGGAGGCGGGCTCCCTGGTCGAACTGAGCAAGGGCGGCACTCAAGCGCTGCCAATCGGCAAAGATGAACAGCGCACCTTTCTGGAGGACGGCGACACCGTGATTTTCCGCGGCTGGTGCGAACGTCCCGGCGCGGTAAGTATCGGATTTGGCGAGGTTTATGCGCAGGTCCTGCCGGCGAGCATTTCTTAAAGCCCCGACGCTCTTGCGCTGCTGACGTTTTTATCAGCGTTGCTCCTACAGCCGTGAAAATCCCGGCATTCTAGAATTGCGGCTCGAATTGATGTTGCGGTGAATGCCATGAATATCCATGCCATGAATATCCCGATCGCCCTACTATTGCTTCTGTGCCTCTGCCTCGTGCTGGCCTGGGGCCTGATCAGTCTGGTGCAGAATCTGACCGGCGGCAGCGCATATGATGAGCCGGCATTTCGCGAACCGGGCCCGATTTTTCACGAGCACAGCGCGGAACAGCTAGGCGCTAGATCTCAATTTGCCTGGCAATCTCGATCGCATTCGAAGGCTCCAGATTGAATCGGTCGACGATCTTGACCGAATTGCGATAGAGAAACGCAAAGAGCGCCATACGCCAGCCTCGAAGGTTGGCGTCTTCTCGTCTGGAGACAACCAAATCGCGGGTACCGATAAACATTGCCTTGTCGAAATCGATATCAGCGGGCAGACCACGGGTTTTTAGCAACGCTTGGCGCAGATCCGGGATTTCCAGAAATCCAAAGCGCGCCACCAGATGCCACAACCCTTCACCGACATTGTCGACCACCGAGCACGTGGGGCCCACGATGCGCGGCGTGCTTTCGAACACGACGCTGAGTGCAATGGCGTTGCGCGGCAAGACGCCGACAAAATGCGCATGATCCATGATGAGCCGCGAAACCTTCTGCGCGCTGCGCGTCAGGAAGATCGTCGTGCCATCCACGCGCGGAATCGTGCCGCTCTTTAAGTCGGACAGAAATTTCTCCGCCGATTGCGGCGCCTGCACCAAGGTATTGCGGATGGCTTCGACGCCACGGCGCCAAGTGATCATGACGACGAACAATATTGCGGCGAATGTCAGCGGCAGCCAGCCGCCCTCGGCAATCTTCAAGAGATTCGCAGCGAAAAAACTCATATCGACCACGATAAAGACGCCCGCAACCGGCAAGGCCACGGCCCTCGGCCATTTCCATAGATCGCGCATCGCGCGGTACAGGAGAAAAGTGGTGAGCAGCATGGTGGTCGAGACGGCAGTGCCGTAAGCGCCCGCCAGCCGATCCGAGGCGCCGAAGGCGATGGTGGTGGCGATGGTTGCCGCCATCAACAGCCAATTGACCACCGGAATATAAATCTGACCGTACATGCGATCCGACGTTTGTCGAATCGCGACTCCCGGCAACCACCCGAGCTGCATGGCCTGCCGCGTCATCGAGAAGGAACCGGTGATGATGGCCTGGCTGGCGATGATCGTGGCGAGCGTCGCCAACACCACCAATGGATAGACCGACCAGGTGGGCGCGATTTGAAAAAATGGGTTGCCCGTTACTGTTCCTTTGTCGATCAAAAAAGCCGTTTGTCCCGCATAGCTCAAGAGCAGTGCCGGCAGCACCACGCTGTACCACGAGCGGCGAATCGGACCCTTGCCAAAATGCCCCATGTCGGCGTAAAGCGCTTCACCGCCAGTGATGCATAAAAACACGCCGCCCAATACCAGAAAGCCGGTGCGGCCCGAGCCTGCCATGAAGCGGACGGCATAGCGAGGATCCACCGCTGCGATGACCTGCGGGTGTTTTAAAATCGACGTCACGCCGAGCAACGCGATCACCACAAACCACAGCAGCATGACCGGCCCGAAGGCACGGCCGATCTTTTCGGTGCCGAAGCGTTGCGCAGAGAAAAGCGCCAACAGAATGACAACCGCCATCGGCATCACATAGGGCTTTAAGGATGCGGTAACGACGTTGACACCCTCGATCGCACTCAATACCGAAATCGCAGGTGTGATCACACCGTCGCCATAGATCAGCGCCGCTCCGAGCAAGCCCATGCCGGTGAGCAGCCGCACTCCGGGCGTAAAGCCGTTGGCGCCGATCATGGACATCAACGCCAAGATCCCGCCCTCGCCGCGATTATCGGCACGCATGACAAACAAGCAGTACTTGATCGAAATTGTCACGATCAAGGTCCAAAACACCAACGAGAGCACTCCCAGTGCGGATTGCGGCGTGAATTGGCCGCCCATGGCCTGCACCACCGTTTGCAAGGTGTACAAGGGACTCGTGCCAAGATCGCCGAACACAACGCCGAGCGCGCCAAACGCAGCCCAGGACTTATGCCGACCCGGAAGCGCTTCACTGACCCGATTTGTCGCCATGGCGCCGCCGTTTCACTTGTCGGAACATTAATTTCGTAGGGCCTCTCCCACAAGCATAGTGGACCGCGGCCGCTGCCTTCTTAAGAGTGCGATGCATACGATAAGCGTAGGTAATTTCCTATGGGTATTACCTGGAGGGTCCTAAGACTACCTGGAGGGTCCTAAGATGCGTGGCAATATCAAAGCTGCATTGGTTTTGGCGCTGCCGCTCCTGATGGCCGGAACGGCACTCGGCGGCGAGGGTGTCCAGGTCAAGATAACCAACGACGGAACGCAAGACATCGTCGTCACAGTGTACGACATGAACGCCAGCCCTCGGGTAATCTTGCTGCGAAATGCGCGAATCAACGGTTTCACGTCGGTGCCCGTATCCGCCATAGCGGACGCCAGCGGCCGTGCGAACCTATCGTGGACAGCGACCAGCACCGACACCACATCGACCAAGTGCGGGCGCGATGACACCTTGGGCCTAGGCAATGATTCTTCAGTCAGTGTGCACG
>Ga0210387_10001292_pt1 | contig 18794 bp, 15 predicted proteins | sample IncBWC7OmetaG_FD_160108 | JGI IMG/M metagenome (GOLD analysis project Ga0210387, IMG submission 160108) | Forest soil microbial communities from Barre Woods Harvard Forest LTER site, Petersham, Massachusetts, United States - Inc-BW-C-7-O ...
AGAATAAATCCTAAATGTGCCTTATCTTAGTGCCATTCAACCCTGGGCTAAACCCTGGGCTAAACCCTGGGCTGAACCCTGGGCTAAATTCTGCAGCCCATTCGGGACAATAAAAATCACCATCGCGAGTGTTGCTGCCGACAAACGAGGACGCCGAGGCCATCGTCTGATACCCTTTAGATCTCCCAGGTGATCGCGCTATCGGCCGCCTCCATGATCGGAAGCCGGGGACGTTTTGCGTGGCGAATTGCATACATGCCGCCCATCACGTTGATCAATCTGTCGAATCCTCGCGCTTCGAGGAGACTGGCGGCGATCGAACTGCGGTATCCGCTCGCGCAGACAACTGTCAGAGGCCTATTTCTGGGAATTCCTCCGATGTGCCGAAGCAGCTGTGGCAACGGAATATGAACCGCACCCTCCAGATGATCGTGACTCCATTCTTGAGCCGATCGCACATCGACAATAAGCGGTCGCTGTTGGCTCTCCAAAGAGGCCAGAAAATCGCGAGCTCCCATCTGCGTAATCTGTAGCGTCTCGTCGAGATCATCCGTGGAGGTAAACCCTGCAACATGGTCAAATCCGATACGCGCAAGCTCCAGTTGAGCTCGCTGGGCCTCAGTTTCGTATTCGACAACCAGTGCAATCGGCAGATCTGGGTTAACAAAAAAGCCGCACCAGACCGAGAATGAGGGGGCGGCGACTCCGATGCTGACGCTGCCCGCGGCGTGTGCATCGCCGAAAAGCGACGCCGGACGCACGTCTAATGTGGTAGCCCCTTGTTGCTTTAACACATTTAGTTCGGCAGGGCTAAGATGCGCGAGCGCAGGACGATCCGCCAAAAACGAGGCACCACGCAAATTGATCGTGACCGATCTGTTGAAGTACGGTGGCCGGTCCGGCAAATTTGCCACCATCGCTTCGACAAACCGGTCTCGGTCAGTAAATTGGAGTGCCCAGTTGGTGGCCGCTTCCTGGCCGATCGTGGTGAATGGTGCGGACGAGATCTGTCTCCCGCAAAGCGATCCGGCACCGTGGGCCGGGTAGATCTTCACTTCAGGCGGGAACTTCAGCAGCTTGTCGAAGAGCGAATGGTGAAGCATCGCCGCGAGTTCGTGCGAACCGATTTCTCGATCGCGCAGATCCGGTCGGCCTACGTCGCCGGCAAAAAGGGTGTCTCCGGAAAACAAAGCGGTGGGAACGCCGGATTCGAGCACACAGAGACAGATGCTGTCCGGCGAATGACCGGGTGTTTCGATCACCTCAATCTCCACTGCTCCCAAGACGAGTCGATCACCGTCTTTAAGGTCGTGGTGGACGAATGTCGCGGGAGCTTTGTCAGAAACAAAGATCGAAGCGCCGGATCGAGCGGAAAGTTCGGCGTGGCCCGCCACGAAATCGGCGTGAGGATGAGTCAGAAAGATGCCGCTCAGTTTTAGTTTGTTCCGTGTGAGGTAAGCGAGGTAACCGTCCACGTTCCGTTCCGGATCGACTACCACGGCTTCATCTTTCGATGCGAGGAGGTAGGACGCATGGGCTAGTCCGGGGACAAAGAATCGCTCGATATGCATAGGTTGCCATTCATTCAGCTTGGTGGTTTCAATGAAGGGGCATTGCTAAACCGGGTCTCAGATCATGTATTCCATTTCGACTTGCGTTTCATCCACGGGAGCGGGCGCTTGGTCAAGGAGCGTTTCCGCGACCCGCCTCGCCTGTAGACGCAGCTCCGGTACGGCGATGGTTTCCCAAAGTGTTCCGCGCAGCAGCGGGCCAAGAGCAAGCAGCGAGCGAGAACGCTCGGCGTCGCCCGAGATGATAGTGTGGTCAGGATCGACCGCCACTCCCATATCCGTGTCGTCCGGGGTCACCAAACCGCGTCGGAGCAGGTTTTGCAGCAATAAAGATCGAGACGCGGTCAATTTGCTGGCCGGGCCGGTCGCATTAATCACGAGATCGCCCGCATGGCTTTCGCGGTTATCCAAATGCACGACAACTTGGCGGCCGCAAGCCTCTACGCGTTCGATACCGGCGGCATGAATCTGAAGCTGTCCGGTGAGTTGAGAGCTAGTGATCTGCGCGTGGATATTCGGTGCGATGCGGTGGCGGAAGACATTCCATCGGGCGGCGTAGCCCTGAGCGAAGGCTAACCGCTCCTCCCGTGTGAAATGGTTCCAGATCCGCTGGGTGGAGGGGCGCATTTTATCCACGATGATGGCCGGATTGGCGTTCCGTTCGTGCAGTAGCGTGCAATGGTGCTGGACAAGCGCGAGCAGCTTCTCCAGACCGAGCTCTGCGAGGTCCTCGCCGGGCGGAGGAAAGTCCGGATATTCAATCCCACGAAAGTGCGAATTGGGAAACCAACCGTGGCGGGAGACGGCGTGGATGCTATCCACCCAACCCAGCGCGCGCAGTGAAATGATCACGTCCACGGTGGTGAGTCCGGTGCCCAGCACGACGATGCTTTCGCCTTGGCCGGGCAGCCGCTGCTCCAAAGGCTGCCACGGATCACCCATCCAAGCCGGATGCTCGGTCAAGGCCTGCGAGCCTGGCAGTGCAGCCGGCGGTTCATTGCCCAACGCCAAAACCACGCGTTCTGCTTCTACGGGGGTGGAATCCGTGAGATGAATGACGGCCCTTTCGCCTTCGGGTTCGATGTCCAAAACTTCGCCTGCGAGAAATTCCGTCGTGACGGGAGTCATGCTGCCCGCGCTCTGCAGATGGTGATGCATGATGGAGCGCAAATAGTCGCCATATACCATTCGTGGAATGAATCGTTCGCGCAGCTCGATTTCCGGCGTGGTGTCAAACTCCGAGCGAGTGCGCAGCCATCGAAGGAAATGGTCGGGCTCGTCGGGAAAGGCGGACATATTTCTTGCGGCAACGTTCAACAGGTGTTCCGGGCGTCGCGTGCTGTAAGCAATGCCTCGCCCCGTCGGGCGGCGGCAATTGATCACTGTCACGTGGAGCGGGCGCTTGCTGAGTCGCACCAAATTCACCGCGGTCATTAAGCCGCTGAAACCACCTCCGACAATAGCGATGCTTTCGGGTGCTGATTTCGGCACGAGTTCTCCAAAGGAAGCGCGTAGTTTTGTCCGATGTAAGCGGGAAAGTCAATCTACGATATCCGTTTTGCCTTCACGACCGGAGCAGCAGCGGGATCGGGAATCAGATACGAGGAGAGGTGGCGGTCGAGTGCCGCGAGCGCTCTCTCGTCGGCGGACGGGAACCGGAAGCCGATGTGACCATCGGGGCGGATCAGGACCAGGCCGCCCGTTGGGACGCCGGCACGGACGGGATCGACACAAGGGTCGATAAAGATCTCCACGCGCTCGGACCAGCGGCGGCCCAGCCGTGCGACCGCCTCGGTGTCCGCCACGGATCCAAAAACGAGCACGTGATGAGACTTCCCGGCGAACCGCGACCAGTCGGGATAACGCTGCCCGGGATGCGGCTGTGCGGTCTCGGCCTCGCTTCCCATGTAGTCAACGACCAGCGGGCTTCCCGCGTAGTTGACGTCGATCATGGCGCGCGCATTGCGAAGCAACGCGGCCGCGACCGGGTCCGCAACCGCCGCGGGCACCTCGCGCCCCTGCCGAACAGCGTTCGCGATGCCGACGACCGCACGGTGTATCTCATCCGAGACGTCGAGCGTGTGGCGGTCCGCGATGATGCGCTCCACTGCGTAGCCATCGAGCAGCGACGGACGCGCATGGCCGCCCAAGACGAGCGCGAGCTTCCATGCGAGGTCGTAGCCGTCATGCAGCCCTGAGTTCAGCCCCTCCCCGCCGAATGGACTCGAGAGGTGAGCGGCGTCGCCGATCAGGAAACGCCGGGCGTCCGCCAGGCGCGAGACGATCCGCCGGTGCATCCGAAACGGCGAGAACCAGGCGACGTCCGTGGGTCGACACCTCCCGCCGAGCCGTCTCTCAATGCGGGCGGCGACGTCTTCGGCTGATACCGTCTGTACCGCTTCTTCCAGGTCTTGGAAACTGATCCAGCGACCGCCCGGAAGCGGCGCGAGCAGCAGCAGGCCATCCGGACCGCAAACAAAGTTGGACTCATCGCGCGGGAACGGTGTCTGCATCGCGATGTCGGCGACGAGAAAATAGCCTTGGTAGGTAGCGCCTTCGAGCGGCACGCCCATCGATTCGCGGGTAACGCTGTGGGCCCCACCCGCACCGATGACAAAACCGGATTGCACGGTTTCGAGCCCGCCATCCCTGTGCACGAGTTCGGCTAGGACGCCGTTCGCATCCAGCTCCACCCTCGTCGCTGTAACCCCCCGCTCGACCTTGCCGCCGAGCGACGCGAAATGGGCCTCGAGGATCCGCTCGGTCTCGTACTGCGGGAGGCTGCACTGAAACTCACAGCGGCAGTCGATGCCCTCGAAGGTCATGGTGCGAAGTTCGGACAAGTCCGGGCCGTACAGGCGGGTGCGCCGGACCTGTTCGGCGGCCTCCAGGAACGGTGGCAGCAGGCCTACGGAAGCCAGGATCTCGAGCGTGCCCGGCTGGATCGCCGTGGCGCGTGCCTGACGGTGTGGCTGCATCTCCCGCTCGATGAGCCGCACGCCCACGCCGTGGCGGGCGAGCTCGCCGGCAGCGAAAAGACCGGAGGGGCCGGCACCGACAATCAGGACGTCGTTTTGCGTCATTCGATCCTCCCGGGCGGACAGCGGTCTGGGATCGGTCATCTTTCTTCCATTTTGCCAAGTTGAATATTAGCGTGGCAGGTATCTTGGGGTTCAAATACTCCAACCAACGCCGAACATGCCAAGTTCTAAGACACGTGGCGAAATATATTTGAAGCAGTGACAAGTAAGGCTGCGGAGTGGGACATCCGGCAGCGAACCGCGTAAAATGCTGGCTGTGCACGTGCCGGCATTTGAACTCCCGGACTTTCGACTATCCCAATCAACGATCCCGCCGGTTATTGTTCTAGATCTAGACTAGACTGGAACTAGACTAAGCCCATGCTCCAATAGCGTTTCTCCCATGGCTGATCACGAGCTCCGAGTCATCGATTTGAATTTCAACCGTCCATCGGGTCGGCAAATTGCCGCCATCTTCGTGGGCGCCCTGTTGATCGTCCTGCTGATGGCGGCGCTCTTGACCTCCTACTACACGGTTGGAGCCGAGTCGGAGGGAGTGGTGCTGCGTTTCGGGAAATTTTTCAAGACGGTTGAGCCGGGACTGCATTTCAAGCTGCCATTTGGTATCGACACGGTGACCGTGCTGCCGACACGGCGGCAGTTGAAACTCGAGTTCGGCTTCTCCACGGCGGGCTACACGAATCCGCTCCAGGTTGGCCAGGATCCGGAGGAGGAAAAATCCATGGTCACCGGTGACCTGAACGCGGCGCTCGTGGAGTGGGTCGTGCAATATCGCATCGAAGATCCGAGCCAATATCTCTTCGATGTGCGGAATCCGGAGGGAACACTCCGCGATTTATCTGAGGCCGCAATGCGAGAGGTGATCGGCGACCGCACAGTGGACGAACTGATCACCATCGGTCGGCAGGACATTGAGATCGAGGCACTCGCCCGGATGCAGGATTTGTCCAAGCGATACCATCTGGGCATTCGCGTGGATCAGGTGCAGTTGAAGAACGTCAATCCGCCGACTCAGGTGCAGGCATCGTTCAATGAGGTGAACAAAGCACAGCAGGACCGCGAAAACGCGATCAATATCGCCAACGGCGAATACAACAAGGCTGTGCCCAAAGCCAAAGGTCAAGCCGACCAGACCATACGCGAGGCGGAAGGTTATCGGTTCAAGCGCGTCAATGAAGCCGAGGGTGACGTCGCGGCCTTCAGCGCGGTGCTTCAACAGTATGTCAAGGCGCCCGAGATCACCCGGACCCGCCTTTATCTCGAGACGATGAGTGAAATCCTGCCCAAAATGGGGCAAAAAATTATCGTGGACGAGTCCCTGCGGCAACTGCTGCCGATCCTGCCGCTCTCAACTAAACCTGGGGAAGGCGGCCGGCAACCATGAAAAGGGCTTGGCTTCCAGCAGCGGTTCTTGCCGTTGCCGTTGTCGTGTTCCTCGTTCTCTTGGATTCTTTCTACACGGTTAACCAGACCGAGCAGGTAATCATCACGCAGTTTGGAAAACCGGTCGGCGACCCGATCACTGAGCCCGGTCTGCATTTCAAGGTTCCGTTCGTGCAAAGTGTGAACAGTCTCGACAAACGCTTCCTGGAATGGGACGGCGCTCCAGTTGCGATCCCCACCAGGGACAAGACTTACATCCACGTCGACACGTTCGCGCGTTGGCGCATCGAAGATCCAAAGACTTATTTCGTGCGTTTGCGCGATGAGCGCAGCGCCCAGTCGCGTCTCGAAGACATCCTGGGCAGCGAAACGCGCAACTCCATCGCCAAACATGACCTGATCGAAATCGTGCGCACCGATAAAAACCGCCGGCCACTGCACGACGAGACCCTCAAAGGCGGCCCTACCGGCACCGGCACCATCGGCGTTCTTCCACCCATCGAGTTCGGCCGACTGAAAATCGAAGAGGAAATCAAAACCGCTGCCACCCAAAAGCTGGCGGGGTTCGGCATCGCCGTACTCGATTTCCGGATCAAACGAGTAAATTACAACCCGGATGTCCTCGACCGAGTCTACCAGCGCATGATCAGCGAGCGACTCCAGATCGCACAGCGTTTTCGTTCCGAGGGTGATGGTGAATCCGCCCGAATTGCAGGTCAGCGCGAGCGCGATCTCAACGAAATTCAGTCCAACGCCTATCGCCAGGTGCAGCAAATCCGGGGCGAAGCTGACGCCAAAGCCACGGAGATTTACGCCCGTGCCTATACACAAAATCCGCAGGCCGCCGAGTTCTACGCCTTCGTCAAAACCTTGGAAACTTATCACAGAATCTTCACCAAAGATTCCACCCTGGTGCTCTCCACGGACAGCGACATATTTACCCTGCTAAAACACGCTGCCACTAATAAAACAGCGGGCTCCCTGATACCGGTTGAGACTCCCACAAATCATTCGCCCTGAGTTCGTCTTCGATAGCCGAATGTAATCGCTTTTCCAGAGACCAACCGCCACAATTATTGCGTGTGCTATCAGCCTATCCCTCCGGGACAAACACCATTCGCCCATCGAAGTGCCAGACAATTATCTTAGCTTATGGCCAACTGCCTTGGGCACTCATCTCAGCCTTGGCGCAAGTAATGAACGCCAAACCCAACACCGGATTGTATTTACAATTGGCAAACGCGGGATCTCGACCTTAAGCAGTCGTTCGGCGACGCCCAACGAATTTATGCGGGCCTGGAATCCAGCGCCAAACTTGGCTCATTGGATAGCCTGCGTTCGCTAGATTCCGACACTTTCTGAGCATCTTTCTCTAATGTCTGCCATACGCAAACGAGACGCAACAATGCGAAAAAGGATATAGAGCCGGTTGGTAGAACTGTGCGAGTAAGTGTGATGCCCGACCAGAAAACCAGACCAAGTCAGACGGAGGATACGCAGGATGCCACTTAAGAATGTAGACCTATTGACACTTGGAAGCCGTATCCGGAAAGCGCGGATGAGCAAGGGCTTTAGTCAGAAGGGTTTCGCCATGAAGTGCGGATTGGACCGGAGTTATCTGGGCGGAGTCGAACGCGGGGACCGTAATCTCACCTTCAGTATTCTTTGCGGTATCTGCGATGGCCTTAACTGTGACATCGCCGCAGTTACCAGAGGCATTCCAAATCTTCGCACCCTCGTGCCCTGAGTATATAAATATGTTCTTCGCGTCTGTTTCTTATGAATCTAATCTGGCGCCCCTTCAGCGCGTCGCAGAGTGTGGCCGGTTCCCAGGGTTGAAACCCTGAGCTTAGAGCAGACGCTGATCGACCTCGTGGGGACATTGAAAGGAGTTCTTGCATCGCGCGCCCAATGATTCCCTAGTGGTTCGTGCCATCATTAGATCATTTCTCAAATGCCCCAGTGATTGCCGTCGGCATTTGGCTAGACGCGAACTTCATGGCGTTTTAGCTTGATCCAACATGTTCGGCGACTCCTCAAGGTATTACGACTTGATCTACGGGTTCAAAGATTACCGCCAGGAAACGGAATTCCTTCGCATCTTGATTGAGCGCGTCGCGCCGGGTGCCCGTACACTATTGGACGTGGCCTGCGGTACCGGCGAGCACCTCCGGTACCTGACCGGCTACCAGGCCGAGGGTCTCGACCTCAATTCGGAGTTCCTCGACATTGCGCGGCGCAAGCTGCCTGAAGTGCGTTTTCACCTGGCTGACATGCGCGACTTCAAACTGGGAAAGACCTACGACGTGATCACCTGTCTTTTCAGCTCAATCGGTTACTTACTTGAGGATGCAGATGTTGTATCCGCCCTCAGCTGTTTTCGACGCCACTTAGCTCCTGAAGGGGTCGCGCTTGTCGAACCCTGGTTTGAACCGGCGGTGTGGGAGCGGGGAAGGGTCGGCGTGCAAACGGTGGAAGATGGCGACCTCAAAGTGTGCCGAATGACGCAAAGCGGTGTGGAAGGGAATTGTTCGGTCTTCGAAGCCCATCACCTCGTTGCTAAAAATGGACGAATCCAATACTTCACCGAAACGCATCGGATGCGCCTCCTAACCCGCGAACACCTCACTCAGCTATTCCGGGAGGCTGGTTGGGATGCCGAGTACATCGAAGGCGGTCACGCTGGCCGCGGCCTCTATGTTGGCCGATGAGGAAGGTGTGGGCTTCGACCTAAGGATAATCGGTAATTAAATTAGGGTCGCGTTTTAGGAAATGGGACAAACGCCATGAAACAGTGGCCCGCCCTCCACGTGCGTTAGGTCTCGGTTTTTCGAGTCGCAATCAAAATGGTAATGCCTTTCTGCTGTGGTAGAGGTTTTCGCCAGGTAACTCGACGAAGCCAAGTACGAGGTCCGGCTCCTTAGAGCGGAGTCGCGCTTCAACGGCGGCCCGGAACTCGACCCAGAACGCCTCCTTCTCGGCCTTCGGCCTCGGCCCGGGTAGCAGTACCTCGACAAACAGGAAGTTTGGAACGTCGGCCGTCGACCCATCGGGATGGGCGCCGGGCTTATAGGTGAACTCAGCGGGTGGCAGCCGCACGACCTTTTGCACCCACGGTTCGGCGGACCAACCCGCGGCCCGAAGGGCCTGCGTCATGCATTCTTGCAAAGCCCAACAATACGTCTCTGGAAATAACTCTTCGCGAACGGTGATGATGACGAGCGGCATAGAGCGTTGGGATTTCGGTGTTGGTGTGCGAGTTAGTACGGTTCTGTGGCAAAGTTTCAGGCCATGCCCAACCATGGCATTCAATAGTTCGGATGGCGACTGCAAATGCTGCGACACAGCACGGGTAAATCTAGCGCGCTTGCAAACGGAGAGAGTTCGACGTCGAGGAGCTTGACGTCTTTGAACTTCGCCTCGATCGCCGACTGGGCGCGTTCTTCATTATGCCTTCGCACTCGAACATCATTCAGGGTTTTCAGAAACTACAGATCACTTCGGCAGCTTGTCGCATTTCAGAAACGATTTCGGCTGCCGGAACTTCCTCTACCTGAAATCCGCCCTGCATTCGATCGCCACACTTCCAATGCAGGCATGCTGCAATCAGGAATGCCGCACCGAGCAAGATGCCAAGAATTCCACCGGTGATCGACGCGCCGCCATCGTGTTCTTTTGAGACGATCAGGAGGCCTAAAACGGAAAAACCCAGGGCCAAGCCGACCAAGCTTAGTGCGGTTGATATTTTCTCCAGTCGCTTTTGTGTTCTCATCCTAAATTCCGGTTGTCGATTTGGCTGCGCGGGCGACTCGCTGGTTAAGCAGTCGGGCTTCGTCCACTTACAAAGGCAGGAGAAAGTCCGAGTTTCAGAAAATCCGCAGAATTAAAGCGGCACTTTTTATCAGGAGTGCCTTTAGACGGCCCAAAATTTCTGGATCTTGGTTCGGTTGAGTATGTCATGCCATCGGATGTCCCGGTGAGTCTGGTGTTTTTCGTTCCTATTACACCTGACAGCACATACAGTGGGACAGACAGGCTTGTGGAACGGGACAACTGTTTGCCAGGGGCCCTGCTGGCCGTTTTCGCACCACTCGGTGGAGCGTGGTGTTGTTTTCGGCTTGGATTACGGCCGAAGCACGGTTAAGTCGATGAATACGGAGCCCCAACACACCTGCTCGATCTGTGGCAATGAGTTTTCTGGAGCGATGGAATTCTGTCCGGTCTGCATGCTTCGCAAGGCTCTCGCTGGCGGGGTCGAGTCCGGCGCGTCTTCTTTCGAGGAAGCGGTCAAGCCGACGCTGGAACAGGCAACGCGACGATTTGAGCACTATGAGCTGGTGACGGGCAAAGACCGAAAACCGATCGAGTTGGGTCGTGGTGCGATGGGGGTCACTTACAAAGCGGTCGACGTCGATCTGCACTGCCCCGTGACACTTAAAGTCATCAGCGAGCGATATCTCGGTGATGAATCGGCGCGGCTACGTTTTTTGCGCGAAGCCCGCGCAGCGGCGAGCGTTCGTCACCCGAATGTTGCCTCGGTTTTCCATTTGGGTAGAACCGGTCAGAACTACTTTTACGCGATGGAGTTTGTCGAGGGAGAGACGTTGGAGAGCCTGATCAAACGCTCCGGTCGGCTTGAAGTAAAATTGGCGCTGGAAATCGCGACGCAGATCGCCGCCGGTTTGGCTGCGGTGCACAAGCAGAAGCTCGTTCATCGGGACATCAAACCAAGCAACATCATGGTGTGTGTCGAGGAGGGGAGCACTGTCACAGCCAAAATCATTGACCTTGGGCTGGCCAAGCCCTCACCTGACGCGCCTGCTGAAGCTGCGATTTCAACTCCCGGAGCTTTTGCCGGTACACCGGAGTTCGCTAGTCCGGAGCAGTTCGCCGGAGTTGGTCTGGACATCCGCTCGGACCTGTACTCGCTGGGTGTGGTGCTTTGGAAGATGGTGACCGGCCATGTGGTGTTCAGGGGTTCCCCTGCTGAGGTGATGTATCAGCATCAGCACGTACCGTTACCGCTCGATCTGCTTGAAGCTGTTCCACAGCCGATCGTTGTTCTGCTTGACGTGCTCCTCGAGAAAGACGCCGGGCAGCGCTTTCAGAACCCGGCCGAACTTCTGAAGGCGATACCAGCGATAACAGGTGCGATCGACGCACGGCGTAGAATCACTCGTCAGAGCCTACAGAAGGCGCCCTCTACCGCTTCGCGGATCGGAACTCGCAAGCCGCCGCCGGCAAGACTTGCACCGAAGAAGATTTCCGTAGCCAGGTTGCCCGTTACCGGAAGTGATGTTTTTGGTCGAGAGGAGGATATCGCTTTTCTGGATCGTGCATGGGCAAACAAGGATGTCAATGTCGTGACCATCGTTGCCTGGGCTGGGGTCGGAAAGTCCACGCTGGTCAACCATTGGCTCCGACGGATGGCCGCGAAACATTATCGTTCTGCAGAGCTAGTTTTTGGTTGGTCCTTCTACAGGCAGGGCAGCAGTGGGGAGACTTCCTCTGCAGACGAATTTGCTGATGCGGCTCTCAACTGGTTTGGAGACCCAGATCCACGGCTCGGAACAGCGTGGGAGAAGGGCGAAAGACTGGCGAAGCTCGTCGCGCATCGTCGAACCTTATTGGTTCTCGATGGCTTGGAGCCGCTCCAAAATCCGCCTGGTCCACAAGAAGGACGCGTACGTGAGCCTTTCCTCCAGGCGCTTTTGCGCGAACTCGCTGCCTTCAATACCGGGCTTTGCGTGATTACCACGCGGATGCCGGTCGCTGATATTGCAGATCACGAGCGCACTTCGGCTCTTCGTCGTGACCTGGAACACCTATCCAGCGATGCCGGAGCAAAGCTGCTCCGAGCGCTGGGCGTCAATGGGCATGAGGCGGAGCTGCAAGGCGCCAGCAACGAGTTCAGCGGCCATTGTTTCGCTCTCACGCTTTTAGGCGGTTATCTAACAGACGCTTTTAATGGAGACATTCGTCGCCGGGAAGAAGTATCAGCGCGCCTTGCCCACGATGTACGACAGGGAGCTCATGCGCGAAAAGTCATGGAATCATACCAAAGCTGGCTTGGAGAGGGTCCTGAGTTGTCGGTTTTGCGCATGTTAGGCCTATTTGATCGCCCGGCTGACGAAAAGGCGCTTGGAGCTTTGCTGAAATCGCCTGCCATTCCTGGATTGACGGAGTCATTGACCGAGTTGCACCCGACCGAGTGGCAAACGATCCTAGCCAAGTTAAGAAGAGCAAGACTCCTCGCAGGAGAAGATCCGCATCATCCTGGACATCTCGATACGCATCCTCTGGTTCGTGAATACTTTGGCGAACAGCTCAGGAATCAACAAACGGATGCGTGGAAGGAATGTAATAGACGACTCTTTTATTATTATCGAACGCTTGCGCCGCAGCTGCCGAATAGCTTCAGGGAGATGGAACCACTTTTCTCGGCCGTCATCTGCGGCTGTCATGCCGGTCTTTTTCGAGAGGCACTGGATGAAGTTTACATTCGGCGGATCCAGCGTGGGAATACCTACTTTGCAGCTAACCTTCTTGGAACGACAGGGCTATTGCTCTCTGTTTTAGTTCATTTCTTCGAAGACGGGCGCTGGGGATCACCCGCTGAAACGGCCGTCGAGGGGCAGAGTCTCACTACGGAAGATCAGCTCTTCATTCTCATGCAGTCCGCGCTATACCTAACGGCTACGCGAGGAATGGGTGCACCAGAGGCCCGAATCTGTTACGAGCGCGCCGAGCCCCTGTGTCACTCGCTAGTTCGTCCGCTCCTCCTGTACGTGGCACTCATAGGTCAATGGCGCGATACGCTGGTGACTGACAAGCTATCTGCTGCAATGCAGATTGCCGAACGAGTTTACTCGCTGGCGCAAGAACAGAATGAGCCTGCACTAATGATTGGAGCCTATCGCGCTTTGGCATCCACGCTCTTCTATTTGGGAGATTTCGAGGCCTCGGGACAATACGCGATGCGCGGTGTGCAGATCTGGCGCTCGGGACGCGTACAGTTTTCTGCGGAAGACATCTATACGCCCGCTGTCAGCTGTCTGGTCTATGTGGCCATGTCCGAGTGGCATCTCGGCGATATGGCCTCTTGCCAAGCGATGATGGCGGAAGCTATCTCAGTAGCAAAGGGGCTAAATGATACGAACGCATTAGCCTTCGCACTCGCTTGGGCTACTGCTCTCGCGGCAAATGAGCGTAATCCTGCTGAAGTGGACCGCTTGGCGTCGGATTTGATTGAACTCTCCACGCGTCACAATTTTGTGCATTGGCTAGCGAATGGAGCCGTTTGGCGCGGTTGGGGGCGCAGCGTTTCTGGAAACACTACTGAAGGTATTCCGTGGATTGAGCAGGGAATTAGAGACCTGCGGGCGACCGGTACGGTGGTGTCCCTTCCAGCTTTTCTCGCGCTAAAGGCCGAAGCATTACATCTAGCGGATCGTACATCCGAAGCTCTTGAGGCGATAGACGAGGCGGAAGCACTGGCTGAAAGATTCGAGCAGCGCTATAACTGTGCCGAACTGCACTGGCTCCGCGGTGTGTTTCTCGCGGCTTTGGGTGCCGACGAGATGCAAATTGAGGCTTCGTTTTGCGAAGCCATCAGAATCGCAAAGGAGCAGAAGTCGATTTCAATGGCGACACGCGCGGAAGCAACCTACGCAGAGTACCGCCGCCAAAAAGTGAGCGCGGCGGGAGGACGTGGATTCCGACTACCTTTTTGATAACTTTTTGCAGTTTCCTGTAGCCACCGACGAACTCACGATCCGGTTTGTGATAGCATGCCACATAGCGAAGAATTGTCATTGCCGTATTGCGGGACTATTTTAAGGCCGGCACGCGTGTGAGGCACATTCCGAAGCCGTCCCATCCGACTTTTCCGGGGACGCTTTTTGCGGAGCACCTCAAGGCGATCCGGTCGGGAATCCGAATCGTCGTCGAGTTGTCCCGTTCAAAAAAGCGACTTGACGGCTCACTGATATTACGTTACGTAACGTCATATCATGAATTTCCGGTCGCCCCAGCAAAAATGTTTCACCCCGACACCTCTTAGCCTGTCCACTCTAACTGTTTCCAAACCGCGAAAAACTTATGCTAGTCAAAGAAAACACGATTTCACCCAACCACGTCGCAGCTCGACCGTCTGGGGGCAGCGCCACTGAAAAAGTTGAGGCCAATCGAAAAGGCAAACTTAGGAACGGTCCGCCCCGCCGTTTTCTCGTCATCGGCGCCGTAATGGCCGTGCTCGCCGTTTTTTTTGGTATCCGGTACTGGAGGTATGCTGCTAGCCACGAGGATACCGACGATGCTTACGTCACTGGTTATACGCACCAGATCAGCTCGCGCATCACTGGCACCGTCGAACAGGTTCTAGTTGACGACAACTGGCATGTCACGGCCGGCCAACCGATCTTAAGATTAGACCCGCGCGACTACCAAGTGGCGTTGGAGAAAGACCGCGCCAGCTACGCGCAAGCCAGAGCCCAACTCGTGCAGGCGCGCGCCCAGATACCCTTGGTGGAGGCTCAGTTAGCGCAGGCGCAGGCTCAGGTAGATTCGTCCAAAGCAACTTCCGATTATTTGCAGCGGACTTTCGTACGGAACAACCAACTGTTTTATCAAGGCAGAGGAGTCATTTCGAAACAAGACCTCGACGCGGCTCAATCTCAGGCCGAAACCAGCGTTGCCACCTACAAAGCGAACCTGGCAGCGGTCAATGTCGCCAGCGAAAATGTCAAGGTCGCCCACGCTCAAGAAGAAGCTGCGCGCGCCCAAGCTGAAGCTGCCCTGGAGCAAGTTAAGAGCTCGGAACTCCAACTTTCCTACTGTACCATCGTCGCTCCCGTTTCCGGGCGCATCGCCGAAAAAACGGTTCAAACCGGGAACCGCGTTTCAGTGGGACAGGCTTTGATGGCGGTGGTCGAGGATGATGTCTGGATCCTGGCAAATCTCAAAGAAACCCAGTTGGAAAGAGTCCGGGTCGGGCAACCGGTCGAAATCAAAATCGACGCACTCCCACACTACCGGTTCACGGGTCGGGTCGACAGTCTACAACCGGGTACCGGCTCGAATTTCGCCTTGCTTCCCCCGGACAATGCCACCGGCAATTTCATTAAGATCGTTCAACGCGTACCGGTGAAAATCCTTTTTGATCCGGAAAGCATTAAAGCGGTTCGCGACCAGATTGCTCCGGGTCTCTCGGCAGTTCCGAGCATCGTCGTCACCCAACCCGTGATCGACAAACCGTATCCGGAAGCGCCCGAAAACGAAAAGCCGTCCCGCCAAGCTGCGAGTCAGCCGATCACTCAAATTCGAGACCTTCCTGCAACCGGAGTGATGCAATGAAGAAAACGAAATCACTAACAAACCCCTCAAGTTATGGCTACATCATCGGAAGATAAAGTCAGCTTACGCACCTGGGTCGCCGTCCTTGGTACGGTTCTGGGAGCCTTTATGGCCGTCCTGGATATCCAGATTACCAATGCCTCCCTGCGTGAGATCACCGGCGGCATCGGCTCCACTGCGGTCGAAGCTTCCTGGGTTTCTACTAGTTACTTGATCGGCGAAATCATCACGATTCCGCTGACCGCCTGGCTGGGACGTGTTTTCGGGGTACGCCTCTACCTTCTAGTGAATGTCTCTTTGTTCCTGGTCTTTTCCGGGCTTTGCGGGACGGCCAGCGAACTCACGCAGATGATCATCTATCGGGCGTTGCAAGGATTTACAGGAGGGGTCATGATTCCCATGTCATTCACGGTCATTAACACCCAGCTGCCGCTTTCAAGACGCCCACTCGGGTTGGTGCTCTTCGGAATAACGGCCACCCTGGCGCCTGCCATCGGACCTTACATCGGAGGTCTGCTGACGGACAGTTATGGCTGGCCGATGGTCTTCTACATCAATTTCATTCCAGGCGTAGTAATGCTGGCGACGGTCTTTTTCGCTATCGATCCACAACCGCTGAATATGCCGTTACTATGGAAAGGCGATTGGTGGGGAACGGTTTTCATGGCGATCGGACTTGGTTCCCTCATCGCGTTTCTCGAGGAAGGGCAAAATGACGATTGGTTTACCAGCGTTTTCATTCAGCGCTGTTTTACCCTGGCGGTGATTTTCATTCCTCTCTTTATTATCTGCGAGCTCGTCAGCAAAACGCCGGTGGTCAATCTCCGCTTACTACGGATCCGCAATTTAGGCTTGGCTTCTGCAGTGAATTTCTTGCTGGGGGCAAGCTTATACGGTTCCGTATTTCTTTTGCCCGAATATCTTGAACAAGTCCAAAATTACAGCGCCAGGCAAACGGGGGAAGCCATGGTACTGATCGGGCTCCCACAACTTCTGATCTTCCCGTTTGTCCCTCGTCTGATGAAAGCGTTCGACCTGCGTTTGATCGTCTTTGCCGGAGCATTGATTTTCGGTGGCAGCTGTTTCTTGAATATTCATATGAATCCCGATTTTGGCGGACCGCAATTTCAAATCGGCAATGTCATCCGCGCTCTGGGCCAACCGTTCACCATCGTGCCTCTATCCGCGCTGGCTACCGCTGGGCTACTGAGGGAACAACAGGCGGACGGATCGGCTCTTTTCAATATCATGAGAAATCTGGGTGGCAGCGTAGGCACGGCGCTATTGAGCACCATGATCACTCAACGTGAACAATTTCATGATTTCCGGATTGGAGAACGAGTCACGGCCTATAATCCTTATGTGCAACAGTTTCTATCGAACCAATCCGTACAGAACCTGCAACATTCGGGAGATCCAGCCGGCGCGTTGCAACAAGCCTACCGAATGCTCCAAGCTTCGGTGCAAACGAACTCGTTTGTCATGGCGTATAGCGAATGCTTTCTGACGCTTGGCGTCCTCCTCTTACTCGGGTCTGTCACCATCTGGCTTTGTAAGAAAACAAAAGCAGTCGGGGCCGCTGCGGCTCACTGAGAGATATTAATAATGTAGTTCTAAGTTTTGCTCTGCGGCACCTCGACTTCGATCGCGCCGCCGATCGCCGCCAGATGATCCCGAAAAGTAAACGCCGGGTTCTCGCCTCGGCGCTCCAGGAATTCCGCAAAGCGCAGCTGCGAACGTAACGATGTTCCCGTCTGCAATCTCGAGGCTTGCCGGAGTTCAGTCTCGCGGATTCCGCGTGCAGCTTGGGCAATTGCTTTGAGCGAAGCGCCGGGCACAAATAGCACGCCGTCGTCATCTGCAATGACAAAATCGGAATCGGCAACTGTCATGCCTGCAATGCTGCCGCTGCCAAACGGAAAGTCGTCGCGGGCGTCCAGGCGTACGGGTCCTGCAGCAACTGCTCCCAGACTAAAGACGGGCAATCCGAGATTTCGTATTTCGGCGGTATCGCGATGGCGGCCCCAAATGACAATGCCGGCTAACCCCGCGTGCTTTGCCTCGATGGTGATAAGATCGCCGATGCAGGATTCGTCGCGGCGTCCCGCATTGTCGACAACCATGACGTCGCCGGGCACCGCCGCTTCGATCGTCTCGAGAAAGATGTCGACGCTGCCGTAGTGGCGCACGACGCGTGCAGGTCCGGCGACTCGCATTCCAGGCGTTACGGGCGCCAGCGCAACGCAGCGAGGCTGTACACCGACGCGCAAGCACCCGTCGGCAAGATGAGCCGTTGAAAGTTTCTCTAGCATTGCGCTTTGATAATTCGAATCTGCGCCGATGTAAAATACCGTTCAGCGACACGCCGTTCCAGCGCCGGAAGAGGTCCGTCGCAAGATTGCCGACGATGCTGCCAGCGAGGTTTCCGCTTGCTCCTCTCGTTAGCTGGACTAGCCGCCCCTTGAGCAGTCTCCGCAGGGGCTTCAGTTTTGGTCGCATCGTCTCGTTAAAGGTAATATGGTGGCCAACGGGGTAATGCCATGAGCGAGAAAGATCGGCAGCAATTCAAGGACGCTGTAGCCAAAGCAAAGTCCACCTTCTTCGAGGATTGGAAACCGGCAGTCCATGCTGCCAGCCGTTTAGCCATGTTCGACATGTTAGCCGCCTTGGCAGCGATCAGTAAGAGCGACCGGGAGATGCTGGTGAGAAACGCAATGGCGATGTTCCTTCCAGGCAGCAAAGAAACCTTTAGCCGGATCGAATTTGCGGCTTCTGTGATCGACAATCGCGAAATTTACGATCTGGGGCTGCCAGAAGACCAAATCAATGATGGTAGGGAATTCTTAGGCTGTACTCGCCTCGACAGCACGGAGGTTCAGAACACGATCAATGACGCCTTGAATCAGGCACGAGTTGCAATCAGAGAAAACAGGAAAGGCACTGGATGGGCGACGTTGGGCGGCGACGCAAACCAGTGCTGCGGTGTTTATGCGGTGGCATGGACGCCAATTTTGGTGGAGCAGCGTCGAGCATTTCCGGGGGCTTCCCTGCTCTCAAACTTAGCCGCCGCCGCGCATTACATGCTTGCGCGGTTCCATGTGTGCGCAGGTAGAGCAACCATCAACCAAATGAAGACTGTCATCGACAGTTACGACGCAAAAAAGCGAATAGCGATCATGTCCGGCGATCAAGAGCTGAAAACAATAGCTCTCACCAAAGACAACCGCCCGTTCCCGCCCGACTTCGCCATCAGAGACTGGGCGTACAAAGGGGCAACCGCCGGCGAAGTTGATCGTCTGAGATGCAACTCGAAGACGAGTCCTCCTGTTGTTTTCCCTGACATTAATGGCAGCGAAGCGTGAGAGGTTACCCCGATTCCGCTTGAGACTCCCGCAAGGTCTCGCCCCTGAGTTCCTAACTAATATTACTTTGTTAAGTATTTTCT
>Ga0210387_10001294_pt1 | contig 18790 bp, 16 predicted proteins | sample IncBWC7OmetaG_FD_160108 | JGI IMG/M metagenome (GOLD analysis project Ga0210387, IMG submission 160108) | Forest soil microbial communities from Barre Woods Harvard Forest LTER site, Petersham, Massachusetts, United States - Inc-BW-C-7-O ...
AAAGGCTGGCAAGGATCGGCCGCCCCGCCCTATACTCCGCGACAGTCTCGGCCCGGGGAGCCCGTACATGGCATCGAAGACAAACGCATTCACGATTCCCAAGACCATGAAGGCCTGGGTGCTGGGCGGCCCGGACGAGCTCAGCCTGGTCGAAAAGCCGGTGCCGGAGCCCGGCCGCGCCGAAGTGCTGGTGCGCATCGACGCCATCGCCGTTTGCGCCACCGACATCGAGATCATCAAGCATGGGCTGCCGGCGATCATCGACGGCGGATCGCCTTTCAACAAAGGCTTTACGCCGGGCCATGAATATATGGGCACGGTGGTGAAGCTCGGTCCGACCGTCGACGAGTTCGAGATCGGCGATCGCATTACGGTCGAGGTGCACGCCGGCTGTGGCCGCTGCCAGCGCTGCCGCGAAGGCATGTACACCTCCTGTCTCAACTACGGCTACCGCGAGAAGGGGCATCGCGCCAACGGCTTCAGCACGGACGGCGGCTTCGCCGAATACGCCGTCAACAGCGTCAACACCATGGTCCACGTTCCCGACGACATGTCCGACGAGGAGGCGACGCTGGTCGTCACGGCGGGCACCGCGATGTACGGCCTCGACGTCATGGGCGGCATCATTGCCGGCGAGCCGGTCGTCGTGATCGGTCCGGGTCCGATCGGCCTGATGGGCGTCGGCGTCGCCAAGGCGCTGGGTGCCTCGCCGGTGATCCTGACCGGCACGCGCGAGCGCCGGCTCGAGATGGGCAAGCGGCTGGGCGCCGACCATGTGGTCGACGTGACGAAGGAGGATGCGGTCGAGGCGGTCGCGCGCCTCACCGGCGGCAAGGGCGTGCACTACGTCCTGGAGTGTTCCGGCGCGCCCAATGCGCTGAACGAAGCCGCGCGCATGGTGAATCGCGGCGGCCGCATCTGCCTCGCCGCCTTCCCAGCCGAGCCGGTGCCGGTCGATCTCGCCTATCTCGTGCGCAACAACATCTATGTGTTCGGCATCCGCGGCGAAGGCCGGAGCGCGACGCACCGGGCGGCCGCCCTGATGGCCCAGAAGCGCTTCGACGCCAAGCTGATCCACACCCACACGTTCGGCCTTCCCGAAGTGCCGACCGCCATCAAGTACGCGCGCGAGCGCATCGAGGACGCGATCAAGGTGGTCGTGAAAATGTCCGCAAGCTAGCCGGCGCGCCCGGCGGAACAGAGCGATTGAACCTCGCGGCGGCGGCCGTTACCTTCATTGCAACGTGTGTGAAGGGAGGCGTTCAATGAAGCTGTTTGCCGCCGCGACCGCGGCGTTGTGCGTCGTCACCTGGGGCGCCGCGGCGTCCGCCGAAGGTGCCGCCAAGCTCTGCGACAAGCCGCGCCAGATGGAGGGCTTCAAGACCTGCGCCGATGTCGACAAGGCCGAGGCCGAGGGCAATTTCGTGCTCTATTCGACCGATCCCGAGCAGGGCCAGGCCAAGCTGCTGGCGTCCTTCAACAAGGTGTTTCCCAAGATCAAGACCAACTATGTCCGCCTGCAGGCGGGCGCCCTCTATGCCAAGGTCCTGTCGGAGCGCCAGGCCAAGTCCTACCTGGTCGACGTCATCCAGATCTCCGACATGGGCATGATCCTCGACTTCCAGAAGCGCGGCGGCTTCACCCAGTACATCTCGCCCGAAATGGCCGCCTTCAAACCGGAGTACAAGAGCACGCCCGAGGGCTTCTGGACCTGGGGCTCGGTGATCATGGGCGGCATCGCCTACAATCCCAAGAACGTGGCGGAGGCCGATGCGCCCAAGAAGTGGGAGGACCTGCTCGATCCGAAATGGAAGGACGGCATCAACGTCAAGGTCTCCAACTCCGGCCTGCAGCACGGCGTGTGGTACATGCTGAAGCCGATCCTCGCCAAGGATTACTTCAAGAGGTTCGCCGAGCAGAAGCCGCGCGCCTTCGACTCCTACGTCCAGCAATACGGCCGCCTGGTCGACGGCCAGGACAAGGTCATCATGGGCGCGCAGTACTCGGGCTACATCGAGTTCAAGGCCAAGGGAGCGCCGCTCGCTTTCGTCTTCCCCGAGACCGGCGTGCCGGCGGTGTCCGAGACCTACGGCATCGTGGCCGACGGGCCGCATCCCAACGCCGCGCAGCTGTTCATGGACTGGTTCCTCTCGCCGGTTGGCCAGCAGGCGCTCGCCGAGGCGCTGCTGCTGCACTCGCCGCGCGAGGATGTGCCGGCGCCGGCCGGCAGCGTGCCGCTCAAGGACATGAAGCTGCTCATCCCGGCCGACTGGAACGCCTTCGAGAGGGACCGCCCGGAGTTCGCCAAGGAATGGGACCGCATCGTCGGCGCACGGCGCTGAGCCGGCCTTGACGGTGCTGACTGCGGAGGCGCTGCGGCCGCGTCGCAACTGGCAGGCGATCATCACGCTCGTCATCCTGCTGGTCGTGGGCTTCCTCGTCATCCTGCCGATGGTGTTCCTGGTCGGGGAATCGCTCAACATCGGCGATCCGATGTCGTTCCCGCCCGAGGCCTACGGGATCGCGAACTATCTCGCGATCCTGGAGGAGGACGTGAACGTCCTGGTCAACACGGTGATCATCGCGGTGATGGCCACCGTGATGGCGATCGTGATCGGCTTCACGCTGGCCTGGATCCTGACGCGCACCAACGTGCCGGGCCGCGACAAGCTCGAGCGGCTGATGGAGCTGCCCTATTACATGACGCCGCTGGTCGGCGCGCTCGCCTGGGCCGTCATCGCCGGCCCCAAGAGCGGCTTCGTCAACCAGCTCTGGAAGGGGGCAGGCGGCGCCGGCGACCTGGTCGACGTCTATACCTATTTTGGCATCGCCTGGGTGATGGCGCTGTTCGAAGGCACCGTGGCTTTCGTCATGATCGCCGCCTCGATGAAGTCGATGGACCCGGCGCTCGAGGAATCCGCCCGGGTGATGGGGGCCTCCAAGCTGCGCACGACGCTCACCGTCACCCTGCCGCTGGTCATGCCGGGCGTGCTGGGCGCCTCGCTGTTCGTCTTCGCCGAGATGCTGGGCTCATTCGCCGCCGCCCTCGTGCTCGGCATTCCCGGTCGCATCTACGTCATCACCACCGCGATCTGGGATTCGACGCTGTCCTATCCGCCGGATTACGGCCGCGCCTCGGCGATGGGGCTGGCGCTGTTCGTCGTCATGTTCGGCATGCTGACCTTCTATCGCCGTGTGATCGCCCGCGGCAGCTTCGCCACCATCACCGGCAAGGCTTTCAGGCCGCGGCCGATGGATATGGGCCGCATAACCTGGGTCCTGTTCAGCGTGTGCCTGCTCTACGTCCTGCTGGCCGTCGTGCTGCCGATTGCGGCGCTCGTCTTCACGTCCTTGCAGCGCTTCGCCACCGTGATCCTGAGCCAGGCCGAGTTCACGCTCGCCAACTACCAGACGGCGCTGTCGCTGGGCCCGGTGCGCACGGCCATGGGCAACAGTCTGATGCTGGGCTTCGGCGTGGCGAGCGTCGGCGTGCTGGTAATGGTGATCCTGGTCTGGATCATCTACCGCTCGCAGCTCGTGGGCCGCGGCGCCGTCGAGTATCTCGTGATGTTCCCGCAGGCCGTGCCGCGCCTGGTCTTTGGCCTCGCGCTGTTGTGGGCGTGGCTCAACATTCCGATCCCGATCTACGGCACGCTGTGGCTGCTGGCTCTCGCCTATTTCACCGTGATGCTGCCGCTCGGCGTGCGCACTCTGGCGGGCGTCGTGCTGCAGATCGACAAGAGCCTGGAGGAATGCGCCCGCGTCTGCGGCGCCGGCTGGGTCTACCAGATGCGCACCGTCACCCTGCCGCTCTTGAAGCCCGGCATGCTGGCGGCGTGGCTGCTGATCTTCATGGCCTGCGTGCGCGAGTTGGGCGCTTCGGTCTTCCTGATGGGCCCCAACGCCAAGGTGATCGCGCCGTCGATCGTCGCGGCCTTTGCCTCGAGCGGCACCGAGCTCACGGCGGCGATGGCGCTGATCCAGACCTTCACCGTGATCGTGGCGCTGGCGATCCTGTTCCGGCTGACGCGCGGCGTGACCAAGGAGCTTTCGTGAGCGTGACGCGTATCGAGGTGAAGGACCTGGTCGTGCGCTACGGCGACCAGGTGGCGGTGGACGGCGTGAGCTTCACGGTGGGCCGCGGCGAGCATCTCACCCTGCTGGGCCCGTCGGGCTGCGGCAAGACCACGACCTTGCGCGCCATCGCCGGGCTCGAGCAGCCGAGCGGCGGCAGCATCACGATCGACGGCCAGACGATGTACGACGCGGCCCAACGACGTGTCGTCCCGACCGAGCAGCGCGGTGTGAGCATGGTCTTCCAGTCCTACGCCGTGTGGCCGCACATGACGGTGTTCGACAACGTGGCCTATGGCCTGCGCGTGCGGAAGCAGGGCGCAGAGGAGCTCAAGGCCAATGTCGAGCGTGCGCTCGACCTGGTGCAGATGCGCCATCTCGCCGACCGCGGCGCCTCCAAGCTGTCGGGCGGCCAGCAGCAGCGCGTGGCGCTGGCGCGCGCTATCGCCTTCTCGCCCACCGTCGTGCTGTTCGACGAGCCGCTCTCCAACCTTGACGCCAAGCTCCGCGCCGAGATGCGGGTCGAGCTGCGCGAGCTACAGCGCCGTCTCGGCATCACCTCGGTCTACGTGACCCACGACCAGGAAGAGGCGCTGGCCATCTCCGACCGCGTGATCGTGATGAACGTGGGGGTGATCGAGCAGATCGGCACGCCGGAGGAGATCTATAACCGGCCGCGCAGCCGCTTCGTCGCCGACTTCGTGGGTTCGGCCAACATCATCAAGGGCAGGCCGTCGGGCGAGGGGCTGTTCGCGACCGAGGGCGGCGTGACGCTGAAAGCAGTCGCGTCGCACAAGCCGCACGGCAAAGAGAGCGAAGTGGCGATCCGCACCGCCTACATCGATCTCGAGCCGCGGGCCGGCGACAACCACGTGCCGGGCACGGTGCGCCAGCGCCTGTTCCACGGCGATTTCGTGCAATACGTCATCGACAGCGCGCTGGGCCCGCTGATCGTGCGGCGTCCGCCGGTCAATCTTCTGGACGAAGGCGCCGCCGTGACGATCTCCTTCTCGCCCGAGCATTGCGTGCTGTTGGAGGCTTGATCATGCCGGGAGCGCGTCACTCCAGCGGCGCATCATGTGGCTGAAAACTCATGACATTACTCCCGGCAGGCACGATAACGTGCGCGCCGATCCGATGAATCTCGAGAGGAGGACCCGATGAAGCTCGCTTACTCGCCCGCCAGCCCGTATGTCCGCAAGGTCAATGCCTGCGCCATCGCGCGCGGCATCGACGCCAAGATCGAGCGCTGGAAGGTGGGCACGACCGATCCCGCGCTGCTGGAGTTCAATCCGCTGTCCAAGGTGCCGACCCTGATCACCGACGATGGCGCCATGCTCTACGACAGCCCGGTGATCTGCGAATATCTCGACAGCATCGGCGGCGCGCCCAAGCTGTTTCCGCCGGCCGGCCCCGCGCGCTGGAAGGCGCTCTGCCAGGAGGCGCTGGGCGACGGCGTCCTGGACGCGACCCAGCCGCGCCGGCGCGAGATCGCGCTGCCGCAGGACGACGGCCGCAAGAGCTACATCGAGTTGCAGCAGGGCAAGGTGAAGCGCGCGCTGGACGTGCTGGAGAAGGAAGCGGGCTCGCTTGGCATGTTGACCACGATCGGCGAGATCACCATCGGCTGCGCGCTGGGCTACCTCGATTTCCGCTACGCCAATGAGCCTTGGCGGCCCGGCCATCCCAAGCTCGAGGCGTGGTACGCCAAGGTCGCGAAGCTGCCGCCGCTTGCCGAGACTATGCCGGTAGGGTGAAGTCGCGCTTCTGAAAAGAGGGACGGAAACGATGCCGGCACGCACGGGCAAGGAATTCCTGAAAGGTCTCCGCGGCGCACGCGAGGTCTGGGTCGACGGCGAGCGCGTGTCCGACGTCGTCGATCACCCGAAGCTCAGCGGCGCCGCTCAGGCGCTGGCAGAGGTTTTCGATCTCCATCACAAGCAGGCCGATGTCTGCCTGATGCCGGACCCCGAGACCGGCGAGCCGATCCCGGTCAGCCACATGATCCCGCGGTCGCGCGAAGACCTCGCCAAGCGTGGCAAGGCGTTGCGCCAGGTCGCCGAATATTCAATGGGCCTGATGGGCCGCACGCCCGACTACATGAACGTGACCTTTGCCGGCTTCGCCGGCCGGCCGGACGAATGGGGCATGAACGGCAACGAGGCCGGCGCCGAGCGGCTGGTCGCCTACCAGAAGGTCCTGCGCCGCGGCGACATCTCGCTCACCCACACCATCGTGCAGCCGACCGTCGACAAGGCGACCGGCGACGCGCCGTCGCCCGGCAATGCCCACGCCTTGCGCAAGGTCGCCGACACCGGGCATGGCATCGTCGTGCGCGGCGCCCGGGTGCTCGCCACCTTGGCGCCGTTCGCCGACGAGCTCGCCGTCTATCCCGCCTCACCGCTGCCCGAAGGCGCCGACGACTACGCGCTCGCCTTCTGCGTGCCGATGGGCGCGCCGGGGCTTAAGTTCCTGTGTCGAGACAGCGTCTCGGCACCGGCCGGCCGCTTCGATCATCCGTTGTCCAGTCGCTTCGACGAGCAGGATGCCTTCGTCATCTTCGACGACGTCGAGATCCCGCGCGATCGCGTGTTCATCGATGGCAATCGCGCGGTCTACAACAAGGTGCCGACCACGAGCTGGTCGCCCAACATCCAGCAGCAGACCATGATCAGGGCCTCGACCAAGCTCGACTTCGCCTGGGGCCTGGCGTTGCGCATGGCGGCGGCGATCAACGCGGCCGATCCCGAGACCATGCGCATGATCGGCGAGATCTGGGCCTATGCGGAGTTCACCCGCGCCGCCGTGGCCACCGCCGAAGCCGAGGCGCGCGAATGGCCAAGCGGGCTGTGGACCTCCGCGGGCGCGCCCCTGCATGCGCTGCGCGCGATGCTGCCGCTGTGGTTTCCGCGCGTGAACGAGATCCTGCGCCTGATCGGTTCGCACAACGTCTTTGCCACGCCGACCGCCCAGCAGATGGCCGACAAGGACCTGCGACCGCTGATCGACCGCTACCTGCCCGGCGCCAAGGGCATGGCCGCCGAGGAGCGTATCCGGATCTTCCGCCTGGTGTGGGATTTCGCCGGCAGTGCGCTCGCCAGCCGCAACGAGCAGTACGAGCGCTTCTACCTCGCCTCCTCGCCGCGCAACCTGGCGCGCCATCTCGCCTTCACCGACCGCAGCCGCGCCGACCGCCTGGTCGATCGTTTCCTGAAAGAGCCGTACTAGCGGGCCCGATCAGGCGGCCCGCCATGCTTTTGCCACCCTGGTGAAAGACCTCAAGGCTGCTGTGAAACAGGCAATTGCCTGATGAGGGCGTTGCAATGCAGCGAAGACTGGCCAAACTAGCAAGCTGGCATCGACCAGGAGCGTAGGAGACGGCCGATGAGCGATATCGACGTCAAACCCGATACGATCGCCAAGCCGAAGATCGAACAGCCACGGCTCTACAAGGTGATCCTGATCAACGACGACTACACGCCTCGTGAATTCGTCATCGCCGTCCTGATGGCGGTGTTCCACATGAGCGAGGACCAGGCCTATCGCGTGATGATGACGGCCCACCAGCGCGGCGCCTGCGTCGTAGCTGCCTTCACGCGCGATATTGCCGAGAGCAAGGCGACCGAAGGCACCGATGCCGGCCGTCAGGCCGGCCACCCGCTGGAATTCACCACCGAGCCGGAAGAGTAGGCTGGGCGCGCGCGACTCCAGTCGCGCAATCTTTGAGATCCGACGCGCCACTGGAGTGGCGCGCCCCCAGCAAGACCTCATCCGGTCGCGAGGCCCGCCGCCTCGACGCCGGCGATGCACACGGCCTCGTCCTCCTCGCCGGTGCCGCCGCTGGCGCCCGCCGCGCCCAGCACGTTGCCCTGAGCGTCCTTGATCACGACGGCGCCGGTCTGCGGCAAGAATTTGCCCTGCGCGGTGGCGGACAGTGCGCCGAAGAACTGCGGGTTCTCCTTGGCGCGCTGCAGGAGCGTACGGCTCGCCACGCCCATGCCGACCGAGGCCCACGCCTTGCCGACGGCGACGTCGCAGCGGAACATGCTGGCGCCGTCCTCGCGCTGCAGCGACTTCACGTGACCCGACTCGTCGAGCACGGCGACGGCGAGCGGCTTGACCTTCATCTCGCGCGCCTTGGCAAGCGCGGTCTCGACGATCTTGTTGGCTTGGGCGAGGGTCAGGCTTGGCATGTTCAGTTCCTCGAGGTCGGGCAGGATGACCGGCTCAATCTAGCCCGGATTCATGCCCGGGCTAGATTCAACGCCAAGTCATTCAGATCATTGACGGATTTCCGTCGCAGTCCCCTCAAGGCAAGGGTTGACGGATACCGTCCAGGTCCCTATTTTCCGCCCGCATTCGGAATTCTCCCCGGCCCGGCCGGGGCTTTTTGTTGAGAAGAACCATGAAGATCCGTCATTCGCTCAAGTCCGTGAAGGCCCGCCACAAGGACAGCCGCATCGTGCGCCGCAAGGGCCGCGTCTACGTCATCAACAAGACCAACCCGCGCTTCAAGGCCCGCCAAGGGTAGTTATCGGCTAGGCGCCGGTCTGTCTTTCTGATCCAAGCGGCGGAGGCCCTCGGCTTCCGCCGCTTTTTCATTTGGCGTATGACCGAGGCATGCAGATGCCGCCGCTCGATCCCGCCATTCTCGCCCGCCGGTCCGAGATCGTGGCCGCCTTGCGCGCCATCGTGCCGGGCGAGGGCGTGATCGACGATCTCGACGGCATGCGTCCCTACGAATGCGACGCGCTGTCGGCCTACCGCCAGATGCCGCTCGTGGTCGTGCTGCCCGAGAGCGTGGCGCAGGTCTCGGCCATCCTGCGCTATTGCCAGGACAACAAGGTCAAGGTCGTGCCGCGCGGCGCCGGCACCTCGCTGTCGGGCGGTTCCATGCCGGTGGGCGACGCCATCCTGCTGGGCCTCGGCAAGTTCAACCGCGTGCTCGAGATCGACTACGCCAATCGTTGCGCCCGGGTGCAGCCCGGCGTCACCAACCTCGGCATCTCCAAGGCGGTCGAGCATGAGGGATTCTACTACGCGCCCGACCCCAGTTCGCAGATCGCCTGCTCGATCGGCGGCAACGTGGCGGAGAATTCCGGCGGGGTGCACTGCCTGAAATACGGCCTCACCACCAACAACCTTTTGGGCATCGAGATGGTGCTGATGACCGGCGAGGTCGTGCGCCTGGGCGGCAAGCACCTCGACTCGGAAGGTTACGACCTGATGGGCCTGATGACCGGCTCCGAAGGGCTTCTCGGCGTCGTCACCGAGGCGACGGTGCGGTTGCTGCGCAAGCCCTCGACGGCGCGCGCCGTGCTGCTGGGCTTTCCGACCGAGGCGGGCGCCGCGGAATGCGTCGCGGCCGTCATCGCCTCGGGCATCATTCCCGGCGGCATGGAGATGATGGACAAGGACGCTGTGAAGTGCGCCGAGGCCTATGTCGGCGCGGGCTACCCCATGGACGCCGAGGCCCTGCTGATCGTCGAGCTCGACGGCCCTTCGATCGAGGTCGACTACCTCGTGGAACGCGTGGCGGAGATCGCCCGCGACCGCGGCGCCACGACGGTGCGGGTGAGCCAGGACGAGCAGGAGAGGGTGCTGTTCTGGGCCGGCCGCAAGGCGGCGTTCCCCGCGGTCGGCCAGATCACGCCCGACTACATGTGCCTCGACGGCTCGGTGCCGCGCGGCAAGCTGGTCGAGGTGCTGGCCGAGATGCGGCAGATGTCGAAGAAGCATCGTCTGCGCGTCGTCAACGTCTTCCATGCCGGCGACGGCAATCTGCACCCGCTGATCCTGTTCGACGCCAACGACCCCGACGAGCTGCGACGCGCCGAGGAATTCGGCGCCGACATCCTGCGGCTTTGCGTGCGCGTGGGCGGCGTGCTGACCGGCGAGCACGGTGTCGGCATCGAGAAACGCGACCTGATGGGCGAGCAATTCACCGAGATCGACCTCGACCAGCAGGTGCGCGTGAAATGCGCCTTCGATCCCGACCACCTGCTCAATCCCGGCAAGGTCTTCCCCCAGCTCCGCCGCTGCGCCGAGCTCGGCCGCGTCGTCGTGCATCACAACAAGTTGCCGTTCCCCGACATTCCGCGATTTTGAGGCGCGCGCGGTCAGAGATCGACCGGTGTGCCGAAGGTCGGGCCGAGCACGGCGAACCCACCCTCTGGATAGGCGGTCGGCGCCACTTCCATGAAGAAGCGTTCGAACGAGACGGCAAGCGCATGGCTGCGCGTCGTTCGGACGATCGCGATGTCCTGGCCGAAGCGCTCGGCGCCGGGCACGCCAAGCGCGCGCAGCCGTTCGGGAAAAGCGGCGGCGTAGAAATTCGCGAGATGGCTGAAGATCAGGCCGCCGTCCGCGAGATCGTTGATCAGGGCATAGGGCACGTCCCGGTGCTGGATGCCGAGTCGTCCGGCAAACGTCACCACTTCGTGGCCGAACAGCTGCGCTGTCGCCGTCTCGCCGAGCTGCGCCGCCAAGGTCGCGCGATATTGCTGGCGCGCGCCGGGCTCGCTCGGGCTGGCAACGATGAGCCGGTTGATGCGGCGGGAGAACTGGTCGAGATCGTCGACACCGGCCACCGTCTTCGATAGGAGCATTCCCATGCCGAGCGTATGCGCAAAGATCCGCGCCTGTCCTTCGACGACGCCGGCCGCGCGGAGCTGGCGCAGGGGCGCCAGGCCGGCCATCACGAGGTCGGGGAATACCGGCTTGTCCGGACCGACCGGCAGGACGGCATTGCCCAGGGAAATGCCGCCCTCGGTCAGCATGCGTACGACCATGGGCTGCGGCAGGGTGACGACCAGGATCCCGGCTGGATCGGCGTCGCAGGCCTGGTGGGCGCGGCACCATTCCGGAAAGCGTTGCAGGACCAGCGGCAACAGCACCGGATAGTGATTGCCTTCGGTGAAGATCGTAAGCTGCGCGCTGCCGTCGATCGGCCCGACGAAGTCGGGCACCGTGTCGGTGAAGCCGTCGAACCGCAGCAAGTTGCGCAGCGGCCCGAAGGCCGGCCACGACACGCTCTGGGCCGTGGCGGATACGCTGGCCAAGGCGGTCACCAGAATGAGCAGTGGAGCGAGCAAACGTCCCCTACGCATGAGCGTCCTCCAGGCGTGAAACTTCCTCATCTCAACATGCTTCGCGGCTGCTATCTTGTGACAGATTAATGAGTTTGGATCCTCGGAGCATGGCAGGCACGATCAAGCCGCGCGACGCGAAGGAGCTGCGGCAGGCGGTGGAGTGGGCGCTGAACGACGGCGTCACGCTCGACGTGCGGGGCCAGGGCAGCAAGCTCGCCTTGGGCAAGCCCATGCGCTGCGACCAGGTGCTCGACCTCTCGGGTCTCTCGGGCGTCGTCGATTATGCACCCGAGGAACTGGTCGTCACCCTGCGCGCCGGCACGCCGCTCAGCGAGGTCGAGGCCTTGCTGGCGCAGCGCAACCAGATGCTGGCTTTCGAGCCGCCCGATCTCGGGCCGCTGCTCGGTCTCGAGGCGGGGCAGGGGACGCTGGTCGGCGCGGTGATGGGGAACCTCGCCGGCTCGCGCCGCGTGTCGGCGGGCGCCGCGCGCGACCACCTTTTGGGCTTCAGCGGCGTCAATGGCCGCGGCGAGGCCTTCAAGTCGGGCGGCAAGGTGATGAAGAACGTCACCGGCTATGATCTCTCCAAGCTTTTGGCCGGCTCGTGGGGCACCTTGGCCGTGCTCGACGAGGTCTCGATAAAAGTCCTGCCCGCGCCCGACCAGACGCGCACCCTGCTGCTGCTCGGCCTCGCCGACGAGGCGGCCGTGAAGGTGATGTGTGCCGCCCTGGGCAGCCCGCACGACGTCTCCGGCGCGGCCCATGTCGGCGACCGAACGGCTCTTCGCATCGAAGGCGTCGCACCTTCGGTCGAGGCACGGCTGAGGGGCCTGCGCGACTTGCTGAGGGCGTCGGGCGCGAAAATGGAAGAGCTCGGTACCCTCGAAAGCCGCGCTTTCTGGCGTGAAGTGCGCGATGTGGCGCCGCTCAAGGCAGATCAGGACGCCATCGTTTGGAAGATCTCTTGCCCGCCCACGGAAGGCCCGGGCATCGTCACGCGCATCAAGGCAAGACGTCCAGCCGCGGAAACGTTTTACGACTGGTCGGGCGGTCTGATCTGGCTCGCTTTGCCGACAAGCGCCGACGCTGACCACGAAATCGTGCGTGGAGCGCTCGGTTCTGCCGGCGGGCATGCCACCCTGATCCGTGCCGCCGAGTCCGTGCGGGCGAGTGTGCCGGTCTTCCAGCCTCAGCCGACCGCGCTGGCCGCGCTGGCCAGCCGGGTGAAGGAAAGCTTCGATCCCAAGCGTCTCTTCAATCCCGGGCGGATGACCTAGCGATGCAGACCAACTTCACCCTGGCCCAGCTCGCCGATCCGGAGACTGCGCGCAGCGAGCATATCCTGCGCAAGTGCGTGCATTGCGGCTTCTGCACCGCCACCTGCCCGACCTTTCTTCTACTGGGCGACGAGCGCGACAGCCCGCGTGGCCGCATTTACTTCATCAAGGCGATGCTGGAGGGCGACCGTGCGCCCCGCGAGTCCGAAGTCAGGCACGTCGATCGCTGTCTCTCGTGCCTTTCCTGCATGACGACCTGCCCGTCGGGCGTGAACTACATGCATCTGGTCGACCATGGCCGGCATCACATCGAGACTCGCTATACGCGCGCGCTGTCCGATCGCTTCCTGCGCGGCGTGCTGGCCTGGTTGATGCCGCGGCCGGCGGCGTTCCGCTGGGCCATGGTGCTGGGCCGGCTCGCCAAGCCGCTGGCGATGCTGCTGCCGTCGGCAAGCGCCGATCCCGGCGGCGCCACCTTCCTGCGCCGGCTGAAGGCGATGCTCGAGGCAGTACCGGACCGGCTCGCCGGACCCTCGCCGGTCGACCGGCCGCAGACCTTCCCGGCAGCGGGGCTGCGCCGCAAGCGGGTGGCGCTGATGCCGGGCTGCGGCCAGCAGGTCCTGGCGCCCCAAGTCAACGAAGCCACGGTGCGGCTGTTGACGCGGCACGACATCGAGGTGGTGAACGCCGCCGGCTCGGTCTGCTGCGGCTCCTCGGTCCAGCATATCGGTCGGAACGGGCAGGCCATCGAACTCGCCAAGCGCAACATCGAGGCGTGGTTGCGCGAGATCGATGGCGCCGGTCTCGACGCCATCGTGATCAACGCCTCCGGCTGCGGCACCACGGTGAAGGACTACGGCGACATGCTGGCCGACGATCCCCTGTGGAAGGAAAAGGCCCGGCGGGTGGCGAGCCTCGCCAAGGACGTGAGCGAGCTAATGCTCGAAGTCGGTCTCGCGAACGTGACCGCACGGCCGCTCACCGTGGCGTATCATTCGGCCTGTTCGATGCAGCACGGCCAGAAGGTGATCGAGCAACCCAAGAAGCTGCTCCGCGACGCGGGCTTCATCGTCAAGGATGTCCCCGAAGGACACATCTGTTGCGGCTGGGCGGGCACCTATCAGGTGCTGCAGCCCGAGCTGTCGCGCCGCCTGCGCGACCGCAAGGTCGTCAACATCGAAAGCGTGCGGCCCGACATCATCGCCGCCGGCAACTTCGGCTGCATCGGCAATATCGCCGACGGCACTGCCATTCCGATTGCACATACCGTCGAGTTGCTCGATTGGGCGACCGGCGGCCCTAAGCCGGCGGCCCTGCTTTAAGGACACCATGACCCTCCTTCGTGCTTGCCTTGCCATGCTCCTCGGCGTGATGCTGGGGGCGAACGCGTCGGCGCAGAACGGCGGGAGCAACAACATGCTCGACACCTTGTTTGCCAAACTTCAGACCGCGACCGATCCGATGGCGATCCAGTCCCTGGAAGCGGCGATCTGGGAGCAATGGACCATGGTCCCCGAGACCGAGCAGCGCCTGCTGATGATGCGCGGCATGTCCGAGATGCAGCAGCACGAGCTCAAGACGTCGGTCGAGACCTTCAGCCGGCTGATCGAGATCGCGCCCGAGCTTTCCGAGGCGTGGAACAAGCGGGCGACGGCCTATTGGTTGCTCGGCGACTTCACGGCCTCGCTGTCCGACATCTGCGAAACCATCAAGCGCGAGCCCCGCCATTTCGGCGCCTATTCGGGTCTCGGCATGATCCGCGCGGAAATGGGCGAGTATCCGCGCGCGGTCGCGGCCTTCGAACTGGCGCGCAAGTACAACCCGCACATCGTCGGAATCGACGACGAAATCGACCGCCTGAAGGCGATGGGCGGCGACGAGCCGTCCGATCCGCTGGGCTGCGGCCAGCGCACGGCTGGTCGCTAGGCAGGGCCAACCGGCGGCTGGTCCTTGCCGCGCCGCAGGCGTGCAGGCAAAGTCCCGTCACGTTTCAACTCGGGAGTGGGTCAATGGCCACGTTGTATGTCGGCGGTCGTCTGTTCGATGGCGAAAAGGTGCAGGATGGGCACGCGGTGCTGGAGGAGGACGGCAAGGTCAAGCGCGTTGCGCCGGCCGGAGAGTTCGCGGGCTTCGCCGGCGAGAAGGTCGACACCGCCGGCGGCACGCTGATCCCGGGCATCATCGACTGCCATGTCCATTCGCTGTCGGGCGCCGAAGGCAATCCCGGCGCGGTGCAGGATCGCATGAGCGCCGCCCAGCTCGCCGTGCGCGGCATGGAGCTGATGCGCAATACGCTGGAAGGCGGCATCACCGCCGTGCGCGACTGCGGCGGCAAGGACTATATCGAATTCGCCATGCGTGATGCGTTCAACGCCGGCAAGTTCCTCGGCCCGACCATGCGTTGCGCCGGTCGCATGATCTGCATGACCGGCGGCCACGGCAATCGCACCGGACGCGTTGCCGACGGCCTCGACGAGGTGGTGAAGGCGGTGCGCGAGCAGGTCCATGCCGGCTCCGACCTGGTCAAGATCATGGCGACCGGCGGCGTCATGACACCAGGCGTCAATCCCGAGGATGCGCATTATTCGGCCGAGGAGATGAAGGCCGGCATCAGCGAGGCGCATCGTTTCCACAAATGCTGCGCCAGCCATGCCCAGGGCGCGCTCGGCATCCTGAACGCCGTGCGCGGCGGCATCGATTCGATCGAGCACGGCATTTTCATGACCGACGAGTGCATCACGGAAATGAAGGAGCGCGGCGTGTGGCTGGTGCCGACGCTGGCCGCCGTCAAGAACATCCTCAAGGGCTACGACGACGGTGACCGCTCGATCCCCGACTACGTGATCGAGAAAGCCCGCCGCGTGTTCGACCGCCACATCGCCTCGATCAAGATGTACTACAAGGCGGGCGGCCGCATCGCCATGGGCACTGACGCCGGCACGCCGCACAACCGCCACGGCGAGAACGCTCGCGAACTCGAATATATGTGCGAGATCGGCATCTCGAGCCGCGATTCGTTGTTCTTCTCGACGGCGAGCGCCGCCGATCTGATGCGGCTTGCCGACCAGGGACGGGTCAAGGAAGGCAACAGCGCCGACTTCGTGGTGTGCGACGGCGATGCGCTGGCCGACATCAAGCGCGCCGCGCGCAAGGAGAACCACCGCATGGTGGTGAAGCGCGGCATCGTCGCCAAGGACAACCGCGCGGCGTTCGTCCGGCAAGCCGCCCGCGTCGCCGCCGAATAGCCGGGAGGGCGTGCCGGTCGCGGGGTCACAGTGGACGAAGTCCTTCTGATCCTGCTCGGAGTCGCCTGGGCCGTCGGCACACCCATCCTCGCCATCGTGGCGCTCGTGCGGACGTCGCGCCTGGGCGACGAGAACGAGAGGCTCGCGGCCGATCTTGCCGCGATCAGGCGGCAGATGGCGGAAGGTGCCGCCCTGCCGCCGCCGTTCGAAGCGCCGGCCGCCGAAATTGCGGCGCCGCCGCCAGCACCGCCTTTCGACCCGGCTCCCACACCCGACGAGATCATGCCGGCGCCGGCGCGCGCGCCCGTCCCTGAGCCGGCCAGCGCCGGTTGGGAGCAGCGCCTGGGCGCGCGCGCCTTCCTGTGGATCGGGGCGATCACCCTGGCTCTGGCCGCAGTCTTCCTCGTGCGCTACTCGATCGAAGAGGGGTACCTATCGCCCGAGGTCCGGGTGATCCTGGCGGCGCTGTTCGGCTTCGCGCTGATCGGCGGCGGCGAAAAAATGCGCACCCGCGACGAGCGGGTGGCGCAGGCGCTGGCCGCCGCCGGCATCGCGTCCGTCTATGGCGCGCTGTTCGCCGCCGTCGCGCTCTACGAGATGATCTCCAAGGTGGCGGCGGGCGGCGGCGCCGCGGCGCTCACCGCCTTCGCCATCGGCCTGTCGCTGCGCCACGGCATGCTGGTGGCGGGCCTCGCCTTTGTCGGCGGCTTCGTCAGTCCGGCCATCATCGGCAGCGATCCGCCCAACACGCCCGTGCTATTCGGCTATCTCCTGGCGATCGCCGCCGGCACGCTCAGCGTGATTCGCGTGCGCGGCTGGTGGCCGCTCGGCTGGGGCGTGCTCGCGGGATCGGCGATCTGGACAGTCCTTTGGATGCTGTCGCTGGCGGGCGGCCTGCCCTGGGTCGGCTTGTTCCTGGTGGTGGTGGCCGGCCTGTTCGTGTGGGCGACCTGGCGGCGGCTGGGCGAGAGCGAGAATCCGCCCGCCGATGTTGCGGCTCTTGTCTGGGCAGCACTCGGGCTGACCGGGTCCCTGCTGATCGCCGTCATCGTCCAGGACGAGGGAAGGCAGAACGCGGGCTGGCTGGCGCTGGCCGCGCACGGTGCGGGTCTTTACGCGCTCGGCCGCTGGACTCCGCGCTTCCAGTATGTCGCGGCGCTGGCGCCGCTCCTGTCGATTGCGGCGCTGGCGTTGTGGTGGGGCACCACGCGCGTCTCGGGCACCGGCTGGGACGCCGATCGCTTCACCTGGACGACGATTTTGCTCGGCGGGTTCTATGCCGCTGACGCCTTCGCGCTGTTGTGGAACGCGGCCCGGCCGGGCTTTTGGGCGGCGCTTGCTGTCGCCGCCGCACTCGCTCACTTTCTTCTCTGCTGGTATGTGCTGCGCGGCGTCGCGACCGCCACGCCGTGGGGTCTGATCAGCATCGGGCTTGCCGTGCCGTTCCTGGTCGGTGCCGAACGGCTGGCGCGCTGGCGCGAAACGATGATCGGCGCCACCGAGGCGCTGGGCTTCCTGGCGGCCGGCGTGGTCTTTTTCATCGCCGCTGCCATTCCCCTCGAACTCCGCCGCGAATGGATTACCGTCGCCTACGCCATCGAGTTTGCCGCGGTTGCCGCCATCGCGGCCCGGCTCGATCTCTTGGCCATGCGTCAGCTCTGCTGGCCGCTGCTCGCCGTCGTCGTCGTGCGTTTCGTGCTCAACCCCGAGATCCTGAAGTATCCGCTGGGCGTCACGCCGATCTTGAACTGGATCCTGTGGGCCTACGGCGTCTCGATCGCGGCCCTCATGGTCGGCCTGCGTTTCTTGCGGCCGACGGGAGACGACCGCCTGGTGCGCGCAAGCGAGGCCGCGGTGGCGCTGCTGAGCTTCGTGCTGGTCACCCTGGAGGTGCGCAGCGTCTTTCAACCGGGCTCCATGGCGGCTCCCGAGGCGGGCTTCATGGAGCGGACGTTCTACGTGCTGGCGTGGGGTGCCTTCGCCCTCGCGGCGCTTTGGATGGCGCGAACCCGCCGCGACCGGGTGGCCCTGTGGGCGTGGCGTGCGAGCGGCACACTGGCGCTCGCGACCGTCCTCGTGGTCCAGGTCTTGATCGCCAATCCGGTCTCCGAGACGGTCGATGTCGGCCGCCTGCCGATCGCCAACGGACTGTTCCTGGCCTACGCCGTGCCGGCGGCCATGGCGACGCTGGCGGGGCGCTGGATCGATGTCGAGCCCAACAGGAACGTCGCCCTGGTCGTCGAGGTCACCGCCTCGATCCTGGCCTTCGTCTATGTCTCGCTGGAGGTGCGCCACCTCTTCGATCCGGGCTTCGAGCGCACCGGGTTCGAGGCGACCGGCCTGGAACTCTACACCTACTCGATCGTGTGGTTGCTCTTTGGCGTCGCCCTGCTGGCGGTGGGCTTCCTGCGGGGCGCGGCGGCGCTGCGGCATGCCGGCATGGCGCTGGTCTGCGTCGTGGTCGCCAAAGTCTTCCTGATCGACATGGCCGGCCTGGAAGGCCTGCTGCGCGTCTTCTCGTTCCTGGGATTGGGGGCAGCGCTGGTCGGTCTGGGCTACGCCTATCGCCGCTTCGGCTTCGACGAGGGACGACGCACGCCACCATGACGCAGGATCTGTTTCCGGAAACGAAATTGTCGCTCGATGCCTTGCGCGCCTTGCAGCTCGAGCGTCTGCAGGGCGTGCTGCGCCACGCCTACGAGCACCAGGCGCCGTACCGCGCCAAGTGCCAGACGGCGGGCGTGCGTCCTGACGATCTCCGCCGCCTCGACGATATCCAGCGCTTTCCTTTCACCGCGAAGGCCGACCTGCGCGACGCCTATCCCTACGGCATGCTGGCCATCCCGCGCGAGCAGTGCGTGCGCATCCACGCTTCGAGCGGCACGACGGGCAGGCCGACGGTGGTGGGCTATTCGGCGCGCGATATCGAGACCTGGGCCGACCTCATGGCACGGTCGCTTTACGTTGCCGGCGCCCGGCCGGGCGACGTCATCCACAACGCCTACGGCTACGGCCTGTTCACCGGCGGTCTCGGCGCGCACTACGGAGCCGAGCGGCTGGGTTGTACGGTGGTGCCGATGTCGGGCGGCTTCGGCACCACCGT